>Ga0114974_10000342_pt1 | contig 39515 bp, 39 predicted proteins | sample S_130206_EF_Meta_FD_87318 | JGI IMG/M metagenome (GOLD analysis project Ga0114974, IMG submission 87318) | Freshwater microbial communities from Lake Simoncouche, Canada to study carbon cycling - S_130206_EF_MetaG | ecosystem: Environmental > Aquatic > Freshwater > Lake | place: Lake... | reverse complement strand
GTCAAATGGTAAAAGCAATTTGGGACAAGGCAAGGCCAAAAAGCTTGGGGAAACCTAAGCCTCTTACCCCTGAGAAAAAGGCTAAGGCGAAAGCCGCAGCTAAAAAAGCAGGGCGTAAATACCCGAACTTGGTTGATAATATGAACGCTGCGAAGAAATAAGGAGCACTGTATGGCACGTTACTTGAGAAACAAAAAAGACGGTTTCATCTATGATTGGAACCCCATTCTTGCAGAGAATGTCATGTGTGAAGAAGTCACTGAGGAAGAAGCTTTCCCCGAGAAGTTTATCCCGAAGAAACAACGTGGCCGCAAGTCTGATCTTGACCTCACTACCCCCGATGAAGCAATTCCTGAAGCTCCTCCTGTGACCAATGAGGAAGTCAATGCTGAAGCATCTCGAGGTCTACCTGAATGATACTTAACACTGTAATCACTGAGGTTCGCAGATTACTGCAAGACATCAACTCACCACAGCGCTATAGCGACGTGGTGTTGTTGGGCTTTGCGAATCAGGCGTTAAAGCGCATTGCTGTGCTTCGCCCAGACCTCTTTGCTTACATTGGGCCAATCTCTACCACTGCTGGGTCTGTCATCCAGTCTATGCCGTCTGATTCACTCCGAGTCATGGAGATATTCTCTGTGCAAAACGGCAATGGTGTTACTGAGGTTAACCGCGAAGCGCTTGACCAGACGTACCCAACATGGATGAACGATACCGCTGGGCCATGTGTGAACTGGATGCGCCATGTGCGCAACGCCAACAAGTTCTTCATCTACCCCAAAGCGCCAGCAGGTCAAATTTTAATCGGGGAGTATTCGCAGACTCCTCCAGACTATGACGGCACAACAACTGTGACGTTGTTGTCAGATGGCTATTTCCCAGTCGTTGTTGACGCGACAGTGTTCTTGGCTGAGTCAGTTGATAACGAACACGTAAACTCACAACGTGCTGCCTTGTTCCAGCAGTCATTTACCCAAGCCTTGGGCGTTAGCGCACAGGGTAGGGTTATTACTGATACCGAACAAGCTGGCCTCAAATCGACTGAGGTTGTCTAATGTCTGACCGCACATTCCTCTCACTGGTTACTCGTCTTGCACCTAGCGTGCCGGGATGCCCACAGCCAATCGTCGAACAATATGTTCGTGATGCCGCTATTGAGGTGTGCGAAAGAACCCTGTCATGGCGCTATGAGCAGCCTAAGATCAGGCTTACGCCGGGGGTCTATGAGTACCCCTACGAGAATCCTACAGGGGCAGAGGTTCATGCGTTCCTGTCAGTTTCGCTAAACGGCTCAAACATAGAACCAGCGACCCTTGAGCAGTTGACCCGCAAGTACCCAGCTTGGCCTGATCTGACTCCCGCGCAGTTGTCTACCCCGCAGAATGTCTGCCAACTAGACTCTGACAATTTTGTACTTGCGCCCGTACCAGATGCCACAGTTGTTTACGATCTGAAGATGATCGTAGCCCTTAAACCTTTGCGTACTTCGTCGGCAATGTCAAAGTCTGTGTTGGATGACATTGAGAATGTCGTCATGCACGGAGCTTTACAGCATCTGTTAGTGCTGCCCAATAGAACGTGGACTGATCGTGAGTTAGCCTCATACCACGCCAAACAATACTCATTTAAAACGTCTGAACGACGGGCTAGGGCCAATCTTGGTGCTGCTCGTGCGTCGATGACGGTTCAAATGCGTCCATTTGCATGAGGTAATTATGGCAACAGATGTCATCCGATTAGTAAAAGGCGACGAGAAGCCGCTTATCGTCCTTACTTTGACGGACGACATTACAGGCACGCCTATAAATCTATCCTCTGCGTCAACAAGTGTCAGTGTGAAGTTTCGTAAAGCTGGTACTACGACGCTACTCTCAACAATTTCTTGCACAAAACTAAGTAGCGGTACTACTGGACAGGTACAGTTCGGTTTCTCTGGCGGTGTGCTTGACGTTGACGCTGGCGCGTACGAGGGCGAGGTTATTGTTAACGACAACGGCACTATCCAGACAGTCTATGAAACGCTGCGGTTTACGGTGAGGGCAAACTTCTAATGTCCAACATCAAGGTATCTGCTGCTGTTACGGCGCTTGTTACCGCAGTCGCGGTGGCAGGTGCTATTACTGTTTCAGTCAGCCCCAATACCTATGCTGTTTCCGCACAGCCTGAAAACGTCATACGGCTATCGGCGTTTGTTGTGCCGATGGAGTACTTGGAAGAACAGACAGTTACTCTATCTGATTTCCGCCAGATCACAGTTGAGGTTGTAAAAGCCGACGAGGTGTTGGTTGCCGATGCTATGGCATTTGCTCCAGAGGCGGTCTTTACGGACTCCGTTACCGTTGCAGACTCGGTGTTCAAGAATTTCACTGAGGCAGTTGACTTTGACCGCAACGATGCAGACGTAGACCCAGACCCAGTTACGATGGCTGATGTTGCTACTCGGCAGGCGGATAAGGTTCTTACAGATACCGCAACTGCGGCGGATGCTGTGGCGCAAGCACCCGGCAAGGTTCTCACAGATTCAGCTACTGCTGCCGATGCAGTTAACACCATAGCTGTTGGTAAAAGCCTGTCGGACACATCGACGATTACAGATACGTCACCTGTGTTCAACGCAGACAAAGTTGTTGCTGATAGTGCGTCGGCTACCGATGCAGCAGCGCTCAACGTAGACAGGGGCAATATTGCAGATACTGTCACTGCCACAGACTCAGCTACTTCACAACCTGACCTTGCTAAGACTGACTCGGTTACTGCTTCAGACTCAGTGAATACCCTAAATATAGGGAAAACCCTTACTGACTCTGCAACAGCATCTGATGCTGCACCTGTGTTTAACATTGCACAAGTGCTTGTTGATACCGTCACTATGACCGATGTAGTCTACAAAGACTTCACGGAGATGGTGGACTATGACCGCAATGACGCTGACGTAGACCCAGACCCAGTGACTGTTGCAGATACAACTGCTACAGACGTTGTAAAGGTTCTTACGGATACCGCTACATCGGCAGACTCAGTAGCATTGAATCCACAGTCTGTCCAGACTGACACGGCTACAGCCTCTGATACGGCAGTTTTTAATTTTGCGGATGTTCAGACTGACACGGCTACAGCCTCTGACGCTGCCCCCGTATTTGCTCAAAACAAGACAACCACAGATACAGCAACAGCCTCTGATGCTGCCCCTGTGTTTGCTCAGAACAAGACAACAACAGACACGGCTACGGCGTCAGATGCCGCGCCTGTGTTCAACATTGCAGATGTCCTGACAGATGATGTCACGGTGGCAGATGCCGTGACTTTTAATCTGCTGCTCGGTGTAACAACACCGCTCTACGACTTTGCATTTATGTCAGATGACAAGTTTACGTACTTCCCAGTTCTGGGTGTACTGAACGCGCATTTGATACACGAACCCCTTGTAAACGGTGAATTTGTGCTGACAACTGACCCCAATGCTGGTATCGTATATACCATCCGCACGGAGTCGTACAGCTACATGTTTGCTGGTTATGGACTTAACGAAAACCAACTCAACTAAGGAGTAAATCATGTTTAATGACGCAATCAAAATGACGGGTAACCTGAAGCTCGTTCTCACTGACGAGCACGGCAATGTCAAGCAAGAAGAAGAAGTAGAAAACCTAGTGGTAACAGTAGGTAAAAACTTTATTGCTTCCAGCATGGCAAAGACTACAACCAATAGTCCAGCAGCGATGACGCATATGGAAGTCGGCACTGGTACAACTGCTGCTGCGGTCGGTGACACTACTCTCCAAACGGCTGTTGCTAGTTCACGTGTTACGTTGACTTCAACTACTGTTACTACCAACTCTGTTGCATATGTTGCTTCGTTTCCAGCGGGTACAGGCACTGGTGCATTGACAGAAGCAGGTATTTTTAACGCTTCGTCTTCTGGTACTTTGTTGTGCCGTACAGTGTTCTCAGTTATCAACAAGGGTGCAGCAGACACACTCGGCATTACTTGGACTGTGACTGTTAACTAAGGAGTTCGGGAATGGGCATTAAACTCTCAAATAACGCCTTTGCTACGCTTGCGTCGGGTATCAACTCGTCTGCGACTAGCATCACGGTGACAACAGGACAGGGTGCTCGCTTCCCAACTTTGAGTGCGGGCGACTACTTTTACGCTACACTGATAGATACCTCCAACAATTTGGAGATCGTTAAGTGCACGGCTCGCGCAACTGATGTATTGACTGTGACTCGTGCGCAAGAATCTACAACGGCTCGTGCATATAGTGCAGGTGACCGCATTGAGATTCGTCTTACAGCCCAGACTTTCTTGGACGGGGTTAATGGACAAGACGGTGACAAAGGAGACATTACTGTTTCCGGCACAGGTACAACTTGGACTATCGACAACAATGCAGTGACCACTGCAAAGATAAACGATAGCGCAATCACTAAAGCCAAAATGGGTTTTGCAGGAACAGTGTTGCAAGCAGGTAATGTACCCAATTTGATTGCAACTAACACTACAGTTGACACAACAACCATGACAACTTTGCACACGTTGTCAATTACTCCTAGTAAAACAAACACAAGAATTTTGTTTCTGACATCTTGGATGATATACATCAACACTTCAGGAAACTTTGCTTGTGACCATCGGATACTGGCAAACGGGTCTACTGTCCTTAACGGGGCGCAAGATAGCCATAATCCATATTTTACTGGTGCATCAGGATTTGCTTTGATGCACCGTGGTTTAGGTATGAGGTCACATGACCCCGGCACAACTTCTGCACAGTCTTATGCTATTCAGTTTGCAAAGTCAGGCGCAGACCGTGCTGCTATGAATTTTAGCCATAACTCAGAGTACAACTCCAGCTTACTATGGATGGAGGTTCAGATATGAATTACCTAGTTTTGTATAGAGCAATTAAGAGCCTTGTTCCAGCAAGTGTTGAGTTTTATTGCCGTGGGGATAAACCAACTTCAAAACAAGATTTCTCCGAGCGGTTTGCTATTTGCACCGGAGTAGATTCTGTTGGCACTGGGCAGTTCTCAAACGATGAAAGCCTTTGGGGTTTTACTTATGAGCAGCTAACGCAAAAAATTGCTGCTATTGAAGCTGAAGATATTGCATTGTCGTATCAAGGAAAACGTGCGTTAGAGTACCCTCCAATTGGAGACCAGCTTGATGCTTTGTGGAAAGGTGGCGCTGCTGCTACCGACATGCTGGCAAAAGTACAAGCTGTCAAAGCTAAATACCCTAAGCCTGAAGGACAGTAATCATGGGATTAAAAGTCACCAACAACGCCTTTGGCACGCTGAACGCTAGTATCAACAGCAGTGCGACTACGATTGTTCTTGTAGCAGGACAGGGCGCACGCTTTCCTACGCTCAGCGCAGGTGACTATTTCTATGCCACCTTGATCGACACATCGAACAATCTGGAGATCGTGAAGTGTACGGCTCGTAGCACTGACACACTGACAGTCGTCCGTGCGCAAGATAGTACAACCGCTCGTGCTTACGCAACCAACGACAGGTTTGAACTACGCCCAACGGCTGTAATGTTTACCGAAACCATTGACAAGGCAGACGCCGCGCTCCCTAAAGCTGGCGGCACAATGACTGGGCAACTTAAAGTTGTTACATCAGGTAGTATTTCCAACTCTCCAACAGATGCAAGCCAGCAAGTTACAGATAATATAAAACTTGTTATACCAAACAATTCTACTAGGCGTATCTACTCACTTGGTGATACTGGTTCAAACTACCAACTTAATTCAACAGGTGGTGCTGCTATTGCTTTTATACGCGACTCAGCGGGTAGCGATGAGTTAGCATTTGAAACCCATTTCGGCGGTAATTGGCATAGAGAGCAGATGAGGATTGATAAGTATGGTCGTATGACAAGACCGTACCAACCAATGTTTTTTGCGTACCGCAGCGGTGATGGTAACGTGACCAGTGAAACTGACCTTTCGTGTGACACAGCAGATGTTAATGTTGGTGGGCATTACAGTACTTCAACTTTTAGATTTACTGCACCTGTTGCAGGTACATACTCGTTCACATATGAGTGTATGAACAACCAGAGTAACCCGGGTTCTTCGACATGTTTTTTCCTGAAGAATGGAGCTAAGTACCATTACTACCATATTGTGAATAGTCACCCATCTAGTAGTTCGTCTACCGTCATTATGACTCTTGCTGCTGGGGACTATATAAATTGCACTGCGGCAAACATACATTGGAACGGCGGGTCTATATATAAGTACCCTACTTTCTGCGGATTCTTAATCGGGTAAAGGATATATCATGGCTCAATATTCAATTCAACTATCAATTACGGAAGACAAAGCGCTATCTTTTGTAGCGTTGTCACAGGATGAATGGATTCAAAACTCCGTTCATGAACGGTGTCGTCTTGCCATAGATGAAATTGTGAACATTACTGTGCAAAAGTGTCTTGAAACAAACACTGCAATTCCCGACAGCAAAGATGCAATGGTCACTCTAGCCTTTGAACAGGGTTGGGTTAAAACTGCTACACAGCGTAACGCTGAAGCAGAAGCAGAATTTGCTGCACGCGCTGGTCAGAACGAAACAAACACAAATGTCTGATACCCGACGCATCCCTCTTGTCATGTTCCCAGACGGATCGTTAGTCCGTAGTGAGGTCGTGCCTGAGGGTTGTGTTTTAGTTGTTGAGCCTGTCGAAATAGAAAGCGATATGCTACCTGTAATAGACCAAACTCAAGCCGTTAAGGAGGCCGATAGTGTCAACACTACGCGAACTTGAAGTGCAGATAACTTCACATGAAGCTGTCTGTGCTGAGCGTTACCAAACATTTATCCAACGGGTTGACCGCTTGGAATCGTTAATCATCAAAACCGCCGGTGCTCTGATAGTCGGCATGGCGGGACTTCTTGCGGCTATTATTTTTAAAGGAATTTAAAATGCCTATTAAACTAAAAGAAAAATCTCTCGATGAAATGAAGAAGGATGCTATTAAAGATAGCGTCGATGCACGTGGCTATGCCAAAGGCGGCATGGTTAAAAAGCCTACTGCTAAAGGTATGCACAAAATGCCCGATGGAAAGATGATGAAAAATTCAGCTATGAAAACGGGTTACGCAAAAGGCGGCATGGTTGAGAAACCAATGGGTTACGCACATGGCGGTATGGTTCGCAAGATGCCTAAAGCCTGTTGATGGAGTGAGATATTGATCCTCTTACTCTACTGGCAATGGCTAGTGCCGCTGTTTCAGCGGTCAAGAAGGGGTGTCAGCTTTATAAAGATGTAAAGAGTGCTGCGGGAGATGTGCAGGCAGTTCTTGATGATTTACAGAACCAGTTCGCTGGTAAGAAATTATCTAAGGCGCAGGTAGCGCAGTACGAGAAGGAAAAGGAACGAGTCAAGGAGATTGGTAGGTCTGATCCCAATGATGTATTGGGACAGCTTGCGGATCACTTAGGCAAGTTCTTTGATGCTGTAGATCAAGTTGAAGCTCTGTTCTATGAAGAAGAAAGAAATTCAACAGAGGTCTACAAAGGAGAGGTATCAGCAAGTCGTCGCGCATTGCAGCGTGTGCTTATCCGGTCAAGGCTGGAAGCGTTGCAGGTTGAGTTACGCGAGATGATGGTCTATCAAACCCCTCCGGAATTGGGTAATCTGTGGACACGCTTTGAAGCAATGCGGGCACAGATCGGGAAAGAGCAAGAAGTTGCAAGAGCAAAAGAGGAAACGCAAAGGGCGATTGTAAGGCACAAGCGAAAGCTAGTCATTTCTAAGTGGCAAGATAGGGCGTTGTACTTTGTCGTAGTTTTTATCATGGCATTGGAGATATGGGGCCTTCTAATCACAATAGCGATGACACGTCGTTCGTCATCGTCTTGGTAGTTTTGTCAATGATTATTTTGTTGGCAGTGCCTTTTTGCGTTTGGGTGTACATGGAAACAGTTGAGCAGCGTACGATGGTAGAAGTATCCATACGCAAGTTCAACAAGATGCAGAAACAACTTGAAGACGAACGAAAGAAGGAGAAAGTAAATGAGTGAAGAAAGCAAACAAGACGCAAAGGGAGCGTTCATTGAGAAGATGCTATTCGCGCTTCTTCCGCTTCTCATTGGTTGTACTGGATACCTTATCCAAGCGTTAGGCTCAATCCAGCATGATGTGACCGTCCTTAACAGCAAGGTCAGTCTTGTTGTGACATCCGACAACAAGCAAGCCTCGAACACTGGCGCTGAGTTAGCTCGTGAAAAGTTACGGCAAGACTTAGGCATTGAGATTCAAAAGAACCGTGATGCGATTGCAGAAAATAGATTGCACATTGCCATTCTTGAAGAAAAAACCAATGTGCAAAAGAAAATTAAGCCATTAAAGACAGGAGATCAATGATGATTCCAATCGTAGGAGCACTACTAGGCACACTCGCTGAGAGCGGCTTGGGCCTTTTGTCGTCAGCAATCCAAGCCAAAGGTAAAGAAGTTGTCGAGAAAACCCTCGGGGTAAAAATCCCTGACAACCCTACGCCTGAAGATGTAGCAAAGCTACGCCAGCTTCAGTATGACCATGAAGAACGCCTGCTTGAGCTTGGCATTGAGAAGGCACGGCTTGAGCAAGAAGAACTCAAGGCGCTGTTGGCGGCACAAGCCAACGAGGAAAACAATGTATCGCAGCGGTGGGATGCTGATATGGCATCTGACTCTTGGTTGTCCAAGAACATTCGCCCCATGAGTCTTATAGCTATTTTCGTGGGGTACTTTCTGTTCTCCATGATGTCTGCCTTTGGGTATAACGCCAACGAGTCCTATGTCAATTTACTTGGGCAGTGGGGTATGCTCATCATGGGTGCGTACTTTGGCGGTAGGACTATTGAGAAACTGGCAGAAATGAGGAGTAAAAAATGAGCCTTAGCCAAGAACAAGCTGCGTTCCTATTGGACGCTTGCAAACTAATCCAATACGCCACCGAACAAGGCTTCATGGTTACGGGCGGTGAGTTGGCTCGTACTCCTGAGCAACAAGCTATCTACGTAAAGACGGGGCGTTCCAAAACATTGAACAGCATCCACCTCAAACGATGCGCTATTGACCTGAACTTCTTTAAGGACGGTAAAATCATTTGGGACAAGGAACTCCTTGCCCCCCTTGGCACTTACTGGGAAAACCTGTATCCTAAGAACCGTTGGGGCGGTAACTTCAAATCTCTTGTAGATTGCCCACACTTTGAACGGAACGTCTAAATGGCAGCGGTAAAACTCCTTAAGTTCTTAGGTGAAGCACCGAAGATTTCTTCGGAGTTGTTGCCCGATGGCGCGGCACAGTTATCGTATAACACCAAGTTGTACTCAGGTGACTTGCTTCCTTACCGCCTACCTTTGTTTGTCTCGAACCTTAACCGAACTGGAGAAGTCAAGACAATCCACGCTCTGAAGAATTTATCCACTGGTGCGTTGAACTGGTTATCGTGGATGACTGACGTAGACATCGTGACTGCCTCGTCCTCTGAGGATCAAGAGCAGCGGTTCTACTACACCGGGGATGGCGTACCCAAGGTCTCTAACTACGAACTGGCAATCACAGGTGCAGAGCCTTACCCCAATGGGTACTATGAACTTGGACTGCCGCTGCCGACAACTAAGGTGACGACTTCTGCTGCGTCTGCTCCGAACGCCACAACATCTACCTACGCACGTGATTCAGGAAATACAGCGACCATCGTGACAGGCAGTGCGCATGGACTGCGTACAGGCAACATCGTTACTGTCTCTGGGTTTACCTCTGCCACAGGCAAGATATTTAATGCAACCAACGTAGCAGTCACTGTTACGAACTCAACAACCTTTACGTATTACTCGCCGGGCGATGCCGTCGCATCCACATCAGACACTAGCGGAAAAGTAGCTCTGGCGGGTAATACGCAAATTCGTTCTTACGTGTACACATGGTACACGCCGTGGGATGAGGAGTCGATTGGCTCCGACCCATCGGAGAACTTGTATATCAAAGAAGGCCAGACGGTTACAGTAACCAACCTACCGACGGCAAAGCCCGCTGGTAGCAACACGTTCATACGTGGGGTAAAGCTGTATCGCACAGTCCCATCTGCCGCTGGCACACAGTATTTCCTGCTCAAGACTTTGTGGTTTCCAACGACGCTCGCTCGTGTGCAACGCACATCCAACGTGTCTCGAGTCACTTTATCGAACCACCATAATCTGGCGATTGATGATCGCTTTAAGATTAGTGGGTGCACAGACTCAACCTTTAATATCACAGGCGGTATTGTCACTGATGTCATCAACGACACTACATTTGAGTACGCTCAGACTGCGGGTAACGTAGCGGATAAAGCTGAGACCGCAGGTACTATGTACCAAGATGCTGCGCAAAAAATAACAGACACAGCCCGGTACTGGGGCGATGGCGGCTACTCATTTACTGACGACTTTGATGTGTCTTTGCTCAATGAGTCGCTCATCTCCGATAACTACGATCCCCCTCCCGAGGATATGAAGGGGATTACGGCTGTTCAGAATAGTATCTTGATTGGGTTCTTTGACAACCAGCTATGCTTCTCCGAGCTAGGTAAGCCGCACGCTTGGCCTCAAGAGTACCGCTTGACGTTTGAGTCCGCCATTGTTGGTGTGGCATCTGTTGGTGGTTTTATCCTTGTGCTGACCGAGGAATACCCATATCAAGTTTCGGGCAGTGATCCTGCGACTATGGCAACGGCAAGGATTGATACCTTGTTCCCTTGCCTATCAAAACGATCTATCGTAAACATGGGCTACGGCGTGTCGTACGTCACGCATGGCGGCGTTGCCATTTACTCCCCCTCAACAGGTATTGACTTGTTGACCAAGTATGTGCACGATTGGGATACATGGGGCGCATCTCTTGATACAACGACTGTTATAGCCAAGTACTACAACGGCAAGTACTTTGCATCGCACTCTACGGACTCGTTTATTTTTGAGCGTGACGAACGTATTGGTGGGTTCTTTGTATCTATCAACTACAAGTTCTCCGCTGCGTACAACGATCCAGAGACCAACAAGTTCTACTACGTTGGGGATACCTTGGGTAATCTCTATGAGTGGGATGCAGATACGCAACCACTGGCATCACTGGAATGGAAGTCTAAGACCGTGGTCACTAAGGACTACCTTAATCTAGGTGCTGCCCGAGTAATCGCAGATTATGCTACTTCAGATGCGGAGGCTGAGGCTATCGCAGCGTACAACGCTGGTGTGCCTGCGTACAACGCTCAAGTCTGGCTAGATTACTCAAACCCAGTAGCCACTGTGTCCTACGCCCGTGCGTCTAACGTAGCAACGATTGTGACCGCTGCGGCACATGGAATGATTACAGGGTCGAAGGTGGACGTGTCTGGCTTCACCGGGGGTGCGGCATCGACATTCAACACACAACAAACTGTGGTAACAGTTACCAATACAACGACGTTTACCTATGCCAGTGTGGGCACAACCCTTACTACGACTGCGGACGCAACAGGTACAGTTTCGTCGCTCAAAGGTTTGGGCGATATGAATGGCCCGTACGACCGGGTTACCAGCGGCGGTATCCGTATTGAGACATCTGGAGCACTCAACTCTACAGTGGTCAACGGGGATAACTTTACCCGTACGTACAAAACTGTAACTGGCGTGTTACCTGTCACGTTCCGCCTATGGGCAAACAAGGTACTAATTTTCCAAGGTACTGTGTCCAGTAGCGACATCTTCCGTTTGCCGTCTGGGTATCGTTCAGATACCTTTGAAATGGCAGTTTCTGGGTCAGCCCGTGTGCGAGCCATCCACATAGGGGAAACCCCATTTGGACTGAGAACTTCGTAATGGCAAGGTTCTCCGCTGTCCCAGCCGTACCCCAAGGTGGTCTTACCGACTGGCAAGCGGTATTATTTAGTTCATTGAAAGAGAACGTAGAGCTTTTAATCGGTGCTCGTGGCGAGTCTGACTCTGCCAGTAGAGCGCTTGTTAAGGGGCAAGTCACAGTAAATGAGGCGTCGCAGCAAAATTTATTACGTGTCACCGCAGAAGGTAAAGGGTATACTATCAGCGGACAGAACGTAGCAGATTTAGACGACGTTGGAAAATTAATCAAGGATGTACAGGAGCTTGCGAATGACCTCGCGTATACCCGCAGCGTACTGAATACATTGATTAGACAACTGAAAGGTTAATCATGGCAAATGGAAGAAATCCGATTTTAGAGATGCTCAATAGACAGAGTGTCCCAGCATCCGTACCTCAGAGTACTGCTGCCCCTTCTGCTGCAAGCCCGCTTAGTATGGGTCTAACTGGTGCAGTTGCTGCCCCACAGATGCCAATGCAAGCGCCAGCGGCTGCACCTGCTACAACATCTTTAGATTTACCTGCTGGCCTTCAAAGTCTGATTGGTGGTCAACCCCCAATGATAAACGAAGCTGCGTTGCAGACAATCCCAACTGGAACTGTTGCGTCTAACCCCCAGTTCCCAGCATTAGATTTTCGTATGCAACCAACTTACGCACAGGGAGGCATGGTAGGTATGGACGGACAACCTGATATGACTGGAGCCGCTGGCATGAAACCCGGAGCGGGTGGAGGCCGTATGTCACAAGCAATGATGGATCAAAACATCAATGACATGATGCGCAAGAACCCCCAGATGGTTCAGCAGATTCAAAACACTATACAGGTCGGACTTCAGTCAGGTGAATTGACACAGCAAGAACTTAACATGGCAGTTCAGCTTGCCACTGTAGCGCTTCAAAATCCTGAGATGTATCCCTATGTCAGAAACTTTGCTATCCAGCAAGGTCTAACTGATGAGCAGTCGCTTTCTCCACAGTACGACGAAGGCTTGCTGTTCGTAATTTTGCTGGCGGCACGTATTGCTCAGCAGAACATGGGCGGACAAAACATGATCCAAGGCGGTAGCCCCGCGATGGCTGGTGGACAACCACAGATGGCGATGGCTAATGGTGGGCAGGTGGGCGATGCTATGGCGCAGCAGCACAATGCTCAAGCACGGACTCTTGTTGCACACGCTGGTAATGGCACTCAAGGCGGTAAGGTTGTTGGCCCCGGCCACGATACAAGTGACAACATTACGATTGCTGTTTCGCCCGGCGAGTATGTGATTCCTGCCAAGATTGTTAAGATGAAGGGCAAGGAATTCTTTGATTCACTTTTGAATAAATATAAGGATACTTGATGGCACACCCACCGGGGTTTGACCCAATTCCTCTCGATGAGTTCGATGCGTTATTGCTCTCTACAAAAGAGCAGTTCGATAAGTACTGGTCTACGGCAAAGCCGCTTATCGAGAAGTGCATTAAAAGATCAATGCACGGGGAACTTACGGCGGATGATGTTTACACAATGGCACTTCAGCAAAAAGTGTATGTGTTTGTTGTCAAGTGTGACAAAGGAATTATGCCAGCCGTAAAGCTGGCTTTGGTTCTTGAGATCGTTAACTATCCACGTTTACCCGCCATGAATATCTTGGCGCTAGGTGGCGAGGAGCTTGATGCACTCTATGAGAAGTATTGGAAACGCCTGTGCGGATGGGCGTATATGAACGGTGTCCGAGCTATTGAGGGATGGGTGTCCCCAGCAATGGAGCGGGTAATTTCAAAATATGGATTTAAGCATGTCTATACACACATGCGACTCGATTTGACGGAGGACACAAAATGAATCACGTAGCTCGTATGCCGGGGCGCTTTAATGACCGCTCAATGGCGCTGATGGGTATTCCCGATTTACCAGAGTCGGCTTTTGGTGGAGACCTTCCACCATTCCAACGTACTGCACTTGTCCGCATGATGGGTATTAAACCCCAAGGTGGCGGTGGCGGTGGCGTTACGAAACTTGTTGCTGTTGTAGCGGCTATTGCAATTCCATTCGCCGCTCCAGTGATTGCTTCTTCAATCGGTTTGTCGGCGGGTATTGCTGCGGCAACTACTTTCTCTGCGGCAACTTCCGCAGCTATTGGTTCAGCAATGGTCGGTGCTGGTCTGGGCGCTGTCGCTGCTTCGGTTACTGGCGGTAACGTAGGTCGAGGTGCTCTGATGGGTGCAATCGGCGGTGGTATCGGTGGTTATACCTCTGTGCCTGCATCTGCATCCGGCTCTCCTAGTGCTTATAGCATTGCCCCCAATACAAGTGGTACAGCTACAGGGCTGAGTATGCCTAGCCCAACTACACCATCGTTGGCTGGTTCTCCTTCGCTGGGTTCTAACCTTTCGTTTACTCCTGATTACAGCCTATCCGCTGGTATGACTCCCAGTGGTGTTGGAATGGGCGGTACTGGAAGTGGTTTAGTGTATGGCGGCGGTGGTTATGGATTGAATCCAGCCGAAGCTGGCCTTACCCTTGGTGGCACTACACAAAGTGGACTCTCCGCAGGATTGTCTAGCCAACCCGCTAATCCATACTCGTTATCTGGTATGAGTTCTGCGGCTGGCGCACCATCCGTTGCATCTGATCCTTATGCTCTGACAAATGCGTCTTACGCTGGACAAGGTAGCAACTTACCTCTATCTAGTCAGTACGGTAACCTGTCTCCTACTGACTACAGCGTTTCTGGTGTTGCTGCAACACCTTCAACCGCTGGCCTCAATACCGCTGCTGCTCCTGCGGCAAGCGAGTTTGGTCTTAAAGCAACTACCGCAAGTACAAGTGGTCTAGGTAATGCCGCAGCCACTCAAACTGCTGGTGGTGCAGCAGCAGGTGCAGCAGAGAAACTTACATTTACTCAAGCCTTGTCAAAAGTACCTGAAGCGTTGCAAGCTAAGTTTACTGATCCTAAGGCACTGGCTGACCTCACTATGCGTGCGGGTGCACAGTTGTTGACTGGTCAGTTATCCGACGCTGGTCTGTCCAATGAAGAAAAACAACTGCTGCAAGCTCGCGTTGAGGAAATGAAACAGAATAAAGAGATCAACAACGAGTTGTTCCAGACTCAGTTGCGTGAAGCCTACGACCTGTTGGGTCGCAGTGATTACTTTGATCCGGGCTACTTCGGTCAGCAGTATGCTGGTGCAGCTAAGCAACGTACTTCAGCACAGAAAGAAGCAGCACTTCGCAAAGTCAATCCTCGCAACAAAGGTAGCCGTGCTGCGCTTGAGCGCCAGTACAACTTGCAATCTGCTCGTGAGGAAGCTACTGCATACGACAAGGGTTCGATGTATGGCTTTGACGCTGGTTTGAAATTAACTCAGCAAGCTCTAAACGCTTTGCCTAAGAGTGCGCCAACCTCCAGTGCTGACGCTACTGCATTGAGTACCGCATATGGCAACATTGAGGAACGCAAACGCAAGAGCCAAGAAGGATTGAACAAAACCCTTGGCCCATTGTTCACTTAATAGGGGGCCATATGGCAATGTCATTTGGAGGCTCATTTCAAACGGGGCCAGATTCGCTCTACGCAGGTGCTGACCTCTACCGTAAAAATGAGGAAGCAAACCTGCGTATGCAGGAGTTGCGTCGGGCGGAGGAAGCTCGTAAGCAGTTAGCCGCCGATGAACTTCTGAATCAAAACGTACCTGATGTACGTGCAAGCTGGGCATCTGGGATGACCGATGTTGTTAATGCACCTGCGTCTGCACCAGCTAGACCAGCAGTTCAGCCACCACTTAATCTTCCACCCGCACAGCAACCTGTTGTAGGTCGTGTAGCTGAAACACCTCCCGGTGCATCTAGCGTACGCCGCCTGTCACCTGAGGAAGTAGCTCGCCTGAAGCAACAGCAGGCTGGTACTCTGCCTGTAGCAGAAATGTCTGCTGCGGAGTTTCAATCACTATCTCCAGCAGACCGCCTTAAACGCTTGCAGATGGAGAATGATCGCCGTCGTATTAACCAGTTGGCTGCTGCTTCGGGTAAAGTTCCTGCTGCTGCCGCTGATATTTTTACACTTCCCATTACCGCCGGTGCTCAGTTTATTGAGGGTGCAGCTAATGCAGTAGACTTTGCTCGGTTTGGTAGGGCCATAGGTCTTTACGAGCCTGATGTAACCAGTGTTACTGTCCCCGGTGCTGGCTCACTTACACCCTACTACGACAAAATTCGGCAAGCTGAGGCTAACAATCAACCACTGACTGAAAAACAACTGCTTGAACAACTCAAACAAAAAGACGTTACTCGCGCCAAAGAAGCCAAAGCAAAGGGTGAGAAGGTTGCCCGAGAGGAAACACGTTTAAGTTCTGAGAAAGCCAACAAACGCCTCACCGATCTGGTGAACTTAGCGCCACAGGCTTTGCAGAAGGACGATACAAAGTATCTTGTTGGTCGTGCGCAAGAGTTGGGTATTGATCCAGCGGCTGCGGTTGCCATCTATGGTATTGAGTCTTCGTACGGTGCAGCCAAGGGGGATAGTACCGCTGGGGCAAAAGGCTCAATGCAGGTTATGGACAAGACATTCAAGGGAATGAAGTCGTGGTTTACTGACCCCAAGAACATTGAAGCCTACAACATTTCTCCTGAGTTGCAGCAAGCGGCTGCGGCTATGGTTCGTGGTACACCTCAGGGTGAGATGGATGCTGGCCTATTGGTATTGAAGTACAACGAGTTGATCGGTGTACCTAAAAATCTTTGGGGCGCTGGTTATCAAGGTAACGCGAACCAAGTCCTGAAGAAGGGTGCTCCCCTTAACGCAACCGATGGCGGCCTGACCAACAGTGACTACAACGGTGTGTATGTTGGGTTGTACAACAACATCTCCCGAGCACTGGGTATAAATTCGACGCTGATGGCAGCCGGGCCAAAACCAACTCCTGCTGCTACGACGGTACGCCCCGGCGGTAATATGACAGAGGCACAGATTGCAGCACTACAAGCAGACCCGTTAGCGCTTAATAAAAATCCTCCTGCTCCTGTTGCTGCCGCACCTGTTTCTGTCGGCGCTGTAAATCTTGGAGTGACTCCTGCACAGGTGGCTGCTGCGCCAAAGAATCAAGATGGCTCTGTAAATCTTGGAACAACTCCTGCACAGATGGCGGCTGCGCCACGGAATCAAGATGGCTCTGTAAGTTTAAATGCGCAAGAACAAAATCGTCCAGCGTCAACGACTTCAGTAGTAGCCCAACGAGTGGCGGCTGAACCTGTACCAAAATTTGTAGAGCCAAAAGAAATCTACAACGCAGGTGCTTACGCAAAGCCGCTTGAAGTTGGTTTGCTTCGTCGTGAGCAGACCAAGCGTATGGCTGACATTATGATGCGCACAGGTAATGTGTACAAAGCAATGGAGTTACGTGGCGTTCTCGACACGATGGACAATCAGTTGTACAAGATGCAAGGTGACCAAGGTATTGCTGAGTTCTTGCAATCAGGTGGGCGGGACGCAAACCGCATGATGGGTGTGTACAGCTACTACACCAATCAGCAATATCAACTGCAACCTCGACGCGATGGTTTGTTTAATCTTGTTGCCAACGGTCAAGTGGTCTCCCAAGGTATGCCCGCAGAGAAAGTTGTTGAGCGTATTCGCCTGACACTAGACGAAGGGTTTCGCCAACAGCAAGCTGCTATCGCTGCCAAATTGTTTGACTCTGACATCAAGATTCGTGAAAAGAGTGCCGAGCAGATGGGCAACTACATCAAGGAAATTGGCATCAAGACTATTGAGGGTAAGACTCAACTGGATGTCGAGAAGCTCAAGATGATGAAGTACGATGTCAAGCCTACAGGCGCAGGAGACGGCACTGTGGTTATCACACCTCCGTTTGGCGCACCATTCGTATTTAACCCATCGGGCACGACTGTTGAGATCGACGGTGTTAAGGTACAGTCATTCGCAGCAAAACCAATTACAGGTATGCCCAGCTTAGCTTGGGCCAACAAAGGATAAGGTGAAATATGGCTAAAGCCGGGTTGAGTTTTGTCAGCCCCCTGTATGGCGGCACAGATACTGACGTATCACGGTTTGCCACCGCAGAATATATGGGGAATCCTGCTGCAAGCTCGGGGCTTAGCGGTATGGGTGGTACTTCGCTTGCAAGCATGGCGGCGCTAACTGAGCAGATTGTTAAGTCCAGCCAGTTCGAGATGCCGACGATGAAGAATCCTCCGGCCATTGCGTTCAGCCCATCACAGAAGAAGTTGTTTGTACAAGGTCAAGAGTTTGCTGCTGATGATGCTACTCGTGCGCTTCAGTCTGAATCTTTGCTACGTGGCCCTTCTACTGCGCTCCCTCAAGGCGGCGACTGGGTTCCGTTGGATGAGGCTGCGTATTCTCAGTACCTCGACTCGATTAAAAATCCCAGTATGGGTCGTCTTGCCAAAAAGAACTTTGGCATTGGCATTGACAATACGCAGTTGCTTGCTGGTCGGGCACTGCAACTGGCTGGTGCTGAGAAACTTGGTGGGTCTATTGTTGAACAGCAACAGGAAGATTTAGGGAAAACCCTACCATTCCAACGTGAGTTCACGGACATTGGCTCCAAGCCATACGGTCAAAGCCGTGGTGTTCTTGACTGGTTTGTAGCCAACTTTGCACAGCAGGGGCCGAACTTAATAGAGTCAGTAGTCACTGCCGCCGCAGGTTTTGCCGGTGGTTCTGCCGCCGCTGGCCCTCTTGGTAGTGTTCCCGGTGCACTTGCGGCTTTGGCTGGTAAAGCAGAAGCCAAGCAAGCCATCCTCGCTGCTGCCAAGAAATATGCTGCTGGTCAGGCAACCAAAGAAGAACTCAAAATCCTAAGTAATGCCGCTGGTGTTCTTGGTGCAGCGACTGCTTCACTGGCACAGAACTACGCAACTGGCGCTGCTGACATTTACGGCGAGAAACGGGAACAGGGTGCTGGCGCAGATGATATGCGTGCCCGTGTAACTTCTTTGATGGGGGCTTTCCCTTATGCAGCGATGGAATCTCTGCCTGAATTTATGCTTGCCAGCCGAGTACTTGGCGGTAGTAAAGGTATCGGTTCAAGCTTGGGCATGGCTCCCGGTGCAACACGCCTACAACGTGGCGCTGGTTATGCTGGTCGTGCATTAGCTGGTGGCGTCGTTGGTGGCACTCTGGAGGGTCTTACAGAACTTGGGCAAGAATCACAACTGCTCTACCAAACTGACCAAGACTTCTCTAACCCTGAGAATGTAAACCGCCTGATTAACTCCTTTGCCGCTGGCTTCGGAGTGGGTGGCCCGATTGGTGCTATTGCCAATTTGAAAGGTACAGCACCTGCAAACATCCTTACTGGTGAGAGCATTGATCCCACTGGTAAAGAAACAGGTGGCGGTATTGTTCCATACAACCCACCTCCTGCACCCCCCGGTCGTCCGTTCACTGATGTGCAGTTCATGGGGGCTATCCCTCCTGAGCCTCCTGCACTTGGTGGCCCAAGCCCTACTACGCCACAACTCCCCGGCCCTACACCTCCTGTATCTCCAGTGGGTGGCCCAGTCATTATGGCTGGCATGGGGCCTAACGCTGCGGATGTCACACGCCAAGATGTTTTGCTGCGTCAGCAAGGCAACGTCCCGCCCGGCGCAACACCCGGCTCACAAGGCGTGCTAGATATTTTTGGTGGCACTATCCCTGCCCAAGAGTTGGCTGCACGTATGCAACCGCAGCAACCGCTTCCCGGCCTGCCACCCCCTTCTGCTGCCCCTGCGGTTGACCCTCGTCAGGGTGCGTTGCAGTTCAGTGGCCCAGCCCCTCAAGCTCCAGCCAACCCAATCTTGGCGCAGCGGATGCAGGCGGCGCTTGCATCGCAACAACGTGCACAAGAATTTCAAGCTGCGCAGGCACAGCGGGCCGCCCAAGAGGAGGCAATCAAACAGCAACAACTTGATAGATTACAGAACGAGGCTCGAATCCAGCAGCAGTTGGATTTGATGACGCAATCTCAGCAGCCTGCTCCGCAGTCAATGCCGATGCGTCCAATCCCCGTTTCTCAACCACAACAACTCCCACTATTTAAACGTGGTGAGTTACCCCGTCCTTCACGGGCTGAGGGATTGCGTCGTGGCGTAGGTACGCAGACACCTGCGGCACAGGCGTTGACTATCCCTCCCACCGCTGGTGAATTCCAGCGTGCTGGACAAGGCATCCTGTTTAATCAACAGGGTCAGCCATCTATGCAGGCGCTCAAGAGTGCAGGCAAGAAACAACCATTGCCCAAGCCTACAGTGGCAAAAGGCGTGACTCAGGCCAAGCCTACGGGTAAACCCGTGACTGCTGTTACCGTGGCGAAGGCCGCATCCAATCTAAAAAAAGGAGCACCCGATGCCACTCAAAAAGGGAAGCAGCAACAAGGTAGTGTCAGCCAACGTCAGCAAGATAATGCAAGAGTACAGAGCGGGGGGCAAACTGGGAACCAGCCCACGACCCAAGTCCAAGGCGGCGGCACTCAAGCAGGCGGTGGCGGCAAGTCTCTCCAGCGCGGGACGCAGCAAACAACCCAAGAAGTAAAAACAGGTACTGCTCGTAGTCGTCAAGAAGCTCGTAATGCGGCTGGTGCTTTTAATTTCCTCGGTGCACCAAAAGGTGAGACTCTTAAGAAAGGGTCTGAACCAAAAAAAGTCGTGGCGGCAAAACCCGCCGCCGCAACAAAGGTTGAGAAACTGAGTCCTGCCGAGGCATGGGAGGACATGAAACCGGAAGGCGGCGTAGCGTACAACACGCTTTCAGATGCGCAGAAGAAACGCTGGGCAACTGAGAACTACTACGACCGTGCCAACATGCAGTTGGCTGATGAGATCAATGCTCAGGCTACACCTCTACCCGCTGAGGAAGAACTGGCGGACTTGTCCTACATGGAATTGTTGGATGAGGATATTGCTACGGCTGAGTCCACCACAGATGCAAGTGCGTTCCGTGATGCGATTGAGAACATCATGTTCCATGCCTACTTCGATACTGACCCCAACAATGAGAAAGCCGGTGTCATTGATAAGGCGCAGATGTTCTTGCTTGAGACTGGCTTCACTGAAGATCAGCGTGGCATCATGGATACCGCATTGCTGGATGTCCTCAACGACCGACTGCAAGTCGAAGCTGCTTACACCCGTGGTAATCTAAAGGGCACGCTTAAACCTTGGTTTACCTATGCGCAGATGCGCAACTTGCTCCCAAGCATTGGAACAAAACTCATTGGATTGTCCGACACGCAAGTGGCTGAGTTGTTGCAAGCTCGCCAGATCAGTGAGCAAAACGTACCTGTATCTGTTTACAAGAAGTACAAGACCTCGCTGCCTGCTAGTGAGTCAGTTGTCAATACCAAGAAGGTCACCTCACTCAACCGCATTGTTGACCAGTCTGGTGCAAAACTGGCAAACTTCATCCGCGATTTGGTAACTCGTGTTAGGGAAATCCCTACGTTGACCAAAGAAGTGGTGTTTGGTTCTGAGCGTTTTGCCAATATCAAAGCACTGACTAAGCAGTTGTACAGTGAACTCGATGAAGCTGGTCGCAACTACATGCTGCCTGATGGAAGCAAAGTCAAAGACTATTTCAACGACAAGGGTGAGGCAAAGCTCATCAAGTCTGATGGTCGCTACATCCTAAGCCAAGTTGAACTTACTGAAGAACAACAACGTGCCCGTGAAGAAGAACGCCGTGCTGAGTTGCGTGCATTAGGTGAAGCAGCCGCAGCAGAGTCAAAGGCAGAGCAAGATATTATCAATGCCCGTAAGCGTGGTGCACGTGGTAGCGAGACTGTGCAGGATTGGGATAAACCCGAAGGTAACTTCTACCGTGATGATGGCACGCCAATGGGTTCTGCCATCCCACTTGGTCGTGTAAAGTTGTTGGTCAAAGGTTTCTTGGCAAAGCTAAAGATCAAGCCTACCGTTAGTGTGTACGCTAATGTTGCTGACCTAAAGGCTCGCAATCCTGAGTTGTATCAGCGTGCCGCTGCTGCTCGTAAGCAAGGCGACTTCGACACAACCAATGCCGTGGGTTACTCCTTTGGCCCTGAGGTCATCATCTTCTCCGACTTTGTTCGTACTGAACAACAGTTGAAATTTGTACTGGCTCACGAAACCATTGGTCACTTTGGTTTCAAAGGTGTGATGGGTCAGTCTGAGTTGAACAAGGTACTGAATCGTATATATCAAACTGACCCTGATGTGCAGGCCGCAGTTGACGCAATGGTCGAGACCCAAGGAATGGATAGGCTGGAAGCCATAGAGGAATATCTGGCTGACAACGCTGCTGACCTAGATGTATCAATCATCGCAAGGTTGTGGAACGCCTTGAAGAACGCCCTGAACAAACTTGGCTTCAGCTTCAAAGACGACGAAGCTCGCCAGCTTGTGAACCTTGCACGCCGCTATGTGCGTGAAGGCAGTACAGGTAACTTCTTCAGCGCCTCATCCTTTGTGGGCCACATGGAGGACATGGAACAAACAGTAGCGGACGGTAAGTACGCACGTAATTTTGCTGGCAACATCGGCTCACGGGGCATGGCAATGAACGCCTTGAATCGTAGGCATGGTAAGACCGCTGGCATGTTCGGGTCGATGGACGCCTTCCAGAAAGGTCTGTTCGGCAAGACAGGAGATGTTGGTGTAAACGTAGGTAAGTTGCTTGAGAAGGTGCAGACCCTCGACAACATGGCTCGCAAGAGTTATGGCCTCAATCAGATATTCCGTATCTTTGAACAACGAAGTCAGAAGGCTCGCGCCTTACTCTCCAAGTACTCACGATACATGGCGTTCACCCACACACCACGTGTGTTTGGATTTGGTAATGGTGTGTCTGAGGAGGAGAAACAACAAGCTGGCGAACTTGCTGCGTACGCTGCATTGTTTAAGTCACGCCAGTTAACTGATAAGTTGATGGAGTCATACGGCTCTATGATTACTAAAGACGTAATGGGCAATGTCACTGTTGACCCACGTGTGCGCCAGTTGTTAGAGAAAGCAGGCACTGTCACTGCGGAAGAATTCCGCAAGGGCTTTGATGTAGAACTCGGCACTGGTGAAAGAATCAAGTACCAGTTCGATGTTGATGAGAACAGTCCTGTGTGGCGTGTCTACACTGAGATGCGTGACACCGTAAATGATGCGGCAGTGGACTTGTTGCTGTCAAACTATGAAGCATCTCAAGCAGAACAGCAACGGGTGTTCAATGAACTCGCTGGTATGAAAGGACTCAAGGCTGAGTTCTCTGCGCAAGACCTTGCTGCCATCCGCAAAGTAATTGAGATGTATCAAAACATCCGTTACGGTGGTAGTCGCATTGCAAACGCTTCCGTCGAAGTACAAAAGGGTGCAGATCAACGGTCTGAAAAATTCATCTACAACTTTGGTCGTGCGCTGTTTAATGAAGATGTGTTTGACGCATGGATGAAGAATCCACGCATCTCTGGCGATATGCTTAAGGACTTTGAGGAGTTCCAAAAGGCGGAGTACGATGACATTCGCGCTGCTATCCCTGCAATCCGTGACAAGATTCGTAATAAAGAACAAGCCTTTGCAATTCAGAAAGCTGTGCAGGACATCTTCTTGTTTGATTTGCAGACACGCAACGCGGAGTTCTATGCAAAGCGTACCATCCTTGGCTCATACGTTCCGTTCAGCCGCCGTGGTGAATACCAAGCGAGGGTGGCAGCGTTCGATGCTCAAGGTAACCCAGTACGTTTGGATGAGAACATCCGTGACGCTATGCCCTACTTCCAGTTTGAGACTGAGAGTGAAGCAACCGCTGCACGCGAAGCATTGGAGAATGAGTTCGGCAATGGGCAAGAGTGGATTCTTAAAGATGAGTACGGTGCAGAGATCAAAGTAACTCTGCGTGCAGAATCTTCGGAAGCCGCAGTCAGCCCGTCCCTAACTGAAGCCGTGAACTTCAATGAGTTCATCTACGTGCTGAACCGCTTGAACGTAAACATCACGCCAACCGCACGTGAACGTATTGTCAAGACACTGACAAACCAAAACGACCGTGCTCGTAAGAACCTACAGCGTAGTGGTAATCCCGGATGGGATAGCGACATCGTGCGTTCTGTGTCTGAGCACTTGGAGATGGTGGCTCACGTTGCCGCCAAGAAAATCTACCGCCATCGTCTTGATGACATCATGCTCAACAATTCGTCATGGCTTGGTGACCCACAGAAGCTCAAGGATTTGCAGGCTGCGATTGATACAGCAACTACTGACGGGCAGCGTGTTAGAGCGCAACGTGCATACGATGAGTATGCGTTCATGTACAAGTACATGGCTCCTAAAGCTGCTGGTGTCACAGTCAATGGTGAACCTACACTGGGTCAAGGTGAACGCTATCGGGAAGAAGCCAAGAAACTTATCCGCTGGTACAACGACTCATCTAATATTAACGACAGCACCGAAGATATGTTGTCGGGTGAAGCTGGCTCGTTCCTAAAACTAATCACAGTGTTGATGCAGTTGGGTGGTTCAGTCGCATCCGCAGCCGTGAACTTCGTATCTCTGCTTACCCACAGTACACCATACCTGTCCTACTACAACGCCAAGCGCGGTTATGGCGGCGGTTATGGTGAGGCCAAAGCCGTGACCTCCCTCTACCGTGCGGCCCTTGATGTAGGCAGTTACAAGCTGGAGGACGCTGGGTTCTTGAATGACTTGCTGGTCAATGGTGGGTACGACAAGTATGGACTGACAGAGGATGAGACTAAGTTCTTGTTTGATGCTACTGAGCAGGGCACATTGCAAGCGGCTCAGTTCAACGCACTGGTAGGTACAGCACGTGGCAAGGTGTTTAACAATAAAGCACAAGCAGGTATCAAAGCATGGATGGCTATGTTCTCTTACACAGAGCAAGCTAACCGGCGCATCACTGCACTGGCAGCATATAGACTTGAGAAAGAACGTGCGCTATCACAAGGGTTGAGTGAAGAACAAGCAATCGCTGAGGCTACTGAGGCAGCACGGATTGCGGTCAATACATCGCAAGGTGAATATGCCATGTTCAACCGACCTGAGATGGCACGTGGCAACGTAGCTCAGTATGTGTTTATGTATAAGCAGTTTGTAATCATCACCGTTCAGTTACTGCGCAACATGCCAGTTCGTGGACAGTTGTTGATGCTTGGCTTACTGTTGATGATGAGTGGTCTAAAGGGCATACCATTTGCTGACGACCTCGCTGACATTGTTGACACAATCGCACAGATGCTCGGCCTCAAAGTGGCAAGCATCGAGAAAGCTACTGCTGAATGGGTTGATAGTGTGGCCCCGGGAATGTCGCCGTATGTAATGCGTGGTCTGATTGACCGTGCAGTCGGCGCGACTGTATCTACCCGCTTGGGTATGGGCGATTTAGTTCCTCTGACTGGTGCGCTTAAAGCTGGCGCAGACCCAGCACGCGAGATTGGCGACTTTGCTGGCCCAGTGTTCAGCGGTATCAGTGGGCTAGTATCAATGGCGGGTGGTTTGGCTAAGTATGGTGCTGAGGTAACGGGTCTGCGTGATGACACAACATCCCTCAACACATTGATGCGAGAGTCTCCAATAGCGGCACTGCGCTCAATCGGAGACGGCTATGCGTACATGTCGAGCGGCGACATCACGAACGTACGTGGGCAGTTGGTAGCTAAGGATGCTCAGGCTCATGTAATTCTTGCTCGGATACTTGGCTTCTACCCAACGATAGCCACTCAGCAAAACGACATTGTTCGTATGTCCAAGCAAGTCAATGAGTACGGCAAAGCAGTCAAGGCAGAATATGTTGCTGCGTATGTGAAGGCTCGGGCTGCCGGTGACCAAGAGGCAGCAAATAATATTGCATCCGCAGTAAGCCAGTGGAATGAAGATTCCAAGGGTACTGGTTTGGAGATAACTAAGTTCTTGCAGTCTGCCAATCGTGCATACCGTGAGGCTCAGCGTCCGACTGTGTTGCGATATATGAAGTCAGCGCCAAGGGCTATGCGTCCCGAAACCGTAGAGTTGTTGAGACTCTACGGACTGGACGATGAGATCAGGTAATCAGACTGCTCTCATTTGACCAAAGGTTAGGTCAGCGGCAATCTCATCTGCATCACTCAAGATTCCCACAAGTTTGGGGTGATTCAGATTGAGACCAAGGACATATGCTTGACCCAGTTTGATGGGAGTGTCCTTACCAAGAAACGCTTTCTCTGATTTGGGTGTGGCGACTACGCTCTCAAACTGCATCTGCTGTATGAACGATTTGTAGTCACCGCCGTTCTGTGCCAACCATCTACGAAAGTGGGTGCGGTCAACAAGCACAACACCTTTGTCAAACTTGTCTGCCGCAGTGCGTCTGTATGTGTCGAACCGAACACGGATGTCAGCACGTGGCATCCTTGAGTAATCCACAACACCTTTGTCTGTGCCTGTGTGCATCACAGTAACAGCGGCTCCAGCACTGTCGTTTAGGTAGTTGGAGAATAGATCGAACGCATCCATCTTGTTCTCGACCACACTACGTCTGATTGCACCTAGTTGTTTCAAGACCCACTCAGTACCAAGGGTGTAGTCGTACTTGATGATTCCCCATTCAACACATAAGCGTGAGGCTAAGTCTGAAAGGATGATGGCTTGTTCCCAATAGCGTTCCTGTCCTACAAAGCTGGCTTTGTATTTCTTGTGGAAGTCAGCAGTGGCGTGGTCAATCGCAGCGCGTACTCCATCGGCTCCAAGTTCCAACAACTTCTTTATAAATAAGCGTCCTGCGTGTCCGTAGTTGGTATGGATAAACTGGTGAATCTTGCGACCGCCTGTACTGTCTCTTGTAAACAGTTCGTGCAGTGGTATATCAATCTCAAGAAGCCGTGCCATTTGTGCGTCAGTCTCAAGCCCAGATGCAACCAGCTTAGATTGCAGAGACTTGTTGGTGGATACAAGCACAGGCATTGCCCATGTCTTTGCGCCACGTTCCTCAGCGTTGCGGTTCAGTCGTGCCTTGTCTCTACCTTGGGATACCCAGTATGCAAAGTCACCTACCTCTTTATCTAGCATCAAGGTAACTTCATCAATGGTCATCGGCATGTGGGCATAGACACCCATGCGTCCAAACAAAGTGTTCTGTGTGAACTTGGCGGCAAAGTGTAATTTGTCAGGGTCACCATAGATGGATTGCACCCACATCTGTATCAATGATTTGCCTCCACCTGATGGGCCGAACAATGAAACAGTCAGACCCTTAAGGCCAGTGAACGCATACAGGGGGGCAGATAGTCCGACACCAAGTGCAAACATGTGCCAGTGCAATCCTGTTTTCTCAAGCACAGAGGTGAAGTCTGCCCACTGTTGAGCGTCTCCTGATACACCATACAACTCGTTGCCAAGTCGTTGAGTGCCAGCGGATAGGCTGATGTTTTCTTCACTGACTGAACCGTCAGGCTCTCGGCGTAGAAGCGTGTCACCAATCACAAACTGGGAGAAGTTTTCTTTCCACCCCATTGTGGCGTACAGATTGGTCATCGCACGTTTCTGCCGCAATTCATCCATGTATGAACGTAGCATAAGTTGGAAGTACTCCGTCTGTCTTTTGTTGTTGAGGACAATGCCTTGATCGGCAATGGTGGAAGCGAACTCTCTATGTCCATCTGTGAGGTGCGCTTGTCTTAGGGCAAGTTCTTGCCAGCCCTTATGCTGACGATTCCAGTGGTAACGAACAGTCTCGTAACCAAGACCTTCATCACGACCATAGCCAACGGGGTAGACGTCGAACGAACATACGTCAATATCTGTCTCGTCAATGGTCATCTTGATGCCATCGGATGTACGTTTAAATCCACGTGGCATGGGTACATCAAACGCCGCCTTGTCCAACACATCTTGTGGCGGTGCAATCTGTTGATACTGCAACCCAAGAGCGGCAGGACTCTTTATCTTGTCCTTAAATTTGCATCCCTTACATCCCCCGGGACGGTCTATGTCAAACTTACCACAACGTGTTGGCCCATCTGTGTTGTCTTTCCACTGGATCAGCTTTTGCAATGTTCGTTGTGCGTCAAACTTTGGGTGGTTCTGACTCCATTCAATAGCCGTAGCCTCAGGCTCAGCACAAAATGCGGCGACTCCCAGCAAGTTGTACCACTGGGGTTCTTTGACTTCACCTTGATTCTCTACTGCCCACTTGATCTGCTGGCATTTCTTAACGACAACCGCACCAATGGTGGGCGGGAACTCAGTCTTGACTGCCATGTCTTGTAGCAACTTACTGCCAGTTGTATTACGTGGCAGGCTCACCTCGTGAGCTAGGTGGGAAACAAGGCAAGACTTCAGCAACTCATGGTTCACTGGCTCAGCGTCCACCAGCAACTTAACCTCGTTACCATTCTTGGGGTTGTGTGTCCCGATGGGGCGTAGAACCAATGCACTGTTGGCAGTAAGCCCTGCATCAATATGAAACTCGTTCGCAATCGCCGCTGACTTCATTGCTTCAGCGATTGGTTTCCATCTAGCGGGTTCGAGTTCTTCCGTCAGACACCAGTAGACATGTAGTCCGTTGCCTGAGAATACGATCATGGGCTTAGGCAAGTTCATTGTTTGAATGAATGTACCTAGCGCAACAAGTCCTTCTTTCCACGATGGATACGGCTTGTTGTTCCCACAGTCAACATCCAAGGCGACAACCTTAATCGCTCGGACATTATCTTGTTTGCGGCTTCCCTTCTCCTTAAATGCGGAGATGGCGAAGTATGTGTTGTTGCCTGTTTGGTCAAGGCCAGCTACTGCCTTTGCGAGTTCGTCTACTGTAGAAAAGAATCCTTGTCTATTGCCATCAGGATTGATGACTGTCGTGACATAAAAACCTTCCGACGGTAGAACCCGCTGGAGATGTTCCAACGTGTTCATGTGCCCCTGTCAGCGAGGGGATTTCTCCCCTCACCCCTTCAGTTATAGTTACTCAATATCTCAACGAGACGCTCTTTTCTCTGCTTCTGTTCCATCCCAATCACCTCAGGCGTAGGCCATTGGTGTTCGGACATTACTGCCAGCAGTTTGCGTAGCATTGCCCTCACTGACTGGTCATTGGACTGGCGGATTTTCTTGCCTCTCACCCATCCATAATAAGTCATGCGAGATACCCCTAACAACTGGGATAAATCCGTAGTTGTCAGGAGCATATGCCTACGAAGCGACTCGACCTTTGTAAAGTCGAGAGGCGGTTTAGGCGTCATCTGCGTTCACCTCACCTACAAGGGCAGCAATCTCGTCAGCCAAAGATGTTGCTGCTTGTGTGTTGACAGGGGCAGCAGCAGCAGGGGTAGCTTTCGCCGCAGGTTTAGATGCACCGAAACCACGCTTTGGGGTAGCCGCTTGTGTAGGTGCAGGGGCAGGTGCAGGTTCTACTGGTTCAGCAACCTTAGGAGCGGGTTTCGGGGCAACTGGTTTGGTGGCAATCTTTGGCACTTCAACTGCTTGCCTTGGATTCTCACCAGTAATCTCACGGATTTCGGCAGACCCGAACAACTTGTCAACTGCGTCTTGCGACTCATCGTCAAGGAATCCAGCCAACCCGAATTTTAATTTAGGGAAGGATGCGTCTGTATCAAATGTGATCTTGGTCTTGACAATCTCAGGTGGGATACCACGCATAGAGAGTTCTTTGACGTAGGCATTGAAGCCTTTAAGTGCGGCAGGTGTAACTTGCAGGAGGTACACAGGGCCAGCAGGGTCATCAGCCGACACTACAGCAAGACGTTTCTGATCGGAGCAAGCCTTGATTTGTTGTCCGTTCTCAGCAATCTTAGAACCCCATGCGTTCTGTGGGCAAGAAGCACAAAGATCATTCTGTGGGTCTGTCGATGACTGGTCAGGGCCAATGCCATCAAGCGAGAAGCAGTCAGGTGCAACTGGCTCAGAATCTTTTGTCCATGCCTTGGCGTACCAAGTCTTTGACAAGCGGGGGTTTGCACCAACGATCACTACTTCTAGTTCAGTGGTATTTAATACAGTCTCGTTACCGCCTTCGACAATACGGAAACGGCTACCCTTAATGCTGATACGTGGGAACGATTCAGCACTACTGATACCGCCCATAAGGGATTGTGCCAATGCAGACGGCACACCGATACGACCAGCGAGGTGGGCGGGAACTTGGATGTTTGCGGGGATGATGTTGCTCATAGATATTCTCCTTAAGTGAGCGGGTTAAATGCGATTGGTCGCACGTTTGGATTTGGCGAAACCGCCTTGCGTTGCCACTGCATGTGCTTTCTCAGCGGCAAGGTGTTCTTCTACATACTCGTTGTCAATGTTTAGCTTGCGCTTTATTTTGGTAGCAGTAGCGTGTTCTGTTAACGCTTGGTGCGTACCTTCATATGCGGCTTGCTTAATCCACTCTCTAATAAATTTCATGGCTCAGTCCTCAACTTTCATTGTTGGTTTACGAACAGTGACATCTATCTTTGTTCCATAGGTCACACCTGCGGGTACTGCCTTGTTACGTTCAATGTACCCACGTACTGCAATCTTGCTTACACGTTTCTCCAGCATGTCGAACGCTTCATTTGTCCTAACAAATTCCAGTACGGCATCCCAGTCGGCTACGTTGGCGTAGTCTGTAGTGGTTAAGAACGCAGTGCCATGTTTACCTTTGAATGAGGTAACACCCTGTGCATCTGCTTGCTCTTTAAGCCACGCTTCTATCTTGTCCATCTTTGCTTTGAGACCTGCTACTTGGCTCTTGATCTCGGCTTCGATGGCTTCCTTCTCGTTACGTAGTTTCATGTACGTAGCAATTACGTCGTCTACTCTGACAGTCATGTGTCACCTTCTTGTCTGTTGTTGAATTAAATCAAGAAGCAATCCTTGAAGCTTTTGTTTATTCTTCAAGCGTTCGTACATTTTGTGTTCGAGGTCTGTTGCCTCTATGTGTACGACATTGGATACTTGCCTCTTACCTATGCGCTCAATGCGCCCATTCGCTTGAACATATTGCTCGTTGCTATTGATCGGGCCATACCATATGATCGTTGACGCACTCGTTAGAGTAAGTCCATGCGCCATTGTTGCGGGATGGGCAATCAATACATGCGGTGTCTTGGCATGTTGGAAGTCGTGAAAGATTTGGTTACGCTTACCTGCGGATACCTCGCCGTTCACAACTGCAACCGACCAGTGCTTGCTGAGTTCTTTCTCAAGCATGTGCAATGTGCCAGTGAGTGGTACAAATAAAATTACTTTTTCTCCTGCTTCTTCTATCACCTCCTTCACTAAGTTAATACGTGGACTGCAATCAATACCAATGTTCTGTCCATCATCACCATAGGCTACGCCGCAAGCGATCTGAACTAACTTCTGAATCTTGACTGCCTCATTGACCGCAGTGATCGTTCCCTCTGCGCTCATCTCCGTAACAAAATGTTTAAGCATCTGTGAGTAATGCTTCTTCTGTTCCGCAGTGAGTTCTACTTGACGAGTTTGAATGATTGTGTCGGGCAACTCAAAACATTCGTCCCGCGTGTACCTGACCGCAGGTTGTAGGATGTGCTTCACAATCTCTACGCTCTCAGGTCTTGGTACAAATTTCCATTGACCAATCTTCATCATCACTTGTTCTCTGAACGCCGTGAATGTCTTGGTACAGAATGGTGAACCAACCAACTTGGCAAGTGCCCATGCGTCTGTCGGGTCATTGGGTGTTGGTGTACCAGTCATCAACCACAAACGTGATGACATATTGTTTGCCATCCATCTACGGAATATTTTGAACCGTTGTGTTGATGGGTTACGTAGCACTGCCGCTTCGTCAACGATCACCAAGTCAAACTTGCCGTGTGCTTCTTCACAGATGATGGGGAATCCATCGTGGTTGATGATGTAGAAGTCAGCCTCGGTGTTCAGTAGCTTGCGGCGCTTCTCAGATGTTCCATGAAGCACAACAAATTTACGGTGCACAAACCCTGTAAAGATAGCGTCAGCCCACACACGTTCAAGCGTAGACAATGGGGAGATGATGAGCACCTTCTTGATCTGCTTGGTCTGTATCAAATAGTCAGCCGCCCACAATGCAGATTGTGTCTTGCCAGTACCGATCTCGTTGAGTACCAACCCACAGTGGTTAAGCGTAAGGAACGCCGCCGTCTGCCGTTGGTGCTCATAGGGTTTGTACTGACCGCACCATTTGTAATAGTGCAGTATGGGCGATGGTGCTTTGATGCCAAGGTTACGCAGAACCCTGACCTCATCTAGTCCATGCGGTGCTACCACAAGGGGCACACCACGTACCGTGTAGGGCTTGGCAGTTGGGATACTGTCGAGAACCCTGTTCGGATTGTTTAATTTCATAGCAAGTGTCCTTGCTTGTTCCACCACTACCATGTCATCACCTGTAAAGTTTTTCTTCTAATGCTTGCTCAAGAGAGTGGAGGGAGTCAGCGTCATACACTAAGAACCACCACCCACCTGCTCGTTGTATTTCTTCACCACACTTGACCTGCAATACCGTTGGCTTCTTGGTCTTGTCAGCTTTGACCTCAATGCCTATGAACTTGCCCTTTGCAATCGCAATGATGTCGGGGATACCTGCTTTACCAAAGCCATTACTGGCGGGGAAGAAGTACCACACATCGTGCTTCTTAAGTAACTCAACAACCTTACGTTTTATCTTGCCTTCGGGGGTCAGTGAACTCATATATTACTCCTCTTTACATGAATGTCAAGTAGGGTTAAACCCTAGCATAGTCACAGTTGTGTCGGGCAGGGCAATAGCGGCACAAGCCACTTGGTTTGGCAGGCCAGTTGTCGTGTTCTAGTGAGTCGTTGATGCGTTGGATGCGCTTCATAACCTCAGCCCATATCGTGTTGACACCACTGCGATAGTACACCTCGGTGTCCATAGCCATGTCCTTCAGCCACACTAGGGAAGTCTTGACCCTTGTCACCTCAGGATAGTGCTTGAATACTTGGGCGGCGAACAGTTGCATTTGGAATTGGTCAGCGTTTCTCTTACCTGTTTTCCAGTCCATGACGTTAGCCATGTCACCGCTGATTACAAGGATGTCAAGTTTAGAACGTAGCCATGCGTCAGGCTCCCACCAAGTTGTTGGTGTAAGGTTGTCGGTCAGGACTAGCTCCTTCTCCACGAACAGTTCACCATTGTGGGCAATGCGTTCGACTGAGGAACAAAGGGATTCGTAATGGGCTACCTCTTGTGGTAAGAGGGTGTTTTCTTTAAGTCGTGTCTCAAGGAAAGCATGAACTCGTTCGCCATACTTACTGGCTTCACCCCCTTCGTCTATCACATCCTTAACAATACGTTGTCGGAAGTAACGCAATGGGCAGTTCTCGTACAGTTTGATGGACGAGTAAGAGTGGCTAAGGCGCATAGGTCATAGCCCCGAGGGGTGTCCTCAGGGTTCTCTGTTTGATTGGAAGTTTCAGTATAGCCTACTCTGACATGCGTTGCAACACATCGAACTTTGCCAGTTCTAGGGCGGCAACTAGCGACATGGTGTCAATCAGATTCGTAGAGTAGCGATGGTAGTTGTCACCAATCTTCACAAGCACCATGAGATTGGATGCGTCCTCGTTCTCCTGTACTGTGTTGATGATTGCCTCAAGTAATGCGAGGGCTTCGGTGTTACGTGGTGTGCGTTTGATTTCAGCGATAGTCATGTGTTTTTTTCCTTTGATTTATTAACCCAACACACCCAGTGATAAACAGTTCCAGAGTCATTCCAAAACCTGTCACCAACCTTAAATAAACCAAAACAACGTGGGCATTGATGTGGCTTGAATAAGTCGTTCATTAGGTTTCTCCGTAGTTGTTTGCAGTACCCGCTTCACATGCAACTGGCAACGTGCTTGCCCAGCTTGGAGGGGTAGACATGATCTCGACAATAAGTTTCTCTGCGTGTTGCGCTTGTTCTTCAGGGGCAGTGATGATGATCTCATCGTGGACTTGGAAAGCCACGTGATAGTGGCGACCAATGGCAGTCATCTGTTCAGACACAACGATACGAGCAAGTGCTTGAATCAGATTCTCTGTGACCTTGCCACCGTAGATACGAGTCCAACTTATCTCATCCGTTGTCCCAGTAATCACACGATCTTTGACTGCCTTGCGGTAGGTACGTGCATCAGCGATGTATTCAAACCCGCTGTTGGTTTGGCGTAGTGCAGGGTATTTAATCTGCAACTTGTTGGGGAGTGTGATGCCTGTGTTGTCGTAGCTAACCAGAGGATGTATGTTGCCACTATCACCTTGGGTCATACCAGTCAGTGCGTGTCCACACCTCTGCCATAGTGCCACAATCTTGTGGTTCTTCTGTCGGTAGAGTCGCACAATACGATCAGCTTCGTTAAGGTCGATCACTACGTTCACACCACCTTGTCCTATCTCAAGGGTACGTCTGAACTTCTCTGCGCCCATGCCATAGCCAAGACCAAGAATACAGGTCTTACCTACGAATCGTTCTATCTTGTCCCCCTTGGAAATCTTGCGCCCATAGACATCGGATGCGAACTCACTATATACATCCCGCCCTTCGGCAAACGCTTGGACTAACTCCTCTTGCCCTGCAATCCACGCAACCATTCGGGCCTCAATCTGTGATGAATCACAAGCCACAAGAACTTGCCCCTTGGGTGCTCGTAGTGCCCGCCTGATCTTGTTGTTCCCACGTGCAGGTAGGTTCTGCAAGTTCAGCTTATCGCCACCACTGAATCGCCCTGTGTGTGCACCATAATAGTTGAGCATGATGGGCAAGCATCCCCGCTGAGCGACACCCAGTAGGGCTTCGGTTCGGGTTTCTTCGATGGTTGATTTGACACCTAAGCGAGCGGCGACTGCGTTCTGCACACGCTCATCAGGATGTTCCAGTAAGTCGGTGAACGCTTTGTCCGTCTTACTAAATGCCCACGCCTGTTTGCCTGTACGTGCGCTGACCTTACTCGGGGGTTCGACACCAAGGTTAATAAGATACTTAGAGAATATCTCGTTACTCATTAGCGTCTTGGTCAACACTTCCTTGGTGACACCAGTCAGCCCCATGTCTGCGATCAGTCCATCCTTTCGGGCAATTACTTCCTCAAGATGTTCACGTAAGAGAAGCACATCCAACTCGATAGTCGGCTCGGTGTACATGCGTAGCGTTTGGTCGATGACCAGCAACTCGCTGACAGGGAAACCTTTCTTCATCTTGTTGAACAAAGCGTAGGTCAACTCCACATCGTTCTTGCAGTACTCTCCGTATCGTGCAAGTTCTTCGGGTGTGAAGTCTGCCTTGCGTTTACCCAATGCTTGGACAACCTCATCACCTTTCTTACCTAGCCCATAGTAGGTAGTGAGTGCGGCAAGGCTTCCCCCTACTGTGAGATTGTGCAAGGGTCTTGCCATGCTCAGCGTGTCAAGCCACAACTTAGGCTTGATGCCAAAGTACCACGATAGGATTGCCCCATCGAACGCAGTATGGTGACAGAGGATTGCCTTGTTGCGGTAGTCAAGACTGTTAAGGAATTTCCCCACGTTGTCTCCGCTATACCAGTCTGTGGGGTAGTCGTTTACCTTCACGCCTACACCGATGACCTCAAAGCGAGGGTCACGTACGTACGCCTCTGTGGTCATCTTAGACAGGGAATACTCCTTGTCGTAATAGGTTTCAAAGTCAATGGTAACAATGTCCATTACTTATTCACCTCAACAAGTTTGTCGATGTAGTGCCGTGCTTTCTTGATGTCGTCAAGCCCACCTTTCACATCACAACGTGCAAGATATTTGATGGCGTTGCCCCGCAAGAATCCTGCGAACTGTTCGGGTGTCATCCATGATTCCATTGCCTTCCAAGGTTGCACACCCATGTTCTTATAGTGGTCACCGCCTATCTGCAAAGCATCTACCTTGTCGCTTGGTACGAACTGTGTTACCGCATCAGTAATCTGTGGGTTGACTACCTCACCTAGCATAGAACCACTGAGCACACGCTTACGTATGCCGTACACCTGCGGCATGTGCATAGTGAACTTAGCACCAACATCTTTCGGTACTGCATTCGGGTGCTTCAAAAAATACTCTGCTACTTTCGCTGATTTACTTTTTTTCATCGTCTTTCTCCTTGGGTTTGATGACACGTGTTACTGTTTCTAACGTAGTAAAGCGATGCTCGTTGGCACATTCATACCTACGATACACCGCATTGGCGGGGCGAGATCGGGTTTCCTTAACAGTTACCCACGTATTACATTTAGGACACTTCACTCTGCGCTTTCTCTCGCTCTATGGATTTGTATATCGCACCATACTCATCTTCGTCATCACCGAACACACCGAACTTACGGCGTAGTTGTACGCTTAGTTCAGCACATACACTATCAGCCGCTTGTAGCGTTGTCTCTTTATTGATAGTGATGTGGTAGTACGTCCTACCCTGTACGCTCTGAGCGAAACCGTATAACAACTCTGTTGGGTGTTGGTTATTTTTAATTGAATCGAACAACAAGTCAATCCATTTTTCGTTAGACCAGTCGGGTTGAACCCAGTCGTATCTAGTCTTAGTGAGTGTGCGTTCTGCTATAACATCTTGACAGATAGAGTCTAGTACACCTAGCTTAGCACGTACTTTTAACCCCCGCTTGAACACACGCAATGCCCGTAACCATTCGGTACGTTTAGCAGGAACAACTTGTGCATCAGTAGTTGGCTTGGCGTTCATGCACTCACCAGTATCAAGATTGAATTTGATGCCGTTGAATACTTCGATACCTTCAGCTTTCATAGCCTCTCGCCATTGTTCCCATCGGTGAGCACCATAAGAACCCGCTATCTTCTTGGTATGTATTACACGATGGCGACCAGTGGCTACCCTTTCCCATCCGATAGGTATCGCTCGGGCTAGTGCTTGGCTTAGTGTGATGGAATAGTTCTTTGCTTGAGCACTCGTCATGGTAAACGTCAACGTGTTGTCAGGTGCAAAGACACAGATAGTCTTGTTGTCCATGCGCAGTTCAAAGTTCTCGTCTACTTTATGTAGGCGACACCATCCTTTGACTGGCTTACCCTTGTCAGGGAAACGGCACGTACCATACAGGCGTTTAGCCTGATCGTAGGTTTGTACTGCGGCTTGTTCAAAATAACTCATCGTATTACCTCCACGTTGTGATGTTTAAGGGCTTCTTCGAGGGCTTCTCGAATTGATTGGCGTATGATTTTCTTCATACGCTTTACTTGATACGCATGATATGCCTTGGTGTATCTGTACAGACTGAGGTTGGTATACATACCCTCCTCACGTTGCTTGGAATAGTCTGCACCCGCTTCCATAGCGAGGCGTACCATTAGCTTTGTTGATATACGTGACTGCATATTAGCGTGTGAGTTTGTGGGCTACTACAGTAGCAGTCAGAGTACCAAGGTCAACATTAACTACGACCTCTTTCTTCTCACGCTCTACTACTTGGCGATGCCTATCCTTGTAGTCCTCAGGTATCAAGTCCCACAGTGGAGGCCACATCTTCAATGCAGGGGATAGCGTTGCATGTGCAGTGATAACTTCCTTGACTGCATTAACAAAGTTTGTTTTCTTCTGCGCTACTGCTTTGATATTGTTGCGGTACTCCTCAATCTCTAGTGCTATCTCATCCCACTCGTCACCAACTAACTCGTAGCCGTGATAGTCTCTATTTTTAGCAGGTACATCTTTGGGTAGGGTGTTGGGAACAGGGCGTGTGCTAGTTAGCTTGCACTCTAATCCACCAACGTCTTTGCCGTTAATTTTTGATACCTTCATGTTAGAAGTCTCGCTGAAGAAGCACATCGGTAGTGCGTTCATAGCAGGGATGTATTTACGATGAATGATCTCGTAGATACGATCACCCCACGTTGCATTGAGGTTGTCCCTTGCCGCATTTATCTGCTTGTTAAACATGTTCTCTGCGTTCTTTACGATTGCATCCTGTAAGTCTTTACTGAATCTAACTGTAGCCATGTCACTCTCCTTTTGTTAGTTGATACACCATCTCATTAGCTTCCGCCAACTTGTTTTCAATGTCGTACATAACGACAAACTCTTGGTCAGGGTAAAGTTCCCTGATAGTGTCTGCTAAGGTTTGCAGACTCCGAACGATTCTCATTTTTAACTCGTACTCTAATACCATCTTCATGCCTTTCTATTTCTACGTTGCCATCAGCAACATCATGTACCAAAGCAGAGAGTAAAACCCCTGCACGAATATGATTCCGCATCTCAGAACGTAGGTACGAGATGTAAACACCCATACCTACGAACAAACACACGGCAAATAACTCGCCGTATGTAATCACATCAGCACCACTTCTCCGAAAGGTGCAGTGCCCTCATCGGTAGATACCCACAACACAGGGCAGTTGGGTTCGTTACCGAAGTCATCACAACACAGGTCAGTCAGGAACACTATTGCGATAGGTTCAATGCCGTGTTCCTCGATGTACTCAAACACAGGGCTGAACGCAGTACCTCCACCGCCGTGTGGCTTGATGTCCAACTCATCATCTACACCATACGATTCGTAGTGGCTTACCTCACTATCAAAGTACACCACATGGACACGTGTTGGGAACATGTCCTCCTTGACTGTACGAATCTCAGCACCGAACTGATTGATAATGTCTTGAGTGATTGAACCTGAGCAGTCCACTGCAAACAACACCTCACCCATCGTCTCACCACTGGTGCTTGGCAGATATAAACCCTGTGCTATAAAGCGGCGGTTAGGTCTAGCCCATGAGCGGGTATCGTCTTTGCACTTGACAAGGAAGCGTTGCATCACATCACGCCAGTCAACCTTAGGTCTGAGTACCTCGTCAACCAGTCGTTCCATACCTGCACTCAACTTGCCCATCATCTTTGCGGCTTGTGCCGCTTGTGCTACCTTGACTTTCCACTCGGCTTGCTCTTGTGCTTGCTCGGCTTGTGAACCCTCAGCATCTTCACAGTTGTCGAGAGGGTCACCATCTCCGCCGTACCCACCACCTCCACCACCCTCGTCATCTTCAAGGATGTTGTAGATACCATCGGATGTTCCGTTGCCTGCTTTGTGAATATCATCACTAAGCAAACCCTTAGGGGGCATCTTGCCAATGTTATCGTCTACCAACAACTTGTTGATTACGTAGTCAGCCGCCTTGTTCCAACGGCGATGTTGTCTCTCTTGTCTGCGGTAGTTGTGCTCAAGCATCGGATGTAAACACTCATGTGCTACAAGGAACTTCAACTCCTCATCTGTCAACTCGTTACAGAAGTCAGGGTTAAACCGTACACGCTTGCCATTCGTTGAGGCAGTCGGTATGTCACGGCTCAGTACGAACGGCATGTTGAGTGCCACAGTACCAATGAACGGATGCTCAAGGATGAGTGAAGTCTTTGCTTTCGCAAGACGTATATTCATCTTGGCTTCTTCTTGTGGGGTGATTGGTTTCACCTCCTCTTTAGGCATTACGCTAGTCATCATTTACCTCCCATGAAAACGGACATCTTGTCCATGATTGCTTTGGCTTCTGCCGCTGTGTCACGGCGAAGATCGGGGTCGTTACGTAGAGCATCAGGATGCTTGAGTAACGTAGTTTCAACTTCTTGTCGAAGTGTTTCTAGGTTGGGGTCATCCATGAAGTTCAAGCGAGACAGTAAGTCACACTGTTCACGGAT
>Ga0114974_10000340_pt1 | contig 39708 bp, 57 predicted proteins | sample S_130206_EF_Meta_FD_87318 | JGI IMG/M metagenome (GOLD analysis project Ga0114974, IMG submission 87318) | Freshwater microbial communities from Lake Simoncouche, Canada to study carbon cycling - S_130206_EF_MetaG | ecosystem: Environmental > Aquatic > Freshwater > Lake | place: Lake... | reverse complement strand
AGGAGATATTGCCTAATGCCGATTCTTGGAATTATTGCTTCACAAAATTATCCACGCACATTTTCTGTTGATTACTTAGTCGTAGCGGGTGGTGGTGGAGGGGCAGGAGATGGTAATACTGTTGGAGGACCAGGTGGGGGAGCAGGTGGGCTTCGTTGTACTGTTACCGCTACTGGTGGCGGAGGAACTTTAGAATCTGCGTTAACTTTGTCACCTTCTACAAATTACACAGTTACAGTTGGTGGCGGTGGAACTGGTAGAACCAGTAGAACCGCCAATGGCAGTAATGGTGGAAATAGTGTGTTTTCTACAATTACTTCTACTGGCGGTGGACTTGGTGCGTACACTCAAGGTCAAGACGGTGTAGGTGGCGGTTCGGGTGGCGGCGGTTCATATTTTAATAGAAGTGGAGGTAGCGGTACCGCTAATCAAGGTTTTAATGGTGGTACTGGACCTGGTAATGGTGTGGGATTAGGCGGAGGCGGCGGTGGCGGTGCGGGTGCAGTTGGTACAAATGCAGTAGCAAACGGAAATGCTGGTAGTGGTGGTAATGGAGTTGCAACATCTATAACTGGTTCATCAGTAACCTATGGAGGTGGCGGTGCTGGTGGAATAAATAGTGCGGGAACATATCAGCCTGGTACAGCGGGAACTGGTGGAGGTGGAGCAGCAGGTGCTGCTGGAACTAACAATGGTGGAAATGGTGGAACTAATCTAGGAGGCGGCGGTGGTGGTGGGTCAGTTGAATCACCATCAAGTAGTGCTTTTCAAGCAAATGGCGGTAATGGTGGAAGTGGTGTTATCATTTTAAGATATCCAGATACAAAAACAATTACATTTGGCGCAGGTGTTACTGGAACTGAATCTTCACCCAGTGGTGGATATAAGCGTGCCACAATAACCGCAGCAACTGCTGGAACAGTGAGTTGGTCATAATGGCACATTACGCTTGGTTAGATGAAAACAATATAGTTGTTAATGTAACTGTTGGTGTAGATGAAACAGAACTAATCAATGGATTAGATACTGAAACCTTTTATAGTCAAGCAACAGGCTATAACATAAAGCGCACATCCTATAATTCTAAAATTAGAGGTACTTACGCAGGTATTGGATTTACCTATAATCCTGATGAGGATATATTTGTAACTCCACAACCATATCCATCTTGGAGTAGGTCAGGTTCTTTCTGGAATCCACCAACTCCTATGCCTACCGAAGGTATGTGGACTTGGGATGAACCAACAACTTCTTGGGTTCCAGTACCAACTCTTTAAATAATGGTTTACTTCCTAGCTTATCTAGGATTCTTTTGTGGTCTAATAATTGGGTACATCTATGGGAGGTCTAAATAATGGCGTATGGCGATGATATCACCGAAGCGATCCCCTATAATTTATCCAACCCTCCAGTTAATTCATCATATAGCGGATCAACTGTTGCCTATGATATTGCTATTGGCGGTCAACCGTTCTTCTTAGAGACAAGCGATGATTCTCCTTACCGTCGAGTAACAGCGCAATACCGTAAACAACAGTTAGATACCACTAGAGAACCTGGTGAGCAGACTCTTACTGGTTGGTGGATCCGTTCTCAATCAACATTCCACTTAGGTCAAGGTATTAATTTCTTTGAGCCAGCACAGGATGAGTCACTTCGTTTCCAATACAAGTACTCCAAAGGTTGTGATGTTTGGACTAAGGGTCAAGTAACTCTACTTAGAGATGTGACTTCCAGTAATACAACTACTGGTACTTTAAATACAAACCTGCGTCCATACCAATACGCTAGGTCTATTCGCTGGTCTAGTATCAACGGTACTTTACTTCACGATGATTACACTATCCGCAAGATATCAGTAGCAGGAACTCCTACAGCTTTTGTAACTAATACATCAGGAACTGATGCCCGTATATTCTCCGTTTGTGATGACGGTGTTTTTGCTTATTGGGTAACTAACTCATCTCCTACTGGAGAGTTAAGATTATATAGTAAGCCATTAACTGCTGATACAAGCACACCAGGTACCCTTCTTTATACTAGCGTTGGTCTTACAGTTACTAATGCAGTTATTGAATTTACTAAACAACGTATCGTTGCTGGTATCAATAATAAAGTCTATGAAATTACTACAAATCCAGTAGCACAGACTGCTTCTGTTACAGCAGCAACTGGTAGCGGAACAACAATTACATATACGGCAACCAATACTTTTACAGTTGGACAGTTAGTAACAATTACTGGATTAGGTGTTGCATCTGGTTCATCTTTAAACTTAGCAAACGTAACAATTGCCACAGCAAGTTCAAGCCAATTTACTGTTACAAATACAACTGTTGGTGTTTCATCAGGAACTGGTACTGCAACAGGAGTAGGGCTTATTCCAGCAGCCGTATACACTCACCCTGACGAAGATATAATCTTTACTTCAATTACCTCATCAGGTGCTGCTATTTACATATCCGCTTATAGCGGTATCCAATCTAATATTTTTAAGTTTACTTTAGAAACTACTGGCGCTATGCCTACCTTAACAGGTGCTATCACCGCTGCTGAATTACCAGTAGGAGAGAAGGTATTTAAAATTGCTTATTACCTAGGCTATGTGGCTATCGGAACCTCTGAAGGTTTACGAATAGCAGATGTATCCGAAGCTAACGGATCCCTTGCTTATGGTCCTTTAATATTTGAATCAGAGCAACCAGTCTACGATGTAGCATTTAGAGATAGATATCTCTGGTGTGCTAGTAACGTTGATGGTTCACCTGGAGTTACTCGTGTTGACTTGGGTCAACAAGTAGGTGCTAACTTAATCTTTGCCTACGCTTGGGATGTATATAAGCCTGGTGTTACAGGTCGTTTAACTACTGCCTGTGCCTTTAACGGTAACACTAATCAATTAACTTTTGTAAGTAATTATGTAGCCACTCCTGGTGCTGTATATATTGAAGAGGCATCAACTTTAGTTCCGTCAGCTTCTTTGCGTACTGGCTTTATACGTTACAACACTTTAGAGAATAAGATCTTTAAGACTTTAACACCACGCTTTGATACTACTAACGGTGGTATAACAATCTTTACGGTACAAGCTAATGGTGCTGAAACTAATATCGGTGCCTATCCTCAAGGATCAAGCCTTACTCAAATCGGTATTCCATACCCTGCTACACCTCAACAGTATCTAGGATTCTTATTTGAATTTACTAGAGATGATACTGATTCTACTTTGGGACCTAAGTTTACCGGATACCAAGTTAATACTCTTCCATCTATTCCACGTCAGCGGTTAATCCAATACCCTGCTATGTGTTATGACTTTGAGATGGACAAATTTAATAACCAAGCTGGCTATGACGGTGCAGCGTACAACCGTCAGCAAGTGCTAGAACGAATTGAAGATGTCGGAGATACTGTACTGGTACAAGATTTCCGTACCGGTGAATCCTACTTAGGGTTAATTGAAGAGCAAGACTTTATTAACCGAACACCTACAGACAAGCGCTATACCGGTTACGGCGGAGTGCTTCTTATTACAATCCGAAAGGTATAACGCAAATGTCTATTGCTGACTGGGCAACCACCATATCAGGCTTCTTAGCCGTAGTAGTATTTATCGGGGCAACCATTAGATACTTGATTAAGAATTATTTATCAGAGTTAAAACCCGATGGTAATGGTGGACACAATTTAGAAGGCCGAGTTGCCCGTATTGAACAGCGAGTAGATGACATCTATAAGATGTTAGCGGAGCGGTAATGAATGTAGTTGATGCAGCAAAGTCTCAATTAAATTACAGAGAGACTGGTAATAACGACACCATCTTTGGTAAGTGGTATGGATTAAACAACAATCCTTGGTGTGCGATGTTTGTATCTTGGTGTTATGACCAAGCAGGATTAGTATCTAAAGTAGCAGCCCAGACTAAGAAGGGCTTTGCCTCCTGCGATGCAGGACTTAAATGGTTTACCAAGAAGAACAAGATAGTTCCAGTTGGGCAGGCTCAAGCTGGTGATCTAGTTTTCTTTCAGTTTGACAAGGATGCTCAAGCGGATCACGTTGGTATTTGTGCAAGCAATGATGGAAAAAGTTTCCTTATGGTCTATGAGGGTAATACCTCATCAGATAGTAAGGGAAGTCAATCAAATGGAGATGGTGTGTTTCTAAAGAAACGTTCCTACTCCCTGATTATGGGCGTGGCTCGCCCTTAAAGGATGGTTATGAAAGATCTAATAGCTAAGTTAAAGAGCAAAGAGTTTAAGTGTATGGCTAAGTCCTATGCACGAGCAGTCCTTGCTTCAGCAGTAACTATGGGTGTAGCACTGGCAACAGATATGTCCCCAGAGTACGCAGTTCTAATCGGTGCAGTAGCAGCACCACTTGTTAAGTGGGCTGATAAAGCAGAGAAAGAATTTGGTCGTAAGTAGTATCTAGTTTACTGCGAGGTAAGACAGAGGGCCCCTTAACCGGGGCCTTCTTTTTTTATGTCTTCATTTGGTTCATCGGGATAACAACTGTAGGTACATCCTTCAAAGCCACTGTTATAGCCACAAGTACATTCTTTATAGTCAGACATATATCCTCACATCTTATCAATAGGGCAGGGCACTGTTACTAAGTTACCGCAGTTAGCACAGGTTGCATCTAAGAAGTACCAGCAGATCTCATAGTCATCAAACTGGACCAGCACAGTGAATACACTTGAACCGCAAGGACAGGTATGAAGAGGTCCTAGTGAGCGGAGATCAGATCCAAATTTTTCAGGGAGTTTTTCTTTGTTTCTTCGCAGCGTTGGTAGACGGAACACCCAGTATCCTTACTAATCACAGCCCGTAAGGGCTGTTGTTTTTACTCGCTGACGCTCGTATTGTACACATACACACTCCTCCGATAACAGTAGCTGGTGATCAACGGCGTGTCTTAGTTCACTATGTGATATCTTTATCTCAAGACATAAGGAGGGCAACTTTGACAACTGTTGTTGGAGTGCAAGGTAAAACATTTTGTATCTTAGCTGCTGATTCGCAGATTACCGAAGATAACTTACGTACTATTTCTTTAAAGACGCCTAAGATAATTGAGAAGGGTCAGTACCTTCTTGCGATCACTGGTGATACTAGGCCTGGTGATATCTTAACTTACAACTGGAACCCGCCAGCATATAAAAACCAAGATGAAGTTCAGTTTATGGGCAAGCGAGTTATCCCATCCATCATAAAAACGTTTACCGATAATGGTTACGCTTGGAATGATAATGAAAAAGATAAAGACGCTGGCTTTGATTACCTGATTGCTTTCAACGGGTTCATATTTCATATAGCCTCCGATATGTCATTCATTCAGTCCGAGGGCAATTACTACGGTATTGGTTCCGGTGGTCAGTTTGCTTTGGGATATATGTATTCACGTCGCAGTGATAAGTTCTTAGTACAAGATGAGGCAGCAGAGTTAGCACAGAAGGCAGTAGAGACTGCGTCGTTGCTTGACATCAATACCTGTCCTCCGATACAAATAGCCGTGCAAAAAAGAAAGATGAAGTAATGAACAAGACTGCAAAGTTTGCTGTACGGGAAGCTTATGAAAAGGGTTATCTAGATGGTATCACTGCCAGCAAAGATAATAATATTAATTGGGAAGAGCAAAACAAAATGAGAGAGCAGTGGCTACGGGATAATCCCGATGCAGGATACATAGGATGGATGTCAATATGAAAGATTTATTAATAGAGATTTTAAGGAACAAAGATGCGGCCCGTAGTCGCAGCACTCAGAAACAGGTTGGACCGTCTGAGTTAGGAGGATGCCGCCGTAAGGTTTGGTATCGTCTTAATGATCAACCTGAAACTAATGACAACGAGTTAAAGCTTGCTGCCATTATGGGTACTGCGATTCACGCTGAGATTGAAAAAGCGTTGGCTATTGCTGATCCATCCGGGGAAAAGTATGTAGTCGAAACTGAGGTCGAGTACAACGGAATGAAAGCACACATCGACCTATGGATTCCTGAAACTGGTGATGTTGTAGATTGGAAAACTGTTAAGGTTAAGAACCTTTCATACTTCCCATCACAACAACAGCGGTGGCAGGTGCAGGTGTATGGCTACTTGTTAGAGAAATCTGGTAAGGGGATTCCCAGAAATGTCAACCTTGTAGCCATCGCCCGTGATGGTGATGAAAGAGATGTAAAGGTCCACTCTGAACCATATGATTCTAAGATTGCAGAAGAAGCAATGAACTGGTTGTCTGCTATTAAGGAAGCTACTAGTGCACCAGAGCCTGAGAAGGATGAGAATTACTGTAAGTTCTACTGTAAATATTATGACGCTACTGGCGAGATGGGATGCGTTGGCTTAAAAAAAGAACGTATCAAAGAGGCAGAGGTGGTGATTGATAACCCCGACGCCGACAAGAACGCTTTGTTATATTTACAACTTGATGAACAAGTTAAAACTTTAACAAACGCAAGGGATTCAGTTAAGACATCACTAGAAGGATTTGCTGGCACTACTAACAGTGGTATCCAAATATATTGGACATCTGTTGCTGGTCGCAAGCAAGTCGATTCCGATGAAGTAGAAAAACTTCTCGGTTTCGTACCGTACAAACAAGGACAAGAGACCACCCGTATCTCTGTCAAACCAACTGGAGGAAAATAATGGCCGCTTCAAATAGCGATACAGCACTGCAAGTTAACTTCAAACTAAAAGATGGAACGCTTGTAAATGTTTATGCCAAGACCAACACAGAGTTAGAAGGACACCTGACACAAATTCAGGATCTATCTACTCTAATCTCATCAGTATCATCATCGCTGAATCAATCAGCAGCAGCTAACGTTGCAGTTGCTTATGCAACTAAAGCATTAAACGCTGCACCTATTAACGGAGATGCTCCAACCTGTAAGCACGGCCCAATGAACTACCGCACTGGAGAAGGTGCTAAGGGTGCTTGGCGTGCTTGGATGTGTAGTGCTCCAAAGGGTGCAACAGATAAGTGCGACGCCGTCTGGGTTAGATAACCTATGCGGGTTCCCACAAAATTTGAGAACCCGTTATGTTCTGAGATAGATACAGAACTATTCTTCCCTGAAAACGGTGAACAATTTCAAGCCGCTACCGCTAAGAATGTTTGTAAGAGATGCCCACACATTACTGAATGTTTTGAGTGGGCATTACATAACGAATCATATGGAATATGGGGAGCAAGTTCTCCTAGGGATCGTAAGAGATTACGAGCAAAGTTAAACATACAGTTAAGAAGGGAAGAGGTTGCTTAGTCTAAGCAGAGCGTGGGGTGGAGTCACTACAAAGGCTACACCGCTACCTGATGTGTGGCCTTCTTTGAAGGCTTCTGAAATCAGGTTTAGACGTGGACAAGTTTGTATGGTTGCTGCTGCACCCAATGCAGGTAAGTCTATGTTTGCTTTGATTTATGCTTTGAAAGCTGACGTAAGAACCTTATTCTTTTCTGCTGACACCGACACCACAACAGTTATGATGCGAGCAGCATCTCATCTATCAGGTAATTCACAACTAACCGTTGAGAATAATTTAAATGCCAGTCCTAAATGGTATGACAAACACTTTGATAAGATGAAAAATATCCAATGGGTCTTTGATTCATCACCTTCATTAGATGATATTGAGAGTGAGATCAAGGCATACATAGAGTTATACGGTGCTGCTCCTGAACTAATTGTTATAGATAACCTTATGAATATTGCTGCTGAAACTGATAATGAATGGGCAGGTCTTAGATCTATTATGATGGAGTTGCACGATATGGCTCGTCATACTGAAGCCTGCGTCTTAGTTCTTCATCACGTATCAGAGCAGAGTGAGTATGGACAGGGTATGAACCCACCACCTCGCAGAGCTATTCACGGTAAAGTAGCACAATTACCCAGCCTGATATTAACAATGGGTTATGATCCTTTTAATAAACATCTAAGGGTTGCAGTTGTTAAGAACCGGTTTGGTCCACACGCAGCGGATGGATCTATTTCAGTACCTTTGGCAGTTGACTATGCTCACTGTCAGATAGTTGAAAGAGATGCAGCACCTGTTGTATACAAAAAATTTGACCAAGCATCCATACTACATTAGGACACTATGAACACTAACCTAGTAATTATTCCATCAAGAGGCAGACCTGATTCTATTGATCGGGCTGTTAAGTTTATAAAAGAAACCAGCATTATTTCTGATATCTGTGTGGCTATAGATGATGATCAGGCTGACCTGTACCCAAGACTAAATGATGTTATCTACGAGGTAAACCCAAGACTTAGAATGAATGGCACACTTAATCTGGTGGCTAATAAGTATGTTGATAAGTATAAAACTATATTCTTTATGGGTGATGATCACCTACCACAAACCCTGCAATGGGATCACTTCTTATCGGAAGCCATAGCATCTAAAGGATACGGTCTTGCTTATGGTAATGATCTATTCCAAAAGAAGAACCTTGCTACAGCAGTAATGATGAGCACCAATATCATTAAGAGCTTTGGCTTTATGGCACCACCTAAGTTAGTTCATCTATTTATGGATAACTTCTGGATGCTACTTGGTATGGACTTAGATTCTATCTGGTACTTTGATGATGTAATTATTGAACACCTACATTACCTTGCTGGTAAATCACAGGTTGATGCTGGCTATATTGAGAACAACGCTCAGGATGTAGGTTCTGCTGATCAGAAAGAGTTGCAACGATATGTTGCTGAAGAGTATCCTGCTGATCTTGCTAAGTTCAAGGAGTCAATAGGTATCAAATGAAACAGGTAATTTCCTATTCTCTTTATGGTCAACAGATGAAGTTTCTAGTTGGCGCTATAAAGAACGCACAGTTAGCACAGCGGTTCTTCCCTGAGTTTACAGTGCGGTTTTATGTAGGAAATTCTGTACCAACCTGGACTAGATCTACCTTAGCTTTATTCCCCAATGTGGAGATGATAACGGTTGATGAACCAGAGAATAGCATTTCAAGGATGTGGAGATTTAGAGCAATCCTAGATCCAAGTGTTGATGTAGTCCTATCAAGGGATGCTGATGCCCGTCTATCCTACCGAGAGGTGATAGCACACCAAGAGTTTTTAGATTCACCATTTGGTTTTCATATTATAAGAGATCACCCAACAGGACACGGCTATCTTATCTCTGCTGGTATGTTTGCTTGTAAGAATAAATCTATGCACTTCTTTGAGAAACTATGGAGTGAGACACCCTTGCGAGATACTTATATGCAAGACCAAGAGTTCTTATCCAGTCAGATCTATCCGCAGATAGCAGGTAATTGTTTAGTTCACGATCCTTATTACAACTATCAACCGTCAGAACCTAGTAAGAAGAAGATGATTCCCCGTAAGAAGATCAACACTGTCTGCCATATTGGAGCAGCGTTGGATGAGAATGATGTCTTTGTATATAGAGCAGACCTTGAGATGTCATTAGAAGAATCAGGCCACGTTAAATATATCTACGATTGGGGCACAGATGAAGATCTTAATTACCGGAAATAAAGGATTTGTTGGTAAGTATTTTACGCAAGAGTTATCTGAACTACCTAACGTAAATATTAGAGGCGTTGATATTAAAGATGGTTTAGATTGCAGGGAGTTCTTTAAGGTAGATGATACTCAATACGATTTAGTAATTCACCTTGCCGCTATCGTAGGTGGCAGAGAGTCTATTGAGGGTAGACCATTAGCAGTAGCTGATAACTTATCTATTGACTCAGAGTTTTTTCAATGGTGTTTACGTACGCAACCTAGAAAGATAGTTTACTTCTCATCATCAGCAGCATATCCAGTATCGCTACAGTGTGATCAAAATATAAAGCTAAAAGAATTTGATGTTAACCTTAGATTTCCTGGTGCACCTGATATGACTTACGGTTGGAGTAAGTTAGTCGGTGAATATCTTGCCCAATTTGTACCAAATGTCCACATTTTTAGACCGTTTTCTGGGTATGGATGGGACCAAGACCTGACCTATCCGTTCCCTATGTACATTAAGAGAGCGGTAGAACGCAACGATCCCTTTGAAGTATGGGGAACTGGTCAGCAAACAAGAGACTTTATACATATGAGAGATGTGGTTAACGCTGTACTTGCTGCGGTAAGAGAAGGTATCACCGGTCCTATCAATCTAGGAACTGGTAGATCTACATCCTTTATACAGTTAGCAAAGATGGTAAGTGAGGCAGTTGGCTACACACCAGAGATTAAAACTAACCCCGATAAGCCTGTCGGATGTATGTTCAGAGTCTCTGATAATAAAAAGATGCTAGAGTTCTACACTCCGAAGATTACATTAGAGCAGGGCATAGATGAGGCGGTGAAGAAGTTTGGCTAACACAGAGATTACATACCTTAAGAAAAAGATTGCACAATTAGAAACTGACTTTGCTTCTTTTGCTAGTTTACTTATCCAAGCAGGACTTATAGAAGTTGTTGAGGAAAAAGGTGAGCGAGTGTTTAAGGTAAACAAAGTGAAATTAGATGCCTAACCCAACCTACAATAGACGCAAGGGTGCAGCCTTTGAGATAGATGTAATGAAATGGTTTCGTAAGATGGGTGTACTAGCAGAGCGACTACGCTTATCAGGCAAGGAAGATGAGGGTGATCTAGTTGTTATTGTTGCTGGTGATTCTTACATCTTTGAGTTAAAGAATACAAAAAGTTTAAACTTGAAGGAGTTTTGGGATGAAGCGCAAGTGGAAGCTACTAACTATGCTAAGCATCGTGGTATTGATAAGCCTTTTTCTTATGTATTATTTAAGAGGCGAGGAGCGGGGATCCACAAGGCGTGGGTCATCCAAGATCTAACACAATGGCTGGAGGAAAAAAATGCCAACACCTAATGGCGAAATAACAACATCAGAAATATGGGTACAAGAAGGATCAGATAGCCCTGCGTTATTAGTAAACGCTGGTTTGGTATCTGATGTTTCAAAACTTATTATGGGTGGAGGAGATTCATTTGAAGTAGCTACAGATATAATTAAATTAGTTACTGCATTTAACAACAAGGAAACAGAATGATCTGCGAACGTTGTAAATCTGGTGGTGAGCTGAACAAGATTGGTCAGTTCAAGCGTGCCAGTAATATGCACGACAAATGCAAAGGGGATTGTGGATGTCAGCACAAGACTGGTCCAGGAACAGGAAGTCGGGCAAAGGTTTTAGCGGAACCTCTGCGAACTCAGTTCCCATTGGAGTAATAGTTCGGTTCTACGGAGGAGAAGTAAGAGAAGGTAAGAACGTATCAGTTAGGTGTTGTGTTCATAACGACACTAGAAAGTCTGCGGTAATTGATACTATCAACAACCTCTATTACTGCCACACCTGCGGAGTAGCAGGTAATGGCGTTAATATAATTACACACAAGGAAGGATTGGAGTTTAAAGATGCAATCAAACGAGCAGATGAAATCCTTGCTGGTAGCGGCGAACCAATACGCTCAGGCAATAACTCCAGAAACTCTCGCCTATCTAAACGGACGTGGAATCTCTGAAGAAGTTGCTGCTCTATATTCTTTAGGCACAGTATCTGATCCAATCCCAGGGCACGAACACCACATAGGATGGTTATCAATACCATACATAACTGCGCTTGGTCTTTGTGTTGGCTTTAAGTTTAGAAGATTAGATGAAGGCAAACCTAAGTATGGTTCACCTCTTGGTCAGAAGGCACACCTATATAACGTTGCTGATATCTGTAAGTTGTCATCAAGAATTGTAGTTTGTGAAGGTGAGCTAGATACTGTAATAGTTTCAGGTGTATTAGGTATGCCAGCAGTAGGAGTTCCCGGTGTTGCTGCTTGGAAAGATCACTTTACTAAATTGTTTAACGGTTATGATGTTATATATATCGTTGGTGATAATGATGTTAAAGAAGATGGTACAAATCCTGGGGCAGAGTTCTCACGGCGTGTCGCAGGGGAGGTGATCAACGGAACAATAGTACAATTACCACCCAATATGGACATAACGGACTATTACTTAGCTAATGGTGCCGATGCAACGAAGCATTTATTGGGGGTTCCAAATGTATGAGCAACTCAGACCTGATGGAACTAGCCAAATGGTTGGCAACCTACGGGATATCCGTGATCAAGATAGATTACGCAAACGAAACCATTCTGATCAAGCTGCCACCAGCCAAGGCATAACCCAAGAGTTTATAGATACTGTAAGAGAACTGCTAGATGAAGCAGGTAATTTACTTCTAAGAAAACAAATGGACTACGGTCCAACTAATATATCTAAAGCACCGGGTGGTCCGATCAACGGACTGCGTGTGCGTATGCACGATAAGATTGCAAGAATAAATAATTTGATTGATAAGGGCGTTGACCCGCAGAACGAATCACTTAGAGATTCTTTTATAGATTTACTTAACTACTCCGCCATAGCAATTATGGTATTAGAAAACAAGTGGCCTAGTGAGTGAAGAATTACATCCGACCTTCTATGAATTAGTACCTAGTGTAGCTACAGTTATTACTCGTAGATTTAAAGGATGGGTAGATAAGAAGGATGTAATACAAGAGTGCTACGCCTGGTCTCTAACTAAAAACGCACATTTTTTTGAGCAGTTAAATGAACCTGATCTTAATAAGCGTCAGCGTAATGAGAAGCGTATCGCCTACCAGATGAGGCGTATGGCAGAACGCTATGCCCGTAAAGAGAAGGCAAGCAAGGCTGGCTATCACACCAGCGATGAATCCTTTTATGAGACAACCACTATTGCACAACTTCTACCCTTTGTAATTCAGTCAGTCTTACACGGTACTGTCTTGCAACAGGCACAGGATATGATCAACGATGGTACACCAAAGAAACCATCAGCACCTGCTGAGAGCGGTAATCTAATTGCTATCCTCCTTGATATTAAGAAAGCATATGAGAAGTTAGATGTTGATGAAGCCAAGATACTAGAGCTTAGATACCACGATGCTTGGACACTTAATCAGATAGCGCAGTACCTAGAGGTAGCAGTATCTACCGCTGACCGCAGGTGTGCTAACGCTATGCGTAAGCTACAAGATTTGCTCGGCGGTGATACACCTTGGAGTTAAACTATAATTTTAAATGTATTTGCGGTGTTATCTTATCTGCTAAGACTGAACTGCAACTTGAGTTTATGTTAAATCGTCATTCCAAAAATAGTAAGATACATAAAGCTCAAGGCTGGAATAATCATTCCGGTTTAGCAGGTGGTGAACCTTGGAATTAAAAGAGCCTGAGTTATTTGAATACTTAAAAGAGTTTCATTACTCAGACCTTGAGAAGAGTGAAGAGTTTGACACTTGGGATTGCGTATCCCTAGAACATAAGATGTTTATAGAATTAAAGTCCCGCAAAACACACTACCCTGAATTACTTATCGAAGAGATGAAGTATCAGGCGTTAGTTGAGGCAGCAGGTATCCGCTCACTCTCACCTTGGTATATCAACGCAACACCTGAAGGTATATGGGGATTTGATCTAAGTAAACTATCAGCCCCAGCTTGGGCAGATAAGTGGCTACCTAACACAACAGAGTTTGGTAATAGATCTAGTCGCACCAAGTTAGTAGGTTTCCTAAAGGTAAGTGATGGAGTAGCTCTCTGATATACGAATACAAGTGCAAGGTATGTGGTGGGGTTATATCTATTGAGCGTCCTATCTACGGTATGGAAGATACTCCTATTTGCTGTAATGAATTAACCTCTCGCCTATGGTCTGCCCCATCTATAACATTTAAGGGTAAAGGCTTTTACTCAACCGACAAATAAATAACCCCGCCGGAAGGGTAGCGGGGCTATCTTTATTATGACCGGAGAGAAAGGTTAAGAACCGGTCAAGGTTTAGATACTATCATACTCAGTAGTAGTTGTGCTTGAGAAAGAAACTTTTTGCCTTGCAAGGTGTTTGGTATCTTTTAGAAATATATTTAAGACCTCGCAAGATTTGATACTCAGCTCTGCTATCTCTCTCTCCAAGGAGTTGAGCAATTCCGTAAGCACTTGATCCTCTTTGGTTTTTTGCATAGTTATCAAACCGACTTTCAGCGGTCCAAAGGGAGAGGAGGCACTCCCACTCTCTTCCTTGCCACCCGAAACCAGCCTGAGCGTAGTCTTTTGCGAGCTTCTTGTTATGGTTCTTCTCATCTTGTGTTGCCTTCCTGTTTGATATAACACCATCAGGGATCCTCCCTACTGGCGGTGTAAATAACTTATGATGACCTTGTGTTAGTAGACCTAGTGTTGCCAGTAATATCAAGCCATTTCTTACCCATTTTTTCATCAGCTTCAATCTCTTCCTCAAGGTAAGCACGATATACATTTGGATAGTCATTACCCAAACGAGCTAACGCTCTGTCCCTTGCTCTACGATAGTTCCTCTGACGAACTGCTTGTGCCTTAGCGGTTTCTATTCTCCGCTCTATCTTACTCAATTACCCCACCTCTCCATACAATTTGCGATAGTGGATAGTACTATGGAAGTGATTTCAATCTGAGGCGACACCTCTCTGGCGTCCTCCTCATCTGTCAGCCACTCCGATACCCATATTTTACTGTCTAACGGGCTATTACGATACCACTTTAGAGCCTCTGACGGGCTCTCTCCGCCCCATATGGCTAGGTTCTGAGCGTCTGATACCTCATAAAATATGATCCGCTTTAACGCCCCGTTGCGTAGCTCTATAACATTACTCATTACTTCCCCTTCTCATAACATTTGTAGCAGGTATACCCCGATACATCTTGATCTAGGTTAGCGCAATCACACTCTTTACTCATTCTCTTCCGCCCTCTCTAGTAATGCTGATATCCCGAAATCTTCCTCTGAGATATAGTCTGGTGCCCAATCGGTGATGTGTTCCCAAGCTTCACGGCTGATCTTTCTACCCTTGTTGCTCTCTACATCTTCTTTTCTGTACCATTGGATAACTAACTCCTCCTCCAGCGGTAGATTGCTTAGTTCTTCTAGCACTCTCTTTACTTTCATATTGCACTCTCCTTCTCTTTCTCACAAGGACACCACGCCCCCAGATTTAATTTGCCGCATTTAGGGCAATTCCAAAACTTATTTTTAAGTGGATCGGTTTCACTCATTTACTCACCCTCTCCCTCTCCCTCTCAATTGCGTTATCGGTAAGGCAGTTATCACACACATAACCGCTTGTGTTGTATTGCTTGTTATACCACTCAGGGTTTGTTATTTCCCACCCGCAAAATTGGCATACAGATTTCATACTTTTACCTCGTCCTCATCGTCCTCAAACTGATCTATTAGGTGTTCGAATCCAGCATTAGGATCTATATGGTTAGTAGATACCGCTTGAATAAAGCGCAACGAACAAGAATTATCATACCAATCCTCTACCATTTCAAACATTTCATCGGCAGACATCTGGTCAGTAGTAATTAGTGGTTCATATTTATATCCACGCATAAGCTCTACTTGCTCATCGTCCATTAAAATATAGATCTTATGGCAGGTGTCCCAAGCGATACCTCTAGCATTATTTATACGATCATAAACCAGATCAGGGTTTTTCATTTCATTACCTTCCTCTCATTAGTTAATTGGATTAATCTTCTGGCATCACTTTCTAACTCCTCTAATATATAAAGTTTGTGAGCGCACTCCGATATCGGAATCAAGCACTCACCGCATAGGGTTTGGTTCATAATCCGCCCCCATTTACCAATTCTTTGATGTTTTCGATTACTTCCTCATCAGATAGCAAATCTCCATCTGCGTTAATCCATTCCTGGATTTTGTCTATCATTTCCCCGTTAGTAGGCACTCTCTCTCTCTCTCTCTCTTTCTCTAATTAAGCAAGCACTCGCTTGCTTTCTCCCACCTTAGTAGGATACTGGGCAAGCCTACCCTATTCAGAGCAAGTTTGCCCAATAAACCACTACTTAGCAGTTTTGGCGTATTCCTTAAACAAACGGGTAGCTTCCCTTTTAGTATAGAAATAATAGGATTTAGTTAATGCCCACTCTCTCCCACTCTCTCCCACAAATGCCGACAATACCCACGCACCTTCATAATTTTTTCGGTAATTGATATTCACTCTCTCACCCCCTTTCCATCTCTCTCTCTCTCTCTCTCTCTCTCTCTCTTATAGGTTAAATGGATATTACTCATTAGTAATAACCCACCCCCACCCTTTTTGGGGTGGGTAGTGAGTTTTGATTTATTTTGTATTGCTTAACTGATTTAATTGTAATAACTGAACTACTGAGCCGTATGCGTTTAACTCTATTCCTACGCGCTTGTATAATCTCAGTAATTTATCAGTAAAGGCTTGGGTTAATTCCCCTTCCACCCAAACCACTTTCTCTTTATCCGCCAAAATGGTATAAGCCTTCACACTCTTAGCCATAAGCACCCCCTTTCCACCCCATTTGGTAGGGGTAAAGGTGAGCCTACCCTATTTTGGGGGATTATTGGGTAAAAACACGCCTAAACTAAAGACCGGTCTTTCTTGATAAGTGGGGGTATCTACCCTATATTTGGGGTAGTGGGCAAATCGCTCACTACTTAAAGTAAGGGGTAAGTAATGAATAGGCATAAACCTATTAGCGTGAAAATCGCTACTGCTAAGGTGATTAAAGCCTTAGAAGCAAAATTGGCTGAAGTAAAAGCCGATTACACAAATCAAGATGAACTGGAAGCAAAATACCAAAAGCAGTTAGAGGTATGGCGCAAATCCGTTAGTAAGTATGCCGTTGCTCAAATAGCAAAAGCAGAAAACTTACGCACCAATTATCGTGCTTGGAACAAAACTCTAAATGTAGATTTTGACCTTGTATGTGATGAAGCGGATTTTCCAAAAGAACCTACACGCTCTTATGAGCAAATCCATAGCCACACCTACAACGAAATGAAAAACGAATTGGAAAACGCAATTCGTATCTTAAAAATGACGGATGAAGAAGTAGTCAGCACTAGCACCTATAACGCTATCGCCCGTTATCTATAAAAAAAGAGATGGAAAATAGTGAGCAAATTGCTCACGATATAAACGAAGGGTAAGTAATGAATACATTAGAAATAAACGAAAACAAGGTTAGCGAATTGCGTCAGAAGTATGATGCGATAGTTAATCAAGAGGACAATATCGCCCGTGATATTGCCTTCCAGACTTTCCAAATTAGTGGCGCAAATGCCATTAACGATTTAATCGCAAGTGATGAAATGGATACGAATACCATTAACTTGGTATTGGGTTCATTAGTTGATTTACAAGTTAGAGATTATGCGGTGGGTATAACTACCGAAAGTAATCGCGACAAGTTAATTAACATTTGGTCAGCGTTAGCGATAATCGCGCCTAAAGGGTCTATTGCGCCCGTTGCTACTTTATGCGCTATTGCTAATTATGAAAGCGGAAATGAAAAAACCGCTTTAGAGTGGTTATCTAAAGCTCAAAAAGATGAAAGCGAATACCCACTAGCCAAGTTAATTAATAGAGTAATCCAAGCAGGTTGGGGTGCTGAGCAATTTGCGGTAATGCGTAAGCAACTACACCCAAAAGTGGTTGCTACTATCTATGGCAATAATGATGAAAATAACTAAGAGGGGTAAAGTAGTTATGGGGTTATTAGTATTAACTATTGCCTACCTAGTAGCCACGCAGGTTTGGTGGGTTGGTAATGGTTGGTGTATCGGTTCAGTAGATAAGTGCCTACTTAATCGGTAAGCGATACTTACCCTAGAGGGGGGTTATCCAGTAATGGGTAGCCCCCTATCGCTATTTATGGGTGGCGCGGTGGATTAGATACTGGTGGAGAATTAGGCGGTGATGAAGGATAGTTATTAAAATTAGGGAGAGCCGATAGGTTAGCAAGCCCTGCGCCCTTTACTAATCCCCTAAGGGCTAGCGGTAAGGGGCTATCAGCCCCGCAAAAGGTCATTAGCGGTCAAACGCTACCCCACATTATTAACTCAGCCGTCTGTATATAGTATGTACCCATTACAAATATTTTTCCTAAAGTCAATATTTTGGGTACCAATATAGCTATATATAGTGACTTACGTCACATCATATAAAGTATTTTACCAGTAAGCGGGAAATCGACCAGATTTCCTGCCTTATATATAGTAGGGGAGTAAAACGGGGTGTGGTGAGTTTTACCCCAAAGGAGTCGCTACGTTGAAGACTCCGCTCCTAGGTAGCATCCCTAAGGGATGATTACCATTCTACCCCTCACTTCGCTGTAGCTCGTTCGGGCGCCAAGCCCGTAAACGAGATACGCTTTGCGGCAGGTGTAATAGGTTAATCACCGGTAACATCAAATATCCCTCCGGTCTAAAGATTTACGACAGGAGAAGTGTGTCCGAAAATTCAGCAGATATAGCCAAGCGAATCATCCTAGGTTGTGTTGCTCAAGGTATGACCATCGAACAAGCTTGCGGTTCAGCCGGTAAGTCAATGAAGACCTATGAATACTATCGTCGCACCGATAAAGTATTCTCCGATAAGGTAGACCGAACTAGATTAGGTTTAAAAGACAAAGTCTTTGCCTCTGGTGATGTACACGATATATCTTTCGCTGAGTTCCGTGAGCGGTTCCTTAATCAGAAAACCTTCCCACATCAACAGAATCTGGTAGATGTAATTGAAGGCAAGGAACCAGGATGGCTACACCCCGCTATGAAGTGGGAAGAAGGCCTAGCCAGTAATAGAATATTAATTAACATCCCGCCAAACCACGCCAAGTCCATAACGATAACCGTTGACTACGTAACCTGGCAGGTTTGTAAGAATCCTAACTTTAGAGTGTTGATCGTCTCTCAGACCCAGCGTCTTGCAGCAGACTTTCTATACGCCATCAAACAACGATTAACTCATCCAATGTATGAGAATCTGCAGCAAGCATACGCTGCTGGCGTAGGTTTTAATAGCAAATCCGCTTCGTGGCAAGCCACCCGTATTACCTTCGGAGATGAGCTAAGAGAATCCTCTGAAAAGGATCCCAATATCGAAGCGGTTGGTATCGGTGGTCAGATCTACGGTAAACGTGCCGATATGATCATCATCGATGACGCAGTTACATTAAGCAACGCTAATGACTTTGAACGTCAGATCAAATGGCTAACCCAAGATGTGCGTTCCCGTCTTAACCCCACAGGTAAACTGATAGTAATCGGTACTCGTGTAGCATCCGTTGATCTATATCGAGAATTGCGGAACCCCGATAGGTATCCAGGCGGTTTAGTTCCTTGGAAGTATCTGGCTATGCCAGCACTGCTTCAGACAGATGAATCCCCTGAGAAGTGGGAAACCTTATGGCCTGCATCAGATCAACCATTCGACGGGCAAGGTGAAGATCAAAAGAATGATGACGGGCTCTATCCAAGATGGAACGGTCGCAACCTCTTCAATGAACGACAATCTATGGACGCTTCAACTTGGGCCCTTATCTATCAGCAACAAGACATTTCAGACGATGCTATTTTTGACCCCGTTTGTGTACGTGGCTCTATTGATGGTATGCGAAAGGCGGGAGCACTTAATGCGGGTTATCCGGGTCATCCTAAAGACCTTAACGGATTCACTTTCATTTGTGGCCTTGATCCTGCTATGGTTGGTGACACTGCTGTTGTTTGTTATGCTATTGATCGCAGCAGCCACAAGCGTTATATTGTGGACGCTCATAAGATTACTCGACCTACTCCGGCACAGATTCGCCAGCTCATTTTTGACTGGACAGATCTTTACAAACCTAGTGAATGGATCGTCGAGAAAAACGCCTTCCAAGCTTTCTTAACCCAAGACGAAGGTATCAAGATGCACTTAGCATCAAGGGGTGTAGTTCTTAAAGAACACCATACCGGTTCTAATAAATGGGATTCTGGTTTCGGTGTGGCATCTATGTCCACTCTATTTGGTACAAAGCAATTAGCCGATGGCAAACACCATCGAGATAACTTAATACATTTACCTAGTGATCAAACTGAGAATGTCAAAGCTCTTATAGAGCAGTTGATAACTTGGTCTCCGACTACTAAGGGTAAGACCGATATGGTAATGGCTCTTTGGTTCTGTGAGATTAGAGCACGAGAGATGCTTAACTACGGACAGTACGCACAGCATCATATGAAGAATCCGTTCCTATCAAGTTATGAAAGACAAAAACGAGTAGTAGTCAATATCGATGAACTACTTGCAGAGAAGGCTACACAGTTCATCTAAGGAGAAAACAATGGGACAAACAAGTTGGATTACCAACGCTGAAGGCGAGCAAGAGTACGTAGACAAAGGCGCAATTACAATGCCTACACCATCAATGGTAGGTGGTATGAAGTATGCAGCAGCTAAGGCTGTAGCGGATGCTACAGACAAAGTTGAATGGCCTACAAACGTTGCTGGTCAAACCGATCAAGGTATGTAAGGAATTTAATTGTTAAATATAAGAGAGATCACTGCTTTAGTATCTCGTCTACAAACTAAATATGCACAGCGTGATGGACGTATGCGTGATGTGCTATCAGTTCGTCAGGGCGATATATCTAAAGTTTATCCGTCGATGTTTTCTGAGGAATATCCAAAGCCTCTCATCGCCAACCTTATTGACGTTTCCGCTCGTGATCTAGCGGAGGCAATGGCACCTCTACCAACATTTAGTTGCTCTGCTTCTAATATGGTTTCAGATGCCGCTCGTAAAGCAGCAGATACCCGTGCTCGTATTGCAAATTATTATGTAGGCCGTTCCGAACTTAGTGTTCAAATGTATACCGGTGCTGATTGGTATAACACTTACGGAATGATGATTGGTATGATTGACCTTGATTACGAAGGCAATGAACCAACAATTAAACTTATTAACCCATTTGGTGCATACCCAGAGATTGACCGTTTTGGTCGTTGCTTATCTCTAACACAGGTTGTTGGTATGGATGCACAGTCACTAGCGTCAATGTACCCAGAGTACGCAGATCAAATTTTAAATAGAAACACATTTACACCAGGCTCTCCATATCTTTCTTTAGTTCGCTACCACGATAAAGATCAAGATGTAATTTACTTACCAGAGCGTAAAGATTTAGTTCTAGCCCGTACACCTAATCCAATCGGTAGATGTATGGCTCGTGTTGCTTTCCGTCCATCTATTGATGGCGAAGCTCGTGGACAGTTTGATGATGTACTAGCAGTTCAGTTAGCCCGTGCTCGTTTTGCAGTACTACAGATCCAAGCTGCTGAGAAATCTATTCAAGCACCTATTGCTATTCCACAAGATGTACAAGAATTAGCCCTTGGACCAGACGCAATTATGCGTTCATCCAATCCACAATCTATCCGCCGTGTTCCATTAGAACTTCCTGTTGGAGTATTCCAAGAGTCAGGCGTATTAGAGCGTGAACTTCGTATGGGTGCTCGTTATCCAGAATCTCGTTCTGGTCAACTAGACGCATCTGTTGTTACAGGTCGTGGCGTTCAAGCACTACAAGCTGGATTTGATACACAGATCAAAGCAGCACAAGCACAGTTCGCTAGAGTATTTGCTGAGTTAGTTAGCATTTGCTTTGAGGCAGATGAAAAACTATTTGGTAACAAGGTAAAAGAAATTCGTGGTATCGACGACGGTACCCCGTACACAATGAAATATGTTCCAGCCCGTGCTATCAATGGTGATTACACTGTAGATGTTCGCTATGGAATTATGTCAGGATTAGATCCTAACCGTGCAGTTATTGCATTACTACAAATGCGTTCTGACAAATTGGTATCTCGTGACTATGTACGACGTGAGATTCCCGTTGAGATTAACGTTACTCAAGAGGAACAAAAAGTTGATATTGAAGAAATGCGTGATGCACTAAGAGTTGCTGTAGCACAATATGCTCAAGCAATTCCAGCATTAGCAGCACAAGGACAAGATCCTTCACAGATCATTAGCCGTATTGCCGAAGTAATTCAGGGACGGCAAAAAGGTATGCAGATTGAAAATATTGTGGAGAAGGCATTTATGCTTGAACCACAACCACAGGCTTCCCAAGGGATGCCTCAGATGCCGGTAGCAGGTGCGGCCCCCGCTCCTGCCTCGCAGCCTACTCCAGTACAAACTGGCGGTGCGGCCCCTGCTCCTGGCGAACAACCACAAGGTAGACCAGACATTGCATCATTGCTCGCTTCAATCGGCGGCGCAGCATAAAGTAAAGGGGGTGAACAATGAACAAAGGATCAAGAGCATCAGCTCCTATGTCAAAGCCAGTTGAAGGTAAGAAGGATACTTCTAAGCCAGCAGGCGGCAAGACATATTTCGGCTACACAGCAGCAGCTCGTAAAGGAAACAAAGTAAAAAAGGGCTAATTAATTATTAGATAGGTGGTTGGGTGTGGACGACAATAAAAATTTCGTACCACGCCCGATTCACCTTGCAGATGTATTAGTCGTACTTGCAGGATTTTTTAATAACGTAGCACAGAGTGTAGTTGTGTTAACAGAAGAATTTTTAGAATTAACAGTTTATAATGCGAATAGAGAAACCAAAGTCAAGAAGGTTTGGGAAGACTTTGCTAACGATTTAGAAAAAATTGAGGAGGACCAAGATGGCGCTTGAAGACGCAGTTAATCCAATTAAAGGAGCATCAGGTCCAGGTAAGTATGCAAAGAGAATTGATCGTATGCCAGCTAACGCATATGGCGAGCAAAAACAAACAGCAGAAATAGCATCAGGTGCACCATTGGCTAGAACTCCAGATGTTCGCCCAGCACCTGCATCAGAAGTTAAACAAGCGGCAACTATGGGTGAAGTGACCCCATTGTTTGCGCCAAGCTCACGTCCATCTGAACCAGTTACTGCAGGTGTAGATATTGGAGCAGGCCCAGGCGCTGACGCTCTTATGATGAGATCATTATATTCAAACAACAAAGTTTCAGATGCTCTTGCCCAAATGCTTCCTTACGACACCACTGGTGAGATTGGTATTTTGTATCAACAAGCTCTTGCACGGGGTATGTAGTGGCTAATCCAAATCTTGATGCTGCTGTTTTACAAGCAGGTATTACTGGTAAACAAAAAGAACAAGTTGAAGGCTTATCTAAATTATTAGATTCCCATCGTAAACTTATCTCCCTGCCAGAAAATGAAGCAAAAGCTTCTTATCAGGCATTACCTCAAGAACAACAAAAAGCACACACTTCTTTCTTTAGTGGAGACAATCCTGCTGGTTGGTTAGGCGGAGCAGCTCATTATTTAGGTTCTGCTGTTAAAGGTGGCATAGGTCGTACTTTTGGCGCATTAAATGAAATATCAGATTTCTCAACTCGTATTGCTCGTACTGGTTTAATCGCAGTAGACCAAGGTGTTGATTTAAGTACAGCTTTTAAAATAGCAAATGACAAAGGCGACAAAGTATTTGACCCAAGTCGTATTGCTGATGCTACTAAAAAATACGGCGAAGAAGTAATGTCCGTTGCAACAAAAGTTGCTAGTGGTATGACTTTGAGTGAGATTCAAGCAACAGGTTCAGATGCTGAAAAATTAATTGCATCTACCGCTGTTCAGAAAAAAGATCAAGATTATTTATTTAATGACGCTTTAGCTGCAGCACAAGCGGCTAAATACTCTCCAGGTAGAGCAGTAGCAAATCTTATTCTTCCAGGTTTTTTGGAAAAAGGTGCTTTATACAAAGGCATCTCTGGCGTAGTTGATGCTGGATATCGAGTCTTTGCAGATCCAACACTTATTTTAGGTAAAGCCAAAAAAGCTTACGATGCTGGTGATTTTTTGCTTTATAGAGTATTAGGCAAAGAAGATTTTACTTATGGTAAAAACCTTCTTGCTACTGCTGGAAATGTAGCACAAGTAGATCGAATATTTGCTAATCCAGCAACTAAAAATCTTTTTAATCAATACGGTGCTGCTTTAGAAAAATTAGCCACTGCCCGTAAGGCACAAGATAAAATTGCTGGCGCTGAAGCTTATCAACAAGCCAAGCGTTTAATTCCAGAATTTGGTCCTGCAGGTATGGATCAACTTATAGTTGCTGGTGTTAAAGATGCCGATACTGCAGCAAACTATTTAAGGAATCACGCTGACGTAAAAAGTATTCTTACCGGTCAAGCTGCTCGTGGAACTCCTTTAGTCCCAACAATGACCCCTGCTCGTTTTGCAAGAGTTCAATTCTTTACTACTGCTAACAAAATTATTAATATTGACAAAGCAGGTCAAGCTATTGTTAGAGCCATTTATGGTAATGCTGGTGAAGCCCAAGATGTAGTTGGTGCTCTTACTAACAAAGTTGGCGAAATTGCTCAAAAAGAAGCAGCGGTAGGACGCAAAGTTGGCAAAATAAGAGACGGATCTATACGCTTAAGTAACAATCAAATTAGCGGACGTCTTGATCGTTTTGCTCGTAAGTTTTCAACTATTCCTTATTTTAAAAATGGCTTCTTTGATGTGACTGAAGCAAACGCTTCTGAAAAAATATATCAACTTGCTGCATTAACAAACACTCGTTATCACTCTAGGGTTATTCAAGAAGCATTTGCTGCCGGTGATGAAGGCCAAAAGAAACAAATATTTACTGGTCTTTGGAACACTATTGCAGAAACACGTCAAGTTACCAGAACTGCTGAAGGCAAGAACTGGGTAGATAATTTTACAGGTACAGCATCAACATACTCTTATGGTTCAACCGTAGTGGTTGATAAAATAGGTCCTGATGGAAAACCTTTATTAGATGAATTAGGCGAAGTAATAAGAGAAATAAAAAACCCTGCCGATTTTGACGGACAACAGTTAGCCCTTCACGGATATCAACTATCTAGTGCAATAGCAGTTCCTTCAGTTTTAGACCTTGATCGTTTATCTGCTCGTTCTGGAATTATTAACCGAGTGCTTGGTATTTCCCATAAAAAATGGGCAGATGATATGACCTCTGCTTGGACTATAGGTACTCTTGCTGGTCCTAAGTTTCCTGTGCGTAACGCTGCAGAAGATCTAATGATGCACATTGCTATTGGTGGCAAAACCTGGGGCATTACAAAAGGTCGTTTCATCTCAACTAAACTGCGTCAACTTAAAGAGGCAGAAGCTGGTCTTACTGTAGAGCAAAAGAAACTTGGTCAAGAAATTGCAGACCTTACAGCAAAAACAGATGAACTTGCTAAAGACCCACTTAAAGCTGTTCAAGTTAAAGCCAACCAAGATCTTATTAAATCAAAGACCGATACTCTTAGTGGTCTTGAAGGAAAGAAGATCAAGTTTTACGAATCTAATCTTGGATTTGTTAATCGTTTAGTTGGTCGTAATCAAGTAAAAGAATTTCAGACCCGTATTGCTGCTGCTGGAGATGATGTAAAAAAAGTTCAACAAATTACTGCAGAAGCAATTATGACAGGTAAACTATCTTCTCGTGCTTTATCTAAAAGAGATAAACAATTCCTAGAAGAGTTTGCTACATACGGCAGAACTCAAGATATGCTTGATGAGGTTGTAGAGGGCGGAAAGAATACTCTTAGCGGTGGAAGTTACTCTATCCAAGCCAGCAACGATGCCAAAAAATATGGCACCCTTCGTGCTCTTGAATATAACGGTAAAACATTTAAACAATCAGGTAGCACATTTACCGACATAGATCCGGTAGCTAACGATCAATCACGTTTGTCTTGGCTTGTTAAACTTGCCCTTCATATCAACGATGAGATTGATAGTATTCTTATAAAGAATCTTAATGAACCAAAAATTGCTATTGATAATCTTGTAAAGTATTTAGATGAAAACCCTGCATTAAAAGGTCGCTTTCAATCTATGTCTTCAGGTATAGCAACTACATATCAACACGCTGAGCGTGCCTATATGGATGTACTTAATACCTTTAGCAAGGCTAATGGTAAATTAAATGAAGACCTTTGGAACAAGGTTCGTAAAGTAAATCCTGATGGTGAGATTGTTTTATCAAGTAAAAACCTATCGGTAGATGATCTTCCTTTAAAATCTCAAAAAGATATGCACCCAAGATGGATATCTGGTCCAACTTTAGTACCAGTATCTGAAGGTCAAACTATGATTGCCTCTATATCAGATAAACTGTGGGATTATATGGGTGAGGCTAATGCTCGTTTTTCTCGTGAGGGTATTGTACTAGATGCAATGCTAGACATTCGTGGTCAAATGGATGAAACTGGCTTTGCAGATAGAGTATTTAAACAACTTACTGCTGGTAAAACCGGTGATGACTTATTAAAAGCTGAAGCAAAAGCAAAAGAACACATAACTTCTTTAGTAGAAGAGATGGCTAAGAACAGAGTTCTTGCTTATGTAGATAATCCTGCAGTTCGTAGCCAACTTGCTATGTCTGTTCGTAACTTTGGACGATTCTATAGAGCAACTGAAGACTTTTATCGCCGTATAAGCCGTACAGTTCGTTATAATCCAGAAGCTCTTGTTAGAGCAAGCTTAACTTATGAAGGAATTGCTCATTCTGGTTTTGTACAAACCGATGAAAACGGAGATCAATACTTTTTCTATCCTGGTTTAACACCTGTTTACAAGGTAATGAGCAAGGTAATGGGATTGTTTGGTGTAAAAGATGCTTTCCAAGCACCTATGCCAGTTGAATTTGGCGCTAAGTTAAAGATGATTACACCATCCTTAAACCCAGATTCACTATTTCCTACCTTTGCTGGTCCGTTAGCAGCATTTCCAATTAAGATGCTTGGAAACATAGTTCCACAAGTTAAAGATTTAGAACAATATATGCTTGGCGCATACGGAGTAGATCAACCAATGATTGCTTCTGTATTGCCAGCACACGTTAATCGTCTTTATCAAGCATTAAACAAGGATGAGCGTAATTCTCAATCAGCATCTGCTATGAGAAAAGCTGCAACCTATCTTGAGGCTACAGGTCACGGCATAAAGCCAACTATTGACCCAATAACTGGTGAAGAAATTGCTCCTTCATCTGGAGAACTTGCTGCTTATCAAGATAAATTACAATCTTCAACAATGACAGTTTTGGCTCTACGCTTTTTGTTTGGATTCGTAGCCCCTGCATCTCCATCCGTAACCCTTAAATCCGATATGGCTAAATGGGCAAGAGATAACGGTCAAGTAAATTACAAACAAGCATTTAATGACCTTATCAACAGATACGGTGATATTGATAAAGCAACTAAAGAGTGGATTAAATACTATCCAGATCAAATGCCTTACACAATATCTGAATCCGCATCAAATGTAGTTGCTAACGTTAGAGCCGTAGAAGGTGCTACAACTTGGGTTGATTCTAACCAAGAATTGCTTGCTAAATATCCACAAGCGGCATCTTTCTTAATTCCAAATGCTGGTAAATTTGATTTTAATGCCTACAAGTTATTGTTTAAGTCTGGCTTAAAAACAAACAAGACAGTTACTGACTTTGTAAGAGAAGTTAATTCCGCTAAAGATCGTCAAACATACTATTCTAAGCGTGATGAATTTAATGAACAAATGTCCGTTACAACTGATGTTAATGCAAAGCGTCAGATTCGTGATGAATGGCAGGCTTGGTCTGACCAGTTTAAAGGTGTAAGACCTTTACTAGAAGAACAATTAGGACAAGGCGCTGAAAAAGCTATAGCAAGAACTAGGGCACTTGATGACCTACGTAATATGTTAAACGATTCCGCTGTTACAACTCAACCTAAGTTACGTTCTATCCTTAATCAGATGGTAACCACTTATGATGATTATGTAAATCAACGAGATTTTACTACAAGCGTAACCTTTGGCAACAAACAAGATTACAAAGATCAATTAAAGGAAAACGCTAAATCATCATTAGAATCGTTAGCCCAATCAGATCCAAACGCACTAGCGGCATACAATTCTTTGTTTGCTCCGCTATTCAACTAGACTTAAACCTTGAAAGGACACTAACCAATGGCTCTTGAAAAAGATCTTCAAGATTACTTGAAGTCTCGTAAAGATGTACAAGAGGCCCGTAATAAATTACAAGAGGCTAAAAGCAAAGCATCTCAACTTTCATCTGCCTTGGCCAGTGCTCCACAATCATCTAAAGCAAGCGTGCAGGAACAACTTAATTCTGCTAAAGCTGAACTAAATTCTTTTACTTCTGATTTTAAGAAAATTGAATCAGAGGCTAAGACTTTTTATAGAGCTAATAAAGAATCTATTCAAGCAGGTATATCTAAAGGCAAAACGGCTGAAGCAACTACAAACCTTGAAGATGCTAAACGTACCAGAGATGCCTTAGCTAAAGCCGGTCAATCGACTGCTGCATTAGACAGAAGAATTGCTGAATTAGAAAGTAATATTGCTGGTGGTTTTAAGTATGTTTCATCTGGTGGTACGGTTTCTGGCGAGCCCAACGTTAATCAAAACAAAGAAGTTCAACCAGAAAACTTTGATGAGTTGTCTAAAACTGCTCGTGAGTTTGTAAAAAATACATTAGATAATAAAGGCCGTTTAGAACTTGCTAATAAATTAAAAGCAGCCGGTATACCAAATGTTCCTATAACTGGTGAATATACCGATGCCCTTGCTACTGCGTATAAATCTGCAATTGGTAGCGCTAAAAGTTCTTGGAACGCTTTTAAAGAGTATGCAACAGTAGAAGACTTTCTTAATGAACAAGCACGCCAAGTAAGCGTTCTTAAAGCTGCGGGTGGTGGAGCAGAAGAACTTCCAAAACCTTTTGGCGAGCAGGCAATATATAACAAGAGCACAGCAGAAGGTGTTATAGATAATCTGTTTCAATCACTCCTTAAACGAGATGCTTCTGAATCTGAAATAAGTTCTTTATATAAAGAGTTACAAGCCGAGCAAAAGAAACTATCAAGTATCTCTAAAGGTACTTATAAGATGGTTGATGGTAGAAGAGTACTTGTTCAAGAAACTGGTTTAGATCCTAGAGTTTTCTTAGAAAACAAAATTAAATCACTTCCTGCTTACAAAGAAAGCCAAGCAGCTAAAGCAGAACAAAACAAGTTATCTCTTGCTGCTACCGCTTTGGCTAATGGGTATGATCTTGAAAGAGATTTTGGAGATCGACTACCTAATTGGCTAGATGCTATAAATAAAGGGGAAAGCATTTCTAAGTTCCAATCAACTATCCGCAACTCTGCTAGAAACGCATTACCAGAAGCGGTAAAAAATTCTATTGATCCTAATGAAGATTTAACTACAGCTTTTGCTACCTATATCAGTAATTTCTCAAAGACATTTGGAGTACCGGTAAGTCAAGTTTCTTTAAATAAGATACTACCTTTAGCCACAAACGATAAAGGTTTTATTCCAATCTATGAGTTTGAAAAGAAGAAAAGACAACTTGCTGAGTGGGATACTACTCAAGAGGCAAGAACAGAAACTGCTGGTATAGTCTCAACAGTTTTAAGAGACTTTGGATTTAAGGGGTAACGGTGGCTACTAATTTTACATACGGTTCAGGCAATCCCTTATATGTTGCACCTAAAACTGTTTCAAAATCTACTACAAAAACCACTAAAACTCCAACTGAGGCAGAAGTAAATGCACAATTAGCAACAGTAACTTCTGGTCTTGATAAATCAGTAACCGCTATTCAAGATTATGCAAAGACTCTTGGCTATGACATCTCTTCTGGTACACCAGTTAAAGTTGAAACTGCCGGTGGCGGCGGAGGCGGGAGTGGTTTAACAGATGCCCAAATTGCTGCTCAAGCCGCTGCTGCTCAAGCAGCAAGAGAAGCTGCCGCTGCTGCTGCAGAAAAAGAACGCCAAGGAAAATCTGCCTATGCTTTATTATTAGCAGAGTTTAACAAATACGGCCTTGGTACTTTAGTAACGCCATTACAAGATTTAATTAAACAAGGTTTATCTAAAGAAGAGTTTTCATTAGCTTTACAAAACACTGATGCTTATAAGAAACGTTTTGCTGCTAATACTGATCGTATTGCTAAAGGATTAAGTGCATTAAGCCCTGCCGAATATATTGGTTTAGAAGATCAATACCAGAACATTATGCGTAACTACGGATTACCAGCATCTTATTACGCTAAAGGTGATATGGGTATCCAAGAAGGATTTAACAAATTACTTGCTAATGATGTATCCGCTACTGAATTAGAAGATCGGGTAATGACTGCACAAAGTAGAGTTATCAACGCTAACCCAGAAATCAAACAAGCGCTTAGATCATTCTATCCTGATATTACAGATGGCGATATCTTGGCTTATACCCTTGACCCAACTAAAGCATTAACTGATATTAAACGCAAAGTAACTGCTGCTGAAATTGGTGGAGCAGCGTTAGGTGCTGGACTTAAGACAAGTCAAACAGCCGCTGAAGGATTAGCTGGATATGGCGTAACTAAAGATCAAGCACAAAAAGGTTATGGCGCTATTGCTGAGTTCTTACCTACTGGTCAAAAACTTTCAGAGATTTATCAAGAGTCTCCTTATACTCAAACACAAGCAGAACAAGAAATATTTAATCTTGCTAATTCTGCAGAAGCCGCTAAGAAGCGCAAACGTTTATCTCAGCTAGAGACTGGATCATTTAGTGGTTCATCCGGTGCTGGCAGTGGAGCATTAAATAGAGACAGAGCGGCAAGTAACCAGACCTTTGGAGCTGGCGCTTACTAAACAACTAGGCCTGCTAACGGGACGACTGGTCCGTTAGAGTGATATCAAACACCAGAAGTAGAAGCCATATAGAAATCCCCAAATCTATATGAGGTCTACGAAACTACAAACAGAATGGGAGATGGACAATGTCCAATTTCGACTACGAGGATGAAGATGACGATTTCACACAGGAATCTAATCAGAATAATGATCTCGTTAAACAGTTGCGTAAAGCAAACAAGCAGAAGGAAAAAGAGTTATCTGAGCTAAAAGCCCAGTTTGACGGACTTTCCAAAGCACAAAGAGAACGAGCTATAAAAGATGTCCTCGAAGCTCGTGGAGTGAATAAGAAAATTGCTTCTTTCATTCCTTCGGACATAGACCCAACTGAGGAGTCTTTGTCTAAGTGGTTAAACGAATACGGTGACGTATTTGGTGTAACCGCTGAACCAACCCAAGATGTCGTTGACCCGGCTCAAGCGGCTGCGTATAAGAAAATGAATAGCGCTGTTGATAATGGATTAACTCCAGATTCATCAGATGATATGCTAAGAAAAATTCTTAATACAAACAGCAAGGAAGAGTTGGACGAAGTCATACGCCAATCAGGGTTATAACTTCTATCCGAAAGGCTAAAACCTAAATGGCACTACCACAAGGTACGCTAACAGGTACCTCGGCAATCAGCAATTTAGTCCAGACAGCGTATGATCAATACGTCCGTATGGCACTACGTTCCATTCCAGTAATGAGAGCGCTTGCAGATGTCAAACCTGTTCAACAGGCAATGCCAGGATCATCAGTTGTATTCTCAATCTATTCTGATTTAGCACAAGCTACTTCAACTTTGACAGAATCACTTGATGTTTCATCCATTGCTCTAGGTAACCCAAATCAGGTTACTGTAACACTTCAAGAATACGGCTCAGCCGTAACAACAACTAAGAAGTTGAACCTAACTTCTTTCAACGATGTTGATGCAGCACTTGCAGACATCATTGCTTATAACGCTGCAGACTCTATCGATTCTGTTGTAGCCTCTGTTTTAACAGCAGGCTCAAACGCAATCTATGCAGGAACAGCAACCAACACAGCAGGAATCACTGCAACTCAGTTAATCACAGTATCTGACATCCGTCAGGCTGTAACTGAGCTTCGCACCAACAAGGCTCTGCCTCGTATCGGTGAGTTGTATGCAGGATACCTACACCCACGTCAGACTGCTGACCTTCGTGCTGAAACAGGTACTGGTGGATTCCAAGACCTAACTAAGTTCGTTGATCGCACTCCGTTCGTCGCTGGTGCTGTTGGCGTAATTGAAGGTGCTTTCATTGTTGAGACACCTCGTGTTCCTTACGCATCAAATGGAACAACTAACGTTTACAAGGCAGTAATTGCCGGACGTGAAGCGCTTGCAGAAGCGCAAGGTCAAGATATCTCTACGATCATCGGACCTCAAATCGATGCGTTGCGTCGTTACCACACAATCGGTTGGTACTACTTCGGCGGATGGTCTCTACTCCGTCAAGCAGCTATCTACCGTGTGGAATCTGCTGCAACAAACGGCTAATAAAACCGTTCGGTGGGAGGTGGGTCAAACCACCTCTCATCACTTAGAAAGGAAGTTATGCCACAAGTATTAGTAGGTTATTCAATAACCACACCTTGGCAATACCAGACGTGGGGAGCAGGTCAACCTTGGCCTGATAAATATTCTCGTCTTGCTGGTAGACCAATTACAGGTGGAACATCTTCGGGTCCTATTAACCCGTTTTTGACTGATATTGCTCGTGGAGTAACTTTAATTATTGATAACGGAGAAGTTGAAGAAACCTTATATCCGTATCAGGACACTTTATATAACGCTGACTACTACTTCCTCGGTGGTCACGTCTATAGCATTACAATTGAACAGGGTGACTTTATGGCATCCAAAGGATATGGCGATTACCTAACACCAATTTATGAGGATCAATGAGCAACTGTACATCAAGCTGTAAGACCCAAGATCACGATTCATATGGCGAGTGTATTAAACAAAACTCACCAATGTTTGCAGGATGCTTTCCAACTAGACAAGGTTGGGATAAAGACAAAGAGAATAAAGATAACAAAGAATTAGATTCCTACTGGTCTGCGTTAAAGCAGGGAGTAGAGCCAGTATCTACACAAAGAAAAGATATAGATGCTGCAATGAAAATATCAAATGATGTAGGCAAGGCCTTTGATGGCAACACAATGGGATTTAGAGACTAAGCGTCACTAAATAGAAAATAGGAGCAAACTATGAAGAAAATGAAATCATCCGGTGGCGCTGAATCCACCAATGACACAGGCTTCCGCAAAGGAAGTTCTAAGGGAATCACTAAGTCAACTATGGCTGGTGCTACTTCCAAGACTAAAGGCAGTGTTGCTAAATTTGCTGGCGGTAAGAAGAAGGTGAGCAAATAATGTGCGCTGTATGTGGATGTGGTTACGCAAGCTACGACGATATCGAGACTGGTGCTCCTGCTAAGGAAGCCCCAAGCCAGAACTAATGGCCCGTCAACTTTACACCGAAAAAGGTGACAAGAAGGTTGATGCAAAGTTAATGAAACGGTTAACTCCTGCTCAACGCAAAGCGTTTGAGAAGATGGATGAGAAACACCGTAAGGTCAAGTATCAGAGTGAAGATACAAAATTAGATAAACAAATCATCAAGAAGATTAAGGCGAAACCTAATGGCAAAAATGGCAAAAAAGGTAAAAGCAAAAACAAAAGAGGCTAAAGTAATGGGTGAGTTCAAAAGAGGAACTCTACATTCTGGTAGCAAAAAGGGACCAGTAGTTAAGTCCCGCAAGCAAGCAGTTGCTATCGCTTTATCTGAAGCTAAGAAAGCCAAAAAGAAGTAATGTCATCAGCAGCCTGGCAACGCAAAGAGGGCAAGAACCCTAAAGGCGGATTAAATGCTAAGGGCAGAGCATCTGCCAAAGCACAAGGTATGAATCTTAAACCTCCAGTAAAAAAGGCTGAGGCTAAGAAATCACCAAAGGCTGCTGGTAGACGTAAATCTTTTTGTGGTCGTATGTGTGGAATGAAATCAAAATTAACCTCTGCTAAGACAGCAAGAGATCCAAACTCTAGGATAAACAAGTCCTTACGGGCTTGGGATTGTAAGTGCAAATGAAGAAGAAAGCATTTTGGGATACAAAGAATCCAAAGAAAACTTCTAAGAAATTATCACCAAAGCAAAAGAGTTTAGCAAAAGCAAAGGCAAAGGCAGCAGGTAGGCCTTATCCAAATTTAGTAGATAACGCAGCAGCATCTAAAAAGAAGAAGTGAGGTAAGAGGTGTCATACGGTTATTTTGGTTCAACCCTCGTAGATGAATTAAATCGTCTCGCTAACGGTGGCACCTACCCTGCACGTTCTGCTTACTTAGATACAGCAGGAGCAGCTCAGGCTTGGGCCGCTGCTAAGAGCGTATCTCTAGGTAAGATAACAGATACAGTTGGAGTTATTAACTATATCGGTGGTATTACTACCCGTACTAGTATGTTAGATATTGCTGGTATCTGTAATAAGATTGCTGGTACTACTGGACTAGAGCCTGCAGCAGCACTGCGTGAGGTGGCTAATTGACGGCAACCTATAACCTCATTTGCCCACAAGCAACTACATTTACTTTTCAATTTACAATTAACGATACTAATCCTAGTACCGGTGCATCTACGCCTTGGAACTTAACAGGCTATACCGCAACTATGACAGTTCGTCCCTTTGCTGGTTCAACTACCACAACTTTATTAGCTACTACTGCTAATGGTCTTATAGTTTTAGATAATCTTTTAGGCAGAGCAACAGTTACTTTTAGTAATACAGCAACTGATATAGCCGCCAACTCTTATGTTTATGATTTTGTTTTATATGAAGGCAGTGTAGTAACTAGAATTATGGAAGGTCAGTTTATTGTGACTCCAGGGGTGACCGTATGAGTGATACAACTACACTAATTATAATTGAGTCTGCTCAACCGCAGACATCAGTAATTTTTTCAACAGATCAAGGTCCGCAAGGAACACCAGGTATTACTGGTCCTACAGGCCCTACTGGTGGAACAGGTCCACAAGGACCTACAGGAAGCACGGGAGCAACAGGTGCAACAGGAAGCACAGGAGCTACGGGTTCAATTGGCAATACAGGTCCTACAGGAAGTACAGGACCTACCGGAAATACAGGTGGAACAGGCGCTACAGGATCCGTTGGTCCTACAGGCGCAACAGGTTCTATCGGAAACACCGGAGCCACAGGACCTACAGGCTCTACAGGCCTAACAGGATCAACTGGTCCTACCGGCGCTACAGGCGCAACGGGCAGCATAGGTCTTACAGGGGCTACAGGGCCTACAGGAGCCACTGGTAGCACGGGATTGACAGGAAGTACTGGCCCAACAGGTGCCACTGGTTCTACAGGCGTGGCTGGACCTACTGGTCCAACAGGTTCTACAGGAAATACAGGTTTAACAGGAGCGACAGGAGCGACGGGTGCAACAGGTAGTACAGGTAGTACTGGACCTACTGGTAATACTGGTCTTACTGGTGCTACTGGTCCGACTGGAGCAACTGGCAGTATTGGTGTTACAGGACCGACAGGACCAACTGGAATCACTGGAAGTACTGGACCTACTGGCGCTACCGGTGCGACAGGAACAACTGGAGCAGGTGGAGCGCTAGGTTATTACGGAGCTTTTTACGATACAACTACTCAAACTATTGCAAGTACAACAACTGCTTATCCAATAACTATCAATTCAACTGATGAATCAAATGGAGTTACTATTGGTTCTCCTACATCAAGAATTGTTTTTGGCTATGCAGGAACTTATAACATTCAATTTAGCGCCCAACTAGTTAGCACCGATACTTCTATTCATAATGCAATTATTTGGATTCGCAAAAATGGTACAGATGTTCCTTATTCAAGTGGACAAATTGCTGTTACTGAACGGCACGGTGGTATAAACGGACAAATTATTGCTGCTTGGAACTATGTCCTTACCCTTGCCGCTAATGATTATATTGAATTTTATTGGCAAGCAGAATCTACAGCAGTTTCTATTGAAACCATTGCTGCTGGTACTACACCTACAACACCAGTAACACCTTCTATAATTGTTACAGCTCAACAGGTTATGTACACTCAACTTGGACCAACTGGTGCAACAGGACCAACAGGTTCAGCAGGAGCAACAGGTCCAACTGGAGCCACTGGTGCCACTGGTGCTACAGGTGCAGCATCTACAGTTGCAGGTCCAACAGGACCTACGGGAGCCACAGGTTCAGCGGGTCCTACCGGACCTACAGGTGCTACATCAACAGTAGCGGGACCAACAGGTCCTACTGGTGCAACTGGAACAGCGGGATCTAATGCAACGGCGTTGCCAGATATCTTAATGTTAGGTGGAATGTAGACTAACGCAATGAAAGTTGCCGTCTATACAATAGCCTTAAACGAAGCAAAACACGTCAAGAGGTGGTATGAGTCAACCAAAGAAGCTGACTATCACCTTATAGCAGATACCGGTTCAACTGATGATACCGTTAAGATTGCTAAAGAACTTGGCATAATAGTTTATACGATATCTGTTAAACCGTTTAGATTTGATGATGCTAGAAACGCATCCCTTTCTTTAGTACCAGCCGATGCTGATTACTGTATCGCAATGGATATGGATGAGATTATGCTTCCAGGCTGGAGAGCAGGATTAGAGCAGGCTTATAAAGATGGTACACATAAACCTCGCTATAGATTTGTAACAGATTTTAATCCTGATAAAACACCTAAAGCATCTTTCTTAGGATTTAGAATCCATACTAGACAGAACGTTAGATGGTCTTATCGTATCCACGAAGTACCGCAAGGTTATGATCGTGAAAGTGAAGAGACATCTAAAGAGTATGACATAGAGTCTTGGCACTTACCAGATGGTGAGAAGTCCAGAAGTAATTACCTGCCTATGCTTGAACTGGCAGCTAAAGAAAACCCTGATAGTAGAAACTTATATTATCTAGGAAGAGAATACTTTTACCAACAGCAGTTCCCGCAATCAACAGAGACTCTAAAAAAGTATTTAGATGTCAGTATATTTCCAGCAGAAAAATCTTATGCACTACGGATTTTATCTAAGACAGATCCTGATAACGCAGAAGAGTATTTGATTCAGGCTACTGAGGTTTACCAAAGTAGAGAATCTATATTAGCTTTGGCTAACTATTACTACCACCAGAAAAAGTGGAAGGAATGTAACAGAGTAGCCAAGATAAGCCTAGAACAAACTGTTAGAACAAATGAGTTCTTATCAGAGGACTGGGCTTGGACTCATATGGCAGATGATCTGGTTGCAGTATCGGCTTGGAACTTAGAGAACTGGCAAGAGGCATACGAGCACGGTAAAAAGGCAGTAGAGATAACACCAACAGATGAAAGATTACAAACAAATTTAAAGTTTTACAAAGAAAAGGTGGGTAATGACAACACTTAGTCAGATGATATCTGAGGTTAGAGCAAATCTTGCAGGCTATACGCTTCGTCAAGATCGCATCACTAACCTAGCCAACCCTGGTGGCATTACCGCTACTGACTTATCTATTCAGATTGGATCAGCAGAGAACCTTGCTAAAGGTGTTATCGAGATTGGTGATGAACTTCTTTGGATTACATCTTTTGATAGAACTAACTTAACATTAAATGTAATACCAGGATTCGGTAGAGGATATCAAGGAACTACTCCAGCTCCTCACTCTGAGAACTCTCAGATTACTATGACTCCTACTTTTCCTAGATCAACTATTCAACAGGCTATTAACGATACGATCAGTTCTTACTATCCAAAACTATTTGGTATCTATTCAACTACCTTTACTTTTAATGCAGCACAGGTTGCATACCAATTACCAGATGATGCACGAGATGTGCTCTATATATCCTGGCAAACTGTTGGTCCATCTAAAGAATGGCTACCTGTTAACAAGTGGCGTATTGATAAGATGGCTAACGTAGCAGCATTTAATACAACAAAGACGGTGAACATTTATGACAAAATTATGCCTGGTCGTACGGTCCAAGTCTACTATTCCGCTTTACCCAATAATCTCACTAATAGCACTGATAATTACACAACAGTTACAGGACTACCAGAATCCACAAGGGATGTTACTACTCTTGGCGCTGCATACAGATTACTGTCTTATCTTGACACCGGTAGAATTAACCTTACCAGCGCTGAAGCAGATCTAGCAGATACCAAGTTACCTTCTACATCTGGTGCTTCTGCATCTAAGTATGTCTTTGCTTTGTACCAACAACGTCTACAAGAAGAGTCTGTTAAGTTGCAATCCCTGTTCCCTATCAGAACTCACTACTCCAAGTAAGGAAGAATAAATGGCAAGAGTATATTCCTCAACCAGCGTAGCTACTACTCTGGCTACATCGCTAACAAACATAGCAACCAGTATGACAGTTACTGCTGGCGGTGGTGCTCCACTGATTCAAGGAGCAGGCTTTACTAATGGTGACATCTTTACTATTGCCATTGATCCAGATACCCAGACTGAAGAAATTTGTTATGTAACCGCTAACTCTGGTGACATATTTACAATTACTAGAGCACAAGCTGGTAGCAGTGCCGTAGCACACGCAAGCGGTGCAACAGTAAGACACGTACTTACTAGTGCTGACTTAGTATTCTTTAGAGATGGCGTAACTACTGCTAATGCTGCAATACCTGCATCTACCTTAACTACAAAGGGTGATCTATTAGCCCGCACAACAGCAACCTTGCAAAGACTACCCGTTGGGTCTAACGGACAGGTCCTTACTGCAGATAGCACAGCAACCGTTGGAGTTAGCTGGTCTACATTAACCAATGAGGTACCTTCTCAAACTGGTAATGGTGGCAAGTATCTAAAAACAGATGGTTCTACTGCTTCTTGGGCTAATGTTGATATCACTGTTAGCACAGCAACTGGTACCACTTATACCGCTGCAGTAACTGATGTTAATAAATTGGTTCAGTTAAGTAATGCTAACCCAATAACAGTAACCGTTCCTGCCTCAGTATTTAGTCAAGGTCAACAGGTTAATATTCAACAAACTGGCGCAGGTCAAGTAACAGTTCAAGGAGATGGTACAACTACCCTTACCTCTACTGGAGCATCAGGACCAGCACCTAAAACTCGTGCTCAATACAGTGCAGCAACTATCGTTTGTACCTCTAGCAACAACTTCACAGTGATTGGGGATCTATCCTAATGCCAACCGTATATAAAGTTTTAGGGCAATCAGCCCCAACTGCAGCAACGGCAACTACGTTGTATACAGTACCCGCATCAACATCAACAATTGTTTCAACAATAAATGTGTCTAACACTTCAGCAACTACTGACACAATTCGTATCGCTGTAAGGCCAGCAGGTGCTACTTTGGCTAATCAACACTATGTAGCATACGGAGCAGTATTAGTAGGAGGAGCCGTATTTAGTATGCAAGCTGGTATAACTTTAGCAACTACAGATGTTGTAACAGTTTATTCAACAAATGGTACAAGTTCATTTAGCGCATTTGGATCGGAGATTTCATAATGTCAGTAAGTATTAGCCCAAATCCGAATACTTTAGGTCCAACTGGACCCACTGGTCCTACAGGTAGTACTGGTTCAACTGGTCCGACTGGTGCAGCAGGTGGCGGTATCGCAGCAATCAACGCTCAGACTGGTACCACATACACTTTAGTAATAGGTGATCTTAACGATCTGGTAACTCTTAGCAACACTGGTGGTATCACTTTAACAGTGCCACCTTCGGTATTTGCTGCTAATGATGTTATCAATATTGCTCAGATTAATACAGGACAAGTTACCTTTGCTCAAGGAGTAGGAGTAACTATTAACTCAACTGGTGCTACAGCTACTGCACCAAAACTTAGAGCACGGTGGTCATCAGCTTCAGTAATTTGTACAGCCTCAAATACATTCTTAGTGGTAGGAGATATTGCCTAATGCCGATTCTTGGAATTATTGCTTCACAAAATTATCCACGCACATTTTCTGTTGATTACTTAGTCGTAGCGGGTGGTGGTGGAGGGGCAGGAGATGGTAATACTGTT
>Ga0114974_10000339_pt1 | contig 39719 bp, 60 predicted proteins | sample S_130206_EF_Meta_FD_87318 | JGI IMG/M metagenome (GOLD analysis project Ga0114974, IMG submission 87318) | Freshwater microbial communities from Lake Simoncouche, Canada to study carbon cycling - S_130206_EF_MetaG | ecosystem: Environmental > Aquatic > Freshwater > Lake | place: Lake... | reverse complement strand
TTCTTCAGTTACATACTTAGTTGTTGCTGGCGGCGGCGGTGGTAGTGGTTCAAGTTCAACTGTTTGCGGCAATGGTGGTGGTGGAGGTGGCTATCGTTCATCAACTCTTGCCGTTTCAACAGGAGTTGCTTACACGGTTACTGTTGGCGGTCTTGGCGGTGGCGGTGGAGTTTCAGGTCAAGGTGGTAACGGTAATAATTCTGTATTTTCTTCAATTACAAGCACTGGTGGCGGCGCTGGAGAATTCTCTGGAAATGGTATTGCTGGTGGTTCAGGCGGTGCTGGTTCAAATGGATTTGCAGGTGGTGCGGGAACTGCTGGTCAAGGAAGCGCGGGTGGTGCTGCAATAAATGTTAGTTACGGCGGCGGTGGTGGTGGTGCTAGTGCTGTTGGTGCTAATGGAACAGCAAGCACTGGTGGTAACGGTGGTGCTGGTTCAACATTTAGCATCAATTCAACTTCTTATGCAGGTGGTGGCGGTGGTGGTGGCTTAGGCCCAGGAACTGCTGGCACTGGTGCAGATGGTGGCGCGTCAGGCGGTGCTTTTACTCAAAAGAACGGTGGCACAGCGGTTGCTAACAGAGGCGGCGGCGGTGGTGGTGCTGGTTATGGAACGCCTGGTGGTTACACAGGTGGCCCTGGTGGTTCAGGAATTGTAATTGTGGCTTATGCAAACACATTTGCTGACGCTGTTTCAACAACTGGTTCACCAACATTTACAAATTCTGGTGGAAATAAAATTTACACATTTACTGGAAGCGGGAGCATTACTTTCTAATGGCACACTTTGCAGAACTAGATGAAACCAACATTGTTAAGCGAGTAATTGTTGTACACAACAATGAATTACTAGATGAAAATGGAAATGAGTTAGAGCAAAAAGGAATTGATTTTTGTGTCAATCTTTTAGGTGGTAAATGGGTGCAAACTTCTATCCACGCTAACATTCGCAAAAATTACGCTGGCATTGGAATGATTTATGACCCAATGCGTGACGCTTTTATTGGACAAAAACCTTATGAGTCATGGGTATTAAATGAAGAAACTTGCCAATGGATACCGCCCGTTCCTTATCCAACTGACAGCAAAAATTATTTTTGGAATGAAGAAACTTTAGTGTGGGTTGAAGTTGAGTGACAACAACCTACCGTTATTTATTTGTTGATTTAGCAAGCAATGACATCATTGCTGAATTGCCATTAACAGGCGTAGGATTTACTCAACAACTAAATCAGCCTGGTACTTTTCAAGGGCATTTGCTTATTTCAGGAATTGACACTGATAAATTTAATGTTGATGCTTCAACTACGCCTGGGCGTTGTGGCCTTTATGTAGATCGTGATGGCGTGTTGGTATGGGGCGGCATTATTTGGGGGCGCTCATACAACAGTAACGCACAAACTCTTACCTTTTCAGCGCAAGAATGGATCTCTTATTTTGATCATAGACGCGTTACGCAAGATGTAGAGTTCACAAACATTGATCAATTAGTAATTGCCAAAACACTTATTGAAGATGCTCAAGCGGCTACATACGGTGACATTGGTGTTCTCTATAACTCAGAAGGACAAACCACATCAGGCGTATTGATTAGCCGCACTTATTACAATTATGAATTTAAAAATGTTTACCAGGCAATACAAGATCTTAGCCGTCAATCTGACGGGTTTGATTTTCACATTGATGTTGCTTATGACAATGTAACAGGATTGCCTACTAAATACTTCAACACTTATTATCCCCGTAGCGGAACTGCTTACACAACAGCCAGTTTAACCGCTCCTGTATTTGAGTTTCCCGCTGGAAACATTGTTGAGTATGAGTATCCTGAAGATGGTTCAGCCGTTGCTAATACTGTTTATGGTTTAGGCGCTGGATCTAATGAAGGCAAATTACTTTCCGTAGGCCAGGACACAGCCAAATTAACAGCGGGTTGGGCATTGCTAGAAAACACTGCAAATTATTCAGACATTACAGATCAAACAGTGCTTGATAATCTTTCAGATGCGCAAGCCCTGGCTACTTCTTACCCGCCTGTTGTGCTTAAAGTTGTTGTACCTGCTTTTGTTAATCCTGAATTTGGCACTTATGAAGTGGGAGATGATGCCCGCGTAATTATTACAGATAACCGTTTCCCAAATACACTTGATGAAATTTACCGCATTGTGGGGCTTACAGTTCAACCAGGTGAAGATGGCCCTGAACGCGTAACATTAACTTTGGCTCAGGGAGCGGGTGAAGCGTAATGGCATACATCAATCAACCATTAAATTTACAAAGAATGTTTGCAGACATTAACAACCGTTTAAACAAACTAGAAACTGCAACCCGTTTTACTTTTCCTAATGTAACTGCTGATCCAACTTACCCGCGCATTGGTGATGCGTGGTTAAACATTACAACTAATCAAGCAAAGATAGTTGATAACACTGGAACTGTTCGCGTCATCACCTGGACATAACGGTTATACTTTTTGCCTATGAACGCATTAGATTGGGCCGCATTAGCCGTTAGTGTTACCACTATCTTAGGTGGATTTACAGCCGCGGTTAGATGGCTTGTTAAACATTACCTTACTGAACTTAAACCCAATGGCGGAAGTTCATTGCGTGACGAGCAAAACAGGCAGGGTGACACAATTAAGCGTTTAGAAAGCCGCGTTGATGAAATTTACCGTTTATTATTAGATCGTTCTTGAAAGGATACTAATGAGCCTAAATAAAGTTATAGAACTTTGTAAAGCATCAGTTGGTTATACAGAAGGCCCAAACAATGACACTACTTTTGGCAAATGGTTTGGCCTTAACAATCAACCCTGGTGCGCAATGTCCGCTTCAAAAATGTATTTTGATGCTGGCGTAATTAAGTCAGTAGCCAACACAAAAAAAGGTTTTGCTTCTTGTGATGCGTGGCTAAAATACTTAACAAAAAACAACCAACTTGTGCCGATAGGTCAGGCTCAACCAGGAGATCTTGTGTTTTTTCAGTTTGATGAAGATGCTCAACCTGATCATGTTGGCATTGTTCAAAGCCACAAAACAGTTTTAAAAATCTTGTTTGTTTATGAAGGCAATACATCTTCAGGTAAGGCTGGAAGCCAGTCAAACGGTGATGGTTATTACTTGAAGAAGCGTGACTACAAAACAATCATGGCGGTAGCCCGCCCAAAGGAATAAAAATGAACAAAGAAATCAAAGCCCTAATTGCTTCTTACGCTCGCAGTTTTGTTGTTGCTATGGCAACTGCATACAGCATGGGCGCTACTGATGCAAGAAGTTTATTGATCGCTGGCATTATTGCTATTGCTGGCCCTGTTTTACGCTCACTTAACAGCAAAGATCCTGCATTTGGTTTAGTGGCTGATGCCGTGACCGCTGATCTTGATAAGTTAGCCAAAGCAAGCAAAAAGAAAACAAAGTAAAAGATTGCCCCGCTACGGCGGGGTTTTCTTCTTTGGGGTACGCTTTGACTAGGAGGCTCAACATGGCATTAGATGACACTTTCAATGAAATGATTAGCAAAAGAAGAACGCCAATAAATTCAAAAGTTTGCGCTTATCAAGCGCTGTATGACTCATTAAATGAAGATGATCGTAAAGCGCTAGATAACGCATGGGCAAAAAATTATCCTGTTAATTTAATCATTCAAGCACTACGGGCAGACGGACACAAAGCCAGTTCTGACACAACTAGATTGCACATAAATGGTACTTGCAGATGCAAAAAAGAATAAAAGAAATTCTTGATGATCGCCAACAAGAGTATGGAAGCGCTCGCAATAACTTCACAGCCATAGGCCGTATGTGGGGTGCGCTCTTAGCAATTGAGGACATTGAACCTGAGATTGTGGCTTTAATGTTTGATGCCGCTAAATCAGTACGCATTGTTGCTAATCCTGAACATGAGGACTCATGGATAGATAAAGAAGGCTACATACACCACGGCAAACAAATTGTGTTTACCAATGAGCCTTGAAAAAAGATTACAGGACATGCCTGAAGGCATTGAGTCAGATGATGTAAAAGAATTACGCCAGGTTATTTTGCGATTGCAAAAACAACTTAAACAATCTAAAGAACGCAGTGAAGATCTAGTAGAGGCAACACACCGCGGTGCTTATGATGCAATGATTTCATTAGGCAAAGTTCCAACAGTTGCCGCACCCAAAAAAGATACGCGCAAGATTAACCATGAAGTTGCCCTAATCCATTCAACAGATTGGCAAGGCGCAAAAGTTACATCTTCTTACAACAGTGAAATTATGCGTGAACGCGTTATGCAATTTTCTGAAAAGGTTGTGCATTTAACTGATCTACAACGCCACCATCACCCTGTTAAAGAATGTGTAGTGATGTTTGGTGGTGACATGGTTGAAGGTTTGTTTAATTATCCTGCTCAATTATGGCAAATAGATGCTTCACTGTTTGGGCAATTCACAACCGTTTCAAGGCTGTGTGTAGATTTTGTACGCACAATGTTGGCTAACTTTGAAAAGGTCACAGTGATTGCGGAATGGGGAAACCACGGGCGCATTGGTGGTAAGCGGGCAGAAGTACCAAAATCTGACAATGTGGACAGAATGGTTTATGAAATGAGCCGTCAGATCCTTGCGGGAGAAAGCCGTTTAACCTGGGAAGATTGTCCAGAGGACATTCAAGAAGTTGAAATTGGGAATTACCGCGCCCTGCTTATGCACGGTGATGAATTAGGCCGTTCAGGATTTGCCAGCCCCGCCGCATGGATTGCGGGCGCTAACCGTTGGAAGGCGGGCGCGCATGATTATGATTTCCATGACATTTTTCTAGGCCACTATCACCGACATGCACAAGAGCCAATTCAAAAGCACTACAACATCTATTGGACAGGTTCAACAGAGTCAGATAACCGTTATGCCCGTGACTCAATGGCGGCTAGTGGCAGACCATCACAGCGTTTGCATTTTGTAGATCCAATTAAGGGTAGAACAACCGCGCAATACCAGGTTTGGCTTGATTAAAAACCTTGATTTTAACTGTCAAATCGTAAGTGGCATTTGCGTTTTTGCGGTGTGTCGCAATTTTTTTATGCGTGGCTTGTAAAATAAATTACAATAAATTAAAAAATTAAAAACCTTAAAAAGTATAATTATCCTGCAACCTCAAATTGAGGAACAGAAAGGTAATTTAATGAGCAAGTGTTGTGAAGTTGTGTATTTTAAACATGACATGGGTTGGGATTGTTATGACAAAACTGAGTGCCACAAATTTCAAGGCACATGGACTCCTAGATGGTTTGATAATCCAATTGTAGAAGATGCGCCAACTAAGAAAGAAGCCGCGCAACAAATTAAGGACATGCACATTTTGGGGATCTGTTTAGTTAAAGGTTTATGATCTCCATTAGATCCATTGCGTCATCTAATGACCATGAAAATTCTTGTGTGCAATCGCCATCAGTCATCATCATCATCTGAGTATTCAGAAGTAATTAACCGCATGTCAGAAACATCAATGCCTAATGCCGTGGCCTTATCCATAGCCTCATTAAAAGTAAACAGGCAACGGCCCGTTAAATCGCTAACCATGTCAGGGTACTGGGCTTCTGTACCCAACTCAACAACCAGCCCGCCCAACCGTATTGAAACTTGTGAATAAGCCATGATTTTCCTCCTACCCGATTATGCCACGCCACACCGATAAATTACGGGGTGCTTGTATTTGTCAGAACCATAGTGTTCAATCCTCCTTACACGGGCTGGTAAGCCCCAAACAGAAAGGCAAGAAATGGCAAATTACAAAGGCCCATTAGATTACATTGATGTGGCAACACGCATTGTTGAGTTTCGCGAGAAGTACCCAACAGGTTCATTACAACCCTGGAAAGAACCGTATGTACTTGAAGTAAGAATTACGGAAACAACATTTAAAACATTTATGGTTTACAGCGCCGCGGCATACCGCTCACCTGATGATCAATTACCTGGTGTGGGTTATGCCTATGAACCTATTCCTGGCCCAACTAATTTTACCCGTGACTCTGAATTGCAAAATGCAGAAACAGCGGCATGGGGTAGAGCCATGGTTGCGGCTCTTGCAGTTGATACAAAGAAAGGCATTGCATCATCTGAAGAAGTACGCAACCGCCAAACAAAAACAACTGATGCACCACAAGCAAAAGCACCAGCGGCAAAGCGTGATTACACAGAAGAAGAAAAAGCAAGCGCATTTGCAGTTTACAGTTTGGTAGAAACACAATCAGACATTGAAGAATTGAAAGCCGCATGGCAATTAAATTTGGATTTGCTTGATGTTGTAGTTGAAGGCTTCACTTTGCGTGATCACATTTTGGCGCGTAAAGAGGCTTTAAATGGATAATTGGGAATTACCATTAACGCCGTATGCAGGAACTTCAGGGTGGCGCGGCTCTGATGCCAGCCATGACCGCGTTGTTGCAGATGATCAAAGCGGTGTCACCAGCCACCGCCAAAAGCAAACTTTGCTTGATCTTGCAACAGCGGGTATCCGCGGACTCACCTGGAAAGAATTAGGTGAGTTACATGGCTGGCATGCAGGGCAATCATCAGGTTGCCTTTCAGTGCTACATCTTGAAGGCATGGTTGCGCGTTTAGCAGACCGCCGTAACCGTTGTTCCATTTATGTTCTTCCCGCATTTGTAAACGGCAGAAAGATTACAGAAAGAAAAACAAATACATGTAAGCATTGTGGGGGCGTATTGTGATTGAAAGAAAAGAAGGAAAAGTAAAAGCGCCTATTAAATGCAAAACATGTGGACACACTCCTATTGTGAGAATTATTGAATGGGTTAAGTGCAAAAAATGTGATCAATTGTTTGGAAAAACAAAAACAGGTACAGCCTGGAAATTTGAGCGCGCTTTTCACATGGTAAATAAACACGGAGCAAAAATTACAAAAGAATTGGAGAAAATGTAATGAGTAATAAAGATAAAAAGTTTCAACCTGATCCTGGTTTTGTTGTAGCAGTACATCAAAACATGGTTGGCATTAGAGCAGTTGCATCAGCCTTAGACATTTTTCCTGAAACATTGGCAGAAGCAATGTCAGAAATGGGTTTCCAATTGATTGCAGACCCGTTTAATTTGTCATCTGATGCTGGCAAAGTAATTAAATTACAGGAACGCCATGCCAATGAAGGAATAAAAGTTGTACAAGATCCTGTACAAGAGGAAACAACCAATGCCTGAAAAAGAACAAGCATTTTGGAATTGGTGGAAGGCAATTGAAGCGCACAAAGATGCGTATAACTTGCGTATGGCGTTTGATGCGGGTTATGAAGCAGGGAAAGAAGGAATAAAGTGAGTGACATTGTCACGCCCGCAATGGTTGAACAAAAATTACGCGGGCTTTCTAAAGAAGTTGATGAAGCGCACAAATCGTTAATTCACATTGAAAGTGTTTATCACAATGTAAAGGCTGAGTATGAAATTTCTATGGCTAAATCAAGAATTACTTTGGCTATGAAATCATCACCGACAGGAAAGAATTACACAGTTGGAGAAAGAGAGGACATGGCTTTGATTGAGAACGCAGATCTGCACAAAGATTTAGCAATTGCTCAAGCACAAGTTTTGGCTTCTCGCGCTAACACAAACAGGTTAAAAACTCAGGTAGAAATTGCGCGTTCTGTTGGTACTTCAGTGCGCACAAGTATGGATCTAACATGATCTATACATTTTTATTTGGAATTGGCCTGGGCTATTGGCTTTATCCAGCGCGCATGTTTTGGAAATTACACAAAATAAATAAATTACTAACAGAAGTTGAATTGCAACACATGAAGATGAAAGAAGAACTTGATGGCAAACAATGGAATGAGGACAATCTGTGATTGATTTACAGGACATGATTACAAAAACCCTGGTTACAAATGACAATGCCAGGGCGCGTTCTCAGCAAGTTGCCATTGGGCCATCATCAATTGGTGGTTGCCAGCGTAGGCTTTGGCATGATCTTGCAATGACAGAGCCAACAAATGATGGCGATAAGTTGGGTGCAATCCTGGGAACTTTTATCCATACAGGTATTGAAGAAGCAATACGCCGTGAAGATCCGTTTGGTGTTCAGTATGAATTGGAAATTGCTGTTGAGGCTAACGGCATACCAGGCCATGTAGATTGCTATGACAAAATCAATCAAATAGTTATTGACTGGAAAACGATTAAGAAGGGCGGCGCTCGCTATTTTGGTGAGAATAACCGTCAGCAAGTTTGGCAAGTTCATGTTTATGGTTGGTTATTAAGTCAAAATGGTTACATTGTTAAAGAAGTTGCGCTTGTTGGTATTCCGCGTGATGGAAAGATGAAGGACATTTTGGTTTACAAGCAACCTTATGATGAAAACATTGCATTAGAAGCACTGGCGCATTTAGAAAAAACAAAGGACATGGTTGAGTTAAATACAAAGCCTTCCCCTGAAAAACCTTTGGCTTTTTGTGCTGATTTCTGCCCTTACTACGATCCGACAGGGGAAAAAGGTTGCCCAAGTATTCAGAAGTAAATTGGGAAGATGCGGAATGTAAGCGTTTGGAAATTTACACAGATCTTTTTTATGACATAGAAGAAGAAAGATCTGTAAACGCTTATGACCACATCAACTCAGTACGCGCTGTTTGTGTTTCTTGTCCTATTTGGAAAAAATGTTTAACTTACGCATTTGAACATGAAGATTACGGAATGTGGGGAGGCATGACTAGCCAGGAAAGAGCAAGTTTTGATAACCCATTGAAGTATCCAAACCAGCGTATAAGAGGATTGTGGGCGTTAAAGCAATTGGGAATTACATTAGATCAAATTGTAGAGTGTAAAAGGGAGGCAGAATGACTTCATTACCGTACATGCAGTTGTATGTTTCAGATTACCTGGCTGATACTGCACATTTAACAGCACAACAACACGGCGCTTACATGTTGCTATTGATGAATTACTGGCAACGCGGTAAAGCACTAGATAACAGCAATGAACGGCTTTCACATGTGGCGCGTTTAAGTCCTGAAGAATGGGCAGATGCAAAGCCAATCCTGGAAGAATTTTTTATTGTTGAAGATAATGTTTGGAGTCATGCCAGGGTTGAAGATGACCTTGCAAAGATCCGTGAGAAGTCTGCCAAAGCATCATTTGCGGGTAAAAGATCATCTGTTGCAAGAGCAAGCAACGGGCGTTCAACAGATGTTCAACAATCGTTTAACCATAAAGAGGAAGATAAAGAGGAAGAAGAAGATAAAGATAATAAACAAACATTTGATTTATTTTGGAAAATTTATCCTTTAAAGGTTGGAAAAGGCGCGGCTGTTAAAGCATTTGAAAAAGCAACCCGCACAACTAATCCTGAAGTAATCATTAAAGGCGCTCAGAGGTATCTCACAGACGCAAACAGAAGCCAGGCATACACAGCACACCCCGCAACCTGGTTAAACGCTCAGAGGTGGCTTGATGACCCATTACCGCAAAGAGTGCTTTCCCCTGATGAAAAGAAAGAAAAAGAATTACAAGAAGCAAGAGCAAAAACGGAAAGAGAACGGGAGGCAACAGCGGAATGGTTCAAACAGGTAGAAGAACAACAAAGAAAAGCCGTTCCAGTACCACAAGAGTTACGAGATCTTATGAAAAAGATTTCTACAAAATAACTCAAACTTTGTCTGTAACTGTTACTATTGATGTAACCGTTACAGGAGGAACTATGACTAAGCATTTAGTTGATCCCGCTGTTGTACAGGCTGGTGATCATGTTTTAGTGAATAACCATGATTTAATGGTGAAGTACATTCAAGGCCCTGATCATGTTGGCGTTTATGATTTTCATGGCGTTAATGAAATGGGCAAAGATCAAATTGCAACTGCTCAAGATCTCATTACACTTTTGCGGTGATTACTTTTCAGGTTGATGGTCAGCCCGTTCCTCAAGGGTCAATGAAGGTCATCAATGGTCATGTAATCCACACCAAAGGTTCTGAACTAGCCGCCTGGCGCTCAGCCATTGCTTTGCGGGCAAAAGCGGCAGGGGCAAAACCCCACAATGAACCCGTGGAAATGGAAATGATTTTCACAATGATGCGCCCGCGCACTGTGACCCGCCCTGAGCCTTCCGTAGCCCCTGACCTGGACAAACTGGTGCGAGCAGTCCTAGACGGCCTTACAGCCATTGCCTACCGTGATGACGGGCAAGTTGTACGCCTGACGGCTACAAAGCAATACGGGCTTGAGCCTGGGCTTTGGGTTCAAATGTGGGCTTTAATGCCCCGCTAGGCGGCGCAACACGCCAAAAAGATTTTTACAAAATTTTGCACATTTATTGCCAAATGTCTGTTGTTTGATGTAATCTTTCTTTTGTAAGGGAGATCGTCTCCCAAAGAAAGGCATCAAAATGGCTACTACTGCTTGTAAGCGTTGCGGGCGCAACAATCTTGTTTGGGCGCAATCTAAAAAAGGTAATTGGTATTTGTCAGATCCAAAAACTATTTCAACTAATACTTATGGCAATTACATCACAATTCCTTTTGCTCACAAATGTGCATCAGAAGATTTAGGTTCTGAGCGCAATGAAAGTTTTATGTTTGACCTACAACCACGGAGCGGAGCGTAATCATGACTATAACAAAAGTTAATCTTGATCAATTTATGACAGATGTTCACACTGGTACAGGTTTTACATTTGACATTTTTCACAAAATGTTTTGCTATGTAAATGATCGTTATTTTGGCCGCGCTTTGTACACACAGATTAAAAGCGGACAAATTACAGTTGATGAAGTTGTAGCACTTATGAAGGGGGCAATGTAATTATGGCAAGTAATGTAGTTAAGAAACTTCAAATTGAATTAGACGGGCATAGTGTTGCTGATCTCGCTGGTTTAATTGAAGAAAAGGTTATTGAAAAGATCCAGGAACTTATTGAAACTGAATGTTCAGAATTATCAAACATGGGAGAAGATGGCAACACAGATCTTTCATTAGAAGATACTGAGGTTTCAATAACAGGTGACGGCTTAGAAGCCAACATTTATTTTAACCGTGAGTCAGGCAAATTTGCGGCAACAAGTGATGTTGAAGATGAAGTCATAAGGCTGTTACAAAATCAAGACATTGAAATAACTTTTAATTTTTCCCTAGTGATTTGAAAACGGAGGCAAAGTAATGGCACTAACCAGTAAAGATCTACAAATTATCAATCAAGCGCTTGCTCAATACCAAGCAACTCTTGATGATGGTTATGATGATGAAACAGGCAAGCCAAATAATTATGCGTACGATCATCACAAAAAAGAATTTGGTGATCCTATAAAAACCGTAGAAGCAACACGCATACGCGTAATTAAAGAAATTAACAAGCGTGAAAGGACATGTGTGTGAAGTTTAAATTAGAGATAACGGTAGAGTTCAATGATTTTGTAATTCCACCTAATAAAAGTCAGTCTATGAATAATGCAATGCAACGCGAGCAGGTGTGGTTTGCAATACAAGATAAGTTGGCTGACATGAACCCACAGATCCACAATGTCTATAAGCAACGATCCTAAATGTTTTTGGTGTGGTACTGAAGGGTCACCACAAAATTTTGTATTTATTTACCTACAAACGGAAGGCAGTGATTTGTATGAATGTGAATGGTGCGCAACAAGTGAATGGTTTAGGGGCAAGGCAAGTAAAGGCAAGAAAAAAGAAACTGACAAATAGAGGCAAAGCCGTAATTGTAATTCTGTTAATTACGGTTTGGGTATGGCTATTAAATGTAACAACACCTGAACAATGCAAAGTGCCAGTGGAACAAATGAACCAATTCTGTATAGATTTGATTTATCCATGACGCAATCAATGAAAGGTTCAGGCATTTATTCAGAAACAATTACGCGTGAAATAGTTTGTGAAGAACAATGTTGGGATTGCATAGATGTTAAACGCGTTTGTGATGCGGTATTTGATGTTGATTTTGAAACAGATGATGATGGCAACATTGAAGAAACCGTAACCTGTAAGCAATGCAAGCATGAATACACCTACAAAAACCATGATGAAACTTAATACAAAGAGTAAACTTCAAGTGTCCTAAAAATAACCTGAAAGGGGAAAGTAATGGATAGTTTTGTAAATCGTTGTAAATGCGGCAGTTGGATTTATGGTGATGCCGCTTGCCAAGTGTGCAGAAAGTTGGCCAAAGGCTAGAGCCTGAAGCGTTTTGCACAAATCCTTTTAAGCGCCGCATTAGCGGTAGGAATTGTGTTTGCCAACCCTGCAACAGCAGAAGCACCAAAATTGGAATTGCATCAGATGCCGCCTAAACAAATGGCGCTGGCAATGGTCAAGAAAGATTACAAAGATTACGCAAAGCAATACTTCTGTTTGCATGAGTTGATTTTGCATGAGAGCGGCTGGCGCGTAAACGCGCTTAATCATTCTTCAGGCGCGTTTGGATTGTTTCAATTTTTGCCTAGCACATGGGGCAATTACAAATTTCCGTTTAAACCCAAAGATGCCCACACGCAAATCAAGGCTGGGCTACGCTATGTGTATAAGCGTTACGGTTCTCCATGTAAGGCATGGGCTTTTTGGAAAAAACAAGCAGGAAAAGATTTAAGAGGTGGTTGGTACTAATGAGCATTATTGAACCTTTGGGCATACCCCTAGAAGTGGGATTGCCAAACCATTATGACCCATTTGAAGATGAAGAAGATGGCGATTGATGCCAAAGTTGTAACCATAGTAATTAACAGGGCAGATGGTTATTGCGAAACATGCGGAAGCCCTGGATTGCCTGAAAACATGGCATTGCATCACCGCAAACTTAAATCCCGTGGCGGCAAGGACACACCCGCTAATCTCATTTTGATCCATCACGGTTGCCATAATCTAAAAACCAGTAGTATTCACCTCAACCCCGCTAAGGCTGAGCAGAAGGGTTGGATCTGTCCATCATGGAGAGAGCCAGTGGATCACCCTTTTGTAAAGCCTGACGGGTCAATAGTGTTACTACAAGATGACGGTTCAGAAGCCGTATTGATGGAAGGTGAATGATGAACATAAGTGTAAAAGGTAATTTAGGCAGTGATCCTGATTTAAAGTTTTCAAAGAACAACACCGCATACTGTAATTTTTCATTGGCTTACACACCACGCAAGCAAGTAAACGGTGAGTGGCAAGATGGAGAAACAATGTGGTTCAAGGTTGTTGCGTTTGGCACAAAGGCTGAAGCAATTGCAGACACTTTTAAAAAAGGTGACACTGTTTTAGTTACGGGTGAAATGGCGCAAAGCACATACACAGATAAAGAAGGCAAAGAAAAAACTTCTATGGAGATTACAGCCAAAGATGTAGGTTTAGTTCCTAAACTGGGAAAACCAAAAGAACAAAAGCAATTTACATCTAGGGAGGAAACACCGTGGTAGATGAACTAATGAGCGCACCTGAAGTGTGCGAGCGCTTGAACATTACAATCAATAACTTGCGACAGATACAACACCGCAAAACTCTTGCATGGGTTGATAAGCGCGGGCGTAATGTTTTCTATAAGCGGGAAGAAGTAGAAGCGTATTTATCAAAGCGCCAGGAGCGTAATCAAGGCTAACATCTGCATGTGATAGTCATTGAAGAAGAAGTAACCCTGGATCAGATAGATGAATGTTTGACTCATGTTTACTCCATGCTCAAAACAGATGAATTTGGCAATCGTATGGATTGGCGCAAGAAAGAAATGCTTGCAGAACAGTTAGATGAACTTCTTGATGCCCGTATCAATCTAGTAAGGACAGGCAAACCATGAGTGATGAAACAGAAGCAATCCTTGATGACATTCTCAGCCGCCAGGCATGCACAATCTGCAAAGGGCAAAAACTTCTTCAATCAGATGAAGATTGCTTTTGTATAAATGGCACTTGCTCTTGTGTAAGTTGCAAATGAACAACACACCTGTTGATGGCGTAATTCTTTTTATTGTTCTAGGTTTATTCATTGGAGCAGTTGCAATGTCATTAGGAATTAGATAAGTTACGCATACCTCAAGGGAAACATAAGTACCTTGTAGAGTGCTGGACACGGCCCTTGCTCTTTACAGAGTAGGGGCTTTGTTCTTTCAATTTGCGGTAAACTTTTTATCACATTAAAGTGAACACATTATGGTAGAAAAAGCACCTACGCCTGAGCGTATAGACAAAGAGCGTTCCATAGTTGAATTGCGCACTGAAGGTTATGTTTGGCGTGAGATTGCTCAGATAGTAAGCATGAGTACAGCGGGTGTTTACAAGGCTTACAACAGAGCCATGACCCGTGTGATTGCTCCATCAATTGAAGAACACCGTGAAATGGAATTAGATCGCCTGGACATTCTTCAGCGCACCTATTGGCAACCAGCCGTAAACGGTAATCTCAGAGCGGCAGATTATGTATTGCGTGTAATTGATAAACGGGCAAAGTTATTAGGCTTAGATGCTCCATTGAAAGTTCAAGCGGAAGTGGTGACTTATGACGGATCAGATCTTGACGCAGAAGTTGAGCGAGTCGCAAGACTCATTGAGGCAGGAACAATCTTCTCAAGTACCGACATTGCAACCGTCACTGAACTCACGGATCAAAGCGAGCCGTTGGATTTGGAAGAACAAACTGGCGCGGAAGGAACAACTTCCGCCTGAAGGTGATTGGAACATTTGGCTTGCAATGGCAGGGCGTGGATTTGGCAAAACAAGATTAGGCGCTGAAGAAATAGCCTGGCAAGCAATCACACAACCCGCTACGCGTTGGGCAGTAGTAGCCCCAACATTCTCAGATGCTAGAGATACATGCGCTGAAGGTGAGTCAGGCATTGTTGCGGTATTACAGCGGTATCACATGCTTGAGAACTACAACCGTTCTATTGGTGAAATCCTGCTTAAAAACGGTAGCCGCATCAAACTCTTTTCAGCAGATCAGCCTGAGCGTTTCCGTGGCCCACAGCATCATGGTGCATGGTGTGATGAATTAGGTGCATGGCGCTATCAAGATGCCTGGGATCAATTGCAGTTTGGCCTACGCCTGGGAAAGAAACCACGGGTTATTGTTACCACTACACCCCGCTCCACAGCCCTTATACGCATGCTGGCGGCTCGTACAGATGGCTCAGTGATCATTACCAGGGGAAGCACCTTTGATAACGCGGCAAATCTAGCCCCTAGCGCCCTAATGGAATTACAAGCGCGGTACAACGGTACGCGTTTAGGCCGCCAGGAACTTTATGGGGAAATCCTTGATGATGTAGAAGGCGCGTTGTGGACTAGAGGCTTAATTGATCGCGCTCGCGTAGAAACAGCACCACCTATGGCAAGAATTGTTGTAAGCGTAGATCCTGCTGTAACTAACTCAGAGAAATCAGATGAAACAGGCATTGTGGTTGTTGGATCTACTTCAGATGGTCAGGGTTATGTCCTGGGAGATTACTCATTTAGAGGATCACCTTTAGCCTGGGCAACAAAGGCAGTAGAACTTTTTGATAAGTACAAAGCAGATGCAGTTTTGGTTGAAGTAAACCAGGGCGGTGACATGGTAGGAGCAGTGCTTAAGCAAGTACGGCCTACATTGCCAATTAGAGAAGTACGCGCCCATGTGGGTAAGAAACTAAGAGCAGAACCAGTAGCGGCAATGTATGAGCAAGGGCGTATTCACCACATAGGAGAATTTGCAGAATTAGAAGATCAGATGTGTACCTGGACTGTTGATGAACCCAACTCACCTGACCGTATTGATGCAATGGTGCAAGGCTTTAGTGATCTATTAGGAAAAGTTACAGTTAGTAATTACTTTAATGCAATTGCTAACCATTGCCCTAAGTGTGGGCTACCAATGCCTAAATCATTTACTCATTGTTCCGCATGTAGAACCGCTATGATTAGCGCAAAATCAGAGGTGACGCAGGGAGCATAATAATGGCTGTTGTTTACAACCTGGGTATGGATCAGGGCGCTGATTGGGATTTAAATGTTGTGTATGCACAACCAGCCTCAATCACAAATGTTTCAGGTAATGGAACAACAGTTACTTATACAGCGGCAAACTCTTTTAGTGCAGGACAAATAGTTACCGTTGATCAGGTAATTCCATACATTTACAATTTGCAAGAAGTTGCAATTGCAACAGCAAGCGCATCACAGTTCACAGTTACAAATGCGGCAACAGGTAACTATGTTTCAGGTGGATTAGCAACAGCACCATTAGACATTACTGGCTACACAGCAAAGATGCAGATGCGTTCTTATCCAAACAGCCCAACATCTGTTTTAACTCTTACAACTGAAAACGGCGGCATTATTATTACTGGTGCAACAGGCAACATTCAATTGCATGCAACAGCAACACAAACAGGCGCAATCAATCAAGGGCCTTATGACTATGATCTTGAAATTTATCAAGGATCAAGCGTTACCCGTGTTATTCAAGGACAAATGGAAGTATCTGCTCAGGTGACTAGATAATGTGTACTTATTGCGGCTGTAATGCAGTCATTATTAAGCCTGTTATTCCTACAATCAATGTAACTACACCTGGCCCTGTTGGTTTACAAGGCGTACAAGGTGCGGCTGGTGCATTTGCGGCGCAAGGAATTCAAGGTACACAGGGTTTACAAGGTTTTGGTTATGAACAAGCACAAGGCACACAAGGATTAGAAGGCCCACAAGGTATTGAAGGCGCGCAAGGCATTGATGGCGCACAAGGCACTGATGGAATACAAGGAATTCAAGGAACAGACGGCATACAAGGTATTGATGGCTTACAGGGTGTGCAAGGTACTGATGGACTACAAGGATTTGACGGTACTCAAGGTGTGCAGGGTGTTGAAGGATTGCAAGGCGTACAAGGTACAGATGGTTTGCAAGGTGTAGAAGGTGTGCAAGGAACACAAGGCACTGATGGAATTCAAGGTGTTCAAGGTTTAGATGGTTTGCAAGGTTTTGATGGCACTCAAGGCACTCAAGGTTTAGAAGGCTTACAAGGTGTACAAGGAACTGACGGAATTCAAGGTATTGAAGGACTTCAAGGAATTGTTGGCATACAAGGCACTACGGGCGCGCAAGGAACTGAAGGTATTCAGGGTGAAACTGGCGCACAAGGTTTAATTGGCGTACAGGGAATTGAAGGCTTGCAAGGTGTTCAAGGATTAGAAGGTATTCAGGGAACACAAGGCGTACAGGGCGAAACAGGCTCACAGGGAATTGAAGGAATTCAGGGCCTTGAAGGTATGCAAGGTTTAATTGGCTTGCAAGGCCATGAAGGTATGCAAGGCGTTGAAGGCATGCAAGGAATACAGGGATTAGAAGGTTTACAAGGTACTCAAGGTACTGAAGGCATGCAGGGTTTTGATGGAACACAGGGAACACAAGGGCTTGAAGGTTTACAAGGTGTTCAGGGGGTTGAAAGCGCTCAAGGAACTATTGGTGCGCAAGGTCAAACTGGATCACAAGGCACACAGGGTTTAGAAGGCTTACAAGGGCTTGTTGGTGTGCAAGGTACTGACGGATTGCAAGGATTAGAGGGCGCTCAAGGCACTCAAGGAATTCAGGGCCATGATGGAACTCAAGGATTAGAAGGTTTGCAAGGACTTGAGGTAGCGCAAGGAACTCAGGGAATTCAAGGCCATGATGGAATTCAAGGTATTGAAGGATTGCAAGGTTTAGAGGGCGCTCAAGGAACACAGGGAATACAAAGCGCTATTGGCGCTCAAGGACTTGAAGGAATTCAGGGCGCAACAGGTGCGCAAGGAATTGCTGGCATACAAGGCATAATAGGATCACAAGGACTTGATGGAATTCAGGGAACTGATGGAACGCAAGGAACACAGGGCGTTCAAGGAACTATTGGTAGCCAGGGTGTTCAAGGTATTAACGGTATTCAAGGCGTACAAGGCAACACAGGTGCAAGCGGTACTTCATCTTCTTACTACCCATACAACGCAGATACATCAACAACAAGCGGCAATCCTGGAACTCAGCATTTAGGTTGGAACAATGCAATTCAAATTGCTTCTACATCTATACGCGCAAGCCATTTAGATCAAAACAATGTTGATGTTGAAATCTTTTTAGCATTAGTTGTTGCTGGTGACAATTTAATTATTCAAGATGTAAATAACTCAGCCAATTTCCAAATCTTTACAGCAACAGGTGATGCAGTTGTAACGCCTAACAGTTATGTAACACTTCCTGTTACTTATGTATCTTCAGGCGGTACAGGCACAACTGGATTTGCAAACAACCACAACATTTTCTTAGTTATTCAGCAATCAGGTATTCAAGGAACAACAGGCGCGCAAGGAACTGTTGGCGCTCAAGGAACTCAAGGATTGCAAGGTGTTCAAGGTGTTATTGGGTTGCAAGGCACAACTGGAACACAAGGATTAGTTGGCGCTCAAGGCCAAACAGGTATTCAGGGCATTGAAGGAATTCAAGGTGTTGAAGGAACTCAAGGCTTTACTGGTATTCAGGGAGAAACTGGTACTCAGGGTTCAAACGGAATTCAGGGTACTCAAGGCGCTCAAGGTTTAACAGGAATTCAAGGGCATGAAGGAACTCAAGGTATTGAGGGAACTCAAGGAACAACAGGCGCTCAAGGTATAGAGGGCATACAGGGCCATGACGGTACTCAGGGCTTAGAAGGAATTCAGGGAACTGAAGGCCATCAAGGATTAACTGGATCTCAAGGTGTTGTAGGTACGCAAGGCGTTACTGGTAGCCAGGGAACGCAAGGACTTGAAGGATTGCAAGGCGCTAACGGTACTCAAGGCATTACAGGTTTACAGGGCATAACTGGAAGCCAGGGAACTGACGGATTAAACGGCTCTCAAGGTACAAATGGTACTCAAGGAACTCAAGGAACAACTGGATCTCAGGGCATTACTGGCATGCAGGGCGTTCAAGGTGAAACTGGAATACAAGGTGCTACTGGCACACAAGGTACAACTGGAATTCAAGGTTTAACTGGCTCTCAAGGTACTACTGGCACACAAGGATTTACTGGATCTCAGGGAACTACTGGTACTCAAGGAACGCAGGGTACAACTGGTATTCAAGGAATTACAGGAACTACTGGCGCGCAAGGAACTCAAGGTACAACGGGTATTCAAGGTGCAATTGGTACGCAAGGTGCAACTGGAACACAAGGAATTCAGGGAACACAAGGAATTCAAGGTATTCAGGGAACTCAAGGTGTTGGTTATAGCGGTATAACTTCTACAACTTCTGCAACCCCTGCATCAACAGGAACAATTACTCTTACAACAAATCAACAAGGTGCATTTGTTACTGGTGATCGTGTACGCGCTATTAACACAGCGGCTAACCTTTTTGAAGGTATTGTTACAATTACAGGCGGTACATCATTTGCAATTGCGGCAGATTACAATTTAGGCACAACACTTGCTTCTTCATGGACAATCACTCTTACTGGTGTGCGCGGCGTTCAAGGAACTAACGGAACTCAAGGCACTAACGGAACTCAGGGTACTAACGGTACTCAAGGTACAACTGGCACAACAGGTTCTCAAGGTACTACTGGCTCTCAAGGTACAACTGGTTTACAAGGTTTAACTGGTACTCAAGGAACATTGGGTACACAGGGAACTACTGGATCACTTCCTACAGTTACATTTAACAATCCTGGTATTGCCTATACCCTTGTTGCAGGAGATGTAAATAAGTGGGTAACACAAAGCGCAACCGCAAACATAACTGTTCCCGCGGGAGTATTTAGCAGTGGTCAAGTTGTTTATGTTCAGCGTACTGGCGCGGGCGCGGTTTCTATTGTGGCAAGCGGCGTGACATTTACATCAAATGGATCTGCAAGCCCTGTACTACGCGCTCAATACAGTTCTGCATCAATTCTTTGTACAGGTTCAAACACCTTTACAATTGTTGGTGACATTTCCTAACGCACCCACAACATTCCAACATCAGCAGTAGGCCTTAGATTGGCTACTTTCCAACCGCCATCTATCCACTCATCTGAATTGAGTTGATGCCAGGCGTATAATTGGTGAGCGTTATCTGCTTGTAATTTGCCCCATGCTGGCGGTTCTTGTAAATGATGTTCAATAAAACGAGCGGCTACTTCTGTATAACCCAAACCGTATAAGTAATCTAATTGATCTTCATGGTCAGACATAGTTTCAAATGTCCATTCAAATGCAATTGTTCCATACTTACGCGTCATTCCTTTAAGCACTTGCCATTCAGCACCTTCAACATCAATCTTGATCAGATCAGGGTTGCCGTATTTGTTAGCCAGGGTATCTAGCGTAATAGTATTTACTTCAATCTCACGGTGAGGTTTACCGTTGTAAGGCATGCCTTCTTTAGTTAGCCATTCTTTACTTAGCGTAGAAAGTCCATCTTCTTCAGCCTCATAAAACTTTAAGCGTTCATTATCTTTATCAGCCACAGCCATTCTAAGAGGCACAACATTAGGGTTGTAAATAAAGTTACCAACCAGCCGTGAATAAACGCGTGGTGCGGCTTCTAAGGCTATTACGCGGTATCCCTGAGCCAACCCTGCCAGCGTTGCATCACCGCGGTTAGCCCCAACATCAAACATCAACATTAGAAAGCCTTTCTAAATTGTTTTTAACAGCGTTTTTGTAACCAGGTTCAATGTTCATTGCATCTAACTGATGTAACAAATCTAAACTTTCTTCTTTACGGCCTATCCACCATGCCGCAACAGCCTTTTCAAAAACAAGTACATACTGACCTTCATAACCAACATGTACTGGTAACGCGCCGCATGGCTGTTGATGCAATCCAATTTGCGCCCATGTGTAACACTCTTGCCATTGTCCTGAACGCTCATAAAACTGAGCCAATAGGAAATAGGCTTCAGGGCGGTAAGGAAGATAAGCCACAGCCTGTAATAAACAATTGCTAACGGTTGCTTGACGGTCATTTTGGTCATCAAAACAATGCGCGGCTTTTAAAAGTGAAGCATAAGTAAGGCTAGGGTGGTAAGTGTGACCGTATTCAGCAGTTCTTAAATAGAAAGAAACGGCTGAAGCAGTCTGATTTTGCTTCTCATACTCTACTGCTACATCAAAATTAAGCGTTGGATTGAACGGATCTTTGGATAAATCAACAACCAGTTGCTCAATTTTCATTAGATAGTGCCTCCATAATCAGATCTTCTACTACCTTTTGAGGTACGCGCAACACAAAAGCGGCATTATCTTGAAAGCCAAATGACACAAGAAGGTCATCTTGATGTACAGCCGCACCTACACAGAACTCAACGCGAGCATCAAGGAATGAAAAAGGCTGACTTAACCCCACAATGTTTAATTCTTGATCCCACACAATTAAGCGGTGACGGTAAATTGCATCTTTTTGCTTTAAGTAATTCTTAAACAGGTTTACTTCATGGGTAATTGAAATGTACATGTTGCCCCAACGGATTACCTGGCTAGATCCACGCTGGTCAGCAGGTGGAGCAATGGTTGGCTTTACAAAAATCTGTACACATTTTCCTGTTTCAGGATCAGCCTTAACTAATTCTGTTGGCATAGTCCATTTAATAAAATGCCAGGGCTTATCAACTACGGGTATCCAATTCTTTTCACAGTATGAGTCATTTGGCTCAGGCGCATTTATGCGCACACGGCTAACCTCTTTAACAGTCCAATTCTCACGGTCAATCTCAATCTTGCTGTACTCCATACGGCCTACACCATTAGTAGTTGTGTCGCGCCGTACCCCAACCAGGTAATACTCCCCACCCCATTGGATCACGCGGCAATCTTCTTCACCAACAAACTCCCAAATAGGTTCAACATCTAATGCTGATGTATCTACTTTGGCGTGGTGAGTCATTTCAAGATCAGCATTTAAACGGCAAAGATAATTAACAGTTACTAAACGGCGGTCTTTTTCAGGGTGCAAATAGGAAAGAGGCCCATGACGGCTAGGAAAAAGTTGCTCATTCTCAGCATGGTAAAGCGTGTAATTAACATGGCGTAGGTTTACAAGAATTTCACCATCATTATCAATAAAAATTGAGGGGTTCATTAAACCTGTACCGCTTGTTAATCCATGAGGTATGACTAATGGCGCTAATTTGCCGCCGTGTTGTACTGCCTTTTGTACTAAGTTCATAAGCGTTACACTACATGAATTCTAATAAATCGCTATCATAGCCACACGCCTGAAGTACAAGAGGCACATTGAGGGGATACACATGGGTTTGCGTGACCGTATCGTAAGAGCAATTGTTGGAACTGACATTGAAAAAGGCCCTAACCTGCCTGTTGGTGCAACAACAATTGGCACACAAGAGTTAATGAACGGTTTGCAATTGCAATCCCAGTACGGCAATACCACTGCATTGCCACGCGCACCATTTAGCGCAACAGTTCCATTTGGCCCAGGCATGCCAATTCTTCCTGGTGCAATTAACCCCGTTGATCCGATAACAGGCCGCCCTGAGCCACGCCGTTATGAGTATCAGGTTGCTCAAAACATTAACATTACGGAAACAAAACTTGTTCCGTTTAATACATTGCGCGCTTCAGCAGACGCAATTGACATTTTGCGCCGTTGCATTGAAGTTACTAAATCAAAAATGAACGGCCTTCAGTTTGACATTGTTTTAGGTGATGACGCTTCAGAAAAGATTGCCGCTGAGTCAGGCGGGGATCATGTGCGCGCTATGGCTAAAGCCCGTGACAAATACACAAGTGAAATTAACCGCTTGCGTACATTTTGGGAAAACCCTGATCCTGCAAACGGATACACATGGCAGGATTGGATCAACATTGCTGTTGAGGACATTCTTGTTGTTGATGCGTGGGCGGTTTACCCACAGCCAACAGTAGGTGGAGATCTATACGGTTTCCAAATTCTTGATGGCACAACAATCAAACCACTTATTGATGACCGCGGTATGCGCCCAATGCCACCAAACGCCGCGTTCCAACAGATCCTTTATGGTTTCCCGCGCTCAGAATTTTCCGCAACAGACGAAGATCCAAAAGCAGATGGTGAATTTACATCTGATCAATTGGCTTACATGGTGCGCAATCGCCGTTCTATTTCTGTTTATGGATTTAGCCCAGTAGAACGCGCTCTTTCATTGGCTGACATTTACCTACGCCGTCAGCAATGGATACGCGCTGAATACACAGATGGCGTAATGCCTGAACTTATGTTCACAACTGATGAAGATTGGGGAACTAACCCTGATCTCTTGCTTGCTTATGAGCGTATTCTCAATGATGATCTTGCTGGACAAACACAACAACGCAAGCGCGCCCGCCTATTGCCAAAAGGTTTAACACCAATTGTTAATGAAGGCTATGGCGAAAAGTTTAAAGATACTCTTGATGATTATTTGGTTACTTCAATTTGTGGTCACTTTGGTGTGCAACCATCTGAAATTGGTTTCTCTCCAAAGGGCGGCTTAGGTGGTGCTGGTTATTCAGAAGGACAAGCAGACAATGCAGAAGCGTTAGGCATTGGCCCATTGGCTAACTGGATCTCAAAGCAACTTACAAATCTTTCATACACATACTTAGGTATGCCGCGTGAACTTGAATTCAAATTATTAACTTCAAGCCGTTTGGACAATGAAGAAAACGCCCGCAAGAATGAAATTGAAGTGCGCTCAGGTGGCAAATCAATCAATGAGCGCCGTTCTGAAATGGGTTTGCCTTTACTTGATACACCACAAGCAGACATGCCAATGATGGTTACGGGTTCAAGCGTTTTGTTGTTTTCTCCTGACGGCATTATTGATGCAGTTACTTCAGCAAACGCGCCAGCACTTAGCGGCCCTGATGCAACACCAGTTGATCCAACAACTCCTAATCCGTTAAATGAAAAACCTGAAGAAGAAGAACCACAAACAGATAGTTCAGAAGAAGAAGCCATTGAAGTAAAAGCATTTATGAAATGGGCGGCAAAGGGCAAGCGCGCAAGGCTCTTTGAGTTTAAATCACTAGATCCAATTGTGGGAGATGCTCTTAACCGTTGTGCTTTTGATGGCGATTTAGATACCGCTAGGGCGCTGGCTAAGGCTTATCTAACATGATTGAGGGCGCTCTTGAGGCAGACGGGCGCATAGCGGCAAAGAACGCAGTCAAGATCAGAGCGGCATTGCGTGAGTTGGCAAATTACAAACAACTCTTTTTGCAGTATCAGGACACGCAACCTGTTAGTACAGATAACTTGGCAAAGGATCGCGCCCGCGCTCGCGCATGGGCGATTATGAATGTAACTCAATTGCGTACAGAGGCATTGGCTTCTGCTCTATGGCGCATGTGGGCTGAAGCATGGGTGTTGGGTGATGTAGCCGCTGGTGAATGGATACAAAGAACAGAAGAACTCAACAAGGCTGATGATGGTTATGTTGATTGGTCAAAGTGGCAACCAGGAGATAGAGCCGCGGCAATCATGCTTAAGCGGCCTAAAGCATTTCAAGAAATCTTAGACAGAACTAATGCTTCTATTAAGGGAATGACTACAACAAGCATTACGGACATAGGCAATGCCTTGGCTGATGCTGTTGAATTAGGTTTAGATGCAGAACGCGCCGCTGTTTTAATTGGGCGGCATGTGGCTAGTCCTGCAAGAGCGCTAACAATTGCCATTACTGAGCAGAACCGTGTCATGTCTGCCGCTACAATTGCCCGTTACAAAGAGGCTGAACTTGAAAAAATGGAATGGCATGTGTCAGATCCATGCGCTAAGTGCGCTCAAAACGCTAATGTTGAAGTAGTTATTGGCACATCTTTTCCGTCAGGCAATACCCAACCTCCTGCTCACCCGCATTGCCGTTGCGTTTTGCTACCTGTAATTCCTGGCATGGAAGAAACAGATGGAGGTATTGCTGGTGCAACTACCACTCCACCAATTGCTTCTGAAGGTGTTGCTACTGGATCATGGACAAAAGTTGATGAACAAGCGTGGGTAGATCGTCAAATTGCGGCAAGGGCAAAAGATCCCCGTTTTACAGATCCTTACAATGAAATTCAATTACAAATTTTGCGTGATCAGGCTAAAGATGCTGACATTTATCAAAGGGGTGTTCACATTTTGCGGGTAGATAAGAACTTGATTAATCCACCTAGCCAACAGGACATACAACAGTTCATGGCTAACTTTGATGAAGTTTATGAAAGATTACCTGCATGGCGTAGGTTTGATGCTAATGGTGTTGAGCGTGGTTACAATTTAATTATCAATGGTGAGGCCAGTGGCAACACTTTGGCTTACACCTATTTGGGCCATGACACTGTTTGGTTCTCAGTCAAGGACATTAAAACCGCCCTAGATGCTCCTAAAGATTGGAAGGGTTGGTTTATGTCTGCCGCCAATAACACCAATGAAAACCTTTACACCATTGCACATGAGTTTGGGCATACGGTAGATAGCGTTATGAACGCCAATAGAGGTAAGGTTTCAGGTGCTTTGCGCCGTAAGTACCCTGAACTATTTTCAAGGTATAGCGCTAAAAACTCTAAAGAAGCCTACGCAGAAGTGTTTGCTGAATGGATTTTAGGGGTGCGTAACCCTGTAACTGAAACTTACGCTGAAAGATTTGGCTGGAACTTGAGCGTTGCAGATTACTACTCACCTGATAACCGCATGGTTACATGGAAACCAAATGCAAGAACAATCCTGTTAGGCAACTAAGGAGACACAATGAAAACTAATGAACCGATTGATGAAGTCCTAGATTGGGAAGATTACACAATCATGCCTAAATTTGAGTTACAACAAAGGGCATTGGCTGATGATGAAAAAGCCCAACGGATTTACTTTGAGCGTTACGGTGATGGCAAAGTTGATACAGTTAGCGCTAAGGCTTTGGGTATTCCTGAAATACAAACAGACTGGATTGAGGACTAATGGCTAATCTAACAACAACATCATACTTCAGCATTGAAAAGGCTGACCGTAACGCAGACGGAACAATGACCGTTTACGGTAAGGCAACAGATGACTCAATTGACATTGATCAACAGATTTGTGATGGCGATTGGTTAAAGCGCGCCATGCCAGCCTGGTTTAAATCAGGTGGAAACATTAGAGAGCAACACAGCAACATTGCCGCTGGCGTTGCAAAAGAGTATGAGGCTAAGGCTGATGGTCATTACATTGGCGTGTTAGTTGTAGATCCTGTAAGCGTTAAGAAAGTTGATGCTGGCGTACTTAAGGGCTTCTCTGTTGGTATCAAAAATCCACGCGTTGTGCGAGATGGCAAGGCAGTTAATGGGCGCATTGTTGATGGTCAGATTGTAGAAATTTCTCTAGTGGATAGACCCGCCAACCCTAATTGCCAACTTGTTTTGGCTAAGTCTGTTGATGGAGAAAAAGACTTAATCCAGGTTGAAGAATTACATGAAAAAGAAGTAACAGAAAATAATAATCCAATACAATCTGACAATAACTCTGAGAAAGAAAGTGACGCAATGGACAAATCAACAGTTGCAGTGCCTAAGTCTATTGTGGGCGATCTTGTTAAATTTGATAAGGCTCAGTTTGAAGCGGCGCGTGAAGCGTTGGCTAACCTTATTTCAATTGAAGCGCAAGAAATGAAGGAAGGTCACAATGAACTTTCTTCACTTGCACACCTACTAGAAGCAGTTGCTCACCTTCACGCATGGTATGAAGGCGAAGAAGCAGAAGGAGAAGTAATGGAAGAAACTGAGATTGAATTAGCGGCTGACGCAGAAAAGATGTGCGATAAGTGCGACAAGTCTATGAAGGAATGTATGTGTGAGAAATCTGCCGCGGCAGAGGACATGACACCAACAGCAGAAACAGGCGCAAACCTAGATACAGCAACAATTGTATCTCCTGCTGAAACACCTAAGTCAGCAGAAGTAAGCGGTTTAGAAGTAGCAGACATTGATGCTGATGAAGCACCTGCCGCTGAAGAAGCACCTGTTGATGAAGAAGAAAAAGAAATTTCTGTTGATGAAAACTCAGCAGATAAGTTAGAAGCCATAGTAGAAGAAGTGGTAGAAAAAGCAACAAAGGCTCTCAAATCAGAGATTGCCAACCTTGTATCCGCAAAAGAGGCGGCTGAGGTTAGAGCAATGAGTTTGGAAACTGAGTTGGCAACCGCAAAATCTTTGGCTCTAGGTGGTGGCCCAAAGCGAACAGCAAGCCCAATTGATGTGAAAACAACAAATGACTTGCTTACTAAAGCCGCTGTTTACAAAGAAAAAGCAAAAGCAACAAATGATCCAACACTTGCTAAGGGATACAAACAACTTGCACAAGAATTCATTGACAAGTATGAAGAAACTCTTAACAAGTAATTAACCAAACTCAAACTAATCTCTGAAAGGAAATACAAATGGCGCTAAACGCCCCAAAAGTTGCTGATTTATTCAGTGACGCAACTCCTAGAGAAGCCGCAGAACGCTTTGAGGAATACTCAAATGAACTCAATAAGAGTTTATCTAACGCTTCACACACACCAGGACAAGCACCAACAGCAGATCCACTTGCAACACTAGAAGCATTGGTTGCAAACAAGTCACTCACAGGTGACGCGGCGGCAGGACTTAACACTGCTCTTGCGGCACAACGCATGGCTATGCAGGACATTGGTAAAGAGATCACTCTTACTTCTCCATTGTCATCTTCATTTGCCGCGTTTGACCTTGAAGCACCTTCTAAGTTGCTTACACCACGCCCAACACCACTCCGTAACCGTATCCCACGCAAAAAAGGCGTTGGTACTTCACACCGCGTAAAGCGCGTTCTTGGTTACACAGGTACAGGTACAGGTGGACAAGGACAGATTTGGCCTGGTATCTCAGAAAGCACACAGAATAACTTTGCTGGTGGCGGTTCTACTCCACTTGAGTTAATCCGTGGCCCACAGATTTCATACACAGCAGATGATTTAATTCTGCCTTACAACTCTTACTCACTATCTGATCAGGTTTCATTTGATGCAAACTTCTCAGGTATGGGTTACCAGGATCTCCGCCAACTATCATCAACTTCAACTCTATACGCAACAATGCTTATGGAAGAACGCATGATGCTAATGGCTCGCGGTACTGCTTCAGGTTACTCAGGAGCAATTGCCGCTCCTACATTTGCACTTGCTTCACCAGTGGCTTCAGGTTCACAGGTAGCACTTGCTAACACAACTTACTATGTGAATGTCACTTCAGACGCAGGTATTTCTGCTAACGGCTTTGGTGAGTCAATTCTTGGTACAGAAGCAAACACAGCGGTTGCATCAGGTGATGTTCTTACAATCACAGTTTCAACAGCGGCAGTTGGCGCTCTTGGTTACAACATTTATGTTGGTACAACCACAGGTGCGGCAAACCTTAAATACCAGGGAACTCTCAAGGGAACTGGCACATTTACAATTCAGGGTGCAAGCGCATCAGGTCTAACAGGTAACAACGCGGCCTTCACAACAACTGGTGCGGCTGCTTCACGCGCTACATCAGATACATCTGCTTATGCAACTGGTTATGATGGAATTCTTCCAACAGTTCTAGGGCCTAACACTGGCTTTAACAACGCAATCAACAGCGCGTTTTCAACTGCTAACCCAGGTGTAGAATTCCAAACTGTTTTTGCTAATCTCTATCAGAATGTAAAGGCTGATCCAGACATTGTTCTAATGAATGGTAATGACCGTAAGCAACTATCTGATGCAATCAAGAATGGTTCAACTGCTAACTATCGCCTAGTTATTAACAACCCAGGCGAAAGCGGCACAACATACGGTTCTATTGTTACAGGACTTCAGAATGAAGTTACTGGTAAGGCAGTAGATCTTATGGTTCACCCTTGGCTAAACTCAGGTGTTGCTCCTGTTCTTTCATGGACACTACCAATTCCTGACACACAGGTATCAGATGTTTGGGCGAACTTCCTAGTTCAGGACTACATGGGTATCCAGTGGCCTGTAACTCAGTTCACTTATGACTTCTCAACATACTTCCGTGGAACATTCTTCTGTACTGCTCCAGCATGGAACGGTGCAGTTTCAGGAATTGTTTCTGCATAATGTGTTTGGAATGTGGTTGTAACCAGCCTACAAATAGTCACGGTGGTGGTCAGACGGTTTTACCTGATGGCACACCTTCACACATGACTACGGCTGAAATGATCACACAAAAGTAATTCAATAAGACGGGAGGGGCGCGGCACATTTGAACAGCCGCGCCCCTTTCCCAATTAAATAGGAGGCAAAAAATGGCAAGATGGGTAGCACCTGATAAAGGCGTAAAAGAAACTGTTGTAGGTGGGCAAAGTTATTACACAGACAGACAAGGCATTTACACTGTTGAAAACGCGGCTCACGCTAGAGCAATGAAGGCAGAAGGTTTTTTTGAAGCGGCTTTAAATCCTTATAGTAGTAAAGACAACGAGCGCGGCTTTACTTGCGTAGAATGTGGCTTTGGTAGTTGGTTCAGAAAATGTTCGCGTTGCGGGCATGAGAACGGTACTCCTGAGCGAGATGGAGAATAAAAAATGGCTGTTGGTATTACTTCTGACATTAGCAGTGAAAGCAGTTATTTAAGCATTGCAGAATACAAACAAGCGCCAACGGCTCTTAGCATTAGCACACTTGTTGTAAACGGTAATCAAGCGGCACAAGATGCTGAATTAGAAACTGTTATTTTACGGGCTTCTTCATACATGAATGAATACCTAAATCAAAATCTTGTAGCAACTGAGTACACAGAAACACAACGCATACGCTATTCCGCATCAGGCGGGTATTACGCTTTACACCCTTACAACGCGCCAGTTATTTCTTTGTCTGCTTTTAATTACGGGGCTAATCCAAACCAATTAAACGCATTACAAGATTGCTCAATAGCCTGGTTTGAAGGCCAACAAATTATTATTCCTGGCAATCAAATTGGTTGGAACTACACTTCTCAAGGCCCGCTTCAATTTGGCGGATCTATTGGGCAAAGCAATTGGACATTTACAAAATACACATACATAGCAGGTTATGCCAATACAACTAACACGGCTGACACAGCCGTAGGAGCAACTTCAATTGTGGTTGAAGATGCCGCGGGTATTTTGCCAGGTGAGCAATACCGCATTTTTGATGGTGCTAACACTGAGCGCGTAACCGTAAGCGATAATTACACATTTGGAAACACTACCGTAACTTTGCAATCTCCTATGTTGTATGCACATTTAACAGGAGCAACATTTAGCAATCTGCCTACCGCAATTAAACAAGCCTGTATTTTGATCACAAGCGCTTTTATTAAAATGCGTGGAGATAGTTCAACAACTATGGCTTACACAACTAGCCCTTCAGGAAATGTTGCTGGTTCTGTACGCTATGGCAATGACATTGCAGTAGCCCTAGACATGGTGAACAAGTACCGCAGGGTTAGATAATGAGTACGCCAACCCTTACAGGCCGCGCCGCGGTAAGAGATACACTTTCACGCTTTATTTTTAACCCGCCCATAGCAAATCTTAATCAAGTTTTTACCTCATTTCCTAAAATTATTAACTATGAAGTAAATGCTCAACCTGGTCAGATGACTAGAACAGTAGCAGTTGTTTACATTGCTGATGAGTATGAAACCCGTTTAGCAATTGGCGGCGCTCACAATGGTTGGAAGCGTATTGATTACACCGTAATTGTTCAGATCTTTTGCATTTCATTTCACCGCAATTCTGAATACGCAATGGCTGATTTTGATGCGGTAATTGATTGCATTAAAGAGCGTTTGCGTTCTGATCATAATTTTGGAGATACAACAGGCAATCTTGTTTGGCAAGGTGCTGAACCAGTTATACAAGGGCGTTACGGTGAACCTAGTACAGAAAAAGATGGAGTCACAGAAATCTTTGCTGAGATACAATTCCCTGTAACACAGATGATCCAGGCATAAGGAGCATGATGAAATACAAATACAACGGAACTGATGAACGCGTGTTCCCAGGTGTAAAGGTCACTGTAAAACCTGGTGATGAGTTTGACGCGCCTGAAGGTTTTATTGCGGCAAATGTAGAACCTGCCGCACATAAGCCTTCACCAGTAAAACCAACAGAACCAAAAGAAATAAAAGCAAAACAAGAAGAAACAATCACAATGTCTGCCGCGTCAGACCATAAATTAGGAGATGAATAATGTCTGTACAGCAATCCGTTCGCTCGTACTTAGGTATTGCTAAAGAGGCAACCCGCGGTACGGCAGTAGCACCAACCGATTTCATTCCAGTAATGAAAGACGCTCTCAAGCCAGTGGACATTGTTGATCCACTTTATGACACAGGTTTGCGTGGCTCAAATGTTCTTAACTACAACTACATTCCAGGGCGCACACGCTCAACAGTTGATTACGGCGGCGCTGTATTTGCTGACACTGTTGGCTATGCCATTGCTGGTTTATTAGGCGAAGTAGCAACAGTAGGCGCAAGCGCACCTTTCACACATGACATTACGCTTTTAAACAGCCTTGCTGTTGGTGGAGATGTTCAACCAATTTCATACACATTGACAGATTTTTATGCTGTTGATGTTCGCTCATACCCAGGTTGCCAGTTCTCTGACTTCTCATTGAAGTTTAACGCTGACGGCATGCTTGAGTATGATGCTAAAAGCACTGGCTTTGCATCAGAAGTTGTTGCAACACCTTCTCCATCATTCTCAATAGTTCTTCCTACACCAGTGTGGCGCGGTACTGTTTCAGTTGGAGGAACACCTCTTGCAACAGCCATGACTGGCAACATTGACATGAAACGCCCAGCAACACCTATTTATGGAATTTCAGCAACACAAGATCCATACCAGGTATTTTTAGGGCCATTAGAAGTAACAGGCAAGATTACATTTGTTATGGACAATGACTCTGAATTGCTCAACTTTCTTAACAACACACAACCTGCACTTATCTTTGATTGGAATTATGGAGCAGGTGCGGCTGAAGTTCAGATTTCTGCAACTCTTACTAAGGGCGCTTACACCACTGGTGTAATTGAACGCGGTGAAGATTTTGTACAGGTATCTGTTGATTTCAATGCACAATCAAACACAACTGATGCTGGTGCTTCAGGCGGATACTCACCTATTACCTGGACACTAAAGAACGCTAAACCATCAGGCACATACGCATAAACTAGATCAGGGCGGCGGCGTGGTTGAGGGCGATTGCCTTCCCGCTCTCCCGCGCCGCTTGCTCTTTTTAGGTATGATTTAGGAAGGCAAACTAACAGGAGGCAACATGTCTAAAGAAGTAACACTACCGTCAGGCGCAACAGTCAAATTAAAAGATCCAGCAACTTTGCGTGTTAAAGATCGTAAAAATGTTATGCGTAGCGCTGACAATGCAATTGGTGGAGATTTAACAAAAGCGCTTGCATTAGGTGATGCACTTATTGCAATGCTTGTTGAGTCATGGTCATTTGATTTAATTCCGCCAGCAATCAAAATTGAGTCATTAGATGAATTAACAATGGCTGATTATGATGCTTTAGTAGAGCATACAAAAGATGCTCAAAAACATCTGTTCCCTAATTTGGCTGAAACGCCTGAAACAGAGGCAGACCCAAAAGCGCCTGGCGAGAACTCCAACGCCTAAAATGGTTGTTAAATGGAGGGGAACGCCATGAGGCGTTCTCTTATCCTGATGCGCAATGGTTTTACTACACAATGGCTGAACGGTTTGGTTGGACACCTGAACAAGTAGATAACCTTCCCGCGGGAACAGCAGACTGGTTAATAGCAATTGCTAGAACCGTTGATGAAGTAAAAGCAGAAAGGGCGGCACAATAATGGCTGGCATTATTATTAAAAACCTTTCTGAAGTTCTTGCGGCTATTGACGGAACTAAAACCAAAATAGAACAAGGCGCACAATTAGGAATTATGCGCGCTGGTTTAGCCGTTGAACGCCAGGCCAAAATGAATTTTCAAGGCACACGCTCTTATGAAAAACGCGTTAGTAAAAGTGGTAGGGGTTATTTAGTTGTAACTCCCCCAAAACATCAAGGTGGATCAGGGCCAAATACTGTTACAGGTAATTTAAAAAGATCTATTAAAACTACTTACCGCGTTGGCTTTGGAAATTACATTGCTGAAATTGGCCCAACAATGATCTATGCCCGACAGGTTGAAAAAGGCGGTGGCAAGTGGAGTTCAGGAGTAAAATACCCTTACCTAGAACCTGCCGCGTTGATGCTATTGCGAAATGGCACAATTAACAGAGTTTTTATGACCGCTGTAAAAGAGAAATTAGGGGGATAACACATGGCTGATTTAATTCCTCCAATGCTTATTCAGTTACAAGCAGATGTAACTCAACTTAAAACAGGTTTAGCACAAGCGGAAAGCGCACTTAAAGGCGTAGATGACTCTGTAAAAACTGCTTCTACTGGCATGCAAAATTTTATGGGCAAAATTAAACAAGTTGGCGCAACAATGGGTGTTGCTTTTGCTGGTACACAAATTCTTCAATTTGGTAAAGATGTAGTAATGGCTTCTTCTGACATGGCTGAGTCATTATCTAAAGTTGATGTTGTTTTTGGTCAAAATTCAGAAGCCGTTAAAGCGTGGTCAGAAACTTCTGCAACTGCTATGGGTATGTCAAAACAAGCAGCCTTAGAAGCCGCTGGTACTTATGGAAATTTATTTCAAGCGTTTGGCATGGGTCAAGGCCCTGCTCAAGAAATGTCCACAAGCCTTGTTCAATTGGCTTCTGACATGGCTTCTTTTAACAATACATCTATTGATGATGCGGTGCTTGCTTTGCGTTCAGGTTTGTCAGGTGAAACAGAACCGCTAAAAAAGTTTGGTGTGGCTCTTTCTGAAGCGCGTATAAAAGAAGAAGCAATGTCATTAGGTTTAATCAAATCAACCAAAGAAGCATTAACACCTGCGGCTAAAGCACAAGCCTCATACGCATTGATTATGAAAGATACAAAATTAGCACAAGGCGATTACGGGCGCACCGCTGACGGTACTGCAAATACCATGCGTACATTGTCTGCACAATTTGCAAATGCTAAAGTAGCAATTGGTGATGCGCTTATGCCCGCGTTTAGAGCATTATTAACGCTTCTTAAAGTTATTATTCCTATCATTTCAGGATTTGGCACATTCTTAAAAAAGAATGAAGAATACATTCAAGCATTAGGAATTGGAATTGGTATAGCAACTGCGGCTTTTGTTGCGTATAAAGTTGTAATGATTGCTACAACAACTGCTAGTAAATTGTATGCAGTGGCTCAGGTAATTATGAAAGGTGGGCAATTAGCATCTATTGCATCTACTAATGGACTTGCCGCTTCTATGCTTGCTCTTAACGCGGCTATGAGAGCAAACCCAATTGGTATTGTAGTAACAGTAGTTGCTTTGCTAGTAGCAGGTTTTGTAATGCTATGGAAAAAAAGTGAAACATTTAGAACCGCTGTTATTACAGTAGCCAAAGTTGCACTTACTGCTTTTGCTTCAATTATTCCTATGGTTGGAAAAGTATTTGAAGCCATTATGAAAGTTGTTACAGGGCCTTTAAAGGCTTTGCTTACAGTCCTTTCACATTTACCTGGCGTTGGTAAATACGCTAAGGCTGGCCTTGATCTTATGAATAAAGGCCTTAATGGTATTTCTGATTTTGCTCAAAGCGCGGCTGATAAAGCAAAAGCGCTTGCGGCTAATCTTGATGCTGTTGGAAAAGCGGCTGACAAAGCGGCAGAAAAAACTAAAAATGGCACTAATGGTGGCGGTGCTGGTGGTGGTGGCGGTGGCGGTTCTAGTGAAGCAAATGAAAAAGCCAAAAAGAAATTAGAAACTTACAAAAAAGAAGTAACAAAAATTTACGCTGACATAAATTCAGAAATTGCTGACGCACAAGAAAAAGCGGCAGAAAAATTAGTTGATCGCAATGAACGCATGTTAGAAGCAAATAAAGCCTATGAAGAAAAAGTTGCTGATTTAAAAAAGAATTACAATGAAGCGCTTTTAGAAGCAGATAAAAATTACAATGATACTGTTGTTGAACTTCAATACAGATACAATGACACAAAAGAAAAAGCAAATAAACAATACAACGATACTGTTTATGAAGCAGAAAAGCGTTACAAAGAACGCGTACTAGACATTGAAAAGGCTTATGCTGAAAAGAAAGCCGATCTTGTTAAGAAAAATCAAGAAACTATTGAAAAAGCAACAAAAGCATACACCGATAAAGTTGCTGATTTAAATTTAAAGTATGAAGATGCTGTAAATAACGCCACAGAAACAGCGGCTAAGAAAAAAATAAGTATTGAAAAAGATTACAATGAAAAAATTATAGATCTTAGAAAAAACTTTGAAAGCAAAATTGCTTCTTTGCAAGAAACGGCTAGTAAAAAATCTGCTGATTTAATTAAATCTGCCGCTGATAAACAATTAAACATTGTTCAACAGTCAATGGATCGTTTGCGTAATGCTTTTGCTTCTAAAACAGGATTTGATTTAGGAGAAGCCCTTGCTGGTGGAAGCCCTGAACAAGCGTTACAAAAATTAAAAAATAGTTTACAAGGCGCTAAAACATTACAGGCAAATGCCGCCGCACTTGCTGGCATGGGTTATAGTCAAGTATTCATTGAAGAAATTGTTAAACAAGGGCCTGAAGCAGGTAACAAAATTGCTGAAGGATTAAAAAATGCTTCACCTGATGCAACCAAAGAATTGCAAGCGTTGTATGCAGAAGTGCAAGATGTATCAAATCATGGCCTAGATGCGCTTGCAGCCACCATGAACCAGGGTGGTAAATTAGCAACAAAAGAATTAACTGATGCTTATGCCGCTGTTGCCACAGATTTAACTGAAGCATTAAGTGAAGTACAAAAAACTTTAAATGAAAATTTAGCAGATGCTAATGCTTCTTATTTGGAGGCTATGGCTGATGCCAAAAAGAACCGTGATGAAAAATTAGCAGAAGCAGAAACTACATTATTAGACGCACTAGGAAATGCTAAAAAAGCACTTGATGACGGCATTGCTGATGCTCTTAAAACTTTAAATGAAGCAACAACAGAAGCAAACAAAACTTTGGCTGAAGGTTTAGCAGAAGCAGAAAAGAATTACACTGAAGATTTGGCTAAGGCCAAAAAAGATCTTGATGATGCAATAGCAAGTGCTAAAAAGGCTCTTGCCGATACTATGGCAGAAGCCCAAAAAGATCTTGATAAAGGTTTGGCAGATGCCGCTAAAGCGCTTGCAGAAGCCCGTGAAAAGGCACAAAAAAATCTTGATGAAGGACTAGCAGACGCGGCTAAAACTTTGCAAGATGCTTTGCTAGATGCTCAAAAAGATTATGAAAAAGCCATTGATGAAATCAATAAATCAACTGATAAAAAGTTGGCTGATCTCAAGGCTAAATTGGCAGAAATTGCGGCTGAAATGGCAAAATTGGGTACAGCGGCAGGTTCTAAAGCGGCTGTTGCGGCTATTGCAAATGCTCCTGGTTACAGTTCAATTATTCCTTCAGGAGTTCCTGGCAGTGGCTATGGCATGACCTCAACGGGTGGCGCTACTACTACTACGGTAATCAACCAAACTTTTACTAACGCTGTTGTTGATCCTGCTCAAGTTGCAGATGCTACTGTAAGCGCTGTTAAATACGGTGACGCTATAACTATTGCTAAACCATTATCAGTTGGAATTCTTAATAAATTAAATAAAATAGAAAAAGAAATGGGAATTGGGTAATGACTACTTTAACGCAAGTTTATTCTTTTTCATTTAATGATCAAACATTTGGCGGCGCTGGTTCTCCCTATCAAATACTTAGTGTTGATGGCCTTGAGTCATTGCCTGGTATTCGCTCGCAAGATGATAACCGTGGTTACGCTGACGGTATGTTTTCAGGCCGTGATTTTCTTAGCGGCAGAACTATTTCTATTATTTTTAATACATTTGGTGATGATTTAGGTTCAGCCCAAACAAATTACAACACCATTCAACGCACTCTTTTGCCTCAAACATCAGGTACAACACCGCTTTATTTTAAATTTCCTAATAGCCCTACATCTGAACAATTTGTAAATGCCCGTGTACGCGCTTTACGCACAAGCGTAGATCCAAATTACACTTATGGATACATTACATCTCAAGTTGATTTCTTTTGTCCTGATCCTAGTTACTACAACAACAATCTTCAGACGGCTACCCTTGCTTATCTTGCGCCAACAGGCCGTACTTACAACCGTGTTTACAATTTAGTTTATGATCCTTCAACAAATACAATTACAACTACTGTAAACAACATTGGTTGGGCTACTACTTATCCAACAATTACTTTGGTTGGGCCAATTATTGATCCTGTTTTGGGTAATACAACCACAGGCAATTCATTAACTTTTAATTGCACACTAATTTCAACAGATACTTTAGTTGTGGATTTGTACAATAAATTGATTACTCTTAATGGTGTTTCAGCCCGTAATCTTTTGCAATCAGGAACATGGTTTGGCGCTCCACCAGGGGAGTCCATTTTTACTTTATCAGGCCAGGCTGGAAGCCAAACAATAAACCAAACACTTGCTACTATTGCCTGGTATTCCGCATACATCTAGGAGAAAAATGACATTACGCACACCGCCATCATGGGAACAAAATGCCTCCCACCCTGCGGAAAATGATCGCCTAACCACACAGGCTCTTTGGGCTACCACGGGCATTATCGGTAGTTCCTCAATGGAAGTTACCGCTAATTCTCCTGTTGGTATGTCTGTACGCGTGGCTTCAGGTTGGGCCGCAATTGTTGGAACTACTCAAACAAACATGGGTACTTATGTTGCTTTTAATGATGCAACCGTAACTTTAACAATTACAACAGCCAACCCAACTAACCCGCGCATTGATCTTATTTGCGCCACAATTAACGATAGTTATTATTCAGGCGCAACCGACAATGTTGCCTATCAGGTAATTGCGGGAACTCCTGCGGGATCACCTGTTGCCCCGTCACTTCCTGCTAACTCAATTGCATTAGCCCAGGTAACTGTAAGTGCGGGTGCTACATCAATTTCAAGCGGCAACATTGCAGACGCTCGCGTTGTAGTAACAACTAATTTTCCTGTTGGAGATGTGACCAGTGTGACCGCTGGCGCGGGATTAACAGGGGGCGGGTCAAGTGGAGATGTAACTTTAGCCGCAAGCGTTGCAACAAATGCGCAAACAGGAACAACTTATACATTGGTTTTAACAGATAATGGAAAACTTGTAACACTTTCTAACGCGTCACCTGTTGCAGTAACAATTCCTCTTAACAGTTCTGTGGCACTACCTGTTGGCGCTGTTATTATTATGGCGGCTTACGGTGCAGGAACAGTAACAATTTCAGGAACAGGAGGCGTAACGGTAGTTTCAAATGGAGCAACAGCCGCAACTCCTGTAATACGCGCTCAGTATTCTTCTGTTGCCGCCATTCAAACTTCAGCAAATAATTGGCTTGTAATAGGAGATCTAACCTAATGTCACTTATTGGTGTAATTGCAGGATCAGATAGAAGCGTACCTAACGCTCCAACTATCGGAACTGCAACAAATGTTGGTACTTCCCGCGCCTATAACAACGGTGCGGCAAGCGTTACATTTACTGCACCAGTTTACAATGGGCGCACCGCAATTACTTCTTACACAGTTACATCTAGCCCTGGTGGATTTACAGCGTCAGGCGCGTCATCACCTTTAACTGTTACTGGTTTAGCATCAAATACCGCTTATACATTTACTGTTACTGCTACAAACTCAGTAGGTACATCAAGCGCATCTTCTGCATCAAATAGCATTACTGCCACAACAGTTCCGCAAAATCCTACTATTGGAACTCCTACTGTTGCATCAGGACAGGCTTACACTGGATCTGCTTCTGTATCAGTACCGTTTACTGCTAACGCTACTGGTGGTTCTGCAATTACCAGTTACACAGTTACTTCATCATCAGGTGCAACAGCATCAGGTGCTTCAAGCCCAATAAGTATTTCAGATACCGTAGGCACTGCTCGCACATACACAGTGACGGCTACAAATGCTAACGGTACATCAACAGCATCAGGTGCATCTGCATCTACAACACCATTGTCAGTGCCACAAGCACCCACAATTGGAACTGCAACAGATGTTGGTACTTCTCGCGCTTACAACAATGGAGCAGGATCTATTACATTTACCGCGGGAGCAACTGGCGGTGCGGCAATAAGTGGTTACACAGTTACTTCTTCACCAGGCGGATTTACTGGTACTGGTGCAACTTCACCAATTACGGTTGCTGGACTAGCATCATCTACTGCATACACATTTACTGTTACCGCGGCTAACTCTCAAGGTACATCAACAGCATCAGGTGCAACTGGAAGCATGACTGCTACCACTGTTCCTGCCGCTCCTACTATTGGAACAGCAACGGCTGGAAATGCCAGCGCAACAGTTACTTACACAGCGGGAGCAACAGGCGGAAAGGCTGTATCTGCATACACAGCAACTTCATCACCTGGATCATTTACTGGAACAGGCGCAAGCCCAATTACAGTTTCAGGTTTAACAAATGGAACTGCTTACACATTTACAGTTACAGCAACTAACGCTAATGGAACATCAACTGCTTCTGCTGCATCTAACTCAGCAACCCCTATCAATCCCGTAGTTTCTTCAGTTACATACTTAGTTGTTGCTGGCGGCGGCGGTGGTAGTGGTTCAAGTTCAACTGTTTGCGGCAATGGTGGTGGTGGAGGTGGCTATCGTTCATCAACTCTTGCCGTTTCAACAGG
>Ga0114974_10000338_pt1 | contig 39842 bp, 71 predicted proteins | sample S_130206_EF_Meta_FD_87318 | JGI IMG/M metagenome (GOLD analysis project Ga0114974, IMG submission 87318) | Freshwater microbial communities from Lake Simoncouche, Canada to study carbon cycling - S_130206_EF_MetaG | ecosystem: Environmental > Aquatic > Freshwater > Lake | place: Lake... | reverse complement strand
TGCTTGTAGAGTATTCTATGTGCTTGTAGAGTATTCTATGTGCTTGTAGAATACTCTATTTGCTTGTTGAATACTCTATATCATTATTTGTATTCTGATCACATATTATACTTTTACTGTTTTGACTTCTGTTACTGTTGCTTTGACCTTGGTTTTGCCAGTTCGTGTTTTCTTTGGAAGGTTTCCAAGCACATCTTGGACACGCTCCATGGCATCATCGTAGTCTTTCAAGAAATGGCCAAGGTGAGTCGATCCAGACTCATTGAGTCTGATGGCATCACTCATGGCTTTAGTGATAAGATCAATTGTGCATTCACGAATAGCACCTAGTCTTTCTAGGAGACAGGCCATTAGGAGCTTCTGAGGAACTTGCACTGTTGGAGTGTAAAGTTCCTCATTATCTTTTGTGATGTTACCCTTAATGTGAAGGGTGACGACCTCATCAACCTGATATTGACCGGGTTTGAGTTCAGGTGATTTCAGGCTTTTAAGAAGGGCCACAATAATCGCATCATTCATATTATGAACTCCGTATATCAACCTATAGAGTATTATACACCGTGTAGAATACTCTATGTCTTGTAGAATACTCTATGTCTTGTAGAGTATTCTATGTCTTGTAGAATACTCTACTTGCTTGTAGAGTATTCGATGTCTTGTAGAGTATTCGATGTTCATTTGGAAGCAGGTTGTTCTGCTGCCACAAATTCAGAATCATCCCAATCTTTTGGCCAATTGTTTTCTACCCTGTTAAGGTATTCAATGTGATCATCATCTGCATCATTGAAAATAAACCGGATGCTGTAGTAGTTTCCAAAATCATGAGGGTTGCTATGAACCTTCAGGAGACTACCAGCAGGTGGAACCCCGAACTTTCGGCAGAGAATCTTTATTGTTTCCCTTGCCTCCTCTCTTGCCTTGATAGGATCGTAATTCGATCCCAACATCTGTCCTTCTACTTCATACGGTGTTGTGTCCCAATCGTAAAAATCACGCATCATATTTCTCCTTTTGATTGTTGGTTGTTGAGGTTGAAAACTAATTGTTGATCGACTCTGGGAAGTATTCCCAGATTTCTAATTCTGTGAATCCCACAGACAGGGTTTGACCTGTGCTGCGGAAATTGTTTGGCAATTGAGCCAGAATTTGAGGAACCCATTCCTCATTTTCCCCATATGTTTTTACGAGGATGTATCCCTTCTTGATTGTTTCCTCGATGTTAGCCGTTATTTTACCAAACAGGGAATTATCCTCTTGGTTGTAAGCAACCAAAGCAATATTCCCATTATTGTTGTAACGGGATTCCTTTATCGTTACTTTGTAGCTTTCGCCAAAAACCGTGATGTTAGCATTCATCTTTCGTCTCCTCGTTGTTGGTTATTGGTTACACCCATATATCGGCTTTGCTTCTCGGCTTTCCGAAGCAGTTTGGAAAGGCGACATTGTTGTCTGTAATTCTGAAGCGAGGCTCAGAGTACAAGTGTGTAAAAGGAATGACAAATAAAAAAAGAGCCAGAAGGCTCTTTTTTATTTTGGTTAAAGCTCAATCTGTGTCTTATCATGAAGATAAATCGATGGTGCCTCACTAGGAATTAGCAAAAACAACTTAACATCCATCTCCTGTGGGATCAGAGGCTTTAATTTCAGATATGCATATCTGATATCACTTTCCATTGAGGCATAGCATACTTCTATACCATTCACTTCAATGCTATAATGATTGCTATCACGGTATATGTGATGAAGATCCAATGAAATTGCTGCATCGATGATGGTGTTGATGGTGGTGTTGGTGTTGGTGTTGGTGTTGGTGTTGGTGTTGGTGTTGCTCATCTTTCATTCTCCTTGTTGTTGTTGTTGGTTACACCCATATATCGGCTTTGCTTCTCGGCTTTCCGAAGCAGTTTGGAAAGGCGACATTGTTGTCTGTAATTCTGAAGCGAGGCTCAGAGTACAAGTGTGTAAGATCCTTTTACGCACTTGTACTATTTGTTGTGGGCAATAAAAAAATAGTATCAGGATTTGTTTTATCCTGATACTATTGGTAACAATTTATCAATTATGATGAACAATTTTGTAATTTAAGATTAAAAAAAAGAACCTTGATTCTAACCTTTTGTGGTTAGAATCAGGGTTATTATATCAATCTGCCATATCATATCGCCATTTTATCTTATCCTCATTCCAGTCTAATACTTCATCTGGTTCTATTGCCATTTCGATATCATCATACTTGACATTAAGTTCTTCACTCATGTGGCAATACTCCTTATTGTTTAATGGATTGGTTAATGAATCATTGGCATGCATTACAGATTCCTGCATCAATCAGTATTTGCGCCGTTCTTCCAAAGATTCCTTGAAGCTTCCATGCAAGACCTGTATCAATCAACTTTTGCCATGCTTCGATAACTACATGTTATTCTTCTTCCTGAACTCCTTCTGCAATCATCACTGCATCAAATTCACTCATGACGGAATCCTTTCTTCGTCATATTGTGACGATTTTATAAACATAATTAGTAGTCATCTGGTTCAATTGTTTCGCCAAGATCGATTAGTTCTTGGTATCTATTTTTTCCTGATTCTATCCATCAACAATAGCATCTTGTATATCCCAGATGATTTAGTAGTCATCTGGTTCTGGTTCAATTGTTTCGCCAAGATCGATTAGTTCTTGGTATCCATTTCCTCCTGATTCGCTCCATCCACAATAACATCTTGCATATCCAAGATGATTATTGCAATTGTTACAAATTTTTGCTCCACAATATTGTGTGAAGACAAATCTTCCTCCACAAGAGCAATTTTCTTGTTTGTTCAATTGAATTCTCCTTGTTGATTTCAATCAATAGAAGACCAGTTGTTGATATCAACGATCTTTTCATTAGGAGAAGACCTTGCTGTATCAACAGTAGCATTGAAGGCTACGACATTGTCGAATGCTCCATTAGGTCCAAAAGTGTCATGCAGTGCTTGAAGGAATTGGAATGGAACGAGTATGATGTCTACTGATTTGGCAATTTCATTTAGGCAATCATATTGTTCTGAAGATACGACGAAAAATGTTTTTGTAACATTCATTCCTTTTATTTGCCTAGCAACACTGAAATTTTTCTTCAGAGTGAATTTGTTGCAAAAATCTTTATCTTGAGGAGGAGACTCTGTTCCGTCTGAAAACTTAAAACTGTGAGGTGATAGAGTGACTAATCTAGCACCATTAGCAAGAACATGAGTGTTGTATTGCATATCAATCTCCTTTTAATGGCTTGTGGAATACTCTACGAGGCTTGTGGAATACTCTACGAGGCTTGTGGAATACTCTACGAGATGTAGAGTATTCCACGGTTTGTTTTATAAAACTGGGCATAGCAATTAATTATCATCAATAAGATCGATTCCAAGGCAACCACCATCACCAGTTGTATAACCAATCCGATACAACTTGCTTCCAATTGTGGTTCTGAAATTTATCCTATAGTTCAATGTTGCTGGTTCACCATTAACAGAATCAGGCAGATCATCAGGGATATATTCCCTGATAGCATTGATGAATTGATCTCGATCTTTTTCATCAAGATCAATTAGATTGTAGGCTTCATCTCCTTGCAAGAAGACGATTGGATAGTGCTTCACTAAATTCTCCTTATGGTTGGCCATTGCAATCAAGTGCTGCTTTTTCCAAATCTGTTTTATAGATTGGACTATCTATTTGAAAGAAGATAGCTTCGTCTCTTTTGATCTCTGCATATGCTTCCTTGCATTGATTGCAGAGATTGATATCATGATCATGATCTTTGTTGCAGAAGAAAAGTTTGCAAAACTTTTTCATATTTTCTCCTTAGTAACCAAGTGCCTTGGCCCACCTGTTAATGCCTTGCCATTCCTTGCGAGGCATTGCATCGATGATTTTATTTACGATCAGATCAAGTTCTTTTGCAAGAACTTGACCATCTTGATATGTGCCGGGAAGATCAACGAATGCCAATACAGGCAGACATTGGTGTTGTGGAGTAGGGCTAACATGAAAAGCAACCATTCGCCAAAGATAAGCAACCTTACCAGTCTTATCAGTTGGTCGTCGCAACTTCCTGCCTTTCTCTTCAAAAATGGAATATTCGATCTTAGGTTTTCCAGCCCTAAGCCTACCCTTATTCTTGCCTTGATTGGCAATAATTCCAGAAGCGATTTCACGCTCTTCAACGCTCAGGTGATCGATAGGAATGATTGGCATAGTCATTGTCTTTCTCCTTGTGGTTATCGTTACACCATAATATCGGCTTTGCTTCTCCGCTTTCCGAAGCAGTTTAGACAAAAGACAATCTTGTCTGTAATTGATTTGGCTTGAGAGTACAAGTGTGTAAAAAAATGGAAACCAAAAAAAAAAGAGGCAAGCATTTTACTGCTTGCCTCTTATATCAACTTTTATTCTTCTACAATATCAACTTTGGCAATTTCATCAAAGTAATCTTGAGCATTGTCGCCATACCAGTTGTTCACTTCCTGATTCAAGTAGAAGTATATGGCAGACAATCCATTATTTTCCATGGGGTTATTACCCACTCCTGAATCTTCGTATGATCTGATCAAATCTTTCTTGTGAAGATACCATATATCTTCAATATTTTTATCATATACAGGGATTAGTCCATCAATAAGTTCATGTACTGAACCAGAGTAGTCCAGATCGCTTATATCTGGAAGGCTATCTGATTTGTTTTCCTCGACATAATCTTTGAGAATTTCTTTTACTCCATCAATCGCATCATTGACTAGATCAGGAAGCTGGTCTTCAATATCAATCGTAATCTTAGCCATTGTCTTTCTCCTTGTTAGAACTGTTACTGTTAGAACTGTTACTCATCAACACTCAGGATTTCAATTCTCCAATGAGTGTTACACTCAAGTGTCACTTTGATTTGACACTTATTCCTGAATAATTCTGCCGAAACCTGAGCCATCATCTCAATGTCACACTTTGGAATAAAAATCATTGTCTTTCTCCTTGCCGATTGGTTACACCCATATATCGGCTTTACTTCTCCCCTTTCCGAAGCAGTTTGGAAAGGGGACTTGCTTGTCCAGATTAAGAAGGACGATAAACTCCTCTACCATTTGTGTATAGGACTTGATATCTTTCGTTATCTACATCTTTGCCATTTTCAACCCAATTTGGTTGTACTCTTGGGTTGTATATGATAGCAGATGATGATAGTTCTTCTTTTACAGTTTGGATTTCCAGATCTTGGCATTCTATCCAAGCGCATACTGTTTTGTTTGCGCCTTGATTGATTTGAATTGATATCTTCTTACTGTTCCTCAGCTTGCATTCTTTCATGACGATTCGTGTTGATTCAGGATCATAGTAATTGACCTCTGAACCAACTTTGACTTGCCATTTCCTGTAGTTTTCGCCATTGGCGAGATGGAATCGAACTTTGATTTTCATTTTCATTGCAAGTTCCTTTCGCAATTAGATGCCCACATGACCGTCTTTAACTCCTTGCCAGTAGTCTTCGACTACTTTTTCAAGATCAAGGTCTTTATAAACACTGTCGTATGGGAAAAGTTCAATCACTTCCTTAGTTTCAATATCATCTGGTTTATATTCAATCACTTTGTCTTTGTCTTCATCGTAAAAACCGATTTTCTCCAACCAGATGTCACATTTGTGAATCTCGACATCATTCCATTTGTCAACAGTAAACTCGTAACCAAAGGTCACATCAAAAAGTTTCCCTTTGTATTTCAATTCTTCGCAGCGAATAGTTGCCATTGTCTTTCTCCTTGTGGTTATCGTTACACCATAATATCGGCTTTGCTTCTTCGCTTTCCGAAGCAGTTTGGTCAATAGACTTGCTTGTCCAGAATTGCTTTGTTGATGGTAAGTCTGGAGTACAAGTGTGTAAGATGTAAACTGAAAGTACAAGTTTGTAAAAGCAAAAAAATCATTTCATATATACTTGTACTCTAACTGGTGGTTTTATGTATAGTGCTGTTAATCTGGATAAAGAAAGCAGGATGCGTTTGTTGGGAATTTTCAGTAAATTGCCTTCTGAATGGGAGTTGATTTGTCATCATATGACCATTGATCTTGGTAAACCAAGCCCTGATATTGAAGCAAGAATTGGTGAAGAAGTTCATCTTATAGCTGATAAAATTGCTCAAGATGATAAGAACATTGCAATAGAAGTTAAGACTGATGTGCCAAGCAGAAATAAAATTAAACACATCACAATAGCTGTCAATAGATCTGCTGGTGGTAAACCAGCATTATCTAATATGCTTACAGATTGGAAAGAAATGCCAACAATTTATCTGTCAGGAATAATTGAAATCAATAAATAATCACAACACATAATTTTCAGTAAGGGATAGTTCAGATTTTCAGTGCAGAACTTATAATTTCATTGCAGCACTTATATTCATCCATAAAAAATCATCATAAAATAAAATCTTTATATTTCATTTTCATAATTTGTCATTCTTGGATTTGCATAAATGAAAATGTGATTCATCACAGTTTTCTAATATGATAAAATTTTGGCCAAAAAAAAAGGCCCCCCTGCTTTGAGGCAGGGGGGTGTAGTGATAATCAGTAGGACTCTTCTGTGGAGTTGCGGCCAACACGGCCAGCACATTCAGGCCCAAGTCCAGTTTCGATTGACTCAGGTACTGTTAGTTTGCGGCCACATCGGCCACACTTCCCTTCATGATGGACTGCAAATCCCTTCTCAATCAGTGGTTCTGGGTTGTTTTCCCAGATCAACTGCAATGCACGATTGAGAAGTCGAACTGGGAGGCTTTCGCCATTCATGCACGACTTTGCTGTCGTGCGAACTGAACCATTATCTGGGTTAAGCATTCCCAGATAGGTGTAGTTAGCGTAATTATCTGGTCCAGTTAGCAAAGACACAAAATATGTGTCTTTGAATCCGTTTGTCCCTTCCTTGAACCGCACCTTGAATGTATAATGAGGCTTAAGTGCCTCTTCTACTGCGTAATGCTCAGGAAGAGCTAATGTGAAGGTAGCGTTTCCTGCCACAACAAAGTCCTTGGAAACGATCTTGCTCATCGACTTCTCCATTCTTTTTGGTTATCGTTGCTGGTTACACCACAATATCGGCTTTGCTTCTCCGCTTTCCGAAGCAGTTTTTATAATCGAGATAATATGATTGTTTTATAAATTGTGATATCAATTTATAAGCACATAGAATACTCTACGAGCTTGTAGAATACTCTACGAGCTTGTAGAATACTCTACGAGGCACATAGAATACTCTACGAGCTTTTGATATACTATGAATCATATTTTTCAGGAAAGTTATAAAAAAGTTTGACTAGATAATCTGAGTGTTCTTTTGATTCTTTGTTAAATGTAAATCTTATTGTAAGACATATTAAAATATGTGGTTCCAATGTCTCATCGATACGAAGGGTCTCATCGATACGAAGGAGCGATCCTTCTGGAGGTTGACCGGAGACTCTCAGGATTTGATCGAGTGTGCGTCTTGCATCTGCCATGGCAGCATTCAGGTCATAATTTGGACCAAATTTATCATGTATAGGTTCTTTTCTTGGTGTTATATCGAAGTCATACGATTCAACCAGATGGAATGGTGTCCAGATCATCTTAATTACTCCTTCCTTTATGATTTTCTTATAGATGCCACTGCTTTATATCCAGAATCATTAAGAGAATCTTCTTCGTTATCCCAGATTAATGTTCTATCTCCTCCATCAGATAGGTCACCATCATGACCTATTTCTACATCATTGCCATAAAGTTTACGAACAGCTTCGATTACTGAATCGTAATCTGCATAAATTGAAGAGCTATCACCATTAGAGAAATCAATCTTGTACATTATTGTTCCTTTCTGTTCTATTACACCACTCAGGTACTGATCTTAGTGTCCACTTATGTAAGTGGTTTTTGGCTTTCACATAATAGTCACGATATGCCTTGACAGGATTATCGTTCTTAAATTCATCTGGCATTGCTTGTGCAAATGGTGTCATTCCACAATTGGGGAAAATATCAATAAATCTCATGCAATAATTAATTACTTCTTCACACTTATGAACCTTCTTATATCGGAAAGTATATTCCTTGCAAAGTTCTATTCCCAAATCACATAACCATTTGAAATTGGATCTTGATTGGCCAGCCCAAATTGTACATGGATGTTTAGCATGAACTGGAAGGTATGGATTTTCTATTTTTAATTGGCTTAAATTAGTGCAAAGCATTTGAGCCGATTCAAGTGGCATCTTGACAACATGACGATCTACATGCCACTTTGCTGCTTGATTAACATCATGAGAAAGAACAAATATGTTCATGATGTTCCTTTAGTCATAACTTTCAGGATGAGGAGGGTTTGGTGGGCCTTTATAGTTTGGGTTTGCAACCCATGTGTCATAATTTGTGAGCAACCAAGGTGACTCATCACCTTTATCAACTGCATCAACAATTGCTTGGTGAACTGCGTGTTGGTATGGACTGTCATACCAGAAATCTTTGTGTTCCCTTTCACTATCAAACATATTACTTCTCCTTGTTATTCACTTTCCAATGAAGTATAGATCACACTAACTATTGCACTTCCAAGCATAGCAAGTGGTATTGCGTATATTGCTGAACGGAAGTACATAAATCCAAAGTATCCGAGTCCAAAGAAACCCAATAACTTGGCGAATTCTAAAGGGTAATTGGCCTTCATGTTATTCTCCATTGTAAATAATATCAACATTCTATTGTGAAGTTCCCAGTTGATATCATCTTGTTCATCATTTTTAACAATTCGTCATAGTATTGATCGTTAATGTCCAAATCTTCAAGTATTGATTCCAAAGCTTTTTTATGTTTCTTTAGATGTTCCAGTATTTCAGTTATATGGATGAAATCGGAATTATTGAAACAAGAAGGCGTATTGCTTGTCATTGTCAGACTCCATTAATTAGGTGTTGATGACTTTTTAGCCCCGCAGATTTGCAGGCTAGTTCCAGTCTGTACAGAGATAGGTGTTCCCCACTCATCGATTCTTGCCTTCAATTGCATCACTTTGTCTCTTGCTGTTTCATCAGCAGAGATTGTAAAGGTTTCATTGTTCGCAAAAAGGAATGTGATGTTGACTGTGACCTGTGCTGCCAACTTTTTCATGTTTGACTCCTGTTGTTTGAGACATATTTATATCGGCTTTACTTCTCGCAAAACCGAAGGAGTTTTGTAAAGGAAATGATTGAGCCTTGTAGAATACTCTACAAGGCTCAAAATTGTCACCAGTTCCAGCAAATTTCCCATCCTAAATTTGGAGGGCCGTTATAAGGTGGGTTCTCAGTCATGATTAACTTGAGATTAGTCTTTACAACCTTAGCCCTCAAAACTGGATTACCATCTTTGGGGATTATGATCTTTGGTTCTTGCCATTCTGGGAGATCAGGAGGCAATGGTGGATAAATGTGAATTGGTCTTACTTCGATGACCTTGACTCTTCCTGTTGGCATTGCAGGAGCAGGAACAGTATTTAATGGTATTGGTGGACCTGCTGGTGGTAAGTCTCTATCCTGATATAATTCAGGAGGAGGTAGTGTTTCAACTATCCTTCTTGGGCCGGGATAGATGATTGTGCAGTTTGGTGGTAAATCATTATTTTTGTTTAAGCAAGAACAACCTGCTACTAGAACAACCAAAAGCATCATGCTTCTCATGGTAATTCTCCTATTGTTGGCCCTTGGCCATTTCACTTATTGCATATAGAACAAGTGATTCAAAAACCTTATGCAAAGCCTTTGTGGCCATCGAAAGAAATCTGACCATAAAAAAAACTCCCTTTGTCAGAGGCAATCATTGCCAATGACAAAGGGAAAATACACTAATTTTCTTACATAATAAAAGCCAATTTCTTAGTTGTCCTTCACCTCTACTTCATCGGTAGCAAATTTAACATTCTGGCAAGATGTTTCAAATGGGGTAAATGAGTCGTCATCTGAGACGAATCGAAACATTTCAATCCATCCTGTTTCATTACTTTTAACTACAAATGATTTAACGAATGCTTTGAACTTTTTTCCTTTTTCAAAGCTATCATTTTCACTTTTGAATGGCTTTCTTACAACGAAATCATATACTCTAGGCAGTTTGGCTTTCATTGATCTTGCTCCTTATATTCTTGTTCTGGTAATGAACCTGTTCTGATAATTGTCTGGCAATAATCGTGGATGAAATTGTTGTGTAATCTTTCATCACGATGTTCATCTTGCGGATCTAGCATGATCTCTTTATAGAACATGACGACACGCAACCATCCAGCCATCTTGCGTTCATCCCTTTCAGCATTGGGATTTGAAGATGGTATTCTCCTGTTCTTTTCGATCCACTTTGTTACTACATTGTGCATTCCAACTATTCTTTTGATAGTCAGATCAGGATCTTCGTTGACATACTCCATTTCGTCATCGAAGATAAAGGGAACTCCATAAGAATCGGCTATCTGCTGGTCACTCTGGTACTTAGGTTTCATCAGATTCTCCTAAACTGAGACAGATAGGTTAGCCTGAAAAAATTCCTTAGGGATGTATGCCACAATCTTCTTTCTTCCGTCAGCAGGATCGTCCTGCAACTTCATTTGCAGTTCACATCTATCAGATTCATAGAAAAGAGTCTTTGTTCTTCCATTCGACTTTGACCAACCATTACATCTTGCTTCGTCGAGCATTTCATTGATCACATCAATTGCTTTTTGCTTCTCAACAATAATGATCTTATTTTCAATCAGGACTGCATATTCTTTTGCCAATCCAATCATGTCTCTTCCCATTTTGTTCTTGTCACTCTTGAATTCAACGAATGTATCAAAGACTTCAAACAAAAGATCACTTCCAGATTCACGATACTTGATTTGTATTCCAACACGCTTTCCTTGCTTGTTTACATACCAAGCATCAACTTTTTGTAATATGTCTTCGCTGTTTGTTGGTTGAGATAGTTTCATTCCTATCTCGTTGAGTTTCGCAATAATTGCTGACTCAACTTTCTTTCCAGCTTCGACTCTTTCACGGGTTTGCTTAGTTGCGATGCTGTTATTCATTGTGTCCTCCTGACAGATTATCGGCTTTACTTCTTCCTTTTCCGAAGAAGTTTTCAATGGGCATAAAAAAAGACAGGTGCAGTTTTGTGCTGCACCTGTCTTTTGTATTACTTAATCTTTTGGATTTCTTTTGGCCTTACTATTTGGCCTTCTTTATCAACTTCAACAAAGTAGCTGTTAGAAATAAAGAGCCTTTTGATAAGAGTTGGGATATCTGTCTTGACTAATGAGTAGACATTGATGCGCCATCTGTTGTCATAGACATTGAATCCACGACTGTGGCTATAGTTATCTGGTATGCCAATCTTGTCATGAAGGTTTTTCATGACAATTTCAGATGATATTTCCTTAACTTGTTTCTGTTCTTTCTTAGTAGCAGTAGCAGTCATATTGCCCCCTTTTTAACTGAACATGACCTCGTTGGGATTTGAACCCAAGACCCACGCATTAAAAGTGCGTTGCTCTACTGGACTGAGCTACGAGGTCTTTGATTCACTACCTTATCGGCTTTGCTTCTAGGAAATCCGAAGCAGTTTAAGCCCTTCCTTCATTGATAGCTTTTCTATGGAGGAATTCAGACCATGATCCCATGAAGCTCTTGGGATATTCTACGCTTTCAAATGTGAATGTCCTCTTGTTTTTCCACAACATTGTATGAAACATTCCAGCCTTGCCGGGGTGAATGTCACCAACTTCTATCATGTTACCATGTCCCGGCCAAACCTTCTTACCATTCTCATCAATATCTACTGTTCCAATCAAATATGCCTTTTCTTCTCCATAAGGCTTGAAAACAATTGATTCCTGATCATACTTGTTTCCCAATTTCATCATATTTTGCTTAAACTCTTCATTCCATTTAGAATTCACTTCATCATTGTGCCTAGATTCATCTTCTGGAGTTGTCTCCGTATTCACCTTCATAGGCTTAGATGCAATAAACAAAACATCTTCTTGGACAGGATTCTTCTCTCCTTCTGTTCCATATCCTTCTACATAACGACCCTTCATCTTCACAAAACCAAATCCACCACCTCTAACATCTGATATAAGATTCTCTGTTCTTATCTTATTCTCTTCCTTGCCGTATATTCCTCTTGATGCTGATACAATGGAAAAAGAATTGTTTTCAAAGTGGCCTAATACACGAGTAAGACTTTTAGATGCAGCTTCGTTCAACATGATTAATCTCCTTCATTTTTATTTGAACCTATATTCTTTACATATTCAAGCCATACCCAAAATAATTCTTCTTTATTTTCCGAAAATAAAGTAGTTTTCGTCATTTTAATTTGGGAATGGCTATCCATAATTTTAACTCTTTCTGAAAACAACTGTCTTAAAACATTCTCTCCAAAATCAGTCATCTTGTGTCTGATCTTCGCTTTCATCATCTTCATATGTCGATCCTTCTGGCTCATCATCTCGATAAAGCATGAGAAGATCACGCTCCAAGTCAACCTCAAAGTAGTCCCCAAATCTATCAGAATCAACATATTCTCTCATGACTGGGGAAAATTCTTGCTTATAAAGAAAATCATCAGTGTGGAACTTGATGTAATGATCTCTGAACTTCTCAAGAACATTAGTTTCTTCTTCACCGATCAAATCCTTGAAAATTTCCCAACTGTGTGACCTGAATGTTTTGTATTCAGGATTATTGAGAATTAAGTTTCTTACTGCTCCATTTCGGCAGTTAAAACATTCAATATCATCATCAGTAAATCCTTTGTAATTACAGTTCCTACAACCCTTAGTAACTCCTCTCTCAAGAATGCTTAGTGTCAAATGATCAAAAGGATTTGTTGGGCAAAATCCATATTGATAACACCAAAAAACTTTCTTATCCTTGCTCTCAAATGAGTGTTCGTAAACATTGGTTCCCTTGAGAGGAACATTTATAATCCTTGAGCCAATTGATTTTATTCCACTCTTCTGGCAAATCCTGTTCACATAAGCTGCCAATGTGTATTCAAACAATGTCCTCTGATAGTGTCCACCAAAGTGGATGTCAGTTCCTGTATGTGTGAACATTCCTGCAATCAATGCATCGTGAGGAGGTTTGTTTTTATTGATTATCACTTCACTCATTTCGGTTACAGCGGCCCTTCCCCAATTCGATTCGATATTGAACATTTCCTTGACTCCTATTGTGTTCTAGCATCATCATAATATCTCAATTTGAATTGATCATAAAATGACAAATTGCTGGACTTGGAAACGAAAAAAGGCCCCCTCCTTGCTTTTGTGCAAGGAGGGGGCCTTATTGATCATAAAATGACAAATTGCTGGACTTGGAAACGAAAAAAGGCCCCCTCCTTGCTTTTGTGCAAGGAGGGGGCCTTGTAGAATACTCTACTCAAGATTATGAGAAGAACTTTTTGAAGTCTGGCAGGTCATGCCCTTTAGGACAATAACATCTTGCCCCAAAAAACCTGCCAGACTTGTATCGAGAAATAAAAAATCAACCATCTGAAAAAAATCCAGATGGTTGAAAGAAGGCACTAGCAGATTACTGTCAATCGCCTAACCAGTTGACGACCTTTCACCTGCCGTTTATTCGCCATGCCCAGTTGCCTTGCGAGTACCCCATTGCAGACCGTCTGGAAACGATCTGGGCAACCAATAAGAGAAAATTCAAGGTTCTTGAATTTTCTCTCACACATAGAACATGGTTTCACCCTCTGTACGAGTGGGTGGGAGGAGGGTGGTTTTGCCCCCCACCCGCTGGCAGAATTAACCCTTCTTGCCAGCTTGCTTGATGAACTCAAGTGTTGAGTTCTCAGTAATGAGAAAGCTATCTCCAACCTTAACACCATTCACAAAGGCCACAGCATCTGCTGGGATATTGTGAGTCTGGGAGAATGTGTTGCGTACAGCAGCAACAGTGTGGTTGGCCAAGGGATACATCCCATCTGCCGTACCATGGATGACTTTTACAAGACTTTGAGCCAATTGGCCCAAAGATTCATTAGTCTGAACGCTGTTAGAAAAACCAGTAGTATTGCTCATGGTAACCCCCATTAATCAGGAAACAAACCGATCACGAACAACACCTGACATGACCACCATGTCAAGTAAAACCTCTCCATACTTCTCAGGACTCTTCAAAACCTTACTTCTAAATACCTCACTATCGGTGAGATTGTAAAATGCTGAAAGCATATTCGCTGCAATCAGATTGTTCACAATCACCAACTGAGGAGTTTGTTCAGCCTGACGACTACAAGAACCCGGCTGATTCAACTGACTAGGATGCAAGTCGTCAGGACTTGCAATCTCTGGATGATATTGTGATGCAAGGGGAGGAGTCAAATCTTTTCCATCACGACGAATGTGAATTAACACATTGCCATCATGAAGATCGTTACCACCACTTATCACCGTGATATTGTTTAACTCGATAGCTCTGTCACTCACAATCTTACGACTGTTGTGATTGTCAACAGCCAAAATCACAATGTCGTTCTCACGAATGTGAGGAACAATATTGTCTTCGCTAAGGAAAACAGGATGATCGACAATCCTGATCCTTCCAAACTTTTGTCTCAACTGATTGGCAGTGACTGTTGCCTTGGGGCCAATCTCGTTAAAGTCTTGCCTCTCGGCATTCCTTGCCTCGAACTCGTCTCCATCTATTAGATGGACCTCGGCAACAGGAAATTTCTTGGCCTCGTAATTAATGAAACGACAAAGGACAGGAAGAAGACACAATCCAATTCCTCCTGTCCCTACAACCTTAACCTTTTGCATCATCAACCCCCCTTAAAACTTTCACTCACAACATAATATCGGCTTTGCTTCTCCCCTTTCCGAAGCAGTTTTAACAGAACTTATAAAAGATGGGTTGATATCAAGATATATCAATCACCATCCCATTCACGAATTCCGTAGTAATTTTCTTCTGACCTGTAGATTGAGTCTCTACCTCGGCTACGGTTGTGTTGATTAAGTTTCCACATATCATACCATTCTTCGTCATCACTATCCTTCTTGGACTTGATATCTTGATAAGTCCAAGAAGAGCTAGGAGCAGAATCAGTGATTGGTGAGACGAACTTGGTTACTTTTTCCATCCAAGCTGGAAGGACATTTGCCAAGAATTCATCATGATCAGACTTTTCTTGTTCATTGAGTTCATCGAGTCTGAACCAATACTCAGTTCTTTTGGTTGTACGCTCGTAGACAGACCCACGATGACTATATTCTTCTTTTTCCGTAACTTCCTCTTCCGAATCAGCAACAAGTCCATCTGCGACATCTGTTGGATTCATTTTCGTTCTATTGTTGTTAAAGCAAATGCTGCTTGCGATACTAAACTTGTCGGAATTAACATGGCCAAATGTCAGGTGAATACCATCAAAGCTGGCCTCGTCTGCCTCGTCAGTTCCACTGTGGAATGCACTAAAATCACAATGAGAGTGAATAGTTCCAACCATCTGCCATCCAGCACCTTCGCTGCCGATATAATCACGCTCCTCAAAAGAAACAGTATCTGTTCTGTCGTAATCAACTGAACAATAGCTCACTGTTTGCTTTGGGCACCAAAGCTTATAGTCATTCAACTTCTTTGAATAAAGAAGAGTCAAATAAGACTCGCTTCTGTGATTGGAAAAGACAGTTCTGAAGAATGTCTTTGCCTGATACATGATCTTGACAGGGATGTTTGGCAAAGTGAACTTTGTATTCAGCTTTGCATTGTCAAGAAAAGGAATGGAGCCAACCTTGACAAGAGATGAACCATGTAGCCTCTCCACTCGGAGATAAATGCCGTCTTTGGCAACAACATAATATGTTCCATTTTCAGGAGGAGTAAAACCATTAGAAGCTAAATAAACTGGAAATGTAACAATCGACATACTTGATTCTCCTTAATTGTTGATGATTAAGAAACTTTCCTTGGCCTTCCACGCTTTTTCAGAGTCTCACCATTAGGACCAACAAGACAACCACTGCTTGCTACCAAGTCGATGCTTTTCTCAATATCTGGAGGAAGAGATTCCTTCTTTGGCCTTCCACGGCGAGGCTTAGAAAGAACAGCACCTTGTTCATCAAAATTCTGTTGCAACTTGGCCTTAATGGATTCAACACTTTTCAACTCATCTTGCAAATAGTTGTAAATGTTGAAAAGCTCAAGCTGAACAAGGTTTCTTAGATTGTCCCAAGACTCTTTCTGAGAATTAAAATTGCTGATCTGGTATCCCAAATTCCTTTCCCTAACGGAAATATCTCTCTCCAAATTACTAAGCCTGCTCTCGTCTTCAAAGACCTTATACTTATGCTCGGAATGAGCAACATTCCAAAGGTTGGAATAGGCTTGATTGACCATATAATTCAAATTATTTGTCAGTACTGTTAAATGAGCCGAATTTCTATTCTCTTCTGCAACATCAACACTATTCAGATTGCTGATAACACTTGAGACATAATTTTCAGTCTCGCTATGAATTACGCCTGTAATGTTGTTGAGCAGAACAGCACGATTATTGCGACTACTATAGTCACTTGAAATAAACTGACTAACAGGACCATAAGATTCATAAAGGCAACTATTGGAAAGCACAAAAAGAGGATCTGCTGCACTTTTCTTGTGCCATGCTGCCATGCAACCATGAATGTTGACATTGCTGCCATTATCACCGTTTTTACGGTATTCTTGTGAGAAGTTTCTATCCAACCATATCCTGAAATACTCGGATAAGTCAATGTTGAACTCACTCTGCCAGAAAAGGTTGATTATTTCATTGCACTTCGTCGAAATATCAACTTCCAGATTATAAGAACTACTTGCGTGATTCAGAATATCACCAAGACACAAACTGTTTCCCATGTTGGGCAACTGCAAACGCTCAACATTGGAATCGAGAGAAGAAATTGGTTTCTTCGACCCAGAAATTCTCACCTGAGTCAACCTCAAGGTGTTGTTATTGTTCCCCGAAAAAACAATGTAGAATTGCACGAAAGGCAATGCCACATTGTAGTTTTGACCAAGAAAATTAATCACACGAACAGTTGGCTTCTGCTCAATGACAATGTTAACATCTCTACCTTCACGATGGACAAACCTTGTCCCTTCTGGGAAAACAATTAATTGATTAGATTGATTGTTGACCCAAGAATTACAATAGCCCTCAAGCTGAGATGTAATCTTTTCTTTAAGGTTCGCAACATCCTTATCACAAGAATCATTGATTACTGAACCAAAATTATTCTTGAGCCTCGACAAAACAATGCTTGTGCCATTTCTCATGGCATCTGCTGCTTCTCGGAATTGACTGGAAGACTTGATGTCTTCACAAACAGCAATCAACTTGGCTTCTGTTTCACTACTCATGTGCGATTCCCCCTTCTTTGTTTTATCGGCTTTGCTTCTTCCGATTCCGAAACAGTTTTATCAAAAGGCATTCCAATGTAATCATATGCTTCTTCTATGTTTTTGAATCTAGGGCTATTTTGTTCTATCTGAAGAATTCCCTTCCAATCAAATTTTTGAAGGTAATACACAAAACCTTGATCTATGCTCGAAGAAAAAACACAAGTATAGAAATGAAAATTTTTAACGGAAAAGGGTTTGAGTTCTTTTTCACTTTTAGGCCAATCCTTTTCCTTTTTTTTAATTGTCATGATGAAGTCCTCTTCAACCTTGAAGCAAGATTGCTCCTCCATTCATCCATTCCAGAAACAGAAATCTGGAAAAGCTCTTTCACCTTTTCCACAACAGGACTATTTCTAACAAAACCTGAGATAAATCTTTTTGGAGAATATCCATAATCAGAACAGTAGAAATAGTCAAATCCATAATGAATAGGATTTGCCCCTTGGTTTGTATAATTAATTTTCAATCCCCAAGAATCAACAACTGTCGATTTAATATAAAGACTAGGATTCATTGGATCTAATTGATACTTGTCAAGATTATTCAAAACCTGAGATGAAATATGAGCAAGCATTATAGACTGGGCAGGGAAAAGAAACTTGTTGATTTCACCTAACCTTTCGGGATCAAAAGAATTCTGATCAAAATTATTACTCGTACAATTCTGGGTCTTTATAGACCTTAAAAAATGACCCAAAACTAAATCATAACTATCACGACCAAAGTTGCTTAAACCAAGAAAGTAATTGTTGTCTTGAACTATTGAATCAGAATGATGTAGAGTCAAAACCTTCAATAAAGAACTGAATAAGTGAAAAGATTTTTCGTCATAGTATTCAAGATTAAAATTTCGTTGTCTTAAACTGTTTTGTGTTGAACTGTTGATGCTATAAGTTAAATCAAGACGATCATAATCAACACGACCTGATAATCTTCTGTTTTTCCTAGCTCTTGTGACATTGACGAATCCCAAACCAATTGCATTGAGAAAAGAATTGATGTTGGCAGTTGTTGGTTTTTTAGACCTCAAACCAATTATCGTTTCATAATCAACCTTGAAAGAATCGTTGGATTGAGAAGAAAGTCGATAAACAATACTACGATCATTTTGAACGCACCATTCTGCCATTTCATCAATGGTTGCGAAATTCATATCAGACTTGCTGATATAAAAACGGATATTACCGCTTTCTTCCCTTTGGCCAGCAATGTACTTGCCAGTTTCTTCCCTGCAATAAGGAAGTGCCAAATTCCACCTACCCGAACTATCACGATTGACATAATGAACAGGTTCGGAAACACCATTCCCAAAGTCGTAAATGAAATGAGAATTCTTCAAAGAATCAACCAAACTACTCATGATTTACTCCTTATCAATGATGAGCATTGCCTGCTCAAGTGCCTTATTGATAGTACCTGATATATTGTCAACAAAACTTTGTAGCCTTTGGGCACAAGCAAAGAGTGCTTCTTTCTTAGTCTTGTAGCACTCTTCCATGATTACTGGCTTCTCATCAAAAGAACCATTATCTTGGATTCTGGCACACAATGAATACTCAGGAAGAATAACCTTCCACTTGAACAAATGGAAAAATGCACAATCACGAGGTTCGTAATTCTGACTCAACCCCGCAAAATTTGTGTAAACTATATCACCAGCAATACATTCAGAAGTCTTGACCTTGTTGTCTTCTGGCATTGAATTCTCCTCACCCATATATCGGCTTTGCTTCTTGCCAATCCGAAGCAGTTTCAAGAATTAGTGATCAACATGATTGGTTGCACCCATATATCGGCTTTGCTTCTTCCCAATCCGAAGCAGTTTCAAAAACTCACGATGAAGACAAAGTACAAGTGCGTAAAATCAACTTACGCACTTGTACTCTGCAACCAACTGAAAATAAAATAAGAGAATCCATATGAATTCTCTTATTGTTAACCTTGATTCAAAGAAATCAAATCATAGATTCGATTTCTTTGATCAGACTTTTCATGAATGATTTCTTTTGTTCTTCACTACCAAGTCTTTTAAGTACTTCCACAATTACATACTTGGGATCAATGTTGACAGAAGGACCATTCGGATCATGAGCTAACTGGTCAAACAACCTCATGTCAACTAAGAGACGACTTCCTTCATCAGTAAGAATATAACCTCTGGCACTGCTCTTAATCAGAGAACTCTGATCTTCTGTTTCTGCAATCAATGTTGGAATAATGTAATTCTCAAGCTCCTCTTCCTTCCTTCCAATCATCGTAGCCAAGTTCTTTTTACTGAGAGCGCCACCCTCGAGGTTCTTCAAAACCTTCATCTGATTCTCATTGAATCCATATTCATTGATTCCTTCGTCATTAGCCACAGACTTGGCTATTTCTTTCCACGACATGTCATTATGCATTTTCCTATACATTTCCATGTACCTAGCAAATTGTAATGCCTGCCTAGGAACCCTTGGATTATAATGAGAAACAAGGTTGCAGACTTCCTCAGACAAATCAGGATGATTATTTCCTACAATCTTCGCAACATCCTTCTTGCCAAGATATTGAAGATGAATTGGATTAAACCTAGTCCTAAATGCATCAAATAACTTTCCCTCATCTGTAGTGGCAACCATCCATGTTGCCGCATATGTGTCCAGAATCCTTCCGCTCTCTGTCTGCATGATGGCATCGCCAAACTCGGTAGCCTTGAGCAAACCTTGAATGATTCCATCAGATAAAGCATGGACCTCGTCAAAGAACAAAACACAGGGAGGCAAAACATGCTTGCCTTCATCTAAATCAACCAATCCAATACCTGCACGGCTTAAAACACCGTCTATAAAGTCGAATACATCATCAAGGGCCTTAACACCCTTTGGACTTATTTCGATGAATGGGAGCCTTACTGCTTCACCATAGATCCTTGCCAAAGTCGTCTTTCCTGCACTTGCTGGCCCAAATATGCTAAAGCTCAAATCCCTCATCATGTGATTAGGGTGACCCAAAGCATGATAGGCCGCAACCTGCAACTTCTTCACTGCCTTGTCGTTTCCAACAAACTTGTGAAAAGGACTCTCTTTGGCTTTCCTGTCTACAAGAACCAACTTCTCTTCCTCAGTTGGTGCTTTTCTTCTCAGAGAATCGCCTTCCCCAAAAAATATAAAATGAGGCTGTTCCATTAATCACCTTCCTTAAAACCAAATACCTCGTTTTATCAAATCAATAAAATCAAAATCCTTGTGGAATACTCCACAAGGATATACCTCATGATATATTTTTAACTCTCTCTCTTAGAACAAGGAAGTGATATTCTTTGATAGTAAATTTTATCTTTTGGATTTGTTTGATATTTATTTCTTTCCCATTCCTCGGTGTAGGAAGAAGGATTTTCTGGTGAATCGGTATTCACCATGATGAGCAATTTTTCATCACGAATCCTGATGTCAATTGACTCACCTGTAGGAGCAACAAGAACAATCATGTTTGGAACAATGCAAACAGTTTCAAAAAATTTACTCTTACCAATATCTCCAATGTAATTGCGAATAACTTTTTTCACTTCATCTGGCAAACCTTTCCTAGCTAATTCTTTCCTAGCCAATTCTTTGTTCAAATAAATCGTACATTCATGAGGAATTTCATTAAAGGAAACAGGAACGATTATTTCAATTTCTGAATCATCAATATACTTGTTGATAAACTCGTAAAGAGGTAATGAATCTAGAAGACACAATTCCTTTTTAGGAATGCCTTCTTGACCCATCAATTTCAAATCGACCTCATAAACACTCACAATTGCCCCTGCATCATTTCCATCAATGTAGTATTGATATTTGGTATCACCATGAATATAAGGCTTTGCATAGGGTTCATGACTATCTGTGATTTCTGAATTGGGGTTTGCTCGAATAAATTGGGTTGCTAGATTACCCTTAGAAGGATTGATAAGAGTTTCGTAAAAATACCGTGCCGCTCCTTTCGGATAATTGTCATGATGAATGTACACAGTTGTAATTCCTTCATGATTATGACCAGAATTGAATTGATAAGTTCCACGAGTAGACATATCACACACTCCTTTGGGTTAAACGCATGAAAAAGGGTGGCATAGAGTTAACTATGCCACCCTTGAAATATTAATCAACATTATAAGATTTAATCATACTCCTTTTGACTCAAAAGAACTCATATGGTAATCAAGCAAACCAAAACCCAAGTCCTGCATTCCTTTCGCTGAAGTAATGTGATCATAATCACCATTGACTTCATTTTCCAGTTGTAAACCAACTATGAGTTTAACTTTACGACCATCTGGCATTTCAAAACCAATAATGGTGTTTTTTCGTCCCGCAAAAATTGGTTTCAAGTGGCTTGAAACGGCGAATTCGCCGGAAAGAGCAAACAAATAATCTTCTTCTGTGTGTGCCATATCATTACTCCTTCTACCCTTCTGCAACACAAGACAACCACGAAGTTGTGATTGTCTCCACACCATACTATCGGCTTTGCTTCTATGGTACATTTACCGATGTTGTGGCACATCTCAAACTCCTTTGGGTTATCGTTACACTTATACTTCGGCATGACCAGACCTATCAATCAACCTGCGTCGATCATTGATTCCAAAAATGCAATTTTAAGATATTTTTCTTTTGTTGGCATAATATCAAAATTCTGCCACACTTTGTTTCTCCAAATTTCTAACAACTCACTCCTGCCCATTGGGGACAGAACTTTTTTGTAACCAACTCTTACTGTTCTACGACCATTCTTTTCTACTTGCTCTAAAAAAAACTTTTTAGCCACTTCCTCGTCGGCAAAACTTTTTACCGAAATTTCGGAAACTTCGGAAACTTTAGGATTGCAATTCATTTCAACGACAAGGTATATTTTATGCATTGTCAAATACTCCTTTGGGTAAAAAATCGCATGAAAAATGGTGGCATAGAGTTAACTATGCCACCCTGTCCTCAATCATTCAACATCAATCTTCTGGAAGATTGGGTACTCTGTTAATTCACTTGGTGCTGCGACAGCAGATTCGCCAGCACCATTAACGAGCCAGTACGCACCGGGACCATTTTCCGGTTGCCATTCAATGACAAAGTACGGGACACTACTACCCCAGAATACCATTGTTCCCCGTTCTAACATATCACACACTCCTTTGGGTAAAAAATCGCATGAAAAAGGGTGGCATAGAGTTAACTATGCCACCCTTGAATCCTAATTAATCAACCGTTAAGTTCGTAAGCAGCTTCCTGCTTACGAGTCTCGGCCTCATTGAGATCACTCAAGATATCTTCTGCATATTTCTTGCAGAAGAATTGCCCATGACAATACTCATAACCATCAACACCAAGAACCACTACCATCACATCGTAACCCTGACCAGTTTCCTGAATGTAAAACTCCCGACGAACCAGTTTCTTCTTAGGCATGTCATACTCCTTTGGGTTATCGTTAAAAATTAGGCAACTGCTTCAACAGTTGCTTCAACTTTTACTTCTTCGACAGAAGAAACAACCTGATTAGTCTCGACCTTACGAGGACGACCCCTCTTCAATCGAACAGGAGGACGACCTCCTGCTCCAGTCGAGATGTACTTGCTCAGAGTCGGTACTGAAACCGACAGACCCTTCTCTAGAAGGACCGGAATAGCTCCAGTAAGACCAAACTCACGAACAACAGACTTGAAAAGACGAACCTGTTCAGAAGTAAACTTCTTAGGACGACCAACCTTGGCAACCTTCTTAGAAACCTTCTTAGCAACATTAGCCATTGCGAAACCCTCCATGAAAAACCAAAAAAAAAGACAACCACGAAGTTGTGATCGTCTTCACACCCATATATCGGCTTTGCTTCTTCCGAATCCGAAGCAGTTTTTTTCCATTTATCGACTTTGTGCAATTTTTTGCCTCTGAGATTCTCTCCAGAGACGATATCCTTCTGAATTAGGCTGGTAACCATCCCTCTTCAACCATTTCTTGATGTGATTGAGAACAAAACCCTTGCTCTCAAGAATTTCCAAAGGCGATTCTTTGCCTTTTCCACCACAATGATCTGCCAATCTGGCAAAATATTCATCAACATCGAAGTTCTTCATCAGAAAACTACGAAATCCTGACATATTACTCTTCATATACTTGAATCTGGCGACAAACTTGTTGTCGTAGTAAAGACTCATACCATCAAAACTGAAAAGTTCTGTCTGGAATCGCATCTCTCACACTCCTTTTCACCACTCCTTGCCAACAACCATATGTCGGCTTTGCTTCTTCCGTCTCCGAAGCAGTTTATTTGACATTTCCCAACCTCATATACATGGAAAACAAGAAAAACAACCCAGAGTACAAGTGCGTAAAAAATCAATTGAACAAAAAGTACAAGTATTCAAGAAAAGTACAAGTGCGTAAACCAGATTACATCACAAAATCAACCATTTCTTTAAGATTAATCTAATCTTAAAATAAAACAAATTAATCTTAAACAAATTAATCATAAAATAAAGGTTTTTTTGTGTTTTAACCTCAAAATCACAAAGAAATCACAAAGAAATAACCAACAAATGACAAAACACAACTCCAATCTCCTCCTAAACACATATTTTTTGCAATTATAATCACATAATCAACAAAATCACCAAGAAAATCACAGTTTTATCAACAATTTGACCAAAAATAAACAAAAAATACAATAATCATCGCCTTTTTTCATTTCTTTATGATTTATTTTACATTTTTTTAAGAATTAAATCAATATTTGATCATTTATCCAAAAAAAACAAAAAGAAAATCATAAAATAAATCAAAAATCTACTTTTTAAGTGGATTTTACATCAAATTAATCATCAAATAATATCCTTAATCATAAAAAAACTATGTAAAATGGTAAAAAAATGGGGCGGCGGCTAGGCCCATTTTTGACCTATTTTCCAATCAAACCCATCAAAATACAATTCACGCCTTTCACAGAAACAACTTATAACCTTCACAAAATTACAATTTTTTCTCTTACTTTCTCACCAAAAGAATAAAATTGGATTATAAAAAAATGAATTGCTGCATACAATCTATGATTTAAGGTTTTTTTGTGAAAGTCCTATTATCATGTAAATTGTGAATTTTATATTTGTTGATTATTGTTTTTATAAGGTTGTTTAATTGTTGATTATTCTTTGATGTAAATTGATGTAAATTGTGATTGATTTATGTGATATTGATGAATATCTTTATGTTTTTTGTGTTCTTTTATATTTGATCACAATTTACGATTATTGGTTTATTATTTAATTTGATTTTTATTTCTTATTGATTTTTAGTTTTTGTGTTTTTTGTTGTGATTGATTTTTTGTATTTGTGTGAAATTTTGGTTCTTAATTAGTTTTTTTTGTGATAGAAGTTTTGTGTTTATTGATTTGATCTTATTGTGAACAGATTTGATTATTTGTTTTGTTTTTATGATTGGGATTAATGTTTGTTTATTGATTTGGGTTTTAGAGGCCTTATTTTGGCCTTTTTAGCTCACAATTATTTTTATTTGGTGTTTGGGTAGTTTTTGCGAATAATTGTCTTCTATGTGTCTTTTTGTAAAGAATTTATTTTATGTATATGATTAATTGTGGATGAATTGTGAGATATGGAGTTGTGGATGAATTGTGGATGAATTGTGATTGATGAAATTGTGGTTTATGAAATTGTGAATAAATTGTGAATGTTAATGTGATAAATTGTGAATGTGAATGGTTGTGGAGTACTCTACTGGTGAAATTTGTTGTGTTTTGTGTTTTGATGATATGGATTTGGTTTGTTGTGGTTTTGATGATATGGTAATATCTTGTTATTTTGGATTATTGTTATATTGGTTTTATAGATATTTTGTTGTTTTTGATTTTGGTTATGGGGGTATTTTATGAATCTTTCTTTTTACGATTATGTTTTTATGAGGGAGGCTAATATAGCGCAGCAATCTAACATAGGAACTGCTGGTCAGGTAGCGAGGGCTGTTGGTCAGACTGCTGTTGGTGCTGTTAGTGGTTTAATGGGAATAGATTCGATTATTCAGGCTGCTGGTTTAGCTGGTCAGATTTTTAGTTTGATAAAGAGTCGTCAGGATGCTGGTAATTTGATAAAGCAGGCTATGTCTATTCCTGATTCTTCTCGTGGTAGTGTTCCTAATTCGGAAATTTTTGATATAGATGATTCATTGTGGGATGATAAGACTGGGATATTGAGTCCTGTTGCGAAGAATGAGATTATGGGATTGGTTCAGGGTAGGATACAGCAGATATCTTCTAATCCTAAGTCTGTTACACCTGATAGCTTGAAGGGATTTGCGAATAAGATTGCTATTGAGTATTTGCAGAAAAAATCTGTTGGGGCTCAGAAGTTTTGATTTTACTTATTTGGTTTGTTGTGGTATTTTGTTTTTGGTTAATGGTTTGTGGGTTGGGGTAATTGTGATGAAAAACACTGGATATTCTGCATGGAGAGCTAGATTGGACTATATGTCCAAGGAGTTTCCATTTACATCTGGTGGTATTGTTCGTTTGGTGAATGATTTGGGTAATTTGCATTCTGATGATAGTCCTGCTTGGAGAAGTAAGACTAGGGTGATTTGGTATAAGGATGGGAAGAAGCATGGTATAGATGCTGATATCCATGGTAGTATATTTTATTACTATGAGGGTATAAGGATACCTGCGAATTTTCATCTTGCAGTGAGTGATCCTGATTTATTGAGTGTTGGTGATGTATTGGGTCATCCTAATTCTGAGTGTCGTTATGTTGGCGTGAAGATAATAGGCCATGAGAGGATAGTTTCTAGTAGTGGTAGTGTTTTGTTGGATAGATGTAATTTGAGTGGTATGGAGTTGTTTAGTGTATCTGGGATTTTTTCTGGTCCTGTTTTATTTTTGAAGGTGATTAACAGTACACCTGATTCAGATGGTAGTTTCAAGAATTACTATTTGTGTGTACCTCCTACGATGAGTAGTTGTAAGGAGGCAGTTTCTTGGACATTTGGAATGTCTTCTGATGATTATAATCCTGTTCAGGAGACATAGGGGGTTTATTTATGGCATTTCAGGCTAGGCAGGGTGATATTTTCTTTAGGGTAGTTAGTGTTCCTTTTGTTGAGGGGATGAAGAGGAATTCTGATAATATTCTTGCATATGGTGAGGTTACTGGTCATAGTCATCGTATTATGAGTCCATCTATTTCGGAGATGGAATCTTATGTTGACAGTAATGGTGACATATATGTGAGGAGTATTGATAGAGAGATTACTGTTGGTCATGACGAGCATAATGTAGTGACATTGCCTTGTGGTGAGTGGATATGTGTATCTCGTCAGAGGGAATATAATTATTTGGAATCTGAGTCGAGGATTGTGGTTGATTAATTTTTTATAGAATGGAGTTTGAAATGTCTGTTAAGAGGTCATTTAGTCGTATTTCTCCTGAGTTATCTACTGGTGAGAATATGGCTAGTATTTTGAAGGATTATTTGGGTCAGCCTTTAGCTGTATTGTGTGCTAGGTTTAATTATCGTGGTATATTGTCTAAGGTTACAGATGATTGTTTAATTTTGGCAAAGGCTAGGGCAGTTGAGAGTAGTGGTGCGTCGAATAGTGAGCGTCCTAATAGTGAGGATGTTATTGGTTCATCTGTGGTGATATCTTTGAATGCAGTTGAGTTAATATATCAGCCTCAGTGGGCTTACTTTTCTTTGGATGATTGATTTTAGTTTAGTTGTGTTAATAAATCCGTTCACATTTATTGTGGGCGGATTTATTTTTGGGTATTATTTTATGCAATATTTGATTCTTTTTTTTGCTTTTCTTTTTAATTGTTTATCATGTTTTATTAGTTACAGGAAGGATTTTCATATTTTATGGTGGTATATTCCTTTAGGTGTATTATTGGGTGGTATATGTAGTTATCTTTGGTTTATTGGTGTTAGGATTATATCTTCTTCATCTTCTTTTGATGAGAGTGAGATATATTGTTTTAGCATGATTTATGATTTTACATTGGTATTGGTATATTATTTTTTGCCTATATTGGTATTTGGGATTAAGTTTGATAGGTTTGGATTGGTTGGTATATTGATGATGTTTAGTGGTTTGATATTGATTAAATTTTCTTCATTTGGGAAGTAATTAATTTTGGTTTAGTGTATCGAGTTTGTGTTTAGGTTTGTCGTTGTTATGCCATCTTGATTCTTGGTTTTTGAGTATAGTTGGTAGTAGTGGGTTTACTGATTTTAGTTCTTCTAATTTTATATTTTTTTTGGGTATAAGTTCTTTGTTTTTGAATTCAAAGAATTGATTTAGTTTTGATTGTGGGTTAAGTTTTCCGACATTGATGTGATCGAAGTCTTTGAGTATAGTTACTTTTTGTTTAGGGAAGTCTCCATAGATGTAGTAGTATGATGTTTGGGCGATAATTTCTGTGAATAGTATTGGTGCTAAATGAGGTGGTAGTGTTTTTAGGTGTTTGAGGTAAGCTTTTGCTTCTCCACGGGCATCGAATGGTAATTTACCGGCATAGTGAGTTAAGAGGTCGTGTACCCATCCGAATTTTTGGTCTTGGTCTTTATTCCAGACTGGGTGCCCTTTTTGGTCTTGTGTGATATTTGGACCTAGTTCTGCGTCATATGAAGGTACAGATGGTTTTTTGATTCCTGCTTTTTTTTGGTCATCTATATGTTTGGCGAGTTCTTTGCTGCTTTTGAATGGGTCGGATTTGCTTAGGTGGTGGGTGTATTTGGTTTGTAGTTGGTTGAATTGGTGATTGATTGCGTTTGTTAGTCCATTTGGTGCTATGTAGAGTTGGAATGCTTCTTGTTCTGATTCTGGTGCTAGTACATACATTGCTGCTACTAGTCTTTGGAACCAGCTTCCTTTGAATCCTCCTTTTAGAGCTAGTCCTTCTTGTATGTTTAGCCAATACTTGAAATTATTCATGAATTATTTAGTTATTTTTGTGTATAAAAATGTTTTTTATGGTTTTACGGTTTGGATTGGTTGAGGTATTGTGGGATTATGATTAATTTTAGTGCAAATACACCGAAGCATTCTATTTGGAAGGAAGAATCTCTTGTTCGTGTTAACAGTCATACAAGTAGTTGTGCTTTCACATCTTATCAAGATTTGAGTAGATTTTTCAGGAGATCTTGGATAACGAGATCGCAATGTTTTTCTGATAATCATCAATGGTCTAATGAGATATTTGTGAGGGTTATGTGATGACAGAACATGATATAATCTCTGCTGGATTCAAGGCTGAGAAAATATATGATTATTTGAATGACAAGCACGATAAGTGTTGGAGTTATTCTGAGAAGGATGGTATTGGTAGAAAGTTTTCTGTGCAGATTAAGTTTTGGAGAAACAGTAGGTATAGCACTCCGAATAGGATTATTCCTGATGGATATAGTTTTATTGGATACTTTAGGGATTCTGATGATCGTCATTTTACGGTTAGTATGAGTAAAGATTTGGAACCTGAAGAAATAATTAAATGGTGTCGGAATTTATACGAAAAGCTTGGTTGTGGACATGTTACAAAGTTTGAATAAGTGATATATAAGATTATAGTTTTATGGAGTATATCATGAAAGAAAAATATGAAATCTTGAAGTTAGCTGGTGTTTTGAATGAGTCTTTATATGAGAAGTTATTGGAGCATGATTTGCAGAGGGGTCAGAAGGTAAAGGTTAGTTGGAGTGAAGGTAGAAGAGGTATAATTGGTGAAATTGAAGGTGTTCATAAAATAGCATTTCCTGAGAGAGGCAAGGAAGGTCGATGTTGTTTTTTTCATTTTCAGGAATGTATTTTCAAGTTTGACACTAAGCCTGCCGATGAGAATAGTGGTGCTATAATAGTTGATCCCGGTGTTTGCGCTGGTTGCAGGGATTTGCATAATTTGATTCCTCATGATTTTGAGTATAGGGTAGACAAGAATGCTGTATTTTTGCGTTATAAAGGTAAAGAGGAGAAGGTAGAGACAAGGAGGGCGTCACAAGATATTAATGATTATGTTAAATATGCTGTAGATAAAATGAAAAATAGTACATCTTTTGAAGATACTGTTGCCAAACTTAGGTCTGGTGAAATTGAGATTCCGAAATATCCGGGTGAAGTGATGGCTCCTCCAGAGAGCATGAATCCAAAGAATCATGCCATTCATTATCTAAAATATGAATTTAATATATTTTCAGTATCGGGTGAGATTAATTTAATAAATCCTGTGATTTCTATACCGAATGTTTATGGTCCTTTTGCTGGATATGAGGTAAATAAAAATTTAGTTGTAAATGAATTAAGACAAACCAGCGTATATGGTGATGGAGGAGAATATTTAAGTTCAGATGAAAGGGGTTATAGGTCAAATGATGGTTATACTAAAAAAGAATTGATAAAAATTATGGATTTTGATGAGTGGAAAGAATCGATCTTAAAAAAGCGTCTGGACAAATGGAGTAAACCAACATTTGATAAAGTGATTGGTATTGTGAATAGGGCACCTGAAGTTGTGGATGAGACTAATTCTTATCAAGCTTATAAGTTAAAGTATTTAGATTTTCAGGAAGATTATTACAATTGGGCTAAAAATTTACCTGAAGAAAAGAAGGAATTATTTAAGGGTAATTCAAGTCATGAATTCCGTTCTCCGATGCAAATAATATTTGGTTTTGATTTGCCATATCCAGAGCTTTTGCAGCCAAAAATGGATGTAGGACCATACAGAAATCAATGGTTGAATGAGAGTAATTTAGTGAGGTAAAATCATGAATGAGGCTTGTTGGAAAGGCTATAAGCAAGTAGGCATGAAAAAGAAAAGTGGCAAAACGGTTCCAAATTGCGTTAAAGAAAATAAATTTTCTTTTGCGGAATGGCTGAATGAGAGTGATGAAGGAGAGGGATTTTCAAAAAATTATGTAAAGTCTTTTGCTAGTTTGCCTTGGGATTGGGAGGCTATGCAGCGTGATAAAATTGTGCAGTCTTTATTTTTTTATGCAAATCGTGATGCAAGAAAGATGTTAGATTTTCAATTCAGTATTATAACATTATATAATTTGCTTGTGGAAAAAATACATCCAAATAAATTGAGTGCAGTTAATCGTCACACTGGGAATAGACCTGATCAAGGGTTATTCTTGAGAAATCTTAGAAGAGAAGATACTTGGTATGATAAAAAGATCGATCAGGTTTATTGGAGTATAGAGAAATTAGGAAAAAGACCAGAGGATTACGGTGGAAGAGATGTTCGCCCAGAGATTGACTTGGTGCGATCCAAATATTGATTAGATTTTGGAGTATTTTCATGAAAAGTTTCAATACATGGTTGAATGAAAATAAAGAGACAGACGAAAATTTTTTCCTATCATTGGTCGATGATGCTAAACATTGGATTCCTCTAAGCGATAGAGAAGCAAAAGAATTTTGGCAAAATGAAACTGATCTTGTGGATAGGTGGGGTATTGAAGCACCACAAGAATTGCATAAAGTTAAACTGGAAGTTCCGCTTGATCACATTCAGAAGCTAAAAAATTATGATGATTCAATTGTAGACTTTTATAATTCTTTTGACATTTGGTTAAAGAATAAATATAAAATGAATATCATTGATTTCATAGATTATGATTCCGGTGTCGTTTACTTGATAAAACCTATCAAGCATGGAATTTAACCATGATTCTTAGAGAAAATTCTTACAATCACACCAATTGGTGTTGGTCTGGAGACATATCGGTTTCCAGATCATGGAACAATCATTGTTCTTACTCTGGATTTACTATTTTCTCTGTTCAGAATGGTCACATTTGTTGTGCGTGTTGGGCTTATAATGATTCTTAGATCAAATTCTTGCAATCATACTAATTGGTGTTGGTCTGGAGAAATATCGGTTTCCAGATCATGGAACAATCATTGTTCTTACTCTGGATTTGCTATTTTTTCTGTTCAGAATGGTCACATTTGTTGTGCGTGTTGGTCTTACAACGAATAATCTCAATCATATTAGAAAAGAGTTGATTTTCGTCTTTTTTTTGGTATGATTGGGGCTGAGGTGACGACATGGGAATAACTCTAGGCACACTTTCCAGTATTGCTCAAGATTGCATCATGCATTTCCCTAATTACCAAATTACTGTTGGTAATTATTCAGGGATAGCAAGAAGGGTCACATTTTTGTGTGGTGGTCCAATAGATCATGCATCTATGGATAATCCTACTGTGAGCAATTTTCGATTTAGGTCATATTATCCTAATTCCAGTTATCCGAAGGGAAGAGACAAGGGTCCAATTTTAATTGGTTCTGATTGTTGGATAGGAACAGAATCGATGATATTTGGTGGTGTTACTATTGGTGATGGTTCTATAATTGGTGCTAGATCAGTTGTTACTAAAGATGTGCCTCCTTTTGCCATAGTTGCGGGTAATCCTGCGAAAATAATTAGATATAGATTTGAAAAAAATGTAATAGATCGGCTTTTGAAAATAGAATGGTGGAATTGGCCAAAAGAAAAAGTAGAGCAAAACATTGATCTTCTTGCAGATATAAGTAGTTTTTTAGAAATTCATGGATATTCTAATGATTCTTAGGGCAAATACGCATAATAAATCCAGAGAATGGTCTAGATCGACAATGATGTCCAATTGGCGCACTATCGAGGGATACAGGCGTGTTCGTTCGACATGGTGGATTCGTGGAAAGCAATTATATAGGTCTATGCCTTGGAGTTGGTCTATGTTTTGGTCAGGCGAATTTTAATGGAGTTTGATCATGATAGGCGAGAAGTTGAATTTGCTTCGTGATTTTTGTGTTTCAGAGGGATTAGATCTTTTGGATTATCTGGTCAGATATCGTGGTCTTGTTTTTTCTGGTACTAATCTTGACAAGTTTAAGTTATTTAAGGGTATTTTGACTAATAGTTTGAACGAGATTGAGTTATCATATGTTAATCGGATGTTGGATATAAGTCATCGTGATAAGAGGTCGGTATTGGAGTATGGTTCTGATCTTGTTCTTGGTTGGTTGATTGAGGATGTTGTTGGTGATTTATTTGGTTTGGATTTATCTGGTTCTGATAGTGATCGGGAATTTTTGCCTTCAGGCAAGATTAGTAATTTGACTGATTTCAGGTATGGAGATAGGCCTGTTGAGTTGATGGTAGATTGGGGGACATATTGGGTTGATTTGGGGAGGATACATTTTCGTCATGATAAGTTGGGTAAATTGTTAGATGCTAAGGCTATTGTGTTGGGTTTTGCAATTCGTTGTGGTAAATTTTTTGTTATGGATTTAGAGAGAGGCATTGATTATCGTAGGGAGTACAATTCTAGGCAGGGTAAGTATTGTGCTTTGGTAGAGGGTTATGATTGTTTTTTAGATATGTCTGAAGCCAAGTTGATTTTGAAAGGTAGTGGATAATGGGACTTGATATGTTTGTTTATTCAATTAAAAAAGAAGATTTTATTGAAATGAAAGACATTAATCCGGTTTTTGTGGAAGGGCTCGATAAGAATCAATTATTTTACTGGCGTAAGCATCATGATCTTCATGGGTGGATGAGAAATCTATTCTTTAGAAAAGGTGGTACAGGAGATTTCAATTGTGATTATGTTTCTCTTAAATTAGAAGATTTAGAAGATTTGGAAAAAGATGTTAGATTGGGAAATCTTCCTCATACGGAAGGATTTTTCTTTGGAGACAATCATCCTGATGATGAATCGATCAGGAATGATATTGATTTCATTTATCAGGCTAGAAGAGCAATAGGTGATGGACTTTATGTTTTTTATAGTAGTTGGTGGTGATTTATGTTCAGGACAGGAGAATGTTGTTGCAGGACTTTTGCCGACAACAGATGGGGGTCTTGGTCTTGGTGGAATAATTCTTGGTCTTTTGGGGAATCTTTTTGTTGGTCGCAGAATATAGTTAATTCTTCAGAAGATTGCATGACTTTGTTTAATGGTGATTTGTGATATTCAAACACAATCGCAACAGGTCATCTAAATGCTGGTCTGTGCTTCAGCGTTGGACTAAGTATTGGTCGTGGTCTAGGGCTTGGGCTTTTTCTAAGTCTTGGAGTAAAAATATATGATTCTTAGAACAAATAGTTTTTCGCAGATTGAATGTTGGTCTGTGTTTTACTCTGGTTCTGGTTCTGGTTTTAAGTCTAAGTCTTGGTCTAAATCCATGTCGTGGTCGTGGTCGTGGTCTAGGTCTAGGGCTTGGGCTTGGTCTAAGTCTTGGAGGAAAAGCATATGAATTACACTGTAAAGATTACATCAACGCAAACACACACGATTGATGTGGTTGCGAATAATAGACATGAGGCTCTTGCAAAAGCTGAAGAAACTTTAAGATATTCTGATAGTAATCATTATCAAACTAAATTGGAAAGTGTTGCTCATGTGGTAAATCTTGAAGCAAATGGTTGTGAATGGATGATTAAAATCCCTTTTCAAGATTCTGGAAGAGTGGTTGAATCATGATTTTCAAGAAAAATAATTTATCTTCATGTTTTTGTTTCACGGGATTTATATCTTTTGCTAGATTTAGTTTTGACACATTGTGTCGATCTGATCATGGTATTTTGCATTTTTATGAATCAAATGTATTCAATGCAAAAAGATCTGTTAACTGGAGCAACATTTCTAAAATTAGTTTTTTAGATGGGAAGTAAAATGAACATGTTCATTAAAAGCATATCAGAAAATTACTGTTGGTCTTCTGGCAGGTCGGAATCTAGTTCAAGAATAGCCAGTAAATCCAATTCATGGAGAATGTCTTGGTACTGTTCTTGGTTTGTATTTAGACCTTGTTCGTTCAACTGGTCTAAGAGTCACGCATTTTCTTTTAATTGGAAAAAAATTGATATTTAACATGACAAGAAACATTTATCACACCAGCAAAGAAAAATGTTGGAACAAGAATATGACACATTGTGCTTTTGGCAAAAATGAGCTTGGAATTAGTTTAGAATGGAAGATGGGATATCCGGTAAGTTTTCCTGATTCTTCCAAATGTTGGAAGATTTATGAAGAAGAACCGCAAATAATTTATTTTTTATTGTCATAAATCCGATTATTTCTTCATAAATAATTGATGAATTTCAAACTTTGGTTATATCGAGAAGAATCAGAATTTGCAGATGGCACTGCAACTATTTATCCAACCATAAATAAAGAAAAAAATAATCAAAAAACACAAGAACTTGCTGCATTTTATAGGAATAATGGAAAATATCCCAGCACTATAAGCAAAATAGAATCAGAAAAACAATTAGGAAGATGGCTTAATAAAAGAAGACAAGCATATCTGGGAAGAGGGTCTGGTGCTGCAAAATACGAAGGTGAAGAGCAATATGGGATAAGTCTTGGACTTCCTAATGATTGGGTTAAACCACAATTTAGTGAAGAAAAATTACAAGAAAAAAATAATCAAAAAATAAGACAACTTGCTGTATTTTACAAGGATAATGGAAAATATCCCAGACAATTTAGCAAAATAGAATCAGAAAAACAATTAGGAATTTGGCTTAATGGCAAAAGGCAAGCATATCAGGGAAGAAGTGCTGTTGGAAAATATGAAGGAGAAAAAGAATATGGAATAAGTCTTGGACTTCCTAATGATTGGCTCGAACTACAAATTACTAATGAAAAATTAAAATTACAAGAAAAAAATAATCAAAAAATACAAGAAATTGCTTCATTTTACAGAGATAGTGGAAAATATCCCAGTATTGGGAGCAAGATAGAATCAGAAAATCAATTAGGAAGATGGCTTGCTGACAAAAGGCAAATATATCTGGGAAGAGGGAAATATGCAAAATACGAAGGTGAAGAGGAATATGGAATAAGTCTTGGGCTTCCGAATGATTGGCTTAAACCACAAATTATTACTACAAAAGAAGAACATTACGATAAAATAAGAAAACTTGCTGCATTTTACAGGGATAATGGAAAATATCCCAGCGTAAGAAGCAAAATAGAATCAGAAAAACAATTAAAAAATTGGCTTAGTAGCAAAAGACAAGCATATCAGGGAAGAGGTGCTGTTGCAAAATACGAAGGTGAAAAGGAATATGGAATAAGTCTTGGACTTCCTAATGATTGGCTTAGAACAAAGTGGATTAGAACAAAGAATAGTATGAATCAAATTAATCAGCCAAACATTGTCCAAAATGATCCTGAAATTTTGTTATAAATAATTGATGAGCTTCAATTAAAATGGATTTGATTTCAAGATTTTGTTTATTTTTTCAATCATATAATTGACTCCACATCCATTCTGTGTATTTCTTTTTAATTGCAATCAGTTCATCTCTATTCTGGCCTTCTTTTGGTTGACTACCTCCCTTCAAATGATGTGCAATGTTACGCCCATCATACACAAATGTTTGCGAATACATGTCATTTAATTTTCCCAAATCAGGAATTGAACTTTTTTGAGACTCTCTAAAGAAAAAAAATGGCTTATTCTTCAATCTTATTCTTAATTGAAAACCAGTGTCATAATCACGATCATAAACCCAATTGTTACATTTATTACAAGGATGTGATTTAGCCCTCAAATCTAAATCTTTAATTTCATCAGTAATATAAGCTGCGCCCCAAGGCATCGGGAAAGTATTCCCCCAATACTCTGTGCCAATAGCATGATATCCCATCTTGAAATAACTTTCAAAAAATGACAATATATCTTTCTTCATCCAAAAAAAGTCTGGGTCCATTAGCAAGATGTATTTGCCTTTAGCCATTTGAACACATGCATTCAATCCCAAACCATGTCCATGACATCCCGGCGATACACTAGGAGTCTGAAATATTTTTGTGTTATTATATTTTTTGCGAATATCATCGAAAGAAGCAGTTCCTTGAATGTTCTCGTTGTCATAAACAATAAATTCAAAATCACTACAAAATTCATGGAAAAATTTTGCATGATATTGTATGAATTCCAAAGAATCCCAATTCGTTATTCCTATTGTCCATTTTAACCTAGCCATAAATCCTCAATCTTGTAAATTGTTCCAAAAATATTCAATGTAATTTTTTCTCGCAGAAATCATCTCATCATTAACAAAATCCTTATGCCAATCTGTGTCCTTGTATTCTCCCCTCATCAAATGATGAGCAATAAAATTACCATCATATACAAAGCTGATCGGCCTAAATGCATAAAAATGATTTCCCATATAAGGAACACATGTAGACATAACTCTTCTAAAACCAAAATGAGGCTGATTGTGCAACCTAACTCTTATCTCCCAGCCAGTATCAGACCACTTGTCCAAAATCTTGTTATTACATTTATCACAATATTTTTCAACTCTGGCAGTACAATCTAAATCACGAATTTCATCAGTGTAGTATGCTGCTCCCCAAGGCATCGGAAATGGATGATCCCAAAATTCCGTTCCAATCGCATGATAACCCTGATCAAAATAATGTTCAAAAATTTTTAAGATAGACTTCTTCATCCAGAAAAAATCTGGGTCCATAATCAAAATGTATTTGCCTGATGCCTTACCTAAACAATTATTGATCCCACCACCGTGAGATAAGTTTTTACCATCAGGATAAATAATTTTTACTTTTTCATACTTTTCAGCAATAGCATCTAATTCTTCTGACTGATAAGGACTTGTATTATCACAAACTAAAAACTCAAAATCATCAGAAAATGAATGGAAAAATTTAGCGTGATATTCAATAAATTCAATTGAATTCCAGTTGACTAAAGCTATTGTCCATTTGTTCGACATAAACTAATTTAGTGGGATAAAAATTAAAATCAATCATATAATTGACTCCAAATCCATTCTGTGTATTTAACCCTAATTTCTAAAATCTGTTCTTCCGTATAAGATCCCTCTATTTGACTTCCACCTTTTAAGTGATGAGCAATAACTTTTGTGTCATAAACATATGTTTGTGAGTATCCAGTATTGTATCTCCCCAAATCTGGCACTTGATTAAGAACCTGTCTAAATGCCTGATGAGGTTTATTTCCAAGCCTTATCCTAAGTTGCCATCCCGTGTCATAGTCTCTGTCCCAAATCCATGTTTTACATTTCTCACAAAAAGAAGATTTTGCGATTAAATTCAAATCCCTGATTTCATCAGTAATATAAGCTGCTCCCCAAGGCATCGGAAAGCCAGTTCCTTGATATTCAGTGCCAACAGCATGATATCCACATTCAAAATATGTTTCTAAAAATGACAATATATTTTTCTTCATCCAAAAAAAATCTGGGTCCATTAACAAAATGTATCTACCCTCTGCCCTCTTCATACATTGATTAAGACCAATTCCATGTGACCCCCAACCACCATTGCCCCATTGTAAATTAAACCATTTTAATTTTGGGTATTTTTCTTTAAGATCTTTGAATTTAGGATTTTCAACATTACTTTCATTATCACAAACTAAAAACTCAAAATCTTGATTGTATTCATGAAAATATTTCAATTGATATTCAATGAATTCAATTGATTTCCAATTCACAGTTCCTATCGTCCATTTAGGTTTTTCCATAATTTAATTATGTTTATTGTTTTCAATTATTCCAATGTCTGATGCAGTTTGCGATGATGAATCCGCAAGTGATTATGTGCATGATCCACCAAAATGTGCGAATTAGGCAGGCAGTATCTGATTCTAGTTTATCATCGCTTATTTTGCATCCCATAGTTCTGCACCATACTAGCCAAAATTTGCTCATAATTTTCCTTGCGAAGATAATTTTTGCATATTTAGAATTTAGTTTTCGACTGAAATATTTTATTGTAGTTCTCTAAATAATTCATGTTAAACTTTCGTGAATGGTTTTTTATAAATGAAGGAAAAGAAGAGAAACTGTTGGCTTCAGAGTTAGCTGGTGGTCCTTCTGTTGTAACTGCATTATCTGAAGTAATACCAAAAAACGATAAAAATACAGACAAGTTATTGTTGTTGGCTGCTTATTATTTCGGTCAAAATAAGAATTTGGCGGAATTGAAGACTGATATGACTGATTATATCAGGTATTTGAAAAACAACAGAATGCCATTAATTACTGTGGATTTAGGTTCTAAGAAACCTAGTCCTCCTTGGGACAATTATCTTTATTGGACTCAGATTATTCATGGAAATCAAGGAGAGGACGCAAATAAGGAAAAATCTAATTTTAAGCCTAGCGATATTGATTTCCAGAATGAAAAGCCAATTTTGACTGGATCAGGTGGCAAGATAAGAGTTTATAAAGCCAACAATACAGAACAATGTATTATACTTGGAAAAGGTCAGAGTTTTTGCATAAGTCAACCGGGAAATAGAATGTGGCAAAGTTATCGTGACAGAGATATTAGCACCTTTTATTTTGTGTATGATGATACGAGGGATGACAGATTGGGTATTGTGGTTGTTGATCAAACACAATATAAAACTGTTCTCACAGACAAGGTCAATACGACTGGCAAAACATTAGATCCATACACTGGACAATTGACTACTGATCCTAAGTCTTATATGAAATATCTTAAGGAGAAGGGTATTGATATATCAAAAATTGTAAATATTCCCAAGTCTCCAGAAGAAACAGAAGAAGAAGAAAAATTAGGAGAAAAAAAGGGTGATTTGAATTGGTTTGTTTCTTTGTCTCCTGATTATAAGTCAAAATATATTGGACGAGGACATCCATTGACTAATCAGCAATTTGATTTTTTATTGGATAACAAGTTTAATTCTCTGCTGACTCAATATGTTAAAACTGGATTGCCCTTAGATGATTATCAAATTGATAAAATAGCAAAAATTCGTGATTTGAAGGACAATTATATTCATAATAGATTAATTTCTGATCAGAATAGTAGAAATTTAACTGCTAAAGAATATTATTTATTGAGTTCTAAACAGAAAGAAAGCTATTATGAGAAAATAAATGATAGTGAAGATTATAACAAAATAAACATGGCAATTGAATTTAATGATTTTGATACTGTTAAGCATTTTGTAGAAAGTGGTGCTAAAATTAGCGAAAACGCAGTCCTTGTAGCAATATGGCAAACAGTGAGGTCGGGAAAAGATAAAAATTTTGATATTGTTAGATATCTTGTAGAAAAAGGTGCCCCAGTTAGCCATGACGCAGTCCTTGTAGCAACAAGAGATAAAAATTTTGATCTTGTTAGATATCTTGTAAAAAAAGGTGTCCCAATTAGCGAAAAATTAATTTCTTCTGCATCGGCAACTGGTGATTTAGATTTTGTTAAAGATCTTATTGATAAAGCCGAAGAAATAAATAAATTTCCAATAGAAATAGGTAAAAACGCAGTTGCTAATGCAGCATCGGCTGGTAATTTGAATCTTGTTAAATATCTTTTATTCAAAGGCG
>Ga0114974_10000335_pt1 | contig 40066 bp, 37 predicted proteins | sample S_130206_EF_Meta_FD_87318 | JGI IMG/M metagenome (GOLD analysis project Ga0114974, IMG submission 87318) | Freshwater microbial communities from Lake Simoncouche, Canada to study carbon cycling - S_130206_EF_MetaG | ecosystem: Environmental > Aquatic > Freshwater > Lake | place: Lake... | reverse complement strand
AGGCGGTCATCGCGCCGTCGGTCGATGACGCCGCCAAGCCGATCCTGGCGAAGAAGGTGAACATGCGGGTCGTCGTCGCCGACTTCGACACGCTGCGTTCGGCAGGCGTCGAATTCCGCAGCATCCTCGGTGCGATGCTGGCGCAGGAGCGCGATTTCGTCGCTGAAGCGCGCCAGCCCTGGACCGCCGACGCGCTGCCCGAGGGCGTGAAGGTGGTGACGAAGCGTCAGCCGACCGCTGAAGAGTGGGAAGCGCTGCGATTCGCGTGGCGCGTCGGCGCCCATGTGAAGTCGAACACAGTGATCTTCACCGACGCCAGCCGCACGCTGGCCATCGGCGCGGGGCAGATGAGCCGTGTCGATGCGGTGAACGTGGCGGTGATGAAGGCGCGCGCCTCGGCGGCCGATCCGACGAAGCCGCTGGCCGGCTCCGTCGCGGCGTCAGACGCGTTCTTCCCCTTCCGTGACGGCCTCGACGCTGTGGCCGCCGCGGGTGCAACCGCCGTGGTGCAGCCGGGTGGCTCGGTCCGCGATGCCGAAGTGATTGCCGCCGCCGACGAGCAGGGGCTCGCCATGGTCTTTACCGGCCGCCGCCACTTCAGGCACTAGGAGAGTAGGGTCGGGTAGGGTCAGGAGGGAAGGCCTGGGCTGGGCGTGCCTCACCCTTTCCTCCCGACCCACCTGACTTACCCGGCCTACCTGCCGTCGTGCAGCGCCCCCATCAGTTCATGCGGCGTGACGGTGGCTGGGCCGAACTTCGCCACCACCACTCCCGCGGCGTGGTTAGCCAGCACGGCGGCTTCTGAGAGTGAGCCGCCCGCGGCCATCGCCAGCGCCAGCGTCGCGACCACCGTATCGCCTGCGCCGGTCACGTCCGCCACTTCCCGGGCGGTCGCCGGTACCGCACCCTCCACCACCTCACTCGATAACCACATCCCGTGTTCGCCGCGGGTGATCAGCACCGACTCGCATCCCGCACGCGCGCGGAAGTCGAGGGCGGCCGCCTGTGCGTCGGCATCAGTGCGGATGAGGCGATGGGTGGCCACTTCGGCCTCATGGTTGTTGGGGGTGACGAGCGTGGCGCCGCGATAGCACTCGAGGTGTGGAATCTTCGGGTCGACCAGGAGCGGTGCCCCCTTCTGCTTCAAGGGGAGTAGCGTCGCCATCACCGCACGGGTGATGCTCCCCTTGAGGTAGTCGGACACCAGCAGTACGTCGGCGTGCTCGCCGAGCCTGGCGACACACTCGCAGAGCCGCGCTTCGGCGTCGCCGGTGACGTCACGGTCCTCTTCGTAGTCGATGCGGGCCACCTGCTGGTTGCGCCCGGCAATGATGCGCACCTTCTCGACGGTCGGCCGTGTCGGGTCTTCGACGAGTCCCGCCGACGACAGTCCGGCCGCCTCGAGTTGCTCGCGCAGGCGCGCTGCCGTCGCATCGGCGCCGACGATGCCGACAAGGGTGACCTTGGCGCCGAGCGCCGCGATGTTGTGTGCGACATTGGCCGCGCCACCCAGGCGCGAGTGTTCGCTCTGGAACTTCACCACCGGCACCGGCGCCTCGGGCGAGATGCGCGTCACCGTCCCCACAATGAACCGGTCGATCATGACATCGCCGACGACGAGCACGTGCCGGTTGGCGAAGCGCGAGACGATCGAACGGGCGCGGGCGGAGTCGAGCGGTGGCAGATTCATGCGTCGGCCGCGTCGCTGGCACCGAGCCGAAGGGCGGCAAACGGCAGCGTAATGAGCAACAGGAAGAGCATGAGGAACTCTGAGTCGCCGAAGTTGTACTCGAACATGCCGGCCGCCAGCATCCCGACGACCGACGCCAGCGCTGCCGCGGCAGCGCTGCGTGGGCGGATCGAGCGCAGTCGCTGGTAGAGCCCGTGCAGCAGTGTGCCGAGGAAGCCGAGCCAGAGGACCAGCGCCGGCAACCCCCGTTCTGCGGCGATTTGCATCGGCACGTTGTGGAGGTGCGGATTCACCTTCTCCACCGCCTCCGCGATCCGGTACTGCGGATAGACCACCTCCACCATGTTTGGCCCGACGCCGAACACCGGATGGTCGTGCACCATGTGCTGCCCTTCGAGCAGCATCGCAATACGGTCGCGCCGAGTCGGGTCTTTCGCATCGAACATCGACATCAGCCGCTGCGTGATGGCGGGCCCTGCCGCCGCGAACGTGATGGCGCCGACGATCGGCAGGATGGCGAGCAGGCGGAAGTCCTTGACGATGAGCAGCACCGCGGCAGCCGCGCAGACACCGACCCAGGCCATGCGCGTCGACGTCAGCGCCACGGCCAGCAGCAGCGCCGGCATCACCAGCGCCGGCCACGCCTTCTCGCGCGAGTCGAACAACAGCTTCGCCAGTGCCGTACCGATGACCAGCATCAGCAGGCCGGAGTAGGTCATGTAGTGACCGAGCGTACCCTGCGGCCGCTGGTTCAACTGGTCGTAGTGCAGCAGGCCGTACTGGAAGATGCCGTAGGCCGCGGATGCCGCACCCACCGACATGATGACCGTCAGCATCGTCGTGCTGCGCGAGGCGTTGATGAGGCGATACGTCGCCGGGACGATGAGGAACAGGGCGAGCTGCTTGCAGTCGGCGAAGCTGGCGCGCGGGTCGCTGGAGAACGCCGCCGACAGCAGCGTCCATCCGGCGTAGGCGAGCAGTGGGTAGAAGAACGCCGGTACCTCGATCCGCTCGCGGCGCACGATGACGAGCGTGGCCCAGCAGGCGAGGGCAATGAAGAGGAGCGCCTGTGCGATGGCGATCGAGAGTTGCGTGAAGGCCGCGACTCCGAAGAGCGCCGCCATGCCGAGCGACTCGAGCAGGTGCCCGGACGCGGCGGCGTCGTGCGCATGGGCCGGACGGAGCGCGTCAGCGTTGGTCATGGTTCAGTCCGCCCCAATCTTAGCCGTTCCGTACGAGCAACTGGGTGGCCGCGTCGATCACCTGGCCCGGCGAGATCTGGCCGAGGCAGCGGAAGTCGCCCGGTTCGCAGACGCGCTGGTCGCAGGGGCGGCACGCGAGGCCGTGCACCTCGATGGCGAGGGCCGGCAGACTGCCGGCGCGCCACGGTTCCGACCGCGCGGGCAGGGTCGGGCCATAGAGCGACACCATGGGCACGCGACTCGTTGCCGCCACATGCATCGGCCCGCTGTCGCCGCCGATGTAAAGCGCGGCGTCATCGACGAGCGCGCGCAGTTCAGCGAGCGAGAACTCGCCGCACGCGAGCACCTGTTCCCGGACTTCTGGGGCAAGCCGTTCGCGCGCATCACGAATCACCTGCGCTGCGGCGTCAGCTTCGGACGGACCTGACGTCACGATGACCCGCACGCGCGCGTCGACCGCGGGCAGCGCAGCCGCCACGCTGGCAAACGCCTCGAGCGGCCATCGCCGGAACGGATTCCCCGCGCTGACGTGCATGACGACGATGCGGGCGTCGTGGCCGACGCCGTGCGAAGCCAGACGTTGCCGCACCTGCGTCGCGGTGTCGCGCGCGAGCGGCATCACCACCGGATAGCGGCCGCGGTCGGGCGGCGGCACGCCGATGGCGGTCAGCAGGTCCCACTGGTTCTCCACCGAGTGCCTCGGGCGCAGCTCGCGCGGCCGGGCCACTCGCTGCGTGTACATCCACGCGCGTCCCGACACCTCGTAGCCGACGCGGCACGGGGCGCGGCTCAACCAGGTGAGGAGCGAGGCGCGCGGACCGCCGTGGAAGTCGAGCACGAGGTCGAAGCGTTCCCGTGCGAGACGCCGGCCAAGCGCGAGGTCGGCCAGGAACCCGCGCACCCCGGACGCGCGGGACGCCACGATCACCGCGGACAGGTCGGCGTTGCCCGCGACGACCGATGCCGCGGCCGGTTCAACGAGATAGGTGAGCTGGGCGGACGGGAAGTGATCGCGCAGCGCGGCGAACGTCGGCGTCGTGAAGACGACGTCGCCGATCTGCCGGAGACGCACCAATAGGATCTTCACGCGCGAATCTGCAATTTGGAATCGGGACGCCTGGCCTCGGCGTCCCGTGCTACTTACGGCTCGATCGTGGCCTCGTCGACCAGCATCACCGGGATATCGTCCTTGATGGGGTAGACGCGATGGCAGGTGCCGCACTTCAGCGCCGCGCCATCCTTCACGAGCGTGACGGGCGTTTTGCAGTTCGGGCAGGCAAGAATTTCAAGCAATTCAGGGTCGACGGCCATGCCCGGACTATATGACACCTTCTGCCTTTTATGGAACAATCCCCGGTATGAAAATCGTGGTCCTGGTCGCCGTCCTCGGCGCGTCGGCGCCGCTCGTTGCCGCTGGACAGACTCGTCAGGCGGCACCGCGTCAGCAGGCCACGTCGCCAACGCCGGCACCGGATCGCACCGCCGACGCGTATGCGCAGTTCCTGCAGGCGCATGTGCTCGCCGACGAGAGCAAGACCGACGAGGCCATCGCCGCGTATCGCCGCGCGATGGCACTCGACCCCGCCTCGGCCACCATCCCGGCTGAACTGGCCGAGCTATTCTTCGGCGAGAATCGGCCGGTCGAGGCGCAGGGCGCCGCCGAGCAGGCGCTGAAGGTCGACGATACCAACAAGCAGGCGCATCGCGTGCTGGGTCAGGTGCATGCCGGGCTGGCGGGTAATGCCCCGGACACGCGCGCCGGGCGAGCGCAGCAGCAGGAGCAGGTCACCAGCGCCATCGAGCACCTGGAGAAGTCGCTCGAGACGCCGGCCAAGCTCACCGACATCGACGTCCGCGCGCTGCTCAGCCGCCTCTACGTCGCCGCCGAGCAGTTCGACAAGGCTATCCCCCTCCTCGCCGACATCGTCAAGGAAGCGCCGGCCTGGCGCGACGGTCCGTCGCTGCTGATGGAGGCGTATACGGGCGCTGGCAAGACGCGCGAGGCCGTGACCTGGCTCGAGGAGTCGGCGCCGGACAATCCGCAGCTCTACGCGTCGCTGGCGGCCTCGTATGCGCGCGAGCGGCGCTGGGTCGACGCGGCCAGCACCTACGACCTGGCGCTGAAGGCATCCCCTCGCAGCTTCGACCTGCGCGTCAACCTGGCGGCCGTGCTGATGAATACCGGCAGCCGCGCCGATCTGCTGCGCGGCCGCGACCTGTTGCGCGAAGCGCTTGCCATGAACGCCAACGACGAGCGCGCTCTCCTGCTGCTCTCGCAGTTCGAGCGTCGCGCTGGCGACGCCGCCGCGGCGGAGACGGCGGCGCGCAAGGTGATTGCGGTCAACGCTCGGAATCCGCGCGGCTACTTCGTGCTGTCCGAGGCGCTCGAGGAGCAGAAGAAGTTCCAGGGTGTAGTCGACGCGCTGGCGCCGGCCGTGGCGCAGTTCCGCGGCACCGCCAATGGGGCGTTCGCGCTCGGGTCGCTGCTGCCGCACCTCGGGTTCGCCTATCAGGAGTTGGGCCAGTACGACAAGGCCATCCAGACGTTCGAGGACGCACGCAAGCTCGCGCCGAACGACGGGACGATGATCATGTATCTCGTCCGCGCGCAGATGGCGGCGAAGAACTACACGGCCGCGGTCGACACGGTGCGTGTCGCACGCGTCCAGAGCCCAGACGATCTGCGCCTCGCCAGCCTCGAGGCCACGGCGCTCCGCCGCGGCGGCAAGGTGGATCAGGGCGTGGCCGCGATGGAGGAGTTCTTCCGTCGCAAGCAGGACGACCCCGACGCCTACGTCGCGATGTCGCAGGTCTATACCGATGCGAACCGCGGCGCGCAGGCGGTGAAGGTGCTGCAGGACGCACAGTCGAAGTTTCCGGCCGAGACCGGGATTGCTTTCGAGTTGGGCACGGTGCTCGATCGCCAGAGGAAGTTCACCGAATCTGAAGCGGTGTTCCGCCAGTTGCTCTCGAAGGAACCCGACAACGCGCCGGCCCTCAACTACTTCGGCTACATGCTGGCCGAGCGTGGCGAGCGCCTGAATGAATCGGTCGACTACATCAAGCGTGCGCTGGCGATCGACCCGGACAACGGCTCGTATCTCGACAGCATCGGCTGGGCCTACTTCAAGGACGGCAAGCTGGACCTGGCGCTCGAGCACCTGCAGCGTGCCGCGCAGATGCTGGCGACCAACTCGCTCGTGCAGGACCACTACGCGGACGTGCTGTTCCGCGTCGGCCGCTACGACGATGCCATCGCGGCGTGGACGAAGGCGCTGTCCGGCGACCTCGATTCGGTCGAGCGCGGCGACATCGACAAGAAGATCCGCGGCGCCAAGCAGAAGCTCCCAAAGAAATGAGGCTGGGGCGCGCGCTGGCGTGTGCCGCGTCGCTGTGCGTGGCGTCGTGCGGTGTGCCGCTCATGAAGTTGCCCGCTGGCCCCGGCACGCCGGTCGCCGACGGTAGCGCGTTGCTCGAGCAAGCCACCGCCGCGTGCCGTCGCGTCTCGACGCTTAGTGCTGAAGTCGGCGTCAGTGGTTCGGTCGGTGGTCACCGCGTCCGCGGGCGGCTGCTGATCGGCCTTGCCGAGCCTGCCTCCCTCTATGTCGAGGCGCCTGCACCATTCGGCGCGCCGGCGTTCATCATCGGCGCGTCGAACGGCGACGCCACCCTGCTGCTGCCGCGCGACCGCCGCGTGCTCGAGCACGGCAAGCCTGAGGAACTGCTCGACGCCATCGCGGGCGTGCCGCTCGATCCGGCTGCCCTGAAGTCGACGCTGACTGGCTGCGATCGTGACACGGGGGCGCCTGCTGATGTCCGTGCCTTCGGGGACGGCTGGCGTATCGTCGGCGGCGACCGGCTGCGCTACCTTCGCCGCGAACGTCCCTCTGCGCCGTGGCAGCTCGTGTCGGTCGTCATCGGTGGCAACGGCGGCTGGCGTGCCGACTATCTGGACTTTGTTGACGGCCTGCCACGTCTCGTGCGTCTGGTGTCGAGCGAAGCCCGACGCTTCGACCTGCGCCTGGCGCTGTCGCAGGTCGACCTGAACGTCGAGCTCGAGCCGTCCACTTTCCGCGTGTCGGTCCCTCCTGGCACGGCGCTGATCACGCTCGACGAACTGCGCGCGACGGGACCGCTGTCGCGATGACGCGCGTGTCGCCGGTCGTGCGGGTGCAGGCGTGCGCCAAGATCAACCTCACACTCCGGGTGCTTGGCATCCACGCCGACGGCTATCACGAGCTGCGGACCACGTTCCAATCGCTGGCGCTGCACGACACGCTGACGTTCACGGCGAAGCCCGGGCCGTTTCGCCTGCTCAGTCACGACCCTGACTGTCCGACCGACGAGACGAACCTTGTGTGGAAGGCAGCGGCCAGGTTGTGGCGTGCCGCTGGACGGCGGGGCGACCCGGACGGCGTGACCGTGCGCATCACCAAGCGGGTGCCGGTGCAGGCCGGGCTTGGCGGCGGCAGCAGCGATGCGGCCGCGGCCCTGCGCGCGTTGCGGGTGCTCTGGCGGCTCGACGTCGCCGATGAGCAACTCGAGCACATTGGCCGCGACCTCGGCGCCGACGTCGCGTTCTTCCTGTCCGGGGGCACCGTGCTCGGCGTCGAGCGTGGCGACCTGTTGTTCCCGCTGGTCGATGCCCCGCGCGCCTGGGTGGTGCTGGCAAGACCCGACTTCGGCGTCAGCACGACAGAGGCGTACGGCTGGTGGGATGCGGCCTGGCTCGCCGCCGGTGGCCACGTGTCGGGCGGGCTGGGGTCCAGCCGTAGTTCACGTAAGGATGAGTGGACAAACGATCTCCAGGGGCCGGTCGTCGAGCGGCATCCACGGATTCTCAGGCTGGTCCGTGCGCTGGCGCGCCACGGCGCGCAGTTCGCGGCCATGTCCGGCAGCGGTTCGGCCGTGTTCGGCCTGTGTGCGGACCGGGCCACGGCAGAACGGGTGGCCGCGGCCGTGACGAGCCGCAGCGTTTCTACTTGGGTGACCAGGACGACGACCCGGGCCGAGCACGTAAGGGCATCAGCCCCAAGTTTCCGGTAAGCTGGCGATGAACCGGCGACGGCATCTTGGTCATCGTGACGGCTTGCCAGAGCTCCAACCAATCGACTACCATTACCGTTTGCACCATGTGGTTTCGACCACTCCTGAGGGCGTTACCTCTCACTCCGACAACCGCAAGGCAGGGATGCGGGCAGCGTGGCCGCACGAGGCTGCCTCCGCCGGACCGGTGTGTGGTGTGAGAACAGGAGCCCCGGGAATTGACGATGGGGCGTGGCCAAGCGGTAAGGCGCGGGACTTTGGACCCCGTATTCGAAGGTTCGAATCCTTCCGCCCCAGCCACTTTCTCGAGGCTTCTTGGTGATTGGTGAACCGTTGATGGCAACCGGTTTCGGTGAATTGAAGATTTTCTCTGGCAGTGCGCACGTCGACCTGACCAAGGAGATCGCGCAGTTTCTGGGCGTGCCGCTTGGCGCGGCCAGGTTACGCCGTTTTCCCGATACCGAGGTGTCCTTCCAGATTGACGAGAACATCCGCGGCAAGGATGTCTTCGTCGTGCAGCCCACGGCGGCCACGGACACCGGCTCGGTCGATCAGCACCTGATGGAGCTGATGATCATGGTCGATGCGTTCCGCCGCTCGTCGGCCTCCCGCATCACGGCCGTCATTCCTTACTACGGCTACGCCCGTCAGGACCGTAAGGACAAGCCGCGCGTGCCGATCTCGGCGAAGCTCGTCGCGAACATCCTCGGCGCGGCCGGCACGAACCGGGTCCTCACCATGGACTTGCACAAGGCCCAGATTCAGGGCTTCTTCGACATTCCGGTCGATCACCTGTTCGCCGCGCCCGTCATCATCGAATACCTGACGCGCCTGGACTCGCCCAAGCTCACGATCGTGGCGCCCGACGCGGGCGGAGCCGAACGTGCGCGCGCCTACGCCAAGCGGCTCGGCGCCGAACTGGCCGTGATCGACAAGCGGCGCAGTGACGATGGCACCGCGGAAGTGATGAATGTGATCGGCGACGTCGCCGGCCGCACCTGCATCATCCAGGACGACATCGTCGACACGGCAGGCACGATAACCAAGGCAGCCACGGCGTTGAAGAACAACGGCGCCGAGCGTGTGCTCGCATGCGCGGTGCACGGCGTGCTGTCAGGACCGGCGATCGAGCGTATCGAGAAGTCGCCGATCGACACGATGATCGTGACCAACACGATCCCGCAGACAAAGGCGGCCGAAGCCTCCAGCAAGATTCATGTGCTGTCGGTGGCGCGCCTCCTGGGCCAGGCAATCAAGAGCATCCACGAAGAGACCTCGGTATCGAGCCTCTTCGTCTAGACCTCACGGTGGAAGCGTAGACGCGCCTGCCAGATTCCAGGCGCCAGGAAAGATTAGGGAAGAGACATGGAAGCACTGCTCGACGCAACTATCCGCACGACATTCGGTAAGAACGAAGCACGCCGTACCCGTAAGGCCGGCAAGGTGCCCGCCGTGGTGTATGGAGCCGCCAGCGAAGGCGCCAGCCGCGATGCGGTGTCGATCGCGGTGGAGCCCAAGGCGCTGCTGAAGATCCTCCATTCCGAGGCGGGCGCCAACACGCTCATCGCGCTCAAGCTCGATGGCGTGGACACCAAGGTGCTGGTGAAGGACTTCTTGCTCGATCCGGTCACGCGCCAGGTGCTGCACGTGGACTTCTACCGCATCGCCATGGACCGCATGCTGACGGTCACCATCCCCGTCCTGCTGAAGGGCGAGTCGCCGGGTGTCAAGGTTCAGGGCGGCCTCCTCGAGTTCGTGCGCCGCGAAATCGAAATCGAATGCCTGCCGGCGGACATTCCGGAGCACGTCAACGTCGACGTCAGCACCCTGATGGTGCATCAGGGCGTTCGCGTGCGCGACGTTGCCACGAACCCGAAGTGGCGCTCGCTCACCGACCTCGACACGATGCTCGTCCACATCATCCTGGCCAAGGCCGATGAAGCGGCGGCGACCGGTGACGCGGCAACGGCCGGTGGTTCCGAGCCAGTAGTCATCAAGAAGGGCAAGAAGGACGAGGCCGAGGCCGAGAAGAAGAAGTAGGCTGACCTCTTCCACGAGCGATGAAGGCCATCGTCGGGCTCGGCAATCCCGGCCGGGAGTATGCGGGGACCCGTCACAACATCGGGTTCGACGTGCTCGACGAGGTCGCGCGGCGCTGGCAGGTGCAGTTACGTCCCTGGAAGTCAGTGGCGGACGTGGCTGTCGTCAGCAACCGTGGCGTCGTGCTGGTGGAGCCCCAGACCTACATGAATCTCAGCGGCGATGCGGTCAGTCGCATTGCCGCCTTCCACAAGCTGGCACCGACCGATGTGCTCGTGGTGGTCGACGAGGTGCAACTGCCTCTCGGCCGACTGCGCGTGCGCCGGAACGGCTCGGCAGGGGGCCACAACGGCCTCAAGTCGATCATTCAGCACATCGGCGCCGAGTTTCCCCGCTTGCGGATCGGCGTTGGTCGTGGCGACCCCAAGTGGGATCTCGCGGACCACGTGCTCTCGAAGTTCGGGCGCGAGGAACGCGAGGCGGTAGCGGACCTGGTCTCCAGGGCCGCGGATGCCGTAGAACTCTTCGCAGGCGAAGGGCTGGATGTGGTGATGAACCGCTTCAACCCGGGACCTGTCGACAGTCGCAAGTCGTCGTCAGACAGTGAAGCGTAAGTAACAACCTTGCCACCGTAGTGGTGGCCGCGGCGGACCCTGACCCCTCGTCATCCCGCTGTGTCCTCGAGGAGCAAGCATGGCAGACCGGCAATACGAACTCATCTACATCCTTCCCCCGGAAACGGCGGAAGCCCAGGCCAACGAGCTGCACGAGCAGGTGGCGGACATCGTCACGCGCCTGAAGGGGCAGATCGAGAAGACCGAGAACTGGGGCCGCCGCAAGTTCGCGTACGAGATCGCCCACTTCAAGGAGGGCGTCTACGTCCTCGAAGTGATCAACGGCTCGGGCGAGCTGATGAAGGAAATCGATCGCCGTCTGAAGGTGATCGACCAGGTCCTGCGCCACATGATTGTGCGCGTCGACGAAGAAAAGCGCGTTGTGGATCGCACACGCACCAAGCGCCAGAGCGAGTCGGAGCGCCGTCGCGTCAAGCGCGGCCTGCCCCCGCAGCGGCAGCCTGGTGAGGGCCGTTCGTCGGATAACGACGATGCGGATGACGATCGCTTTGACGGGGGGGAGGTCTAGACCATGGCATTCGGACAGGGACGCTCGGGTGGCGGCGGTGGCCGCGGTCGCGGTGACAAGAAGACGGCAGACAAGGCGCAGGGCCAGCGTCGGCCGATGTTCCGTCGCCGCAAGGTCTGCAAGTTCTGCGCGGACAAGATCGACGATATCAACTACAAGGATGCGAAGCTCCTGATGCCGTTCGTGCCGGAGCGCGGGAAGATTCTGCCGCGTCGTATCTCGGGTACGTGCGCGATGCACCAGCGCAAGCTGCAGACGGCGCTGAAGCGCGCCCGTCAGATTGCGCTCGTCCCGTACGTGACCGACTAACGCTTGAATTGCAGATTGCAGGGCGCAGCGTCCGGTTGCGCCTGATCACGTCCGTGTCCTGTTGGCGCGGAAGGTGCGGGCCTCCAGTGGCGGCATTGTGATACCTGCAATCTGAATTCTGCAATTCAGGGGAGCATTGAGATGGAAATCATTCTTCGAGACCACGTAGACAATCTCGGTCGGCGCGGCGAAGTCGTGAAGGTCGCAAACGGCTACGGACGCAACTACCTGCTGCCGCGCAAACTCGCCCTGCTTGCCACCGAAGGCAACAAGAAGGTCGTCGAGCGCGAACGCGCCAAGTTCGACGCGAAGGAAGCCGAAGAGCGCAAGGTCGTCCAGGCGCAGGCCGACCGCCTCGCCAACGTCGAGGTTGTCATCACCCGCCGCGTCGGCGACACCCAGGCCCTGTACGGCTCGGTCACGACGTCGGACATCGCCGAGGCGCTTGCCGCCAAGGGCTTCGACATCGACCGTCGCACGCTCCAGCTCGCCGACCCGATCAAGAAGATCGGCGAAGTGGATGTGACGATCAAGCTCCATCGCGACGTGACCGCCACCATCAAGGTGAAGGTTGTCGCCGAAGGCGCTGCCGCCGCGCCGGCCCCGGTTGCCGCACCGGCGGCCGAGTAGCCGCACTCGTTCGAGAGACACGGAAGCTCGGGTTCGACCTTGGGGTCGGACCCGAGTTTTTTCTTTTTGGGGCCTTCCGGCATGTGCGGCCGTACTGCTACCGTCTACCTCTCTGGATCGCGCCGCCCGTTCCGCAGCCGCCTGTCCAGTCCTGATTTCTGAGTTCTGAGTTCCGCACTTCTTCTTCCCCATGGCCGACGCCGCTGTTGCCGAACGCACGCTGCCGCACAACCTCGAAGCCGAACGCTCGGTGCTCGGGGCCATCCTGCTGCACAACGACGCCTTCAACACCGCCGTTGAGGCGATCGACTCGAACGATTTCTACCGCGACGCGCATCGCCGGATCTTCGACAAGATGGTCACGCTGGCGGAGCGCGGCGAGGCGATCGATCTCGTCACGCTGAAGGAAGCGCTCAACCGGGCGGGCGACCTCGACGCGGTCGGTGGTCCGGCCTACATCTCGGCGCTGGTCGATGGTGTGCCGCGCTCGACGAATGTCGAGCACTACGCGCGCATCATCAAGGAGAAGTCGACCCTCCGCAGCCTGATCTACTCGGCCAACAAGATCCTCATCAACGCCTACGACGCCGAGGAAGACGCCGACACGATCCTCGATCAGGCGGAGAGCGCCATCTTCGCGATCGCCGACGGCAAGATCCGCGACGGCTTCGTCTCGCTGAAGGACCTGGCCGAGACCAGCCTCGACACCATCGAGAAGCTCGCCTCGCGAAAGGAACTGGTCACCGGCGTACCGACCGGCTTTGCCGATCTCGACGAGATCACCTCAGGCCTGCAGCCGTCGGACATCGTCATCGTTGCGGCCCGTCCGTCGATGGGCAAGACGAGTCTGGTGCTGAACATGGCGCAGCACGTCGGCACCAAGACCGACAAGACCGTGGGGATCTTCAGCCTCGAAATGTCGAAGGAGCAACTGTTCCTCCGCATGCTCACCGGCGAGGCGCGCATCGACGCGCACCGGCTGCGCGGCGGCTTCCTCGGCGAACGTGACTGGGGCAAACTGTCGCAGGCGCTCGGCACACTCAGCGAGGCAAAAATCTTCATCGACGACACGCCGTCGATCGGCGTGCTCGAGATGCGGGCCAAGTGCCGCCGCCTGCAGGCGGAGCACGGCCTGCACATGATCATCATCGACTACGTGCAGCTCATGCAGGGGCGTGGACGCTTTGAAAACCGCTCGCTGGAACTGGCGTCGATTTCCCGGTCGCTGAAGGGGCTCGCCAAGGAACTGCGCGTGCCGATTCTGGTGCTGTCGCAGTTGAGCCGCGCGTCCGAGACGCGAACGGACCATCGCCCGATGTTGTCGGACCTGCGTGAGTCGGGCGCACTCGAACAGGACGCGGACGTCGTCATCTTCATCTACCGTGAGGATCAGTACGCCGACAAGAACGCGCCGCCCACTGAGACGACCGGCACGGCCGAACTGATCATCGCCAAGCAACGCAACGGCCCCACCGGCATCGTGAAGCTGGCGTTCATTCGGGAGTTTACGCGCTTCGAGAACCTGGCCGCCGGGCAGGGCGGGGGCGGCGGCGGAGGCGGCGAGTGATTCGCCCGACGACCGCGCGCATTGACCTCGCGGCCCTGACGTCGAACTACCGCAGCATCGTCGAATTCGTGACGCGTGAGCGGCCCGACGCGCCGCCCGGCGTTATCGCCGTCGTCAAGGCCAACGCCTACGGGCACGGTGCCGGCCAGGTGGCGCTGGCGCTCGAACAGACCGGCGCCGCACTGCTCGCTTGTGCCGACATCGAAGAGGGAGCGGTGCTGCGCGCCGCCGGAGTCCGTGCGGAGATCCTCGTCTTCGGCGCGCTCAGCGTCAGCGATCTCGACGGCCTGTTCGACTGCCAGTTGACGCCGACCATCTCGACGCCTGGCGCCGCGCAGGCCGTGCAGGCGGCAGCCGCGCGCTACAAGCGGCGGCTGCGCTATCACCTCAAGATTGACACCGGGATGAACCGGCTCGGATTTCGAGCCGACAACCTCCGGCGGACGCTGCCCGGGTTACTTGCCAGCGAGAACCTGCAACTCGACGGCGTCTACACGCACTTCGCGACCGCCGACGTGCCCGACTCGCCGCTCTTCGAGCAGCAGCGGGTCCGCTTCGAGCGTGCGCTGTCCGACGTGGCGCAGCTCGGTGGCCGGCCCACCTATCGGCACGCCTCCAACAGTGCCGCCCTCCTGCGCGACTCGCGTGTCTGGTTCGACCTGGTCCGTCCGGGGTTGCTGCTCTACGGCATCGTGCCGCCGCCGCTGGCGTCCACCGTGCCGCTGCAGCCGGTGATGACGCTGACGAGCCGCGTGGTGGCCGTGAAGGGCGTGCGGACGGGGGAGGTCACCGGGTACGGCGGACGCTTCACCGCCGAGCGGCCGACCACGCTGGCCATCGTGCCCGCCGGCTATGCCGATGGTCTGGACCTCCGCCTCGCGGGCCGTGGCGTCGTCCTTATCCGCGGCCGCCGAGCGCCAATCGTCGGGTCGGTATGCATGGACATGCTGATGGCCGACGTGACCGGCATGGACGTCTCTCCTGGCGACGAGGTGGTGATCATCGGCACCCAGGGTGGTGACCGCATCGACGCGCGGGAGATGGCGGCGTCGGTTGGCACCATCCCGTGGGAGGTCGTCTGCCGCGTCGGCTCGCGGATCGAGCGCGTGTACCGCTGATATGGCCAAGCGTCCCTCGACCGTCTTCGTCTGTCAGGAGTGCGGCGCACAGGCCGCCAAGTGGCTCGGCAAGTGCCCCGACTGCAGCGCCTGGAACTCGTACGTCGAGGAGCGTCCCGTCGAGACAACGCCTGGGGCCGGTTCGGCGGTGGGGCATCGCTACGCGCTTGCCGGGTCGACCGGTGCGGCGCGGCTCTACGCCGACATCAACCTCGAGCAGCACGCCCGCCTGTCGACTGGCATCGATGAGTTTGACCGGGTGCTTGGCGGCGGCGTCGTGCCCGGCTCGCTCGTCCTGCTCGGCGGCGAGCCCGGCATCGGCAAGTCGACGCTGCTACTGCAGGCGGCCGCCAACATGGCTCGCAGCGTCGGCCCGGTGCTCTACAGCTCAGGCGAAGAGTCCGAGCACCAGGTGAAGGGGCGCGGCGAGCGGCTTGGCGTTGGCGATGCGCCGCTCTACCTGCTGGCCGAGACCTGCCTCGAGCGCATCCTCGAGGAGATCGCCAGGCTGCGTCCGGCGCTGGTCATAGTCGATTCAATTCAAACGGTGTTCTCCCTGAAGTTCCAGTCGGCTCCGGGCAGCATCGGGCAGGTACGCGAGGCGGCCACCCAGCTGTTGTTCGCTGCCAAGGGGCAAAACGTTCCCATCCTGCTGGTCGGCCACGTCACGAAGGAAGGGAGCCTCGCCGGCCCGAAGGCGCTAGAGCATATCGTCGACACGGTGCTCTACTTCGAGGGCGAGCGCCATCACTCCCACCGCGTCGTGCGCGCGGTGAAGAACCGCTTCGGCGCCATCAGCGAGCTGGGCGTGTTCGAGATGACGTCCGGCGGCCTGAAGCCAGTGCCGAACCCGTCCAAGCTGTTCCTGGCCGAACGGCCGGCGAACGCGCCAGGGTCCGCCGTGTTGTGCTCCGTCGAGGGGTCGCGGCCGATCCTGGTGGAAGTGCAGGCGCTCGTCAGCACGAGCAGCTACGGGAACGCGCGGCGCATGGGCAACGGGGTCGACACCCAGCGTCTGTCGTTGCTCCTGGCGGTGCTCGAGAAGCGGACCGGGCTCAACCTGGTCGGCGACGATGTCTTCGTGAACATCGCGGGCGGGATGGCGATTGACGAGCCGGCCGCCGACCTGGCGATCGTGGCGGCGATCGCGTCGAGCGTACGCAACCGGGTCATCGCCGGCACCACCGCGATCTTCGGCGAAGTGGGGCTGGCGGGCGAGGTGCGTGGCGTGACGCAGGCGGGCCTGCGCATCCGGGAAGCCGCGCAGATGGGATTCACGCGCTGCATCATGCCGGAGGCCAACATCGATCCAGAGGACCGGGTCGCGGTGGGCGGCAACTGCGAACTGGTTGCGGTCCGGAGTGCCGGTGAGGCGCTCGATGCGCTCCTCTCCTGAATTTGGTGGTATGGTGGGCGCTTCATAGCGGGGGACCTCAATGGCCTGGTTCGTGCTCGCCCGTGTGCTGATCGTGGCGGCCGTGGCGTACTCGGCGGCGCTGCTGCAGCCACTTCCGGTCGGCCTCATCGCCAATATTGCATTCGCGATCGTCCTATCCGGACTCGTCGTCGCGTTCGAAACGCGCGTCCGCGAAATCGCACCGAGCCGCGTGCTCGGCGCCTTGCTCGGTTGCGCCGTCGGCCTCGCTATCGCCCGTGCGATCGAGTCGGGCCTGTTCTTCGCCGACGACTCCGACCCCAAGGTCGAGTTCCTGCACTCCTTTCTGTTGATCGTCCTGCCGTACCTCGGCCTGATGCTGGGAACGAAGAATGGGGAGTGGCTCGAGCCGGCGCGGTTGCTGGGGCTCTTCCGCGCCACCGGCTCCACCCGTCGCTACAAGATCCTCGACACCAGTGTCATCATCGACGGCCGCATCGCCGATGTCTGCGACACCGGTTTCATCGACGGCACGCTGGTGATTCCGCAGTTCGTGCTCAGGGAACTGCAATTGGTGGCCGACTCCGGCGACTCGCTCAAGCGCAATCGTGGCCGCCGCGGCCTCGACATCCTCCAGAAGATCCAGAAGATGTCGGGTGTCGAGGTGCTGATCTCCGACGTCGACTTTCCCGAAGTGAAGGAAGTCGACCTGAAACTCATCGAACTGGCCCGGACGCTCGATGCAAAGATCGTGACCAACGACTTCAACCTGAACAAGGTGGCGCAACTGCGCGGCGTCTCGGTCCTGAACGTCAACGAGCTCGCCAACTCGCTGAAGCCAGTGGTGCTGCCAGGCGAGATCATGAAGGTCTTCATCCTGAAGGAAGGCAAGGAATACAGCCAGGGTGTCGCCTATCTCGACGACGGCACGATGGTGGTGGTGGACAACGCGCGCAAGATGATCAGCAAGACCATCGACATCGTCGTCACCAGCGTGCTCCAGACCACCGCCGGCAAGATGATCTTCGGCCGCTACATCGAACCGGGCATGGCCGCCCAGCCCCAGATCTCGTCGCACGTCATCGACCGCCCACGCTCGGCCACCGCGCCCGCGCCGAGCATCCCGGCGGCGGCGCAGCAGACCTGAGACCGGCGATTCCGTTGCGGCGTATTCCCCCATTTCACTGGTGGCGGACGGTCTTCTACCTGATCCCCGCCATCAGCGTCTACACGCTCGTGCTCGGTGTGGCGTCGATCGTGTCAGGCCTGTTCGACCGCAGCGGCCACTTCGCGCATCGCTGTGCGCGCGCCTGGTCGTGGCTCATCCTGAAGACCACCGGCGTGCGGGTGCGGGTCGAGGGGCTCGAGCGCATCACCCCTGGCACGACCTACGTGTTCGTCTCGAATCACCAGAGCATCTACGACATCCCGGTGATCTTCGCGTCGCTGCCGTTCCAGCTGCGCATCATCGCCAAGGAGTCGCTCGCGAAGTTCCCGATGCTCGGGTGGCACCTCCGTCGGGGAGGCCATCTCTTCGTCGACCGCCGCAACCCAGACCCGTCCTCCATCCTGAACCGCTGGCGTTCGCTGCTGAAGGACGGCTTGTCGCTCATCATCTTCGCGGAAGGCACCCGGAGCAGGGACGGCGCCGTGGCGCGCTTCAAGGCGGGCAGTTTCCTGCTCGCCCTGCAGTCGGGTCTGCCGATCGTTCCGGTGGCCGTGGTCGGCACGCGCCACGTGATGCAGAAGGGGCGGCTGCGCACCGAGCCTGGTGACGTCGAGCTCATCGTGCACGACCCGATCGTGCCGCCGACGATCGCGGCGCCGAGCGTCCGCGACGCGAAGCGGCTCGCTGACCGCGTGCACGCCGTGGTTGCGGCGACGATGCACAGCCGCAGCGGCATCGACCCGTCGTCCTGACGCCGAGGCCCGTTCCGCCTCTATAATCGATCGTTTCCTATGTTCGTTTCAGCCATCATTGCGGCGGGCGGTCGCGGACAGCGCTTCGGCGGTGCCGTGCCGAAGCAGATGCTCAGCGTCGGCGGGCAGTCGGTGCTCGAGCGCAGCGTCGCGCTGTTCCTGGCGCATCCGCAAATCGACGAACTGGTCGTCGCCCTACCGGCGGAGTTCGTCGCCGAACCGCCGCCGTACCTGCGAGCCACGTCGAAGCCACTGCGCATCGTCACGGGCGGCGACCGGCGGCAGGACTCGGTGCTGAATGCCTTTCAGGCGGTCTCGGCCGAGGCAGAGTTGATCGTCATCCACGATGCGGCCCGGCCGTTCGCATCGCCAGGGCTGATCTCGCGCACGATTGCCGCGGCTGCCGAGTCGGGCGCCGCGCTCGCGGCCCTGCCGGCGCGCGACACGGTGAAGCTCGCGACCGGCGCACTGGTGCCGTTCGTGCGCGAAACGATCCCGCGCGACGCCGTCTACCTGGCACAGACGCCGCAGGTCTTCAGCCGGCGTGTGCTGCGCGACGCGCTCGCCCTTGGCGAAAGCGGCGCCGACGCCACCGATGAGGCCGCGCTGGCCGAGCGGGCCGGGCACCCGGTGCGGCTCGTCGACGGCGAGCAGACCAACATCAAGATCACGACGCCAGAGGACCTGCCGGTGATGGATGCGATTCTGAAGGGGCGGAATCACGCGGGCGCCGACGTGCGCGTCGGCACCGGCTACGACCTGCACCGCTTGGTCGAGGGGCGGCCGCTCATTCTCGGCGGCGTGACCGTGCCGTTCGAACGTGGCGCGCTCGGACACTCCGATGCCGATGTCGTCTGCCACTCGGTGACCGACGCGATCCTCGGTGGTGCGGCGCTCGGCGACATCGGCCGCCACTTTCCGGACAACGACCCGCAGTGGAAGGACGCCAATTCGGTCGAACTGCTCCGGCGCGCGGTCGCCATCGTGAACGAGGCCGGCTTCGTTGTCGGCAACGTCGATGTCACCGTGGTGCTCGAGCGACCAAAGATCAAGGGCTACGTCGAGTCGATGCGGCAGGTGATAGCCGACGCGGTGGGCGTGCCCATCGAATGCGTGGGCATCAAGGGCAAGACGAACGAAGGTGTGGATGCGGTGGGACGGGGTGAAGCCGTCGCCGCGCATGCCAGCGCCCTGCTGCGTCGTGTCTGACGCCGGCACGTCGGCAATCTGCAATCTGCAATCTGAAATTTGCGCTTCGCAATACCTATGAGAGTCCGTTTCGCTCCAAGTCCTACCGGCAAGCTGCACGTCGGCAACGCGCGCACGGCCCTGTTCAACTGGTTGCTGGCGCGCGGGCGCGGCGGCACGTTCGTGCTGCGCATCGAGGATACGGACGTCGAGCGGTCGACGCCCGAGTCTGAAGCCACCATCATCTCGGACATCCGCTGGCTGGGGCTCGACTGGGACGAGGGGCCTGACACGGGCGGACCGTTCGGGCCGTATCGGCAGTCGGAGCGAGCGGCGCTCTATACACGCTACGCGCATCAGCTCATCGAGCAGGGCCACGCGTATTACTGCTTCTGCTCGCGCGAGCAACTGGACGCCGACCGGGCTGAGGCGCTCGCCTCGGGGCGACCGGCGCGCTACGCTGGGACCTGCCGGCGACTGTTGACGGAGCAGGTCGAGGCGCGGCGGGCCGCTGGCGAGACGCCGGCTATCCGCTTCCGTGTGCGCGATAACTACGAGGTCCGCTTCGAGGACGCGGTGCGCGGCGAGGTGCGGTTCCACACCGACGTGATCGGCGACCCGATCATCGTGCGCGCCGAGGGCACCCCGGCCTACAACTTCGCCGTCGTGGTTGACGATGCGCTGATGGGGATCACGCAGGTGATTCGTGGCGAGGATCACATCTCGAATACACCGCGCCAGATTCTGCTGTACGAGGCGCTGGGGTTCACGCCGCCGGCCTTCGCGCATCTCGCGTTGGTGATGGGGCAGGACCACACGCCACTTTCGAAGCGGCATGGCGCGACGTCGGTCGGTGAGTTCCGCCGCAAGGGCTACCTGCCCGAGGCGCTCGTCAACTACCTGGCGCTAATCGGCTGGTCGCCCGGCAACGACGAGGAACTGCTGCCGATTGCGGAAATGGCTCGCCGCTTTTCGCTCGACAACGTTGGCCTCAGCGCCGGCGTCTTCGACGAAGAGAAGCTCGCGTGGGTGAATCGTCACTACCTGAAGGCGGCGGATCCTGCGCGGCTCGTCGATCTCGCTCTCCCGTACTTCGCCGAGGCCGGCCTGTCGATGACGCCGGACGAGGTGGGCCTGTCGTACCTGGCGTCGGTGATGCCGATCGCCAGCAGTTCGGTGGACCGCCTGAACCAGGTGCCGGGGCGGCTGGCGGTGCTGTTTGACTTCTCTGCCGACGCGGCCCTGGGCGACGAGGCCGTGCGCGCCGAGATGGCAACGGCCGAGGCGGGCGCTGTCGCGCGCGCCCTGGCGGAGGAATTGGCGTCGGCGCCGCGCCTCGATCGCGAGCGCTTCCGCGCGGCGGCGAATGCGGTGAAGGCGAAGACCGGTCAGAAGGGGAAGGGGCTCTTCCATCCCATTCGCATCGCCCTCACCGGCCGTGCCGAAGGGCCGGAACTCGACCTCGTCGTGCCGGCCATCGACCGTGGCGCCGAACTGCCCGCGTCATGTGGAATTCCAACAATCGTCGGCTGCCGCGAGCGGGCGGCGGCGTTCGCGTGCGCGCTGGGAGCGTGAGCTTGTCATGTTGATCTACGGCATCAATGCGGTACTCGAGGCGATTCGTGCCGGGCGTGTGCGCGAACTGCGCGTGTCCGACAAGGCCGGCGGGCGGGCGGCCGAGGCGGTTGCGGCGGCGCAGCACGCGGGGATTGCCGTGCGTCGCGTCCAGGCCACTGAACTCGATCGGGCCGCCAAGGGCGGCGTGCATCAGGGCGTGATCGCCGACGTGGAAGACGCGCGTCACTACTCGGTCGAGGACCTGGTGACGGGCGCGGCAGCGGTGCCGCTGATCGTCGTGCTCGATGGCATCGAGGACCCGCACAACGTCGGTGCCATCCTGCGGACCGTCGATGCCGCTGGCGCTGACGGCGTGATCCGGCAGTCGCGCCATTCGGCGCCGCTCGGTGGCGCGGCGGCGAAGGCGGCGGCGGGAGCGGTGTCGCACGTGAAGATCGCCGAGGTGGTGAACGTCGCCCGTGCGATCGAAGAATTGAAGGATGCGGGGGTCTGGACGGTCGGGCTTGCGGGAGATGGCTCCAAGCGCTACGATCAAATAGACTTTACCGTGCCGACGGCGATTGTGGTCGGCGCAGAGGGGACGGGACTGCGCCGCCTCGTGCGGGAGCGGTGTGATTGGCTCGTCTCAATCCCCATGCACGGTCACGTGCAGAGCCTGAACGTCTCGGTGGCGGCCGGCATTGCGCTGTTCGAGGCGGTTCGGCAGCGTGGCGCAGCAGGCCGGTAACTCACGGCGCACGTGCAGTACGTATTTGTGCGGTTGCGTCCGTGGCACAGGACGTGCTAAAGTCCAACTTTTGTCTGGCTGGCGTAGCTCAGTCCGGTAGAGCAGCTGATTTGTAATCAGCTGGTCGGGGGTTCAAATCCCTTCGCCAGCTCCAACGACTTGGGTGTTCCCGGTCCGCAAGGTACGCGTCGACATACACGGTTTCCAAGCACACAAAACTACTGGCGAGGTAGCGAAGCGGTCAAACGCAACAGACTGTAAATCTGTCGCCCCTGTGGCTTCGAAGGTTCAAATCCTTCCCTCGCCACCATCTCTCGCCCCGACTGCGGGGCGGACCTCGGACGGCGAGCTCAATATGAGTTCGAGAGTAGTGCCGCCGAGAAGTAGATTCGTAAGATCCCCGGGCGCTCCCGGTGGACGTCAGCACGTAGAGGGGAAGTGCGGGAGTAACTCAGTGGTAGAGTCACAGCCTTCCAAGCTGTTGGTCGCGGGTTCGATCCCCGTCTCCCGCTCCAGCCTTCGGTCGGGTTTTGAGTGACGGCGACCGCTGATTGACGAAATTAAGGCCGATGTAGCTCAGTTGGCAGAGCACGTCCTTGGTAAGGACGAGGTCACCAGTTCGATCCTGGTCATCGGCTCCAAAGTACGGCGAAGGGCATAACGAGAGCGCGAGGTTCGCAGACATGGCAAAAGAGAAATTCGATCGTTCCAAGCCCCACGTGAACGTGGGCACCATCGGCCACATCGACCACGGCAAGACCACCCTGACTGCGGCGCTCACCAAGGTGGCCGCTGACAAGGGCTGGGCGAAGTACATCCCTTATGACGAGGTCGCGAAGGCGTCCGAGTCGCAGGGGCGCCGCGACGACACCAAGATCTTGACGATCGCGACGAGCCATGTCGAGTACTCCACGGCGAACCGGCACTACGCCCATGTGGACTGCCCTGGCCACGCCGACTACGTCAAGAACATGATCACCGGCGCCGCGCAGATGGACGGTGGCATTCTCGTGGTTTCCGCCGTCGACGGCCCGATGCCCCAGACGCGCGAGCACGTGCTGCTGGCCCGCCAGGTGAACGTGCCCTGCCTCGTCGTGGCGCTCAACAAAGTTGACGCGATTGACGATGAGGAACTGCTTGACCTTGTCGAACTCGAAGTGCGCGAGCTCCTCACGAGCTACGGCTTCGCCGGTGACGATGTCCCCGTGGTTCGCGTGTCGGCGCTCGGGGCGCTGAACGGCGATCCCGCAGGCGTCGCCAGCGTCCTCAAGCTGATGGAAGCGCTGGACAGCTTCGTGCCGCTGCCGCCGCGCGACGTCGACAAGCCGTTCATGATGCCGATCGAAGACGTGTTCTCGATCTCTGGTCGAGGCACGGTCGTCACCGGTCGCGTCGAGCGCGGTCGCGTCAAGGTAGGTGAGGAAATCGAGATCGTCGGCTTCCGGCCGACCATCAAGAAGATCGTCACCGGCGTCGAAATGTTCCGCAAGCTGCTCGACTCGGGTGAGGCTGGCGACAACATTGGCGTGCTGCTGCGCGGCGTCGAAAAGACTGACGTCGAGCGCGGTCAGGTGCTGTGCAAGCCGGGAACGATGCTGCCGCACACCAAGTTCAAGGGCGAGGTCTACGTGCTGTCGAAGGAAGAGGGCGGCCGTCACACCCCGTTCTTCAACGGCTACCGTCCGCAGTTCTACATCCGCACCACGGACGTCACTGGCACGCTGAAGCTGCCGGAGGGCGTGGAAATGGTGATGCCCGGCGACAACACCTCGATCACGGGCGAACTGCTCACCCCGGTCGCGCTTGAGAAGGGCGCCCGCTTCGCCATCCGCGAGGGTGGTCGCACGGTCGGCTCAGGCACGATTACCGAGATTATCGAATAGGCTTTCGGGCTACTGGCTTTCAGCTCCGGGCGTGGTCCGGAGCTGAAAGCCGCTTTTTTCGGCCTGGCGTCCACAGCCTAGCGCCTAGAGCCTGCAGGGTTAGATCATGAGAGACATCATTGCGCTCGCGTGCCAGGACTGCAAACGACGCAACTACAGCACGACGAAGAACAAGAAGAAGACGACGGAGCGGCTGGAATTCAGCAAGTACTGCCGCTTCTGCCGGAAGCACACGGGCCACAAGGAAACGAAGTAATTGCTGAAGGCTGATTGCGGATTGCTGATTGCGGAGGGGACGTGCGGCACGCTCGCAGGTCCCGTCTTCGATCCGCGATTCGCATTCGGCGGTCAGCAATCGAAGCGTAGGACAGTAGCTCAATTGGCAGAGCACCGGTCTCCAAAACCGGGGGTTGGGGGTTCGATTCCCTCCTGTCCTGCCAGTTCTCCCACGTGCCCGTGAACGCGACGGTTGGTTCTGAAAGTAACGGTATGGCGGCAAACACACAGACGACGACGCTGGACAACGCAAAGGAAGCTGCAGGCGGGCAGTTCGAGCGGTTTCGGACGTTCCTGTCCGAGGTCCGCAACGAGCTGAAGCGTGTCACCTGGCCGTCGCAGAAGGAAGTCTACGCCACGACTGTGGTAGTCATCCTGACGTCGGCGTTCTTCGGCCTCTACCTGTTTGCGCTCGATTACGGCATCAACAGCTTGGTGCAGTGGATCTTCCGCCGGTTTGGTGTGGCATGAGCGACATTACCGAGGTCGCTTCCGAGCCGGCGCTGTCGCCGGGCGACGACAAGAAGTGGTACATCGTCCACACCTATTCGGGATTCGAGAAGAAGGTCTCTGAGTCGCTCCAGCAGCGCGTACAGGCGTACGGGCTCCAGGGCGATATCGGCGAAGTCCTCATCCCGACCGAGGACGTGGTCGAAATGCGCGGCGGTCGCAAGGTCGTCACGTCGAAGCGCTTCTTCCCCGGCTATATCCTGGTCGAGATGAACATGTCCGACCACGCGTGGCACGTCGTGAAGAACACGCCGAAGGTCACGGGTTTCGTCGGTGCCGGCGCCAAGCCGACGCCGCTCAGCAAGGACGAGGTCGATCAGATCCTGACACAGGTGAAGACCGCCGCGGAGAAGCCGAAGCCGAAATACATGTTCGACAAGGGCGAGCAGGTCCGGATCAACGAGGGGCCGTTCACCAGCTTCAACGGCGTGGTCGACGAGGTCAACCTCGACAAGAACACGCTGAAGGTGATGGTCACCATCTTCGGGCGCTCCACCCCGGTCGAACTCGATTTCCTGCAGGTCGAGAAGATCTAAACGGCGCAGGGCTGCGCGCCCTACGTGCCCTACGTGCCTTCGTGGCTTAAGACACTGAAATCATGGCGAAGAAAATCCAAGCACTCGTGAAGCTCCAGATCGCCGCCGGCAAGGCAACGCCGGCGCCGCCTGTCGGGACCGCGCTCGGTCCGCAGGGCGTGAACATCATGGACTTCTGCAAGAACTTCAATTCGCGCACGGCGAAGGACGAGGGGTTGATCATCCCCGTCGTGGTCACCGTGTACGCGGATCGCTCCTACACCTTCATCACGAAGACGCCGCCGGCGCCGATCCTGTTGAAGCGTGCAGCGAACATCGCGAAGGGCTCGGCCGAACCGAACAAGAACAAGGTCGGCACGGTCACCGCGAAGCAGGTCGAGGAGATCGCCAAGCTGAAGATGCCCGATCTGAACTGCGATTCGCTCGACTCAGCGATCCGGACCGTCGCGGGTACCGCGCGGTCGATGGGACTCGACGTCGTCGGTTAACCGAATGGCCAATTGCGAATGTGGATTGCCAATGGGCAGTTCATAATCCGCAATCAGCCATTCATTTGCGGTGGGAGAGCCCTCAGGGGCTCGCTAGCACCACGGAGGTTATTACATGCGCAGACGCGGCAAGAACTACAACGCCGCACGGGCGCAGGTCGATCTCGATCGGCTCTATACGATCGAAGATGCGATCCCGCTCGTCCAGAAAGTGAAGTTCGCCAAGTTCGACGAGACCGTCGAACTGACCATCAGGCTCGGCGTCGACCCGAAGCACGCCGACCAGATGGTGCGCGGCACCGTCGTCCTCCCGCACGGCCTCGGCAAGACCAAGCGCGTGCTGGCCATTGCAGGCGGCGAGAAGCAGAAGGAAGCGACGGAAGCTGGCGCCGACTTCGTCGGCGGCGAAGAAATCGTCGACAAGATCATGGGCGGCTGGACCGATTTCGATGCGGTCGTGGCCACACCCGACATGATGCGTGCGGTCGGTCGTCTCGGTAAGGTACTCGGCCCGCGCGGCCTGATGCCGAACCCGAAGACCGGCACCGTGTCGACGGACATCCGCAAGGCTGTCCTCGAAATCAAGGCCGGCAAGGTGGAGTTCCGCGTCGACAAGACCGGCATCATTCACGCCCCGGTCGGGAAGCTCTCGTTCGCGAGTGAATCCCTCGTGGCCAACACGCAAGCCCTGGTCGACAGCATCGTGAAGGCAAAGCCGCCCGCCGCAAAGGGCAAGTACATGAAGAGCATCACGCTGTCATCGACGATGGGCCCAGGCGTCGCCGTCGACACGCTGGCCGTTGACGCGGCGGTGAAACACTAATGGCTGTCACGAGAGCAGCCAAAGCCGCCGAACTCCAGTTGCTGGAGGCGGCGTTCCAAGGATCGGAGACCGCGATCCTCGTCGACTACAAGGGGCTCAACGTACCGCAGGTCACTGAACTGCGTCGGCAGCTCCGTTCCGCCAAGGCCTCCTACAAGGTGGTCAAGAACACGCTCGCGAAGCGCGCGCTGAAGGGGACCTCGTTCGAGGTGCTCGACAAGTACTTCGAGGGTGCGACGGCGGTCGCCTACACCGCGACCGACCCGGTGGCGCTGGCCAAGACGCTCATGGCGTTTGTCAAGATCGCGCCGGCGCTCACGATCAAGGCGGCCGTACTCCAGGGCCGCGCCATTCAGCCCGCCGAAGTGACGGAACTCGCGAACCTGCCCGGCAAGCCGGAGCTGTACGCGAAGCTGCTCTATGTGCTGCAGGCGCCGATGGTCCAGATCGTCAGCGTGCTCAATGCTGCGCCGCGCGATCTCATGAGCGTGCTGGTGCAGGCGGAAAAGAAGCGACAGGAAGCGTAACCGACACAAGTTGTTCCTGGGCTTCGGGCTCTCGGCGTCATGCCGAGGCGACGACCCAGGGCGTGGAATAACAGAGTAGGGCCCACAGCCCAGCGCCCAAAGCCTAGTGCCGGTGGCGACAAGCGAAGCAGGAGATAGAAATGGCCGAAGTGACGCAGCAGCAGGTGGTCGACTACATCAAGGGAATCAGCGTGCTCGAGCTCTCGCAGCTTGTGAAGACGCTGGAAACTGAGCTCGGTGTCTCGGCTGCGGCTGCCGTAGCAGTGGCGGCGCCGGCGGCCGGTGGCGCAGCGGCGGCGGTGGAAGAGCAGACCGAATTCACCGTCACCCTGACCGAAATCGGCGGCAACAAGATCAACGTCATCAAGGTGGTCCGCGAGATCACGGCGCTCGGTCTGAAGGAAGCCAAGGACCTGGTCGAAGCGGCCCCGAAGCCGATCAAGGAAGGCATTCCGAAGGACGAAGCGGCAGCCATCAAGAAGAAGTTCGAGGAAGTCGGCGCCAAAGTCGAAATCAAGTAGCCCGAGCGCCTCGCGCGCTCGCTGCTTGATCCTCGTCCCTGCTACGGCAGGACGCTCGGATTGGGGAACTAGAGGTTGGAGGCTCCGGGGCCGGGGAGAAATTCCCCGCTCAGGGGCCGCCAGCCTCTAACCCATTTTTGGCGCATCGCACTTTTCTCGAGGTTTTCACAGCATGTACAGCCTTCCCAAGAACGTCTACCGCGAGCGCATCGATTTCTCGAAAATCAAGACCACGGTTCCGATTCCGAACCTGATCGAGATCCAGAAGAAGTCCTATGAGCGCTTCCTGCAGATGAATCGTCTGCCGAGCGAGCGCGAGGACGCGGGTCTCCAGTCGGTGTTCAAGTCGGTCTTCCCGATCAGCGACTTCCGCGAGAACTCCTCCCTCGAGTTCATCGAGTATTCGATCGGGAACTGGGAGTGCAAGTGCGGCAAGCTGTCGGGACTTCACCACCTGCGCAAGCCCTGCAGCAACTGCGGTACGACGTTGGTGGCCGAGCCGTACGGCGATCGCGAAGTCCTCTGCCCGAGTTGCGGCAAGGGGAATCATGCCCGCGGGGACGTCTGTGACATCTGCGGAAACACGGTTGGGCTGAAGCTCAAGTACGACGTCGACGAGTGCCAGGAACGCGGCATGACCTACGCGGTCCCGCTGAAGGTCACCATCCGCCTCGTCGTCTGGAACAAGGATCCCGAAACCGGCGTCAAGACCATCCGCGACATCAAGGAGCAGGAGGTCTACTTCGGTGATATCCCGCTGATGACGGAGAACGGCACGTTCATCATCAACGGCACCGAGCGCGTCATCGTCTCGCAGTTGCACCGATCGCCGGGCGCCTTCTTCCACTCGGAAGACAAGACGCTCTACATCGCGCAGATCATCCCGTACCGCGGCTCATGGGTGGAATTCGAGTACGACTCGAAGAACCTCCTCTACGTCCGCATCGACCGCAAGCGGAAGTTCCTCGCCTCGGTGTTCCTGCGCGCCCTCGGGCTGCGCGGCGCCGACGAGATCATTCGCGCGTTCCACACCGTCGACCGTCTGCACGTGAAGGACGGTTCGCTCTTCTGGGGCGTCGCCGATAGCCTGGTCGGCCTGCGTGCCGCCAAGGACATCGTCGTTGCTGGCGAGAACGTCACCATCGCCGCCGGCAAGAAGATCACCCGCAGCGCGATCGAGGCGCTCAAGCGCGCCAACATCGAAGCGGTCGAGATCGCCGACGCCGAACTGGAAGGCGCCTTCGCGGCCGCCGACATCGTCGATCCCGCTACCGGCGAGGTCATCCTCGAAGCAAACGAGCCGCTCGAACCGCGCGTCATGGCGATGGCGCAGGAGAAAGCGATCGACCGCATCGAGATCTTCTTCCCAGAAAAGGACGAAGTCGGCTCGATCATCAGCCAGACGCTGAAGAAAGACCCGATTCACACGCACGAAGAAGCGCTCATCGAAATCTACCGCCGTCTGCGGCCGGGCGACCCGCCCACCCTCGACAGCTCGCGGTCGCTCTTCGAGAACATGTTCTTCAACCCGCAGAAGTACGACTTCTCGCGCGTCGGCCGCCTCAAGCTGAATACGAAGCTTGGGCTGAATACGCCGCTCGACGAGAAGATCCTGCACCCGCAGGACTTCTACGAAGTCATCAAGTACCTGCTCAAGCTGCGCAAGAACGCGCAGAACGTGGACGACATCGACCACCTGGGCAACCGCCGCGTCCGCTCCGTGGGCGAACTCCTCGAGAACCAGTTCCGCATCGGGCTGGTCCGTATGGAGCGCGCCATCAAGGAGAAGATGTCGGTCTATCAGGAAATGGCCACGGCCATGCCGCACGACCTGATCAACGCGAAGCCCGTCATGGCGGCGATTCGCGAGTTCTTCGGGTCGTCGCAGTTGTCGCAGTTCATGGACCAGACCAACCCGCTCTCGGAGATCACGCACAAGCGGCGTCTCTCCGCCCTCGGGCCTGGCGGTCTGTCGCGTGAGCGCGCTGGCTTCGAGGTGCGCGACGTGCACCCGACGCACTACGGCCGCATCTGCCCGATTGAGACGCCTGAAGGTCCGAACATCGGTTTGATCTCGTCGCTGTCGTGCTACGCGCGGATCAACGAGTTCGGCTTCATCGAGTCGCCCTACCGCAAGGTAAAGGACGGCCGGGTGACTGACTACGTGGTCATCATCAACGCCGCTGGCAACCCGAAGTACAAGGCGGGAGACATCGTCGAGGCCGACGAACTGGTCAACGAGGATGGCCACTCGAAGAAGAAGGGCATGGAGTACGAGCCCTACTCCTTCTACCTGTCGGCGTGGGAAGAAGACCAGTACGTCATTGCCCAGGCCAACGCCAAGGTCGACGACAAGCTGAACCTGGTGGAAGAGCGCGTCAGCTCCCGCCGCGCGGGTGAGTTCCTGCTCGCACCGCGAGACACCATCCAGTTCATCGACGTGTCGCCGAAGCAGCTCGTCTCGGTCGCAGCCTCGCTCATCCCGTTCCTCGAGAACGACGACGCGAACCGCGCCCTGATGGGTTCGAACATGCAGCGCCAGGCCGTGCCGCTGCTCCGCGCCCGCTCGCCGTTCGTCGGCACCGGCATGGAGTACATCACGGCGCGCGACTCGGGGGCGGTCATCGTGGCGCGCCGCTCGGGTGTCATCGACTACGTCGATTCGCAGCGCATCGTCGTCCGCGTCGAGAGCGAGACGGAAGACGGCAAGGAGATGGGCGCGGACATCTACCCGATGACCAAGTTCAAGCGCTCGAACCAGAACACCTGTATCACCCAGAAGCCGATCATCCGGGTCGGACAGAAGGTGCACAAGGGTCAGGTGATGGCGGACGGTCCCTGCACGGAGCTGGGCGAACTCGCGCTCGGCCGCAACGTGCTGGTGGCCTTCATGCCGTGGCGCGGCTACAACTTCGAAGACGCGATCCTGGTCTCCGAAAAGATGGTGAAGGACGACTACTACACGTCCATCCACATCGAGGAGTTCGAGATCGAGTCGCGCGACACCAAGCTCGGGCCGGAGGACATCACCCGGGACATCCCGAACGTGTCGGAAACGTTCCTGCGCGATCTCGACGAGAGCGGCATCATCCGCATCGGCGCGAACGTGAAGCCGGGCGATATTCTCGTGGGCAAGGTCACGCCGAAGGGCGAGACGCAGCTCACGCCAGAAGAGAAGCTGCTCCGCGCGATCTTCGGCGAAAAGGCCGGCGACGTGCGCGACGCCAGCCTCATCTGCCCGCCCGGTATCGAAGGCATCATCGTCGGCGTCAAGATCTTCTCCCGCAAGGGCATCGAGAAGGACGACCGCGCGAAGGCCATCGAGCAGAACGAACTCGACATGATGGAGAAGAACCTCCAGGACGAGATCCGTATTCTTCACGATGAAGTGAAGAAGCGCGTTCTCCTCATGCTGAAGGGCCAGTCACTCCGGGCGGATCTGTTCGACGAATACGGCCGTGAGCGCCTGCTGAAGAAGGGCACCGAACTCACCGACGAGGTGCTCCTCACGCTGCCGTACGAGACGATGGTCCGCCTCAAGATCACGACCGACGACACGCGGCTCGAGGACGACCTGCGCGACCTCGAGGAGCGCACCGAGCGCCAGGTGGAAGTGACCAAGAACCTCTTCGAAGAGAAGAAGGAAAAGATCCGCCGCGGCGACGAACTGCCCCCGGGCGTCATCAAGCTCGTGAAGGTGTACGTCGCAATGAAGCGCAAGCTGTCGGTCGGCGACAAGATGGCCGGTCGCCACGGCAACAAGGGCGTCATTGCGCGCATCCTCCCCGAGGAGGACATGCCGTACCTGCCGGACGGCACCCCGGTCGAAATCGTGCTCAATCCGCTCGGCGTTCCGTCGCGTATGAACGTCGGTCAGATTCTCGAAACCCACCTCGGGTGGGCGGCTCACGCCCTCGGTCTCTGGTTCGCCACGCCCGTCTTCGACGGCGCGATGGAAAAGGAGATCAAGGAGTGGCTCGACCGCGCCGGCCTGCCACTGAGCGGCAAGGTCAACCTGTATGACGGCATGACGGGAGAGGCCTTCGAACAGAAGACCACCGTTGGCTACATCTACATGTTGAAGCTCTCGCACCTGGTCGACGACAAGATCCACGCGCGCTCGATCGGACCGTACTCGCTCATCACCCAGCAGCCGCTGGGCGGCAAGGCACAGTTCGGCGGACAGCGATTCGGAGAAATGGAAGTCTGGGCGCTCGAGGCCTACGGGTCGGCGCACATCCTCCAGGAACTCCTGACCGCCAAGTCCGACGATGTGATCGGCCGCGCCAAGATCTACGAGGCCATCGTCAAGGGCGACGCCTCGTTCACCGCGGGCCTGCCGGAATCGTTCAACGTGTTGATTCGCGAACTCCAGTCGTTGTGTTTGGACGTTGAACTGATGAAGACGAAGAAGAAACCTGACGTGACTCCTCAACCCGTCCTGGAGGAGGTGTAACTAGATGCGACCCTCATTTCACGATCGTTCGGCCCTGACGAGCGACTTCGACGCGATCCGGATCAGCCTCGCGTCCCCGGAAAAGATCCTGTCGTGGTCGCACGGCGAGGTCACCAAGCCGGAGACGATTAACTACCGGACGTTCAAGCCCGAGCGGGACGGTCTGTTCTGCGCCAAGATCTTCGGGCCGATCACCGACTGGGAATGCCTCTGCGGCAAGTACAAGCGCATGAAGCACCGCGGGGTGATCTGCGACAAGTGCGGCGTCGAAGTCACGCAGGCCAAGGTTCGCCGAGAGCGCCTCGGACACATCACGCTGGCTACGCCGGTCAGCCACGTGTGGTTTTTCAAGGGGTTGCCGAGCCGCATCGGCCACCTGCTCGACATCTCGCTGCGCGACCTCGAGCGCGTTCTCTACTTCGAGGCGTACGTCGTGGTCGACCCGGGCGACACCGACCTGAAGCAGAATCAGCTCCTCAACGAGGAGCAGTTCCGCAAGGCGCGTGAAGAGCACTCGGATCCGCGTTCGGGCATGCCGCGCTTCAAGGCGCAGATGGGTGCCGAGGCGATCAAGGAACTGCTCAAGCGCGTCAACGTCGACCGCCTGTCGATCGAGCTCCGCGAGAAGATGAAGACGGAGCAGTCGGCGCAGAAGAAGCTGAAGTACGCCAAGCGTCTGAAGGTGGCCGACTCGTTCCGCAAGTCGAGCAACCGTCCGGAGTGGATGATTCTCGACGTGATTCCGGTCATTCCGCCGGAATTGCGTCCGCTCGTCCCGCTCGACGGCGGTCGCTTCGCGACCTCGGACCTCAACGACCTCTATCGCCGCGTCATCAACCGAAACAACCGGTTGAAGAAGCTGATGGAGCTGAAGGCGCCGGATGTCATCATCCGCAACGAAAAGCGCATGCTGCAGGAAGCTGTGGACGCGCTGTTCGACAACGGCCGCCGCGGCCGTGTGCTGCGAGGTGCGAACAACCGTCCGCTGAAGTCGCTGTCCGACACGCTCAAGGGCAAGCAGGGCCGCTTCCGCCAGAACCTGCTCGGCAAGCGCGTCGACTACTCCGGCCGATCGGTCATCGTCGTCGGCCCCGAGCTGAAGCTGCATCAGTGCGGTCTTCCCAAGAAGATGGCGCTCGAGCTCTTCAAGCCGTTCATCTACAACAAACTCGAGGAGCGCGGTCTCGTCGCCACCATCAAGCAGGCGAAGGAGATGGTCGAGATGCAGCGTCCCGAAGTGTGGGACGTGCTCGAAGAAGTCATCCGCGAGCATCCGGTCCTGCTGAACCGCGCGCCGACGCTGCATCGCCTGGGTATCCAGGCGTTCGAGCCGGTGCTGGTGGAAGGCAAGGCCATCCGCATCCATCCGCTCGTCTGCACGTCGTTCAACGCGGACTTCGACGGCGACCAGATGGCCGTCCACATCCCGCTGTCGCCGGAAGCGCAGATCGAAGCGTCGGTGCTGATGCTCTCGAGCAACAACATCCTGTCGCCGGCGCACGGTGCGCCGATCGCGATTCCGTCGCAGGACATCGTCCTCGGCTGCTACTACCTGACGAAGGCGAAGAGCGGCGCGAAGGGCGAGGGGCGTGCGTTCGGCAACGCGGAAGACGTCATGTTGGCGCTCGAAGCCGGCGAGCTCGAAACGCTCTCGCCGATTCGTCTGCGCTACACGGGTGAACTGCAGGACCTGACTGCCGCTCGCGACGATCAGGACGTCATCCGCACCGAGGTGATCCCGACCACGAACCAGATCATCAACACCACGGTCGGCCGCGTCATCCTGAATCAGGCCCTCCCGAAGGGCATGCCGTTCATCAACGGCCTGCTCAAGAAGAAGGGCCTGCAGCAACTGGTGCAGAGCTGCTACCTGAAGTTCGGCCCTGAGAAGACCGTCGAGATGCTCGACGCCCTCAAGAACGTCGGCTTCACCTACGCCACGCGGTCGGGCCTGTCGATCGGTATCGACGACCTGGTCATCCCCGAGAAGAAGGGGCAGTTGGTGGCGGAGGCGCGCGACGAGGTGATCCGCGTCGAGTCGCAGTACCTCGAAGGTGCGATCACGAACGGCGAGCGCTACAACAAGGTCATCGCCATCTGGTCGGAAGCGACCGAGCAGATTGCGAACGCGATGTTCAGCCAGATGGAGGCCCTCGACAAGGAGGGAAAGACCTTCAATCCGGTCTACATCATGGCCGACTCGGGCGCCCGTGGTTCGAAGCAGCAGATTCGTCAGCTCGCCGGCATGCGCGGCCTCATGGCCAAGCCGTCTGGTGAGATCATCGAGACGCCCATCACGGCCAACTTCCGTGAAGGCCTCGAAGTGCAGCACTACTTCATCTCGACGCACGGCGCACGTAAGGGCCTGGCCGACACGGCACTGAAGACCGCCGACTCGGGCTACCTGACCCGTCGTCTCGTCGACGTGGCGCAGGACGTCATCATCCACGAGATTGACTGCAATACCGTGGACGGCATCGAGGCGCGCGCCATCGTCGAGTCGGGTGAGATCATCGAGCCGCTGCGCGAGCGCATCATGGGCCGCGTCACGCTCGAGCGCATCACCGACCCGTTCACGAACGAGGTGATCATCGACGTCAGCGAGGAAATCACCGAGGACGCGGCGGCGGCCATTCAGGACGCCGGTATCGAGAAGGTGAAAATCCGCTCGGTGCTGACGTGCACGTCGCGCCGTGGCGTCTGCGCGAAGTGCTACGGCCGCGACCTGGCAACGGGCCGGATGGTGGAACTCGGTCAGGCGGTCGGCGTCATCGCGGCGCAGTCCATCGGCGAGCCAGGCACCCAGTTGACCATGCGTACGTTCCACATCGGCGGCACGGCGTCGCGCGTCTCCGAGCAGAGCACGCTCGAGGCGCGTCACGCCGGCTCGGTGCGGTTCGAAGCCTTGCAGGTAGTGCAGGCCAAGGACGGCAACCTGGTGGTGATGAACCGCAACGGTTCGCTGATTGTGTCGGACAACAAGGGGCGCGATCGCGAGCGCTACCCGATTGTCTACGGCGCCCGCCTCAAGGTGAAGGAAGGCCAGGCTGTCGAGCAGGGCCAGACCCTCGTTGAGTGGGACCCCTACACGTTCTCGATCCTCACGGAGGAACCGGGCCAGATCAAGTTCAAGGACATCCTCGAAGGCATCACGGTGCACGAGGAAGTGGACGAGGTCACCGGTCTCTCGCGTTACATCATCGTGGACTCGCCGGACGAGAAGAAGCAGCCCACGATCGAAATCAAGACTGCGAGCGGCAAGTCGGGCCGCAAGTACCACATGCCGGTGCACGCGCACCTCATGGTGCAGGATGGCGAGACGGTCTTCGCCGGCGACGTGCTGGCGAAGATCCCGCGCGAAACCACGAAGACGAAGGACATCACGGGCGGTCTGCCGCGCGTCGTCGAACTCTTCGAGGCCCGCAAGCCGCGCCAGACCGCGGTCATCTCGGAAATCGACGGTATCGTCAAGCACGGCGGCATCGTCAAGGGCCAGCGCAAGATCATCATCGTTCCGGACGAGCCCGGCGCAGAGCAGCGTGAATACGCGCTGCCGCGCGGCGTGCACGTGAACGTGCAGGAAGGCGAACGTGTCCGTGCGGGCGAACCGCTCATGGACGGTCCGTCGAACCCGCACGACATCCTGAACGTGCTCGGTGAGAAGGCGCTGCAGGCCTACCTGGTGAACGAAATCCAGGAGGTCTACCGCCTGCAGGGCGTCAACATCAACGACAAGCACATCGAGACCATCGCGCGCCAGATGATGCGGTGGGTCAAGATCGAGGATGTTGGCGACACCGAATTCCTGATCGACGAGCAGACGGACAAGTTCCGTTTCCTCGAAGAGAATGAACGGGTCCTCAAGCTCGGCCTGCGTCCGGCGCAGGGGCGTCCGCTCCTGCTCGGTATCACGAAGGCGTCGCTGTCGACCGACTCGTTCATCTCGGCGGCGTCGTTCCAGGAAACCACGCGCGTCCTCACCGAGGCGTCCATCTCCGGCAAGGTCGACCATCTGCGCGGCCTGAAGGAGAACGTCACGATGGGCCGCCTCATCCCCGCTGGCACGGGCTTCGAGTACTACCGCCACGTGCACATCCCGGCGGACGAACCGCCGCCGCCGCCGGCTCCGCCGCAGCCGAGCGACGACGAACTCGAGCTCGAACGCGACATGGAGTACTTCGTCGAACCCGAGGAAGCGCTCGGTCCGCGTACCGGCGATCTCGAGTAGGACTTCGTAGTCGCAGGTCTCGAGTCGCAAGTCGTAGTGTCCGGCTTCAGCCGGACCCGCACGTCAGGGCGGTGGTTCTTCGGAATCACCGCCCTTTTTTTGTGTGTCGGCGAGCGCGCCCGGTCACGCTCCGCCTCGTCAGCCGCGAAGGATTCGCTCGTATCGGCGGTGTGCCGGGAAACGCCGGACAGGCGCACGGCTGAACCGCGTGCTCACATCCGCGGCCATCGTGAGTTCGCCAAACTCTGGCTGGTGCTGTCTGAACGGGCGGATGGCAGCCGGAGGCGGAGGGCGGTCTACAGGCCGGAAGCCACCTTGCTCAACCGACGGTTCTCACATTTCAGGTCGCCATCGATGGTGGCTCACCGGCTTGGTCGTGTGGCAGCTCAGCGCAACGACACCGTCGCTCGTGTGGGAGCGTGGTCTCGACCGGTCGTTCGCGGCAGCCGCCTCGCCGCCAGCCTGACCGTCGCGCTTGCCGCGGCCAGCGCCGTTGGTGCGACGTGGCCGCTGTGCCATGCTGGTGGGCACCCGCATGACCGTTGCCGCCCTCATCCTCGACATGGACGGCCTCATGGTCGACACCGAGCCGCTCTACAAGACCGCGTGGCAGCAGGCGTCGTCCGAGGTTGGCTTCGACCTGAACGACGCGCGTTACGCGATGATCGTCGGCCGCACGATGGCCGGCTGTGAACGCGTGCTGGTCGAGCAGTTCGGTCCGACCTTTCCGGTGGAGCGCGTGCGCGAGCGGCGTCCACTGCTGTGGCGCGAAGAAGTGGACCGCCGCGGTGTGCAACCGAAACCGGGCCTGCTCGAACTGCTGGCATTCGCCGACAGCCACGGCCTGCGCACCGCCGTCGCCACTTCGACCAACGCCGAGACCGCCGCCTTTACGCTTGGCTGCGCCGGGCTGGCCGGCCGCATCAGCACGGTAGTGACCGGCGATCAGATCGCGCACAGCAAGCCGGCGCCAGACATCTACCTCGAAGCCGCCAGACGCCTCGGGGTCGATCCGGCTGCGTGCATCGCCATCGAAGACTCGGAAGCCGGCGTGCTGTCGATCGCCAACGCTGGCATGCGCGGCATCCTCGTGCCGCACTGGCCTCCGTCGGACCTCGCGCAGCGCACCGCCTACCGCGTGGTCGATTCGCTGCACGACGCCTGCGACCTCATTGCCGCCCTCCTCGGCACGCCAGCCTGAACATGTCGCGCCTCATCGACCTGAGTCATACCGTCGAACACGGCATGGTCACTTACAAAGGGTTGCCGGCCCCGGTGATGTGCGACTTTCTCAGCCGGGAGGCGTCGCGCGAGAAATACGGGCCTGGCACCGAGTTCCAGATCGGCCGCATCGAGATGGTAGGGAACACCGGCACCTACATCGACAGTCCGTTCCACCGCTATCCCGACGGTAAGGACCTGGCGGCGCTGCCGCTCACGTCGATCGCCAGCGTCGAGTGCCTGGTCGCGCGCATCCCCGAGTCGGCCGGCCGCGCCATCGACCGGCTGCCGTTCAGCCAAGATGAGGTGCGCGGGAAGGCCGTGCTGGTGCACACCGGCTGGGACCGGCACTGGCGCACCGACCAGTACTTCGAAGCGCATCCCTACCTCACCGCGTCGCTCGCCGCATGGCTCGTCGCCGCCGGCGCCCTCATCGTCGGCATCGACTCGTTCAACATCGACTGCATCGATACCGGCGAGCGTCCCGTGCACACCATCCTGCTCGGTCACGACATCCCGATCGTCGAACACCTGTGTGGCCTGTCGCAGTTGCCTGACCGCGGAAGCCGCTTCTTCGCGGTCCCGGTGAAGGTGAAGGCGTTCGGCACCTTTCCCGTCCGCGCCTTCGCCATCGCCTGACGAGAGATGACCACCGCGTGACCGGACTTCGCATCGAACCCTCCACATCTGCTGACGATGCGGCCACGATCGCGCCGCAACCTGCTGGCGTGCACCGAGCTGCGGATCGGGCCCGCCAACGAGCAGCCGATCCAGGTCGTCGTGCGCGACGATGACGGCATCATTGTCGCGGGAGTGATCGGCGTGACGCGCTGGTAGTGGCTCTACGTCGCGACGCTCTGGGCGGACGAGCGGCGGCGCGACTTGCACCGGCGCCCGGCGCGGGGTACCGTTTCCGGCCATGTTCGAGAAGCGGATGCTCGCCACCTGGGGCGACATGGACTACAACGCCCACATGCGGAACACCGCGTTCCTCGACAAGGCTGCGGATCTCCGCCTCATGTTCTTCGCCGAGCACGGACTGCCGATGGATGAATTCATCAGGCTCGGCATCGGTCCGGTCGTGCGCAAGGACGAGGTCGACTACATGCGCGAGATCCGGCTGCTCGAGGAGATGCGGGTCACCATCGCCGCCGCCGGGCTCTCCGACGACTGCGCCCGCTTCATCATCCGCAACGAGTTCTTCCGCATGGACGGCTCGCTCGCCGCGCGCGTCACCAGTTCCGGCGGCTGGCTCGACCATCGGGCGCGCAAGCTCGTGGTGCCGCCCGAGTCGCTGCAGGGCGCGATGCGCCTGATGTCGCGCACCGACGACTTCGCGGTGCTGCCGTCGCTGAAGGTGGCAGGCTGATGGCGGCGCCCCATCGCCGCGCGGCGCTCGTCGCTCTGTCCGCCGCGCTGCTCGCATATGGCGCCACGTCGCTCACCGCCCAGCAGGGCGCCGCGGACCTCGTGCCGCTGCTGGCAAAGGCCGGCGTCGCAGGAACAGCCGTCGCCTCGTGTCGCGGCGAACTTCGCGTCGGCCATCCCGACGATGTGGCGGTGGCCGTGAGCGAGGGCGCGGCAGGCGGGCGCTACGTGGCCGTGATGGACGGCACCGCGTACGAGCTGTCCCCCTTCTCTGGCAGGCCGGAGCTGTCCTGCTACACCGTGCGCGAGGCCGACCGGCTGACGGCGGAGATTGCCAAGTCGGACACGATCAACGGCCGAGTAACTGCGGAGTGGGACGGTACCGTCGTGTGTGGCTTCATCGAGCCGGCGGTCGCCGTCTGCTGGCAGTACGCCCCCGAGCGCAAGCGGTTCGTCCGCATCGGCGGCTGGACCACCTGAGGCGGCTCACCGGCGGGCCACCAGCGCGAGCAGCATGGGAACGTGGCGGCCATCGCGAGCATCCCGTTCGGCGACGACCTCGCCGCCTTCGACCAACGCTCATGCGTTTGGCGCTTGCTCCTCGCCGCGCGCTGGGGCAGGATTGGCGCGCTGACCACGACGGTCGTGCGCCTTCCTGGGAGAGTCTCCTGTGCAGATCCTGTTTGCGTTGCTCCTTCTCCTGTTCCAGTCGCGCAACGCGCCGGGCGTGCTCGACAAGCCGGACCCGAAACAGATGGAGGACGCGCCGCCGCTGGGCTACCAGCCGGTGGAGACCGGTCTCAGCCTGCCCGACGGCATCACGCTCGGCGCCTCGTCCGGCGTGGCGTTCGATGCGCAGGGGCACATGTGGGTGCTCAATCGTGGCCAGCACCCCCTGATGGAGTTCGACGCGAAGGGCACCTACCTGCGGTCGATGGGTGAGGGGCTCTACAACCGCGCGCACGGTCTGCGCATCGCCCCCGACGGCAGCATCTGGACCACCGACGTGCAGGGGCACACGGTGATGAAGATGAACACGAAGGGGGAGCTGCTGCTCACCCTCGGCACGCGCGGGCAGCCGGGCGTGTGGGACGAGGCAGCCGGGACCCGCCTGCTCTACGAGCCGGCCGACATTGCCTTCGCGCCGAACGGCGATGTGTTCGTGGTGCAGGGACACGGGCGCGGCGAAGGGCGTGTGCTCCGCTTCGATCGCACCGGCAAGTTCCTCACGAGCTGGGGCGGCAAGGGCTCGGCACCTGGGCAGTTCGACCAGCCGCACGCCATCCTCGTGACCGCGAACAACCAGCTGCTCGTCGCCGACCGCGAGAACCACCGCGTGCAGGTGTTCGACTTGAACGGCACCTTCAAGACCGAGTGGAAATTTCACGGTCTCCCCTGCGGGCTGACCGTCGGGCCAGACAAGCAGCTCTATCTGGCATCCGGCTTCTCCGGCCAGATCCTCCGGCTGGACGCCGCCGGCAAGCCGGTGGCGATGATGGGGCAGCCTGGCCCCGGTCCGGCACTTGGCGAGTTCGGCGAGGCGCACTACATGGCCATTGCGCCGAACACCGATATCTACGTGGCCGACACGATCAACGCGAAGCTGCACCGGTTCGCGAAGCGCTGACCGGGCTCTATACTGTTCGCCATCATGGTCCATCGACGTTCGCCTGCCCCCGTGCTGCAGTACCTGTGT
>Ga0114974_10000334_pt1 | contig 40116 bp, 35 predicted proteins | sample S_130206_EF_Meta_FD_87318 | JGI IMG/M metagenome (GOLD analysis project Ga0114974, IMG submission 87318) | Freshwater microbial communities from Lake Simoncouche, Canada to study carbon cycling - S_130206_EF_MetaG | ecosystem: Environmental > Aquatic > Freshwater > Lake | place: Lake... | reverse complement strand
CCTCTTGGCCCCCCACGCGCAGATCGCTAACGATCCGCGACGGCTCTCGTCGTGCAAGAACTTTGCTAAACCGAGAACAATCCGTAGAGGGTTTTCATGTTCTTGCCAGCAGTGACTCCGAGGCGATAGGGACCCGGTTAGCGTTAGCCTGCAGTTGGCAAGCTCATGCGCACGAGCCGGGCCGGGTCGGGTGACCCTCGGACTGGATGCGTGCAGCCAATCCGCCGCAGGCTTCGGTGGCGCCCCATTGCGGTGTGTCGCGGTGCACGGCCTTTTGCCACAGCGCCATGGGCGGCAATGGCCAACTGCCCCATCACTTTCTACGGTAAGCCAGCGCTGGCACTCGCGGCGGGCGTGGACTTTTCTTTGGCCCAAAGTGCATATTCGGCCGGGAAGGCCGCTCGGTAGCGCTCCATGATCGCGTGCGCTTGCTCCTCACGGCCCAACAGCCGTGCGCTGTCGATCAGCTTCTCCGCGACGCGCGCTTCAGGAGAAAAATGCAGCAGTTCCGCAGCCAGCTCGTGAACCCGTTGCGCATTGTCCGGCGTGACTTGCGTCGTTGTGAGTTCGGCAAACAGAACATGCTCGCGGTAAAGCCGGGATTGCCGAACGTGATCCAAGGTGTTCTCACTGTAGGCCGAAGATCGGGCCTCGGGGTCCAGATAGATCTGGCTGATGCGGTGGTAATCCCAAAAGGCCTAGCCGACCCAGAGCATCGCCGCCAGCGCGCATGCGAGCAGGGGAATTCGCGCCTGCCCAGCGGCAGAGGCGGCGGGTCCGCCCGTCCCAGGCGCCATGTGGTCAGCCGCCACAGGCATCGGCTGTCCCGGACGCCACAAAAGCCAACAGCACAGTACCGTTGCAATCTGAAATGGCCCGTACCAGAGCGGGTACTCCAGCATGCTGTGCAATCCGATCAGCGCCAGAACCGCCCAGGCCATGCGCCGCGCCAGGTCGGTCTCTTGCCATGGCTTGGCATGCCACAGCTGCCAAAGAAGCAAAGCGCACAGGGGCACCGCCACCGGCAGCCCAAGCTCGACCGCCATGTGCAACGGAAGGTTGTGCGCGTTGTCGAGAATGTCGCAAAAGCGTGCGCCTGGGTAAAGCGTCATGAAGTGGGCATAGTCGAGCTCGCCCCAGCCCCAGCCGGTCCACGGCTTTTGGGCGATCAGGTGCAGCACATTGCCCCACAGCGTGACACGGCTGAAGCAGGCGGGAGCGCCCTCATGGATGCGCGCCATAATTCCCGCATTCGCAGGGTCGAGCCCAGCCAGCCGCGGCAACGCATACGCCGCTGCGCAATAAGCCAGTACGGCTGCCAGCAGCAGCCGGCGAACCGTGGCGTCACGCAGTCCACCCCAAAACAGGTAGAGCAGGCACAGCAACAACAATTGCACCATGCCGGTACGCGATGACGATGCGGCGTTGCCAATAGCCAGCAAAGCCGCCGCTGGCACAGACCACGCCGTGGCGATCCATGGCGCTGTCGGCATGCCTGAAAGCGTGGGCAGCATGTCGGTCGCCCCGGGCGTGCGTCGCGCCTCGCCCAGGTTGTCCGAAGCCTGCGCGAGGCGCTGGGCCGCAGACCCATTTCTGCGCGTCGCCCACCACAGCAGCGCGACCAACCCGATGTTGGTCAAGGTCGCAAACTGGTTGCGCTGTCGCAGGTTCGCAAACGCTTCGCCGGCCTGGGTTCCATTGATCCAGGGCGAAAAGGCGGCGGTGGCGTCAAAGTATTGCAGCATGGCCATCAGGCTGCTAATGACCGCGGCGCATAGCCAACTGGTCGCCGCCACCTGGGGCGCATCGACGCGCCTATCGGCAACCAACAGCACAAAGACGCTGGCACAGCCCAGCGAAACCAGCCAGGGGATGACGGCTGCGGAAGGACCACCGGCAAAGGGGTTGAGCCAGGGGAGCAACAGCAGCAAGGGCAGCGCGAACGATCGCATGGGCGAAGTGGCCGGCGCGGCGGCCAGGGAATAACAGGTCGCGTATTGTCGCGTGCGCACAAGCGCCTTCGTCGCGCCCTGACCGGTCGGCTCAGGGCGAGCCCGGTCAGCAACGAGAAGGCGACCCCGCGGGTCGCCTTCCGTCAGCACGCGGGGGCCGGATTCAGCCCTTGCACGAGCCTGGTAAAAATTTGGCCGGCAGTGCCGTGGCGCCGGCTGCGGGGCCGCACTTCCACTCGGTGATCGCCTTGCCCTGATCGCCGTTTGCGGCGGCCACGCTGAGGGCCACGCCAGCCACATAAGGCGCCAGTTGGATTTCCTTGTCGTCCATGGTTGTATCGTTGAATCCGGTCGCACGGACCGTCACAACGCCGCTTGCACTGGTGGTCACCGACATCACATACTTGGACGCTGCAGAGGCCGCTGCATTCGTGGGGTTTTGCTCACAGCCCCAGCCGTTGGCCACGCCCAGCTTGTCGGCGGCCATGGACTGAACCGCTTCCGTGATGGAGGTGCGGCAGGACGATGCGGCCAAAACAACTTCTGCCATTTTTGCCTTCTTGGTGTAGTCCTGATAGGCCGGCAATGCCACTGCGGCCAATATCCCGATGATGGCAACGACGATCATCAGTTCGATCAGGGTGAAGCCCTTTTGAATGGATTGCTGCATGGATGCGCTCCTTGGAAAATGAACAGGTACAGGACCGGGGGATGCGGGGGTCTGCGTTTCAGCGCAATCCGTGCCGCCGGCTGTTGCGCCGCAAGTGGCCAGGGCTCTTGCCAAGGACTTGCAAATCTTTTCGGACAAAAACCGTGTGTGCATCGTCAGCGCCGGGAAGTGCACGATTCTGTCACGCATTGCACCTCACTTGATGCAGACCGATCTGACCATCTTGATATCGGTCAGGCCCATCAGAATCTTCTCCATGCCGTCCATTTTCAATGTCCGCATGCCACCTTCGACACCGACGGCAAATATTTCGGTCACCCGCGCCCGCTCCTGTATCAGCTGCTTGATGCTGGCGTCGGCGACCAGCAGCTCGTGCAGCCCGATGCGCCCCTTGTAACCGGTGCCGTTACATTGGTCGCAACCGACGGCGCGGTACAGCCTGAGCCGGCCGTTATCGCCGTACTGGTGCCGCCAGGATTCGGTCAGTCTGCGCGATTCGGCCTCGTGATCTGCCCGCCAGGCGGCAGAATGCCGCAGCTCCTGCGCGTATTCGGCGACAAACAGGCGCAGCTCTTCCTCGTCCGGGAAATAGGCCTTCTTGCAATCGCATAACTTTTTGGCCAGGCGCTGCGCCAGTATCCCCAGCAGCGCGTCGGCAAAGTTGAACGGGTCCATGCCCATGTCGAGCAGCCGCGTGATCGACTCGGGCGCGGAGTTGGTGTGCAAGGTGGAAAAAACCAGATGGCCGGTTAGCGAAGCTTCCACGCCCATCGCGACGGTCTCCTTGTCGCGCGACTCCCCGACCATGATGATGTCAGGGTCGGCGCGCAGGAAGGCCCGCATGATCAGGGCGAAGTCGATGCCGGCCTTCTTGTTGATCTGCACCTGGCGCAATCCTTTCTGGGTAATTTCCACCGGGTCTTCTGCAGTCCAGATCTTGGTATCGGGCGAGTTCAGGTGCTTGAGGATCGAATGCAGCGTGGTGGTCTTGCCCGAGCCGGTCGGGCCACAGACGTAAAACAGGCCATAGGGCTTCTCGACGGTCTGGATCACGCGCGCAAGGTTGTGCGGTGTCAGCCCGAGCTTGTCGATCGCGATTGGCTCGCCCGCGGCCAGGATGCGCATCACCACGTCTTCGACCCCGCCGGCTGAAGGAATCGTCGCCACCCGCAGTTCGATATCCAGCGGCCCGTATTTCTTAAACTTGATCTTGCCGTCCTGTGGCTTTCGTCGCTCGGAAATGTCGAGGTCGCACATGATTTTCAGCCGGGTCACCATCGCCTGGCGGAAGCTGGCGGGCACCTCCACATAGGGCATCAAAGTGCCATCGATGCGAAAGCGGATACCGGTCTTGAGTTTGCCGGGCATCGGTTCGATATGGATGTCGGATGCTTTTTGGTGAAAGGCATCGATGATGACCTTGTTGACAAACTTGACGAGCTCATTGTCGGCGGCAGCCGACTCCAGAAAGTCATCTGCGGCTACTTCGGCGACCAGTCCGACGTCGAGGTCGGCCAGCAACTGATCGATAGAGCCAGCCTCCACGCCGGCACCGTAAAGTTGCGCCAGGGTTTCTTCAAATTCGGTCAGCGTCGTGACGCGGTAGTCAAAACGCCTGCTGCGCGGGAACACTTGCGGCACCAGCCGCGCACCGCGCACCGCCTCGGGATCCAGGCACATGATGACGAGGCCCTCGGGCGCGTCCGCCAGCGGTATCCAGCCCTGCGCGACGATGAACTCGCGTTTGAGTTGGCCATGCAGTAGCTCTGACCGAACGCGACCCTTCATGAACGGCTCGTAGGGGACGCCAAAAAAACGTGCCAGCGAAGCGCCGATCTGCGCCGGTGCCACCTTGAGTTGCGCGGTGAGCAAGTGCTCCACCGGTCGGCCGGTGGCTCGCGCATCGATCAGACACTGGTGCAATTCGGCCTCGGTGACAACGGCGTTCGCGACTAGGCCGTCGAACCGGGTCGAGCGGCGTAGCGGCGCCTCGACGGCCTTTTGCTTGCGCTCTCGCATCGCGCTGGCAAGCGTCTTGCACAGCTGCGCAACGCCCTCGACTTCAAGGTCGCCAAATGGCCGGTCGCTTCGGTTGTTGATGATCTGCAGCACGCCGTACAGCACATCGTCATCCAGGATCGGCGCCACCAGCATCTGGCGCGTGCGGTAACCCGAGCGCCGGTCGACCTCCTTCAGAAAGTTCAGCGCCGGGTGAATTCGCTTGAGCGCAGCGTCGTCGTAAACGTCGGCCAGATTGAGCCGCTGGCGACTCAGCGCCGCATAGCCCGCCAGGCTTTGCGGCGATATCGGCAGCTTGAGATCTCGGCTGCTGTTGAGTCCGGTTTTGACTCTGGCGACGATGGCGGTCCGGTCCTGGTTGACCAGATAAAGGGTCAGCCGCTCGGCATTGAGCAGTTTGCAGATGTCGCCGCTGCCCTCGAGCAAGAACTGCTCCAGGTTGTCGGCCTCTTGGATACCCGCGCTGACAGCGTTCAGTTGCCTGTAGAACAGTGCCTCCAACCCGTCGATGCCGCTCTCGGGCGGGATTTGCTGGGTGTCCAGGAAGGCCGGCTCGGAGGAGGATTCAAGGCCCTCGGGCCTGCGTGCGACGCCGGTTGCTTGCATCAGCGGTCCTCGCTGGGTTGGACGAATTTCATGATAGTTCCGGCCAGCGCTATCAGGTCGCCGTCCTTCAATGCCCTCGCCTGTGTGCCAATTGGCGTGCCGTTGAGCGTGGCTTGCACGGAACCCGCGAGCTGGTGAATGGCAAAGCCTTGCCCCGACCGCGTCACCGCAGCCACCACGACGCCGGGCTTGCCCACGGTCGTCACCGCCTTGTCCAGCAACAATTCGCGCCCCACGGACCCGCCCGCCAAAACCCGGATCAACGGTTGCGCTGCGGCCCGCACGGGGGTTGGTGGCCCGGGCAGTTCGGGTTCATCGACGAATCGGATGGTGTAAGCGCCGATTTCGATGGTGTCGCCGTTGAACACCTGCTGCCTGCGCACCGGCTTGCCGTTGACGCAGGTGCCGTTGGTACTATTGAGATCTTCCACGAAAACCTGCCCGCCAATCCGCAGAAAAGCGGCGTGTTCGCCGCTGACGGTCCGCTGTGCCAGGACGACGTCGTTGTACGGGCGACGACCCAGACTGATGCGATCCCGGTCTAGAGCAAGCTCACGAACGACCGCGCCCTCGGTTGACACGATCAGGCGCAGCATCTTTTCCTCATAGGGCCGCAAGAGGCTTTTACGATCAGCACACGCACTGCCTTCCCGACAATCTGACGACAAAGCCGCGCGCCACCGCGCGGGTCAACAGATTTTTGATCGGAGCCGCAGCAGCGGCAGCGGCGTTAACTCAGGGCAAGTCGAGTTATCGCCTAAATGCGGCCTTGACCGCCATCGCCTAGAGCGGGGATGCCCCCGAGGCGAACGAAATCTTCGGCTCTAAACGCTCTCGGCCGGCACGGGCTGGCGTGTCTGCAGGTACTTGCCAAGCCCCACCACCAGCGCCGCGCCCCCTGCAGCACCGGCGTAATGCAGCCAATGGGCGCCGTCGAGCAGGTCCTTGAGCGCAACGTCACTGACAAGGGTTTCACCGCCGACCCAGCCGATCAGTCCCGCCCCGATCACCACGATCACCGGGAAACGGTCCATCAGCTTGATCATCAACGTGCTGCCGAAAACGACCAGCGGAATGCTGATCGCCAGCCCCAGCATCAGCAACACCGTGCTGCCCTTGGCCGCCGCAGCGACACCGATCACGTTGTCAAGGCTCATGATCAGATCGGCGATCAGGATGGTTCGAACAGCGGCCATCATCGAGCCGTACTCCTTGGCTTCGCCTTCGTCCCCGTCGTCGCCTTCGCTAAGCAGCTGCACCCCAATCCACAGCAGCAGCAACCCGCCGATGATCTGCAAATAGGGCATCGCAAGCAGCTGCGCAGCAACCACGGTGAGCGCGATGCGCAGCACCACCGCGGCGCCCGAGCCGAACAGGACCGCCTTGCGCTGCTGCTCGGGCGGCAGCGAGCGTGCCGCCAACGCGATCACAACCGCGTTGTCCCCCGAAAGAATGATGTTGATCCAGATTATCTTGACCAGGCCAATCCAGAAATCGGCGTCTTGCAGAAATTCCATTGAAAGGTCTCCCCTATTCTTGATGCGCAGCGAATCAGAATCTGCTAGCTCAACGAACCGCCCTGCCTCTCTATGCGGAGCGGCCAGTTTAACGAAGCCGTGGACGGCCTCCTACTGGCACTTCGGTTAGAGACTGGCTTTGAGCAGCTTGGCCATCTCGGACGGGTTGCGCGTGACCCTGAAGCCACATTCCTCCATCACCTCGAGCTTGGCCTGCGCTGTGTCGGCGCCGCCCGAAATCAGCGCGCCGGCGTGGCCCATGCGCTTGCCGGCGGGCGCCGTGACGCCGGCGATGAAACCGACCACCGGCTTCTTCATATGGGCCTTGCACCAGCGCGCCGCATCGGCCTCGTCGGGGCCGCCGATTTCGCCGATCATGATGACTGCATCGGTATCCGGGTCGTCGTTGAATAGCCGCATGATATCGATGTGCTTGAGTCCGTTGATGGGGTCACCACCGATGCCGACCGCGCTCGACTGCCCCAAGCCAATCTCGGTCAGCTGAGCAACCGCTTCGTAGGTCAGCGTTCCGGAGCGGGACACGACACCGATGCGGCCCTTGCGATGGATATGACCGGGCATGATGCCGATTTTGATTTCTTCCGGGGTAATCAAGCCCGGGCAGTTGGGGCCCAGCAGCAGCGTTTCCTTGCCGCCCGCAGCGACGCGCGCGCGCATCTTGTTGCGTACCTCGAGCATGTCACGCACCGGTATGCCTTCGGTGATGCAGATGACCAGGTCGAGTTCGGCCTCGACAGCCTCCCAGATCGCGGCGCCGGCACCCGGTGGTGGTACATAGATGACCGATACCGTAGCGCCGGTGTGGGCAGCCGCCTGCTTGACCGAGGCAAAGATCGGGATGCCAAGAACCGACTCGCCGGCCTTCTTGGGGTTGACGCCGGCAACAAAACAGTTTTTGCCGTTGGCGTATTCCTGGCACTTTTCGGTATGGAACTGGCCGGTCTTGCCGGTGATTCCCTGCGTGATGACCTTGGTGTCTTTGTTGATCAGTATGCTCACATGAACTCCTTCATCACAGGGATTGGGAGCCGGCGCGCGGCTCCACGGGTTTATCCGCCGTGGCTTATTGGTTGACCGGGCTGGACCTTGGCGTCAGGCGCCTAACGAAGGGCGGCGACGACCTTTTGCGCCGCCTCGGCCATGGTGTCGGCACTGATGATCGGCAGACCGGATTCGGCCAGCATCCTCTTGCCCAACTCCTCATTGGTGCCCTTCATGCGGACCACCAACGGGACCTTGAGGTTGGTCGCCTTGCAGGCGGTGATCACGCCGGTGGCGATGGTGTCGCATTTCATGATGCCGCCAAAGATGTTCACCAGGATCGCCTTGACCTTGGGGTTCTTCAGCATGATCTTGAAGGCTTCGGTCACCTTCTCGGGGGTCGCGCCACCGCCGACATCCAGAAAGTTCGCCGGCTCGGCGCCATAAAGCTTGATCGTGTCCATAGTCGCCATCGCCAGGCCAGCCCCGTTGACCAGGCAACCGATGTTGCCGTCCAGGCTGATGTAGGCGAGGTCGAAGTTGCTCGCCTCGACCTCCGCCGGGTCCTCCTCGTCGAGGTCCCGGTACGCGACTATCTCGCTTTGGCGAAACAGCGCATTCGCGTCGAAGTTGAACTTGGCGTCCAGCGCCTTGATGGCGCCGTTGCCTTCCAGGATCAGCGGGTTGATCTCGACCAGCGAGGCGTCGGTTTCCATGTAGCAGCGGTAGAGCTTTTGCAGCACGTCGACGCACTGCGCCGCCGACGCTGGCGGAACTCCGATGCCGTTGGCGAGCTCCAGCGCCTGCGCGTTTGTCAGCCCGAGCGCCGGATCTACGAACACCTTGATGATCTTTTCCGGGCTGTCATGCGCGACCTGCTCAATGTCCATGCCGCCCTCGGAAGACGCCATCAGTGCGACGCGCTGGGACGCCCTGTCGGTCACCGCCGAGACGTAATACTCCTTGCGGATGTCAGCGCCGTCTTCGATCAGCAGCCGGCGCACTTTCTGGCCCATCGCGCCGGTCTGGTGGGTGACCAGCTGCATTCCGAGAATTTCGGACGCCACCGCCTTCACTTCGTCGATCGAGCGCGCGAGCTTGACGCCACCGCCCTTTCCGCGCCCGCCCGCGTGAATCTGCGCCTTGACCACCCATACCGGGCCACCGAGCTTTTGCGCAGCCTCGACCGCCTCCTGCAGCGTGAATGCGGCGATGCCGCGCGGCACTGGAATGCCGTACTTGCGCAGGATTTCCTTGCCTTGGTACTCATGAATTTTCATGGGGTCTCTCTCGAGATTGGAAACGGCCCGACAAACTGACGGATTCGGTTGACGACAGTCGGCTGCGGCACCACAGCTCGCAAATGTATCATGCTGCATTGCGTCAATCCGACGCACAGCTTGCACGGCCTCGTGCGTTTGACCACCAGAAATCCAGCGCCATGGCCAAAGTATTCATCGACGGTGAAGCCGGCACCACCGGCTTGCAGATCCGCCAACGCCTTGAGTCCATGGCGGGTGTGGAGTTGATCCGGATTGCCGAGGACTTGCGCAAGGATCCGGTCGCCAAATGCGCGCTGATGGCACAAGTTGACCTTGTGATCCTGTGCCTGCACGACGCAGCAGCTATCGAGTCGGTCGCCATGATCGACGCTGCGGCGCTCTCCAGCGGCAAGCACGGGCCCCGGATCATCGACGCGTCGACCGCGCACCGCACCGCACCGGGCTGGGTGTTCGGTTTCGCCGAGTTGGTGGCGGGCCAGCGCGACGCCATAGAGCAGGCGCGCCGGGTGAGCAACCCGGGCTGCTATGCGACCGGGGCGATTGCGCTGCTGCGTCCGCTGATAGACGCCGGCCTGCTACCGCACGACCATCCGGTGATCCTGACGGCGGTCAGCGGCTACTCGGGCGGCGGGCGGGCCATGATAGAAGCCTACGAGGCGGGAGGCGCGCCGGCCCTCGAGTTGTACGCGCTGGACCTTCGGCACAAGCACATTCCCGAAGTCATGCGCCATAGCGGCCTTAGCCGGCGTCCTTTATTTGTTCCCGCAGTCGCCAACGTTCGCCAGGGCATGCTGGTGCAGCTTCCGCTGCACCTGGACTTTTTGCCCGGCCACCCACGCGCCAACGACCTGCAGGCGGCTCTGGAGCGACACTACGCAGGCAGCGAGTGGGTCAGCGTCGCGCCGCCCAGCCACAACGGCAAGCTCGACGCGCTCGCTTTGCATGACTCCGACGGGATGGAGCTGCGCGTTTTTTCCAACCCGGGCGGCGACGCCGACGGATTCAACCATGCGGTGCTGGTGGCCCGGCTCGACAACCTCGGCAAGGGCGCGAGCGGCGCGGCCATACAAAACCTGCGACTGATGCTGGGTCTGTAACTGTGCACGCCAGCCGGTGGTCGGATCAGTCCTGGACAGGATCCTGATCATCGACCGTCGCCGCGACCACCCGGCGGATGGCGTCGGAACTGAAGCCGCGTGAAGCCAAAAAGCGCATCTGGCGACCACACTCGGAGGCGCTGATGGCGGCGGCGGCGCCAAATTTCTTGCGCCAAACCGCGTGCGCACGCTCGACTTCGCTGACCTGCAGGGTGGCGACTGCATTGGCTACCGCATCCGGGTCAAGCCCCTTGCGCTGGAGTTCCTGCCGGATGCGGGCTGCTCCCAGCTTGTCGGAGCGGCGGTGCAGCACCGATTCGATCACCCTCTTTTCGTCGATGAACCCCTTGGCCTGCAGCTCGTCCAGCGCGCCGGCCAGCAGGCCTGGTTCAGGGGCGTGGGCTTTGAGCTTGCGCTCAAGTTCTGCGCGCGAGTGCTCGCGCCCGCTGAGCAGTCGCAGCGCGCGCCCCTTCAAAGACGGCGGGGGTTGGGGCATAGGCGCCAGGGGTAGCTCGAACGAAGCCGGGTGGCCTCAGGCCGCTTCGGTCTTTTTGCCCGGCTTGCCCGGCTTCGCTTCAGCCTCCAGCGCCTCCGGCAGCAGCGGAATTCCAAGCGACTCCCGCACCTTGTTTTCTATCTCGTGCGACAACTCCGGGTTCTCGCGCAGGAACTCGCGCGCGTTGTCGCGGCCCTGACCGATCTTTTCGCCGTTGTAGGCGTACCAGGCGCCAGACTTGTCGAGAATGTGCGCGTTGACGCCCATGTCGATGATTTCACCGTGGCGACTGATGCCTTCGCCAAACAGGATATCAAATTCCGCCGTCTTAAAGGGCGGCGCCACCTTGTTCTTGACGACCTTCACCTTGGTCTCGTTGCCGATCGCCTCGTCGCCCTTCTTGATCGTCCCGGTACGCCGGATGTCGAGACGAACCGACGCGTAAAACTTCAGGGCATTGCCGCCGGTCGTGGTCTCGGGGCTGCCGAACATCACGCCAATCTTCATCCGGATCTGATTGATGAAGATGACCATGCAGTTGGTCTTCTTGATGTGCGCGGTCAGTTTGCGCAGCGCCTGGCTCATCAGCCGCGCCTGCAATCCGGGTAAGGAGTCGCCCATTTCGCCCTCGAGTTCGGCCTTCGGCGTCAGCGCCGCCACCGAGTCGATGACGATCAGATCGACCGCGCCTGAACGCACCAGCGAGTCGACAATCTCGAGCGCCTGCTCGCCGGTATCGGGCTGGCTGATCAGCAGGTCCTGCAGGTTGACGCCGAGCTTTTGCGCGTACTGGATGTCAAGCGCGTGCTCCGCATCGACGAAAGCGCACTGTCCGCCGATCTTTTGCATCTCGGCGATCGCCTGCAATGTCAGCGTGGTCTTGCCCGACGACTCCGGGCCGTAGATTTCGATCACGCGTCCCCGGGGGAGGCCTCCAACGCCCAGGGCAATATCGAGTCCCAGGGAACCGGTGGAGACGACCTGAATGTCCTCGATCACCTCGCCCTCGCCCAGCCGCATGATCGTTCCCTTGCCAAACTGTTTCTCGATTTGGGCTAGGGCCACCTGCAGTGCCTTGGCCTTTTCGGCGCTGGCACCGTTAACCGGTTTGAAGCTGTTGTCCATGATATTCTCCTTTAAAATCAACGATGTAATCGGAACTGGCATCTGCTAATAAACACAGGCTGGATGCTTAAACAGTATTTTAGATCTCCAGGTTGGTTTCTGTAAACACAAATTTTAGTCAATTTGGTTTACTATTTGCACCATGCACAGAAGCCCAAATAAAGAGCGCTGGCGTGAAACCCATCTCGGGCGGCTGCTGGCGAAGGGGCTCGAGCGCTTCGACGCCCGGGTGCTCGCGCTGATGGCGCGCAACGAGGAACTCGGGCTGGCGCTGGCCAACCTAGCGGCGCGTGGCAGCCTCGACGCCTCGCATGTCCAGATCACCCGCCATCTGCCGGTTGGCGGCTGCAGCCTCAGCGCACTGGCGGCACGCGCCGGCATCAGCAAGCAGGCGATGGGAAAGCTGGTAGACCAGTCCAGCGCCTGGGATCTGGTGAGCCGGCTTCCCGACCGCCGCGACCGCCGGTCGGTGCAAGTCGTGTTCACCGCCAGCGGTGTCCTATGGCTGAACGCCTACCGCCAGGCGGTGCAACAGGCAGAGTACGAATTCAGCCAGTCCGTCGGCGCCGATGTGGCGGCCGTGGTTCACCTGGGGCTGGAAGCCTATCTCGGCTGAAACCGTCCGACCGCGGTAGCCGTATGTAACGCCGCCTAGAATGAAAGCCAAGGCCAAGGCTCAGGGAACGGAGAAGCCCCCACCAGGAGAACGCCATGCGCATTTTGATTGCCGAGGACGACCGGGTTTTGGCCGATGGGCTGCTGCGTGCGCTGCGCGGCACCGGGGCCGCGGTAGACCATGTCACCAGCGGCAGCGAGGCCGACGCCGCGCTGATGACCAACAAGGAGTTCGACCTGCTGATCCTGGATCTTGGACTGCCCAAGCTCCACGGCCTGGAGGTGCTGCGCAAGCTTCGCACGCGCGGGTCGACCCTGCCGGTGCTGATACTGACCGCGGCCGATAGCGTCGACGAGCGCGTCAAGGGCCTGGACCTGGGCGCCGACGATTACATGGCCAAGCCCTTCAGCCTGCAGGAGCTCGAGGCACGGGTTCGCGCGCTGGTGCGCAGGCGCATGGGCGCGGCCAACGACGCGATCAAGCACGGACCGCTGACATACGACCAGTCGGGACGGGTTGCCACCATTGACGGCGTGATGGTCGACCTATCGGCGCGTGAGCTCGGGTTGCTCGAAGTGCTGCTGCAGCGTGCAGGCCGGATGGTCAGCAAGGACCAGTTGGTCGAACGCCTTTGCGAGTGGGGCGAGGAAGTCAGCAACAACGCGATTGAGGTCTACGTCCATCGTCTGCGCAAGAAGATTGAAAAGGGTCCGATCCGCATCGCGACGGTGCGCGGCCTGGGCTACTGCCTGGAAAAGATACCCGGCTGACATGGCGTCCGGCGGGCATACCGGGTCGGGTCTGCGATGAAACTTTTCCCGCGTGAGCAGCGCTCGCTGTTCGGCGAAATATTGGACTGGATGCTTACGCCGCTGCTGCTGCTATGGCCCATCAGCCTGGTGCTGACCTGGCTGGTCGCGCAGGATGTCGCTGGGAAACCATTCGATCGGGCGTTGCAGTTCAATGTCAACGAACTGGCGCATCTGGTGGGCGTCAAGAACGGCGAAGTCCAGTTCAACCTGCCGCTGCCCGCCCGCGAACTGCTGCGGGCCGACGAGTCTGACACGGTGTTTTACTTGGTGCTGGGCGCGCGCGGCGAATACCTCAGTGGCGAGCGCGGGCTGCCGCTGCCACCCGACGACGAAGCCCCCTTCTTTGGCGAAGTCCGCATCCGTGACGGCGAGCACAACGGCGACAAGGTGAAGATTGCTTACGCCTGGGTCAATCTGAGTCTGCCGCAGTCCCGGCCAGCGCTGATCCAGGTCGCCGAGACGCTCGACAAGCGCTCGGTGCTGGCGACCGAGATCGTCAAGGGCGTCATGCTGCCGCAGTTCGTGATCCTGCCGCTGGCCGTGCTGCTGGTATGGCTGGGGCTGGCCTACGCGATCAAGCCCCTGAATCAACTGGAAGAGCGCATCCGGGCGCGCAAGCCCGAAGACCTGAGCCCACTCGACGAGCGCTCCATACCGCTCGAGGTCGCGCCGCTGGTCGCGTCGGTGAACGATCTGTTACAGCGTCTGGAGAATTCGATCCGGCACCAGAAGCGCTTCCTCGCCGACGCCGCGCACCAACTCAAGACGCCGCTGGCCGGGCTGCGCATGCAGGCCGACCTGGCACAGCGTGAAGGCGCGAGCGCCGACGAGCTCAAGCACTCGCTGCGGCAGATCGGCAGCGCGAGCATGCGCGCAACCCACACGGTGAATCAGCTGCTCGCGCTGGCGCGTGCCGAGGGCAGCGGGTCGGCCATGACGCGCGAAGTCTGCGACCTCGCCCAGCTTACCGTCGACGTCGTCCAGGATTGCCTACCGCGTGCACTCGACAAGGCCATCGACCTGGGCTTCGAAGGTGCGCAACCCGGCAGCGCCGGGCTACGCATGGAGGGCAACCCCACGCTGCTTAGGGAGATGATCCGCAACCTGCTCGATAACGCGATCAACTACACGCCTTCCAGCGCACTGCAGCCGGGCGTCGTCACCGCCAGGGTGCTGGTCGACCCCTTCGGGAAAGTCCTGATGCTGCAAGTTGAGGACTCGGGCCCCGGCATCGCGGTGTCCGAGCGCGAGTTGGTCTTCAAACCCTTCTACCGGACGCTGGGCAGCGGGGTGGAGGGTTCCGGGCTTGGACTGCCCATCGTCCTTGAAATCGCGCTGCTGCACCACGCAACGGTCAGCTTGGAAGAGGCCCATGCCGGCCACCAGCCGCCGGGCGCACGTTTCACCATTCGCTTCGATACCGGCTAGCGCAGGGCGATGGGTCCACCCCGTGCCTCAGTCGGACGCCTTGACGGCCGGGTCCGACGGCGCTTGCGGCTGCGCCGCCTGCTCCGGTCGAATGAGCCTTATGCGTTCGGGATGCATCTGCTGGCGCATGCGCTTGGGCTCGGACTGCTGCTCTGGGCCGATGCCGTAGGGCCGAAGCAGCTCGTTTGACCAGGCGAAATAGACCGCATTGGCCAACACCAGGAGCAAAACCAAGGGTCGAAGCATGGGGTGCGACCGGCCTCAATCGCCCGTCGCCTGCGAGGGTGACGGACGCACGCTGATTTCGGCACTGGTGACGGACTGCATGGCGCCCTCAGTATGCACCTGCAGGGCGCCGTTGCCATCAACGCCGGCTGCCGTGCCGCTGCGGCCGTCGCTCAGCGTGATCGCCCGGCCGGCAAGCGCATCGCGCAGGCCGAACGCAGTCTGAAAGGGTGCAAAGCCCTGCGCTGCGAACAGCATCAGGTCGCGCACCAGCGCGGGGGCGATGCGCGCCAGTGCGCCCGCGGCGTCGATTTCAGGCAGCAGCTCCTGCAGCCAAGCGGGCGGCGTGGCCAGTCCTTCGGCGTCATGCGGCGCGACATTGACGCCGACGCCAACCACCAGATAGCGGCTATCGCCAATGCTAGCGGTCTCAATCAGGATCCCGGCCAGCTTGCGCTCGTCGAACCAGATGTCGTTGGGCCATTTCAAACGCAGCCGATCATGCAGGCTGCGTGCGATGCTCACCCCCACCGCCAGCGACAGGCCGGACCAGTACCGCGGCGCCATCGCCAAGCCGATGGAAAAGGTCAACGCGCCGTTCGCAGTCGCTGCGCTGCGCCATTGCCGTCCGAGTCGACCGCGTCCTGCGCTTTGGTGTTCGGCCACCAGCAACACCGACGCACGCTGGCCGGAACGGGCGCGGCGCATCAGTTCGGAGTTGGTCGAGTCGATGTGCGCCACCACCTCGACCGAAAGGCCCGGCAGCCATGGGGCAGCGGCCTGCTCGATCGCCCGCACAGGCCAACCCGCGGCGCACACGCCTCAGCGGCCGCGCCGCTTGGGTGCGAGCAAGGTGCCGCGGCAGCCGTGGGCGCCGCACCAGCAGGGATACTCGGCCTTTAGTTTTGGCGTGTAGCGCTCGTCGATGATGAGTCCGTAGTCGTAAAAAAGCTCTTCCCCCGCGGCGATGTTGCGCAGCGCCTTGATGAAAACCCGTCCGCCCTGCTCATCGGCCTCGCAGTTGGGCGCACACGAATGGTTGATCCAGCGCGACGAGTTGCCCCCGTACAGGGCGTCGATGACATGCTTTTCGTCAATGTGGAAATAGAAGGTATGGTTCGGGTCCTGGGGGTCATGCGGGTGTCGCCGTTGCGCCTCCTTCCAAGTGATGACGGCGCCCACATATTCGATGATGGTTTCGCCCTCGGCCAGATCGCGCAATGCGAATACACCCTTGCCGTGCACTCCGGAGCGGCGGATCTGGATGCGGCGCGGGTCGGCTGCGGAAACTGGTTTTGACACGGCGGAAAAATTTGGTAAGGTGAACTCGTATGGGCGCGTGTGCGCCCGTGGGTGCGCGCATGGGCGCGCGCGAGACACCGGGATTGTAGTCAGATGAAAACCCTCGTCATTGCAGAGAAACCTTCGGTTGCCCAGGACATCGTGCGCGCGCTGACGCCGCTGGCCGGGAAATTCGAAAAACTAGAAGACCACTTCGAAAACGAAAAATATGTCGTCACCAGCGCGGTCGGCCATTTGGTTGAAATCCAAGCGCCGGAGGAGTTTGACGTCAAGCGCGGCAAGTGGAGCTTCGCGAATCTGCCGGTGATTCCGCCGCATTTCGACCTCAAACCGATGGACAAGACCAAGACGCGGCTCAACGCCATCGTCCGGCTCGCCAAGCGCAAGGACGTCGGCGCATTCATCAACGCTTGCGACGCCGGGCGCGAGGGCGAACTGATATTCAGGCTGATCCAACAGTACAGCAAGGCCAAGCACCCGGTGCAAAGGCTCTGGCTGCAGTCGATGACGCCACAGGCTATCCGCGATGGCTTTGGCGCACTGCGCAGCGACAAGCAGATGCTGCCGCTGGCCGACGCGGCGCGCTGCCGCTCCGAGGCCGACTGGCTGGTCGGCATCAACGGAACGCGCGCCATGACCGCGTTCAATTCACGCGACGGCGGCTTCTTCCTCACCACCGTGGGTCGGGTGCAGACACCGACGCTGTCGGTGGTGGTCGAGCGCGAGGAACAAATACGCAAATTCATCAGCCGCGACTACTGGGAAGTGCATGCGGGCTTCGCCGCCGAAGCCGGCCAATACGCTGGTAAGTGGTTCGACCCCAAGTGGAAGAAGGCCGCCGCCAACGAGGCCGCAGGCAACCCGGAGCCCGACGCTGAACTCAGGGCTGACCGGGTCTGGTCGGCGCGCGAAGCACAGGCAATTGCCGACGCGGTGCGCGGCAAGAAGGCCAGCGTCAGCGAGGAGAGCAAACCCACCACGCAGGCCAGCCCCCTGCTGTTTGACCTGACCTCGCTGCAGCGCGAAGCCAACGGCAAGTTTGGCTACAGCGCCAAGACCACGCTATCGATCGCGCAAAGTCTGTACGAGCGTCACAAGGCGCTGACCTACCCCCGCACCGACTCGCGCGCGCTGCCAGAGGACTATCTGCCGGTGGTGCGCGAAACCTTTGAGATGCTGGCAGCCAGTCCCATGAAGCACCTGGCGCCGCACGCCGCCACCGCGCTCAAGGGCGGCTACATCAAGCCGAGCAAGCGCATCTTCGACAACGCCAAGGTCAGCGACCACTTCGCGATCATCCCGACGCTGCAAAGCGCACAGGGCCTCAGCGAGGCCGAACAAAAAGTCTACGATCTGGTCGTGCGCCGCTTCATGGCGGTATTTTTCCCCAGCGCCGAGTACCAGGTCACCACGCGCATCTCGCTGGTCGAGCAGCACAGTTTCAAGACCGAGGGCAAGGTACTGGTGCGCCCGGGCTGGCTGGCGATCTACGGCAAGGAGGCGCAGGAGGAAAGCCTAGCGGGCGAGGACCGGAACCCGGCCAACCTAATCGCGGTGAAACCCGGCGAAATGGTCGGTGTCGATTCGGTTGCGCCCAAGGCGCTGCACACGCGCCCGCCGGCGCGCTACTCCGAGGCCACGCTGCTCGGCGCGATGGAGGGTGCGGGAAAGACGGTCGAAGACGAGGAGCTGCGCGAGGCCATGCAGGAAAAAGGACTGGGCACTCCCGCCACGCGGTCGAGCATCATCGAAGGGCTGATCGCCGAGAAATACATGCTGCGCGAAGGCCGCGAGCTGATACCCACCGCCAAAGCCTTTCAGCTCATGACGCTGCTGCGCGGTCTGGGCGTCGAAGAATTGTCCAAGGCCGAGCTGACGGGCGAGTGGGAATTCAAGCTCGCGCAGATGGAGCACGGCAAGCTGAGCCGCGAATCCTTCATGGCGGACATCGCCGCCATGACCGAGCGCATGGTGCGCAAGGCCAAGGAATATGACCGCGACACGATCCCGGGCGACTATGCAACCCTGCATGCGCCTTGCCCGAACTGCGCCGGCGTGGTGAAGGAAAACTACCGCCGCTACACCTGCACCGGCAGGTCGGGCGCAGAAGAGGGCTGCGGCTTCTCCTTTGGCAAGACGCCGGCGGGGCGCACTTTCGAGGTGGCCGAAGTCGAGCAGTTTCTGCGCGAGCGCAAGATCGGACCGCTGGAAGGCTTCCGCTCCAAGGCCGGCTGGCCCTTCACCGCCGAAATGGTCATCAAGTTCGACGAGGACAGCAAGAACTACAAGCTCGAATTCGATTTCGGTGACGACAAGAAGGGGGAGGAAAGCGGCGAGCTGATCGACTTCTCTGCGCAGGAGTGGCTCGGGCCCTGCCCCAAATGCGCCGGCGCCGTATTCGAGCACGGCAAGAACTATGTGTGTGAAAAGTCAGTGCCTACACTCTCGCAACCGACGCCCGATTGCGACTTCAAGACCGGGCAGCTCATCTTGCAGCAGCCGGTGACGCGCGAGCAGATGGGGAAGTTGCTCGGCACCGGCAAGACCGACCTGCTCGACAAGTTTGTGTCGATGCGCACCCGGCGCGCCTTCAAGGCCATGCTGAGCTGGGACGCCGAAGCCGGCAAGGTCGGCTTCACCTTTGCCCCATCCAAGTTCCCGCCGCGAAAACCCTCGGCCGCCGCCGCCGCCGCGGCCTTGGCAGGGGCCGCCGCAGGGCCTGCGGCGCGCAAAACCACCGCCGGCAAGCCGTCGGCCAGGGTGACGGCAAAAAAGGCGCCTGCTGGCAAAGTGGCCGCCCGGAAAGCGCCGGCCCAAGCCGCCAAGGCCGCGCCGAAGGCGGCCAGGGTCGGAACCCTGCGGCCAAGCCTGGCGCTGGCGGCAGTCATCGGCGAAGGCCTGGTGGCGCGCACGGAGGTGGTGAAGAAGATCTGGGACTACATCAAGGCCAATGGCCTGCAGGACGCCGCCAACAAACGCGCCATCAACTCCGACGAAAAATTGCTGGCGGTGTTTGGCAAGCCGCAGGTCACGATGTTCGAGCTGGCCGGGCTGATCGGCAAGCACCTGGACTGACCGCCCCTGCGCTGGGCAGCGCGGCGAAGGCGGCGGCTACTGCAACCGGACCACTTCCCATCCGCGCTCTGCGGCCAGCTGGCCCAGCCTCGGGTCCGGGTTCACCGCAACCGGCCGGTGAACGGCTTCAAGCAGCGGCAGGTCGTTCACCGAGTCGCTGTAACCGGTACTGGTGAAGCGATCCAGCGTCTGACCGCGGTCGGCCAGCCAGGCGTGCAAGCGCAGCACCTTGCCGGCGCGCATATTGAGCACGCCCGTCGGCCGGCCGCTGAACACGCCGTCGACCAGTTCGGGCTCGGTGGCAATCAGGTGCTCGATCCCCAGATACTGCGCCGTGAGTTCGGTGATGAAGCGGTTGGTCGCCGTGGTCAACACCACCAAGTCGCCGGCGTCTTGGTGCCGGCGCACCAGCTGCATTGAAGCCGCCGGTATGCGTGGCACGATTTCGCAGCGCAGAAACTGCTGGCGCAGCGGCTCCCACTGCGCGCGGCTGCGCCCGGCGAGCGTGCCAACGTAAAAGCCCGCAAACTCCTGGGCATCGACGGTGCCGGCCTTGTAGCGGGCATCAATGTCGGCGTTGCGCGCGGCGAAGACCTCGCGCTCAAGGATGCCCTGGGCGATCAGGAAATCACACCACAGGACATCGCTGTCGCCCAACAGCAGCGTATGGTCGAGATCGAAAAGCGCAAGCTGGCCCGCCGCAGAGGTCTTGTAGCGGGACGGCGGGTCGTCGCCCCGGTGGGGAACAGCATGGCCGGTCATGGACTGCGCAGGTGCCAGGCCTTGGGCCGGGTGAAGGTCTGGATGCCATAGGTGGACATGGTCAGCCCGATGCCGGAATCCCCGACACCGCTCCAGGGCAGGCGCGGGCTGAGGCGGTCGCAGCAGTTCCAGTAGACCGTGCCCGACCGCACCTGCGACAGGATGCGGCGTGCGCGTGCCTCGTCGGGTGTGTAGACGCCGGCGGTGAGCCCATAACGGGTGTCGTTCATGAGCCGCACCGCTTCGTCGTCGCCGGACACCTTCTGGATGCCGACGATCGGGCCGAAGCTCTCGTCGCGCATGACCGCCATGCCATGCGTGACCGCGGTCAGCACCGTGGGCGCAAAACCGTTGCCCGGCCCGGGCAGGCGGGTACCGCCGCAGACCAGCGTGGCCCCCTTAGCGCGGGCATCCGCCACCTGCGCGTCGAGGACGGCGAGTTGCGGTGCGCGCGTGATGGCGCCGATATAGGTGTCGTCGGCGGTCGGGTCGCCGATCTTGAAACTGCGCACCGTGTCGGCAAACGCGGCGACGAATGCGTCATGGATCTTTTCGTGCACATAGATGCGCTCGACCGAGCAGCAGCCCTGCCCGGTGTTGTACATGGCGCCATCCGCCAGCGACTCGGCGGCGATCTTCGGATCGGCGTCCTCGCAGACATAGGTCGGGTCCTTACCGCCCAGCTCCAGTTGGAGCTTGACCATGCGCGGCCCCATGGTCTGCGCGATCCTGGCGCCGGTGGCGTGCGAGCCGGTGAAAAACAGGCCGTCGATGTCCTGCGCCTGCAGCGCGGCGCCGACATCGCCCGCACCGACCACCAGCGTGAAGATGTCCTGGGGTACGCCGGCCGCGTGCATCAGGCGCGCGATGGCCTGGCCGGTCATGACCGCGTATTCGGAGGGCTTGTACAGGACCGCATTGCCGGTCAGCAGTGCCGGTATGAACACGTTGCCGCCCACGAACCAGGGGTAGTTCCAGGCCGAGATGTTGACCACCACGCCCAGCGGGATGTGCTGGATCTGCTCGCTCATGGTGGCGTCCTGAAAGACGGTTTCGGTGGCGGTGGAGGACGCCACCTGCTCCAGGAAGAAATCGATGCGCGGCAGCAGGCCCTTGATCTCGTTGCGCGCCTGCGTGATCGGCTTGCCGGTCTCGCCCGTGGTGACGGCCGCCAGGGCGTCGACATCGGCCACCAGGGCGGCGCGGAAGCGCCGGATGCATTCGACGCGCTCGGCCATCGGGCGGGCGGCCCAGGCGGGCTGCGCCGCCCGGGCGGCGGCGGCCTTGGCCGCGACGCAGGCCGCGTCGTCGGCCTCCACCCGGGTGATGATGGCGCCAGTGGCGGGGTTGAGTAGGGTGAGTTGCGTCATGGCGTCGGGGCGGTTCGTGCGGCGCGGGCCGCGTTCAGGAAGTCTTGCAGGATGGGGGCGTCGTCGAGTGTGCCCAACGCCGGCTGGTGGAACTCGGGGTGCCATTGCACCGCCGCGACCCAGGCGGCGCCGGTATGGCGGATGGCCTCGACCATGCCGTCGGCCGGGCACCGTGCCTCGACCACGAAGCCGGTGGCCAGGTCCTTGACGCCCTGGTGGTGCACGCTGTTGATCTTGCGGCTGGTCTGGTCGGCAAGCAGGGCGTCGAGGCGGCTACCGGGTTCGACCGCGAGATCGTGAAAATGAAGGTCGTAGGCCACCGCGTCGCGGTGCACCAGGGCCTGCGGGCGCTGGGTCGGGATGTCCTGGTACAGCGTGCCGCCGAACGCGACGTTGATCAGCTGCAGGCCGCGGCAGATGCCGAAAACCGGTTTGCCCGCATTGGCAAATGCGCGCACCAGGGCGATTTCGTATTCGTCGCGGTTGCGGTCGCCATTCCAGCGCTCTTGCAGCGGCGTTTCGCCATAACTTCCGGGCCAGACATCGGAGCCGCCATGCAGCACCAGGCCGTCGAGCCATTGCGCGTAGTCGTCAAAACCGATGTCGCCGCGGGCGGTGTCGCCGGTCGGCGAAGGGACCATGACCGGCAGGGCACCGCCGGACATGATCCAGTGCGCAACCGACTGCTCCAGGTACTGCAGGGTCTTGCTAGCGAACGCGGCACGCGCCGGGTCGGGGTAAAAAAAACAGGCGCTGACGCCGATCTTCAGGCGGTTTGGTGTGGCGCTGGCCATTTACATGGCGGCCTTGAAGAGGGCCTCGAAATCGGCCGCCGTGCACGCTTGCGGGTTGGTCTGGTGGCAGATGTCGGCCGTGGCGATCTGCACCAGGCGCGGCAGGTGCCCAGGTGTCACGCCGTGGGCGGCCAGACCGCCGGTGATGCCGATGCTGGCCCTGAGCGTTCGCAGCCAGCCGACAAAGGCCTTGCCGCCGCCGGCAACGCCACAGGCATGCGCCAGCGCATCGAACTTATTCGGTGCAGCGGTGTAGTTCCAGTCCATCACGGTGTCGATCATCAGTGCGTTGGCCAGGCCATGGTGCAGGTCGCACACGGCGCCTAGCGCATGGGCGCAGGAATGCACGGCGCCGAGGTCTTTCTGGAACGCGATGGCGCCCATCATGGACGCCATCATCATGTCGGAGCGGGCCTGCAGGTTGGTCGGCTCCTGCACCGCCCGCAACAATGCGGCGGCGGCGATGCGTGTACCTTCCAGCGCGATGCCGTCGCACAGCGGGTGGTAGGCCGGCGACAGGTAGCTCTCGATGTTGTGTGTCAGCGCATCCATGCCGGTGGCAGCGGTCACCGGTGCGGGCAGGCCGAAGGTGAGCTCCGGGTCGGCGAACACCGTCCTGGCGAGGATCTTGGGGCTGAACACCACGCGTTTGAGGTGCGTGTCGTTCTCGCTCACGACGCTGGAGCGGCCGACCTCCGAGCCGGTGCCGGATGTGGTGGGCAGGGCCACGAAATAGGGCAGGGCGTGCACGATGGGGCGCACCTGCGGGTGGTCCCAGACATACTCCAGAATGTCGCCTTCATGGGTCGCCGCCAGGCCCACGATCTTGGCCACGTCGAGCGCAGCGCCACCGCCAAAGCCGATCACGCAGTCGGCCTGGTGCGCCCGGAACGCGGCAGCGCCATCCATCACCTGGCTGCAGGTCGGGTTGCCGAAAACGCCGCAAAAGACCGCCACCTCCAGGCCCCCGAGGTGGGTCTTGAACTCGGTCAGAACCGGCAGCGCGCCCAGCGCCCTGTCGGTGACGATCAGCGGGCGCCTGCAGCCGGCCTGCAGCAGGTGCGCCGCGACGCGCTTGCGCGCACCGGCGCCGAACTCGATGGGCGTGGGAAAGGAAAAGTGGGTGATGGTCATAAGGGGGGTCGCGATGGTTCCTTGTACGCTATTGCGGCGTGCAGCCAATGTGTCTCAGATTATTTCGAAGTAACGTTTCATTTCCCAGTCGGTCACACCGTCGAGCCACTGGCGCCATTCCCAGTCCCGCGTCGCCGCGAAGTGGTCGACGAAACCGTCGCCCAGCCAGTCACGCGCCACTTCCGATTTCTCGAAGATGCGGGTGGTCTCTATCAGCGTTCGCGGAGCGCGGGCTATGTGTTCGGCGCCGACATTGGTTCCGGTGATGGGAGGCGTGCTCAGCTTCAGGCCCTTCTCGACCCCATGCAGGCCGGCCGCGATCACCGCGGCCATCGCCAGATACGGGTTGACGTCCGCGCCTGGGCAGCGTGTTTCAAGCCGCGTGGCCTTCGGGCTGCCGGCAATGACGCGAAAGCTGGCGGTGCGGTTGTCGATGCCCCAGGTCGGCTTGACCGGCGCCCAGAAGCCGTCGACCAGGCGCTTGTAGCTGTTGATGGTGGGCCAGATCATCGGCGCGAAGTCCATCATGCACGCCACCTGCCCCGCCAGGTAACTCTCGAAAAGCCGGCTCATCTTGCGCGGGGTCTTGGCATCGAAGAACAGGTTGGACTTGCCGTCCGACAGGCTTTGGTGGATATGGCCGCTGCAGCCCGGCAGGCTCTGGCTGGGCTTGGCCATGAAGCTGGGCATGATGCCGAAGGACGCGCCGATCTCCTTGGCGCCGGTCTTGAAAAGGATCGCACGGTCGGCCTGCTCGAGCGCTTCGGAAAAGCCGATGGCGGCCTCGTAGACGCCGGGCCCGGTCTCGGTGTGCAGGCCCTCGATGGGCACCTTGAAAGCCAGCATCTGATCCATCAGCCGGTTGAAAAATTCCCGGTTCTGGTTCATGCGCAGTAGCGAATAGCCGAACATTCCGGGCGTGAGCTGCTGCGGCCCGACGCCCTGCTTAGCGGCCCAGCTCTGCGGCGTTTCAAGAAAGTTGAACCACTCGAACTCCATGCCGGTCATCACCTTAAAGCCCATCGTTTCGGCGCGTTTGAGCACCCGCTTGAGCGTCTGGCGCGGACACTGCGCGTGGGCAGACGCGTCGGCGTTGACGAACTCGCCAAGGAAGAAGGGAACGCCGTCGTCCCACGGCACATGGCGCCCGGTATCGAGGTCGAGGCGCGCCAGCGCGTCGGGAAAGCCATGCTGCCATCCGGTAGCGGTGGTGTTGTCGTAGGTCGCGTCCATCATGTCCCAGCCCAGCACCACGTCGCAAAAGCCGAAGCCGCCGCCCGGGTAAGCTTCTGCAGCGCCGAGAAACTTGTCGCGGTGCAGGTACTTGCCGCGCAGTACGCCGTCGATATCGCTCACCGCCACCTTGACCTTGGTGGCGGCAGAGCGCCGGACTTGCGCAAGAGCCGGGTGCTCGGGAAGAAGCTTGCTGCTGGCGGTGATTTTGTTGCTGGGCATGGTGTGCTGGGTAGTGCTACAGGCGGACAAGCAGCGCGGCGCCTAGCGAGTAAAGCGCGCCAGGGAACGCAGGCGTCAAGCGCAGCAGTCTAAACCACAAAGCACGGGCGCTTTCAGGCTACGGATCTGCGCCCACGGGGCTAAAAGCGCCCGGCCGCATAGGGGGCCAGGTCGATCGGCGGGGCCCGGTCGGCGACCAGGTCGGCGACCAGCGCCCCGCTGACGCCGCCCAGCGTCAGGCCGATATGCTGGTGGCCGAATGCGTAGACCACGCGGCGCGATGCGCGCGATCGCCCGAGCACCGGCAGACCGTCGGGCAGGGTGGGCCTAAAGCCCAGCCAGGGCTCGCTAGGCTCGGCCAGCGCGGGAAGCGCGCGGCGGGATGAGAACTGCAGCAGGTCCAGCAGGCCCTTGTGCTTGGCGGGCTTGAGGCCAGCGAGTTCGACCGTCCCGGCGACGCGCACACCGTGCGCCATCGGCGTCATATAAAGACCGCGCTCGGCCCAACCCACCGGGCGCGAGATCAGCGCCGTGCTGCCGGGGTACATCAGGTGGTACCCGCGCTCGGCGTCAAGCGGGACTGCGTCGCCGCATTGCAGCGCAAAGGGCCGCGAATGCGCGCCGGCGCAGACGGCCACATAGTCGAAACCGGCGCCGCCGGCGGCGGTGTGCACCAGCACGCCTTGGGCCTGCGGCTCGATACGCTGTGCGGCGACACGCTCGACGCGCAGTCCCGAGCGCAGCAGCCAGCTTTGCAATGTGTTCAGAAAAGCCGAGGGATCCGACAGAAACCAGGAGCCCGGGAACAGGATGCCGCGCTCGAAAATCGGCGCGAGCTGCGGCTCAAGCTGCTGCACCTCCTCGGGGTCGACAACCCTGCATTCGATGCCCAGGGAGCGACGCAACGCAAGCTTGGGTTCCGACGCCCGGTAGGCCGCTGCGCCCGAATACAGATACAGGCACTCGCTGCGCCGCACGAATGGCTCCAGTCCCGCCTGCGCGACCATCTCGGTATAGCCCGCCTGCGCCCGGGCCAACAGCGCCGCCAGCGCCGTCGCCGAGGCGGCGTAGCGCTTGTGCGTCGAGCTGATCAAAAAGCGCGCCAGCCACGGCGCGAGTTGCGGCAGGTAAGCCCAGCGCAAGCGCAGCGGGCTGTCACCCGACAGCAGGTAGCGCGGCAGGTCGCGGAACACCGAGGGGTTGTTGACGGGGATGCATGCGTAATTGGCGAAGGTGCCGGCATTGCCAAAGGAAGCGCCCCCGGCGGCGCCCGCCGGGTCGAAAACGCTGACCTGATGGCCGTCGCGCATCAACCAATAGGCCGCGGACAGCCCCACAAAACCTGCGCCCAGAACCGCTACCTTGGCCATCCGTTTGCTCCAAATCGTGAAACGAGAAGCCGCCCGGCGCGGCCAGCGTTGCTCACAGGGCTGCTTTGGGCCATCACAGTGGCTGCAGCCAGCGGGACTCGGTCAGCGTCGGGACACCCCATGTGCAGTCCTCTGTCAACTCCGGGCCGGAGCGCCGGAGGCAATGCCCATGTCCTGCAGCGCCAGCGCCACCGCATGCACCGCCTGTTCGATCTCGGTCGGACCGATGGCGCCTATGCAGCCGACGCGAAAGGTCTCCAGCGTCGTCAGCTTGCCCGGGTACAACAAAAAACCGCGCCTCCGCGCGGCGGCGTAAAAGGTCTTGAAGTCGTAGCGCGCGTCGGCGGGGGCATGAAAGGTCACGATGATCGGCGCCTGAACCGCCGGGTCCAGAAAAGGCTTGAATCCCAGGGCGGCCATTGCGGCGACCAGCGTCTCGTAATTGCGCGTGTAGCGTGCGAGCCGGGCCGGCTGGCCGCCCTCTTCCTCGAACTGCGCGATCGCTTCATGCAGTGCCACCACCACATGGGTGGGCGGCGTGAAACGCCATTGGGTGGTCTTTTCCATATACAAATACTGGTCGTGCAAGTCCATCGCCAGCGACTGGCTGTTGCCCGCACAGCCGTCGAGGATGGCCTTTCGGATAAAGACGAAACCCATTCCCGGGACGCCTTCAAGGCATTTGCCGCTGGCCGCCACCAGTGCGTCGAAACGGGTCTTGCGCGCGTCGATTTCCAGTGCGCCAAATGAACTCATGGCGTCGACGATAAGCCCCTTGCCGTTGCGTGCGCAGACGTCAGCGACCGCCTGCAGTGGGTTGAGAACGCCGGCGCCGGTCTCGCAGTGAATCAGCACCACATGGCTGATGCTGGCATCGCCGCGCAGCGTGTGCTCCAGGTCACCAGCGGACACTGGCTGCGCCTCGTCGAAAGGCATCAACGTGCAGCGCCGCCCCATCAGCATCGTCAGCCGGGCCGCGCGCTTGCAGTAGGCGCCGTTATCGAGCACCAGCACATGGCCGTCGCGCGGCACCACCGTGGCAATGGCGGCCTCGACGCTGAAGGTTCCGCTGCCCTGCAGCGGGACCACCACATGCGATTCAGCGCCGTGCACGATCGCCAACAGGCTCTTGCGCACGCTGGCGGTGACGGCGTTGAAGTCTGCGTCCCAGGATCCCCAGTCCCGGAGCATCGCGAGCTTGGTGCGCAAGGTGGTGGTCAGCGGACCGGGGGTCAGCAGAATCTTGTCTCTGTCCATGGTGGAGCCTCGCGTGGATGGGTCAGGCCATAGGCCTTTGCTGGAGCAATTGGACTTGCAGGCTCCGACTTTGTCAATTGTTTTTTGTAGATTGTTGACAACTTGGAGATTTGTGCTTCAATAGGCGGCATGAGCCTTGCCGCACATCCGACCATTGCCCTGCTACAGAGCAATTCGCTGACCATGGTGGTTCAGCAGGAGATTGAGCGGGCGATTTTGGCCGGCGAATACCGGCCCGGCGCCAAGCTCAACGAGGCCGCGCTCGCGCTCGGCCTCGGCGTGTCGCGCGGCCCGGTGCGCGAGGCCTTTCGCATGCTCGACGAGGCGGGTCTGGTGCGCACCGAAAAGAACCGCGGCGTGTTCGTACGCGACATCCCGATTGACGAGGCCGTCGAGATCTATGAACTGCGCGCGGCGATGGAGGAGTCGGTCGGCAGGCGTCTGGCGCAACACATGACGGTCGCACAGCACCAGGAGGCCGAGGCCATCGTGCAGGCGATGGAGCAGGCGGTTGTGCAGCGCGACGCCAACGCCTACCACCTGCTAAACCTGCAGTTCCACGACCGTCTGGTCGAGATGGCCGGCAACCGCAAGCTGGCATCCGTCTACCGCAAGCTGGTCAAAGAGATCGCGCTGTTTCGCCGCATGAATCTGGCCGACGAAAGCCTGCTGCCAGCATCGGCGCAGGCGCACTGGGACCTGCTGCGCGCCATCCAAAGCCGCAACCCCGAGGCCGCAGGCCGCGCACTGTTCGAGCACGCGATGCACAGCATGGCGCGCATGGTCGACAACGACCTGGCCCGCCGCGCCCTGTCTGGCGAATCCGACACCTGAAGGAAAGCACCGATGTTGCATGTGAACTCCCGCAGCTACAAGTTGCCCAGCTTGCCAACCGTCGTCGTCTGCATCGACGGCTGCGAGCCCGACTACCTTGCGCAGGCGGTGGCGGGCGGCCATATGCCCTGGCTCAAGCGCACGCTGGCGCTGGGCAGCGGCCTGATCGCCGACTGCGTGGTGCCGACCTTCACGAACCCCAACAACCTGTCCATCGTGACCGGTGCGCCGCCCAGCGTGCACGGCATTTGCGGCAACTATCTGTTCGACACGGCGAGCGGAACCGAGGTGATGATGAACGACGCCAAGTGGCTGCGCGCGCCCACGCTGCTCGCGGCGTTGGCCGACGCCGGCAAGTCGGTCGCCGTCGTAACCGCCAAGGACAAGCTGCGCAGTCTGCTCGGTCACAAGCTGCGCGGCATCTGCTTCTCGGCCGAAAAGGCCGACCAGGTGAGCCTGGCCGACAACGGCATCGCCGACGTGCTCGCCCTGGTCGGCAAGCCGGTTCCCAGCGTGTACAGCGCCGACCTGTCCGAGTTTGTCTTCGCCGCCGGCGTCAAGCTGATGCAGCGCGCCAGACCCGACCTGATGTACCTCTCGACCACCGACTACATCCAGCACAAGCACGCGCCCGGTACGCCGGGCGCCAACGCTTTCTACGCGATGATGGACGGCTACCTCGGCCAACTCGAGGCGATGGGCTGCGTGATCGCGCTGACCGCCGACCACGGCATGAATGCGAAGGTGGCGATGGACGGCACGCCGGATGTGGTCTACCTGCAGGACTGGTTCGACGCCTGGCTGGGCCCGGCCACCGCGCGCGTGATACTGCCGATCACCGATCCCTATGTGGTGCACCATGGCGCGCTGGGCTCCTTCGCGACGGTCTACCTGCCGCAGGACGTCGACCCTGCGGCGGCCTGCGTGCGGCTGCAGGCGCTTGCCGGCATGGAGTTGGTGCTCACGCGCGCGCAGGCCGCCGAGCGCTTCGAACTGCCCGCCGACCGCATTGGCGACCTGGTTGCGGTGTCCGGTCGGTTCACCGTGATCGGCACCTCGGCGGCACGCCACGACCTGTCGGCCCTGGAGGTGCCGCTGCGATCGCACGGCGGCATCAGCGAGCAGCGGGTTCCACTGATTCTCAACCGGGCGTTGCCCGGGCTCGACCGCCAGCGCAGGCTGCGCAACTTCGACGCCTTCGATCTCGCGCTGAACCACGCGCAGTAAGCACCACCCATCAGAAAAGGGCAGACCATGATCGAACAATTCATCCTCGACAACCAGCTCAACGCGATGCGCCTGGGCGGGCGCAAAGTCGGCGCCGAACGGGGCAGCGAGCGCAGTATCGCCGTCTTCAACCCCTACAGCGGCAAGCAGATCGGCAGCGTCCCCAAGGCCACACTTGCCGAAGTGCGCGCAACCTTCGCCAGCGCCGCCGCCTTCAGGCCCAGCCTCACCCGGTTCGAACGCGCTGCGATCCTGAACCGCGCCGCCGCCATCAGCGCGCGCCGGGTCGACGAAGTGGCTGCCCTGATCAGCGCCGAAGCCGGCCTGTGCATGAAGGACGCGGTGTACGAGGCCGGGCGCGTCAGTGACGTGATGCTCTTCGGCGCCAACGAGGTGCTCAAGGACGACGGCCAGATCTTCAGCTGCGACCTGACGCACCACGGCAAAAAACGCCGCGTCTACACCCAGCGCGCGCCGTTGCTGGGCGTGATATCGGCCATCACGCCCTTCAACCATCCGGCTAACCAGGTCGCGCACAAGGTGGTTCCCAGCATCGTCACCAACAACCGCATGGTGCTCAAGCCTTCCGAGAAGGTTCCTTTCTCGGCGATCCTGTTTGCCGACATCCTGTACGAGGCCGGTCTGCCGCCCGACATGCTCAGCGTGATCACCGGCGACCCGCGCGAGATCGCCGACGAACTCATCACCAACGAGCATGTGGACATGGTCAGCTTCACCGGCGGCGTCGCCATCGGCAAGTACATCGCCGCCAAGGCGGGCTACCGCCGCATCGTCCTCGAACTCGGCGGCAACGACCCCCTGATCGTGATGGAAGACGCCGACATCGACGAGGCCTCTACGCTCGCGGTCGCTGGGTCGTACAAGAATTCGGGCCAGCGCTGCACCGCCGTCAAACGCATGCTGGTGCACGAAGCGGTGGCCGAGCGCTTCGTCGAGCAGGTCGTCGCCAAGACGCGTGCCTGGAGCTTCGGCGACCCGGCCGACAAGAAGCTGGACATGGGGACCGTGATCGACGAGCCGGCGGCGAAATTGTTCGAGTCGCGCGTCAACCAGGCCGTGGCGCAGGGTGCGAAGCTGCTGGTGGGTAACCAACGCAGCGGCGCGCTTTATGCGCCAACGGTGGTCGACCATGTGCGGCCCGACATGGAACTGGTGATGCAGGAGACCTTCGGGCCGGTGTCGCCCATCATCCGTTTTGGCAGCATCGACGAGGCGATCCGCATCTCCAACGGCACCGCCTATGGCCTGTCCAGCGGCGTGTGCACCAACCGGCTCGACTACATCACCCGCTTTGTCAACGAGCTCGACGTGGGCTCGGTCAACGTGCGCGAAGTCCCCGGCTACCGGCTCGAACTGACGCCCTTCGGCGGCATCAAGGACTCGGGCCTGGGCTACAAAGAGGGTGTGCAGGAAGCGATCAAGAGCTTTACCAATATCAAGACCTATTCGCTGCCATGGGCCTGAGACGGTGAACGCCCGCGGCAACCGCACGATGGGGTCGGCGCGATGGCCCTGAGCGGGCCGGTCATCGCTGCGGTGCTGGTCGGCGCGCTGCTGCACGCACTTTGGAACGCGCTGGTCAAGTCCAGCGACGACAAGGCGATGGACACGGCGCTGATCCATTTGCTCGGCTCGATGGTGGCGATTCCCCTGGTGCTATGGCTGGGCTGGCCGCGGGCCGATGCCTGGCCATTCATCGCGGTGTCGCTGCTCGTCCATGTGGGCTATTACACGACGCTCGCAGGCGCTTACCGGCACGGCGACCTCGGGCTGACCTACCCGCTGATGCGCGGCACCGCACCGCTGCTGGTCGCTCTGTCGGCCACCTTCACGCTGGGCGAAACGCTCTCGCCGCTGGCGTGGGCTGGTGTGCTCGGCATCAGCGCCGGCGTGCTGGCGCTGGGACTGAGCCCACAGGCACGCATGGCACCCCAGGCGATCCGCTTCGCGCTCGTCAACGCCGTCATCATCGCGATCTACACCGTCATCGACGCGCTGGGCGTTCGCGCTTCGGGCCACGCGCTGCAGTACGTCGCCACGCTGTTCCTGCTCGACGGCTGGCCCTTCGCCCTGATCGTCTTTGCAAGCCGCCGTGCGACGGTGCTGGCCTACGCGCGGCGGCGCTGGCCACTCGCGCTGCTGGGCGCAATCGCCTCCATGGGATCGTACGGCGTCGCGCTGTGGGCGATGACGCAGGCGCCGGTGGCCACAGTCGCCGCGCTGCGCGAGACCTCGGTGCTGTTCGCCGTCGTGCTGGGAGTCTGGTTCCTGAAAGAGCGCCTGAACACCCGGCGCGTCGTAGGCGCCTGCGCCATCGCCGCCGGTGTGATGGCGCTGCGAATGGGCTAGGGCAGCGCGGCTCCCTCGGCCGTCCCGCCCGCGCCTGGGTCGCGACAGACCGGGGGTCGAGCCGGCCCTCAGGGCTTCACGAACCGCAGGACGAATTCGTCTTTGGGTTGCGGCGGGTTGGGCGTGTTGCGGTCGCGCGGGTCCGCCGGATTGCGCAGGAACTGCGCTGCGCCGGCAAGCTTGAACCCGGCTTGCTCCACTTCGGCACGCAGGAATGCCTCTTCGATGCGGTGCAAAGTTCCCGACTCGGAGATGCCGGTTCCAGGCCTTCCTGCATGGTCGGCAATCACATAAGCCCCGCCGGGCTTGAGCGCCAGGAAGAGGGCCCGGTTCATCTGCGCGCGGTCTACGCCCATGTGGCCGAGGTCGTGGTAGTTGAACATCAGCGTGACCAGATCCAGTCCGTTGGACGCCAGCGCTGCAGGCACCGGCGCCTCGAAGGGCTGCACCAGCGCAACGATATGGCCGAACTTCGCCGCCCTGGCCGCCAGATTGACCGGCGACGGGCGCGCAGCCCCGCTGGCCGGCGCGGCGGCACCGGTGGCATTGCCCTCGGGCGCCGCCGGCGGCGTGCGCAGCACGCGCGGCGCGCTTTGCCCGTACACCCGCCCGGTCGGACCCGTAGCGCGCGCCAGCAGTTCGGTCGTGTAGCCGCCGCCGGCACTCACGTCGAGCACCACCATGCCGGGGCGGATGCCGATGAAAGCGAGCATCTGCGCTGGCGCGCGGCGCAGATCGTTAATACGGTCAGCCGCAAATCGGTCCGGGCTGGCGATGATGTCGGCAATCCGCTCGGCGGAAAGGACCGGGGGCACCGAGTCGCCGGGCGATAGACCCGCACAAGCGCCAAGCCCCAGCCCGACGCTCGTCAGCAGCGCCATGGCTGGCCGGCGCCCGACATACAGAGAGAAGTTTTCCATGGTCCATCCTGGTTGGTTCATCCGGATTTTGCCTCTATCGTCGCGCGCCATAGCGCCGATTGGAGCAAGGTGGCCCACCCACTGGCGCTGCGGCTAGGATAAGCTGGCGACACGGCGCCCCGATTTCCCACGGGCGCCATTGAAGGAGTGCCTAGATGGGCCTACCCACACACGCAGAAATTGTCATCGTCGGCGGCGGCATCGCGGGCTGCTCGAGCGCTTACCACCTGGCCAAGCTCGGCAAGACGGATGTGCTGCTGCTCGAGCAAGGCAAGCTCACCAGCGGAACCACCTGGCATGCGGCGGGTCTGGTCGGGCAGATGCGGCCCAACCGCAACATGACGGCGATGAGCCGCTACGGTATCGGCCTGTACGCGTCGCTCGAAGCCGAAACCGGGCTGGCGACGGGTTGGAAACAGTGCGGCAGCGTGAATGTAGCCAGTACGCCCGAACGCATGCAAGTGCTGCGCAAGCAGGCGGCAATGGCCGCGAGCTTCGGTGTCGAGTGCCATCTGATTTCTGCACGCGAGGCCGGCGAGCGCTACCCCATCATGCGCACCGACGATCTGCACGGCGGCATCTGGCTGCCTGGAGACGGCAAGGCCAACCCGACGGACCTGTGCATGTCGCTGGCCAAGGGCGCGCGCAACCGCGGCGTACAGGTGCATGAGGGCATCGAGGTCACCGGCGTGATCGTCGAGCGCGGCCGGGTAGCGGGCGTTCGCACCCACCAGGGCGATGTGCGCTGCGACATGCTGCTCAACTGCGCGGGGCAGTGGGCGCGCCAGTTCGGCCGCCTGGCGGGCGTCAATGTGCCGCTGTATTCAGCCGAGCACTTCTACATCGTCACCGGCAAGATCGATGGCGTCCATCCGATGCTGCCGGTGATGCGCGACCCCGACGGCTTTCTCTACTACAAGGAAGAGGTGGGCGGCCTGGTGATGGGCGGCTTCGAGCCGGTCGCCAAGCCCTGGAAAGTCGACCCGATACCCGCCTCCTTCGAGTTCCAGTTGCTCGACGAAGACTGGGAGCAGTTCGAGCCGCTGATGAAGAACGCGATCCACCGCACACCGTGCCTGGAAAGCGCCGAGATCAAGATGCTGCTCAACGGCCCGGAAAGTTTCACGCCCGACGGCAATTTCATCCTCGGCGAAGCGCCCGAGCTGCGCAACTATTTTGTCTGCGCCGGCTTCAACTCGTCGGGCATCGCAAATTCCGGCGGCGCGGGGCGTCTGATCGCCGAATGGATGGTGTCGGGCGAGCCAAGCTCGGACCTGTGGGACGTCGACATCCGGCGCTTCGGCCCTTTCACCGGCAACCGGAAGGCGCTATTCGAGCGCACGGCCGAAACGCTGGGCCTGCACTACGCGATGCGCTGGCCGCGGCAGGAGCTGGAAACCGCGCGGCCACTGCGCACCTCGCCGCTGTACGACGCGCTGTGCGCCAAAGGCGCCGAGTTCGGCAGCAAGAACGGGTGGGAACGCGCCAACTATTTCCGCGACCGCACGGCGCAGCGGCCGGCCCACACGCTGGGCGTGCCCGGCTGGCTACCCTGGATGGTCAACGAGCAGCGCGCGACGCGCGACGCGGTCGCGCTGTACGACCAGAGCTCTTTTTCCAAGCTGCTGCTGCATGGGCGCGACGCGCTCGCGGTGCTACAGCGCCTGTGCGCCAACGAGATGGACGTCCCCGTTAGCCGCATGGTCTATACGCCGATGCTCAACGCGCGCGGCGGCTTCGAGAGCGACGTCACGGTGATCCGCCAGACTCCCGACCGGTCCGGCGAGCGCTACCTGATCCTCACCGGTTCGGGGCAGGCGGTGCGCGATTTCGACTGGATTGCACGGCACATCGGCGACGGCGAACACGCGGTGCTCAACGATATTTCGCCGATGTACAGCGTGCTGTCGCTGATGGGGCCGGCGTCGCGCGCGCTGCTCGCACGCGTGAGCCCGGAGGACCTTTCGCCCGAGTCGCTGGGATTTTCCTGGACCCGCGTCATTGACCTGGGCTTCGCACGGGTGCGCGCCGCGCGCATGAGCTATGTGGGCGGGCCCGGCTTCGAGCTCATCGTTCCGGTGGAGATGGCACGCCATGTCTACGGCGCGCTGACGGACGCGGGCGCCGGACTGGGCCTGCGTGACGCCGGCTACTACGCGCTCGACGCGCTGCGCATCGAAGCCGGACGGCGCGCCTGGGGCGCCGAGCTCGGCCCCGATGAAAACCCGCTCGAGGCCGGCATGATGGCTTCGGTACGCATGGACAAGGCCAGCGGATTCATCGGCCGCGACGCATTGCGCGAGCTGCAGGGAAAACCGCTGCGCAAGAAACTGGTCACGCTGGTGCTCGAGGCGGCCGATGCCTGGGTCTGGGGCGGCGAAGCGATCGTCGTCGCCGGCAAAACCGTGGGCGAAATCAGCAGCGCCGGCTGGAGCCCGAGAGCCGGCGCCTGCGTTGCGCTGGGCTATGTGCGCGGCGACGCTGCGCATGAACCGCACAGTGCGACGCCGGCGCAGATCGAACTGTGGGGCCAGCGGGTGGACGTGCGGCTGTACGACCAATGGCCCCCAAAGGCCTGAACCCGCACACGCGCAACGGGGTGCATCGCCATCACGCAGGCTTTGTCCCGATTTTCGGGTCGGATGCTGCGGCCGCTTCGTGGCGGTCAATAACCTGGCGGGCGCGCTCGATCACCGGCAGGTCCACCATCTGTCCATCGAGCCGCTGGGCGCCGCTGCCGGCTAACGCGAATGCCAGCACCCGCCGCGCCCACCCGAGCTGCGCCGCCTCGGGCGCGAAGCCCAGGTGGGCGGGTGCAATCTGGGCGGGGTGAATGCACAGCTTGGCGCCAAAACCCGCTTGCGCGGCGCGGCGCACGTCGTCGGTCACGGCCTGCGCATCGTCCAGCGCAAAGGTCACCCCATCCACCGGCGCAGGCAGCCCCGCGCTAGCGGCGTGCAGGAGCATTTGCATGCGAGCCGGATATAAGATGTCCCAGGCATCCGCGCAGCCCATGTCGCGGGCAAGATCGGCGGACCCGAAAGCCAGCCGCTGCAGTTGCGGGTGCGAGCACAGATCGCCGAGTTGCAGGATGCCACGCGCCGATTCGACCAGGGCCATGATGGGCAGTGCGACCTTGGATGCAAGCATGTCGAGGTCTGCACTGGACTCGCTCTTGGACAGCATCACACCGGCCAGACATGGCCCATGTTTCTTCAGCAGCGCAAGGTCGTCGGTGAACCAGGCTGTGGATACCGCATTGATGCGGACCCAGACCGGCCGCAGCCGCGCTGCGTCACCAGCCGAAAGAAAGACATCCAGGGCCTCGCGCGCGGCGCCCTTCTGGCTGGCGTCGACTGCGTCCTCCAGGTCCGCGATGACAGCATGCGCTCCAGCGGCGAAAGCCTTGGCAATGCGTTCGGGCCGGGTCGCTGGCACAAAGAGGTAGCTCAGCGCCGTCATCGCGCAGACCCTTGCAAGGTGACCCGGCCGTCTAAAGCGACCTGGCCGAGGTTGTCGGTGGACCAGAGCGGTATCGCGGTGTCGCCCAGCCCCGGCGTCGGCGCGGCATGCAGGTGAAAGCCGCTGAGATCAAAAGTGGGCCGGAGCGCTTTGAATTCAAAACTGCGGACGAAGCGGCCCGGCGCCACCCGAGTCTCGATCAGGTTCAGCAGCAAGGTGGCTATCAGCGGACCATGTACCACCCGCCCCGGGTAGCCCTCCACCGTGCGGCAATAGTCGGCGTCGTAGTGGATGCGGTGGCCGTTGAAGGTGGCCGCCGAGTAGCGGTACAGCATGACCGGATCAACTACCACCGCCTGCAGATATTGGCCCTCGCGCTCGAAGGCGTGGCGGCCGGCTCGGACCTGAGCACCCAGCTCAGCCAGCGCCGCGCTATCGGCCGGACTCGGCGGGCCGCGATAGACGATATCTTGCTCTTCCTCGAGAATGGATCCATCGCCGTCACGGTAGCTGTGCGCCACGGTGACAAAAACCATCTCTCCGGTGCGTCCGGTCTTGCGGCTGATGCGCAGGATCTCGGAAGTCTTCTCGACGACCGTTCCCACAGCAAAGGGGCGCTGCCAAACGAGCCGGCTGCCGGCCCACATGCGGCGTTCCAGCGCCACCGGCGGCAAGAAGTCGCCGCGCATCGGATGACCGTCGGGCCCGAGCCCGGACTGCAGCACCACCGGGTTAAAGAAGAGCCAGTGCCAGCCAGCAGGCAAGGGCCGGCTGTCAGGCCGCTGCAGACGCTGCGCATCGTTGAGCGTCGCGGCCATCTGCCGTACCTGCACCGGGCTGATCGTGTCGACGACGGTTTGGCGCTTGCCGACCCACGGGCTAAGATCCTGATCGGCGGCGTCCATGGCTTGGGCTCAGTACGACCGCGGCATGCCCAGCACATGCTCGCCCAGATACGACAGGATCATGTTGGTCGAAATCGGCGCGACCTGGTACAAGCGGGTTTCACGAAACTTGCGCTCGATGTCGTACTCGGAAGCGAAGCCGAAACCGCCATGGGTCTGCAAGCACACATTGGCAGCCTCCCACGAGGCGTCGGCTGCCAGCAGCTTGGACATATTCGCTTCGGCACCGCAGTGAATGCCGGCGTCGAAAAGCTCGCAGGCCCGGTAGCGCATCAGGCTGGCGGCCTCGACGTTGACGAAGGCGCGGGCAATCGGGAACTGGATCCCTTGGTTCTGGCCGATCGGACGGTCAAATACCACCCGCTGCTTCGCGTAGGCGCTGGCCTTTTCTGTGAACCAGTAGCCGTCGCCAATGCACTCGGCAGCAATCAGAATGCGTTCCGCATTGAGCCCGTCCAGGATGTATTTCAGGCCCCTTCCTTCTTCGCCAATCCGGTTTTCGACCGGAACCTCCAGGTTGTCGATAAAGATCTCATTGGTCTCGTGGTTGACCATGTTGCGGATAGGCCGAACGGTGATGGTCTTGCCGACCGCTTCGCGCAGGTCGACCAGGAACACCGACAGGCCCTCGCTTTTCTTCTTCACTTCCGCCAGCGGCGTGGTGCGCGCCAGCAGCAGCATGTAGTCCGAATGCTGCAGCCGCGAGGTCCACACCTTCTGCCCGTTAATCCGGTAGCGGTCGCCCTTGCGAACGGCGGTGGTCTTGAGCTTCGTGGTGTCGCTGCCGGTACTCGGTTCGGTCACTGCCATCGACTGCATTCGGATCTCGCCGCGGGCAATGCGCGGCAGCAGGTCCTGCTTCTGCTGATCGGTGCCGTGGCGGACGATGCAACCCATCACATACATCTGGCCATGGCAGGCGCCCGAGTTGCCGCCGGCGCGGTTGATCTCCTCCATCACCACGCTCGCCTGGGTCAGCGACAGACCCGCGCCACCATACTCCTCGGGTATCAGACCGGCGAGCCAGCCGGCCTGCGTCAGCGCGGTGACAAATTTCTCGGGGAATGCGCGGGCTTCATCGACCTCCTGCCAGTAGCGGGAGTCAAAGGCGCTCACCACCTGTCGCACGCCCTCGCGCAACTCTGGGAAACTGTGATTGTTCATGCGCTTAGCTACCCGTTGGGGCGAACATTTGACCGCCATCGACATTGATCACGCTGCCGCTGAGGTAGCCACAAAGAGGCGACGCGCAGAAGACCGCGAGTTGCGCCATCTCGGCGGGTTCGGCCAGCCGCCCAAGCGGAAACTTGCCGGTCAGCTCGGCCCAGCGGCTCGCGTCACCCAGGCGGCTGATCGCCTGTTGTTCGAGCATGCCCTGCATGCGGTCGCTGCGGGTGGGAGATGGGTTGATGCCGAAGACGCGGACACCGTGCTTCATGCTGTCGCCGCCCACCGCGCAGGTGAAAGCCATGAGAGCCGCATTGCCGGTTGCGCCGCAAATGTAGTCCGCGCGGGGAGCCGCGCCGGCCATGCCGATGATGTTGCAGATGACGCCTTGGCGTCGGGCCTGCATCATCGGCAGATAGGCGCGGGTCAGGTTGATGTAGCCAAAGACCTTGAGCTCCCAGGCATCTCGCCAGCGCGCTTCGCTCACTTCCTGCAGATTGCCGCCGTGGATGGCGCCCGCATTGTTGACAAGGATGTCGATGTCCGGGACCAAGCCCCTTAGCTCGTCGGCCGAACCCGAGCGCGACAGGTCCACCAGCAGCGCCTGTGGCTTGGCCAGTCCGGCCTGTACAAAGGCCTGCTCGGCCTTCTCCAGATTGCCGCGGTCGCGGGCCACCAGAACAGGGCGGGCTCCTTCGCGGGCAAAGGCCAATGCAATCGTCAGGCCAATCCCGCGTGAGCTGCCGGTGATGAGAACCTGCTTGTCCTTCAGTTGTAGATCCATGGCTTTCTATTTCGATGGGGTGATTTCAAGGGGAAGGCGGCGGCACCTGGTCTGCGTACCAAGACGCCATGGATGCTCCTGTCATGAAGCAGACATTGGGGGTCTGCATCAGCAGATCGAGCATTCGCTCAAGGCTTTCGAAGCGGTGCGGAACGCCGATCAGGTGCGGGTGCAGGCCAATCGCTAGCGCCCGCGGCTGGATCTTCGCCTCCCGCTCGAATAGGCGCAAGGTATTTTCGAGCCGCTGGTACATTTCGTTGGAGCTGTGTTTTTCGACGGCAAAAATGATCGAGTCATTGATCTCCAGGTTGTAGGGCAGCGAGAGCAAGGGCCCGTGACGGGTCTGCATCCAGCGCGGCACGTCATCTACAACCCAGTCAAAAACATATTCGACGCCCTGGCGTTTGAGGATATCGGGCGTATCGTGCGACTCGCGCAAACCCGGGCTGAGCCACCCTTTGGGCCGCCTGCCAGTAAAAGACTCGATCATCGCCAGGCTGGTGGCTATAAGCGCCTCTTCACCTTCAGCCTGGTTGAGCGCCTTCTGGTGAACCCCATGCCCGATGAATTCCCATCCCGCCGCGTGCATGGCCTGCGCGGCGCTCGGGTAGGCCTGTATCACGCCTGCATTGAAACTGGTGGACGCGGGCAGGCCGCGAGACGAAATGGCGTCGAGAATGCGCGGCAAACCGGCGCGCATGCCATAGTCAGCCCAGCTGAAGTTGGGCACATCGGGCATGGTTTCCTTCCCATGCGGCGGCGTTATGATGGTGCGGGGCATCGCCGCGTCGAACACCCAGTGCTCCACATTGACGACTAGGTGAACCATGATGGCGCCGTCAACATGCGGCCGCAGAAGCGGGCCATCGTTGGAAAAATGGTAGGGTATGCGCGGGTTAGCCATATGATGACGACCTAGGTGGGACAACCGGAAATGATAAGGCGTTAAAGGATCTCCCCAAGCGGCATGTGCGGCAGCGGCGGTGCCGCCGGGACGGCGCGCGGTGCCGGGGCGAACTTAAGCGGAAAGCTCTTGATTTGGTGTTGATTTCTTTATAGGAGTACTTTTATGGCTTTGTT
>Ga0114974_10000333_pt1 | contig 40179 bp, 52 predicted proteins | sample S_130206_EF_Meta_FD_87318 | JGI IMG/M metagenome (GOLD analysis project Ga0114974, IMG submission 87318) | Freshwater microbial communities from Lake Simoncouche, Canada to study carbon cycling - S_130206_EF_MetaG | ecosystem: Environmental > Aquatic > Freshwater > Lake | place: Lake... | reverse complement strand
TAGTTGAAGACGGTTTGTCAAAATTTACATAACCAACAACTCCACCTGTTGTCATTTCCCATACAAAACCAAAATCGGTATTTGGGTTCCATGTTGTTGATGTTGAAACTCTAAACGTTCCAACTACTGCCCCATCTCCAGTTGGTATAATAGGAGCTGTTTCATTGGTAAAGATGTTTGTTGCTGAAGAGAAGTTTAATTTTCTTGCACCTGAGATATATGGTAAATTAGTAGTTCCTTTATTAGGCCAGCCTAACAGTAACTGATGCGCATTTTCATTTAATGCTTTCCAAGTTATAATTCCTGTTGTTAGCTTTGGAGAATGAACTCCACGTACAATTAAACTATTAAATTTAACGACTGTTGTTCCAGTGCTTGTTAAACGGATTTGGAAGTCTGCAGTGTTTGTTGTTGAACCTAACCACTCCATATCCATTTTGACTGATACTGTTGGTGCAATGTTAGTTAATTCTTGTAATCTTTGTTCTAGAATGCTCATTTTTATTACTTTCGTGTTTGATTTTTATTTTTTGTATATTTGTCTAAACTTGTTAATCCTAAACAACCAAACGCCAACATACCAACTGTTTGTACTAGTACGTCGGAAGGATGTATATCGCCATGTGAAAATGAATTAGCTAACAGTGTAACATTTAAAAAAATGATGCATATTAGTCCTGCTACTCGTTTTGATGATGCGTTGCCTGACTCGTCATTTAATAGATTATTCATACCATCCTTTAAGATAAATATGGGACAACTTCAAATAACATGAATTATAATTTCGTTGCAGATTATGCAGATTAAATTCAGCGTTTACATACAATTAATTGGGATTCTTGGGCAATTAAACTAACAATTGTTATTTGACAATTTCCTAATTTAAATGTTCCTGGTTGCCCGGAGTCTTGCAATATTTCTGATAGTATTTGTATGTATTGAAAATCTAATTGAGTAAATGTGTTTCCATCAATTGACACAACTATATCATTTTCTCCGGCCGGATCGTTGTATCCAATACAAAATACACGTTTAGTTAAATCAAATTTGGTATTTGCCTGTTCCGTTTCAATATATGAATCAGTTAATACCTGCATAGCATCATCTATATAGATTCGATCACACCATGGCTCTAATGTTTGTAATAAAGTCATATTGCAATTTGTAACTTGAAATGCAATATTATATTTGGGTAATATCCTAGGCATCATTAATTCGTCATGTAGAACATTTTGTCCCCACTTTCTCCACCACTCACGAAATTTGATAGCTCGCAACGATTTATACTCTTCTGAATCTTTGGGTTTATACCAAATTGTTCCATCGGGTAATGGTATCTCTGCTTCAATTTCAATACCATCTTTGAATCTACTACCTCTGCAAGTCATATGATATACAAATGAATCGCGAGATTGAATCAATCCATATCCGGCTAAATGCATACGGTTAAATATATCTGAATCTTCTAATTCCATTGGCGCAAATAAAGGATCATGTCCCCCTATAGCTTCAAAGTCTGATTTATACATCATCCATGGGGCAAAGATGCCGTTTGTGTGTTTATCTGCATTTGCTTGTTCTAGAACCACCACTTCTTTTAAAAATGCATCACGTTCAAACTCTTCTGGCTCAAATCCAAATGCACGTACATGTTTTTCTGGTCCAGGCGGATGTAATGGTGGTTCAATACGTGTTGCGGCTACAACAACACCTGGTTTCATATGTTTCAATGAATTTGGAATATGATTGGTTGTAGTAATCATATCGGCGTGAAGTATACTAAAGATTTCCGTACGGGATAATTCTACGCCTTTATCATATAATATAGTATGACCAACACGTTCTGGGCCGTCATTTTTATACTTAATAAAATGTTCTCCCGTTAAAGTTTGTATCCATTCCCATGTGCCATCCGTTGATGCATCATCCAATAAAACGATATCATGTGATGTGCCATAATTATCTGTAATTGATTGTACTGCTTGTTGCAAATACTTTAAATTGTTCCTTGACGGAATTATAAAACTAATTCTCATTGTTTCCTTAATATTTCATATGTGTTTTTAATGCCTTTTTCTAATCCGACAAGTTTTATTGGTAATCCTCGCCATGTACCAATATACGGATTGCCTTTGTTAATTCCTACCTCAACACCCACTTTATAATCACTAAGACTGTTTATTATTTTAGCAATATCAGTTAGCTTTGATTTATCCATATACACACAATCCATCTCCTCGTACACCCACTCTTCACGAGACAGAAAGTAGTCTACCAAGATGACAAGGTCTTCCATATAAAAGAAGTCCATCTGTTTATCTTCATGAATTACCATATCCTCACGATTGATATACCGTTGTATGTTGCCTTTGATAAATCTAGTATCAAGCTCATTCTCATCAAACACTGCAAATATCCTAAGGTTTAAAAAGTTTGGTTTAGAGAACATAGAATCTGCAATCATCTGCTTACTAATTCCATAAGGAGTTGTAGGGTTGCTCAATTCAGCTCCCGATCCAAAGCTAATGAGTTTAGTAAATCTGTCTTGGTGATTAAGTAAATTTCTATACATTAGCAAGTTCTCTCTTATTACTAGGTCTGTTTCCTCTTTTAATCTATTACCTCCAGAAGTTGCTGTATGAATAACCACATCAAATGTTTTATCATAAAAAAACTTATAAGTTGATGCCCAGCAGGTTAGGTCAAAATCCTGCCTAGTTACCGTTGTTATGTCGTATTTACTAGATAAAGAAGAATGTATGCTCTTTGCAATATATCCATTACCGCCTGTAATTAATATTTTCATTATTTTTCTTTAGAATAATCGCCAAATTCAACTAATATGGTACTTTTGCCATCTGTGCGATTCAATGCTAATTCATATGCAGGAACAATATCTTCCGGTTCATGTAATTCAATGATATCAATTGTTTTACACATCATTCTGAATGCATCTGCAAAATTACCTTTATGTTGATCTTGCGGGTCAACCGGACGTTCACTTCCTACTGCAACTCTAATAATTGCTTTAGGAGTACATCGGCCATCTGATAATAACATGAATTTATCTAAATGATTGATTATTTGATCTGTTCCCATCAATAAAAAATTCCATCTAGGCATAATAGAAACAGGAATCATTCCTTGTATAGCCATTCCATTCACTACACCACTTTGCAAATATTCTGCAACGGGAAATTCTATTTTCTTTTCATCAAGAATATGTGTTAAGGTATCATATAACCCAGTGCCAGCATATTTAACAGCTTGTCCGATAAATATAGTTTTATCATGTTCAGCTAATAAGGACATTGCCTTTTTTAATTCTTCAAAGTATTTCATAACATTAAAATTGAACTCGTTCGCCTGCTCCTGCGTGTGGATATTTAGTATTTTTATATTGATAGTATATCAAATTTGGTTGACGATAAATGCCATCCGTTGACATAATTGAATTCCAATTATTTACATCGTCAATAAAGTATGGACATTCTCGATTCCAAATTTCATTTGTAGGTGTTAACACTGATAGATCATTTGACTCTACAACAAATGTGATTGGTAAATTGTGATTTCTAGCAAATTTATATGCTTCATGAAAATGTCCTGTTTCTGCTGACATATCTCCTACCCAACACCATACATGATTTGCTTTACCTTGCAATTTATTTGCGTATGCAATACCCGTTGCAATCGATGGAATTCCTCCTACAATTGAACTACAAATAAATTTGTATTCTGGCAAATTCATTACCATCGATTTACCTTTAATAATTTCTGATGTTAATAAATCTTGCGGAATGCCTTTTAATAAAGCCTGATAATGATTACGCCATGTGCAACAAACCCAATCATTTTCTCGATCAACCTGTTGAAATACTTCTGTAATTTTTATCTCGTTGCCTGAATATAAATGTATAGGCGCTTTAATTTTCTTTTGATTGAATAATTCGCCAATATGCGTTTCGTATGCAATCATTTCCTCAGGTGTTACCATATGAATTTCTTTTTATAGTAGTTAACAATTTCTTTTAATTCTGTATCAAATATTTTTTCAGGTTTCCAACCTAATAATCTTAACTTCATATCATCTAATGCATAACGAACATCTTGGCCTTGTCTGTTATATGATAAATCTACATGATCTTCATGGTTCGCATCCGGATAATATAATTTAATAACTTTTTGTATAGTATCCAAATTACTTTGTTCAAATCCTCCACAAATGTTATAAATTTCATTTTCAACTCCAGATTCAATAATTGTGATAACTGCGTTAGCTGTATCTTGTGCATGTAACCATGTTCTTACCGGAGTACCATTATTATGTAATGGAATTAATTTACCTAACTTCAAATGCTTACACGCCTTAGGTATTAATTTTTCAACGTATTGGCCAATCCCGTAATTATTTGTAGGTCGCACAATAACATATGGTAAATCATAAGTTCTACCCCATGCAGTAATTAACATATCTGCTGCTGCTTTTGTTGCTGAATATGGGTTCGATGGTTTCAATAAATCTGTTTCTATATGTGCACCTTCTTCAATATCTCCATATACTTCATCAGTACTGAAATGTAATAGGATAGGCTTCTTTGTATGTTCACCGCGGTGATTATTAATTAATTCTAATAAATTATGTACACCATTTACGTTAGAATGAACAAATTCATCGCTATTAGCAATTGAATTTCCAACGTGCGTTTCTGCTGCGGTATTAATTACATAATCACAATCATATAAAAATTTCAAATCATTTAAATCACAATGAACAAATGAAAAATTTGGATATGATTTAAATTCATTCAATAAAGTTTTGTTAGCAGCATAAGTCATCTTATCAACGCCCTTTACATACCAACCCTTTTCTAAACATGTTTTTGTTATGTATGATCCTATAAATCCTAAACAACCTGTTACGTATACTACTTTTGTCATATTACTATCCTATATAAACTTCTTTTGATTTATTAAAATCTGATCTTTTTTCTATTAATTCTATTATGTTATTATCATCTCGCTGTTCCTCCGTTGGAGAAAATAATGCTCTAGATCTAGTATCAACATTTACTGGTGGCGGTGTTAGATAATAAATTGCTAAACTTTTTCTATATTGGTTTTCAGGACAATTAACTTGTTTACTTAAGCCGTGCCATGAATTTTGCGTAGTATCAAATAAAACAGCTTTATTAAATCCTACCGATATTTCTTTTACTAAATCACCAGATCTTTTATTTTCACTATCTGGAGCATATAACCCAAAATGACCTCCATATTCATCTTCCCAATCTTTGCAAAGATAAATAATCAAATTCAATTTGCGTTGCATTTTTAACATCGGGTGTATTGAATAATCTAAATGCGGATTCAATTTTCCTCCATTTGCATGAATGTGCCAACCACCTCCGTGTAACCCGTGATCAGCTAATAACAGCGTATTCAATTTATTAGATAATGTTTCTAGAATTAAATTAGAATTTAAAAATGAAAACATTTGATATGTTTGTTTTGGATATTGTCGCCAATCACTTAAAAGTTTTTTGTCTTCAATTTTATTTTTATAATTAAACCAAATTGGATTATCAAAATCTGGAAATTCGTTATATAATTGATTTGCTAATTCAATTGGTAAAAAATCTTCAATAACGGTGTGTGTAAATGGGGCTTGTTCTAATTGTGCTGCAGCTAATTTTTGTACTATATAATTTTTGTCTTGATTTGTCATATCGCGATCCATTCTTTAGGATAATAATTTTTATTCATAAACTGATTTGCTTGATCTGATGGACCTATATAATCAGTTGGGCAAACTACAATTTTATCTGGATTTTGGTTCAAGTATGCACCCCACCAACTAAATGTACTATTTGCTATAATATTGTGATCACATAGTGTCATCATACACATATCTACATAGTTAGAATTGTTCTCACTATAGAATACATTTTCACCTACAATATATTGTTTACACCATTCGATATCATCAGAAAATACCAAAACTTTAAAATAAGGAAATCGTTCTAAAAAGATTGATATTGCTTCATTATAATAATCTAATGTTAAATTCAAAGATGATACTTGCAAATAATCTCCCCTACGAACATGTAATGAAATTATAGGATATGATTCATTTTCTTGTATAGTTTCAATATTGCGTATTGCAATATCCAATATTTCTGGTTTGAATTGAAATATGTCAATTAAATCATGTCGATATTCATGCCAATAATGATATAAATGAAACCAACCTTGTATGTCCCAGTTATGTTGTGGATTCAATTCAAATACATTGTTATCTAATACAACATCTTTAACTTGATATACAGCTGTTATTGTATTATCAAAATCATATGTAAATACATGATGCTCTAAATCAAAGGCATCAAACAATTTAACACCTCTGAATTGATGTATGTATTCTTCAAATAAACGTATTTCGCAATTTAATTTTTTCGAAACAGCATACAATCCAGCATATTGTCCCATTTGCGAACCAAATTGTGGACCTATAGATAAATTGGTTTTTGTTATGTAACTCATTGAATAACTCTTTTTATAATAATAAATATAATGAATTATTTTTTAGATCCATAATAATCAACTAACTTTTGTACGATATCATCAATTGAATATTTGCATTGATACCCAAAATTTGTTAACTTTGTAGTATCTAAATATGAATTTTTAACTTGAACTACATTATGAAAATGTGTAGATTCAATTTCTATGATATTTGATTTCGAATTAGCTAATTCAATAGATTTTTTAATAATATTCAAAAACAAATATGGTTTTCCGCTTCCTACATTGATAATTTCATTTACTGGAGCTTTTGTTATACAATGTTTCATTGCACTTGCAACATCGTCAACGTATATGTAATCGCGAAGTACGTTTCCTCCATAGTATAAATGTACATCTTGATCTTCAACAATTTCTTTAATCAAAAACTGTAATGCATTTTTCTTTTTAGAAATTTTTCCATCACCTTCGCCTAATACATTAGCTAATCGAAAGATACGATATTTGATACCATATGTATTACAAAAACTAATAATTAACTGTTCTGCACATCTTTTTGTTATAGAATAAAACCCAGTTGGATTACACGCTAAATCATCTTCTCGGAATGGTGTCTTATCATTTTGACCATATACGAACCAAGAACTAACAAAATTAAACGTTGCGTTAGGACGCGATTTAAGGTGATCTAACACATTCAGCAGTATTGTTAAGTTAGTATTCACATCTACATGTAGATCCATGTGTATGTTGTAATTATCTATTGTACTGATGAAATACAATATGTTATCCGTTTGTGGTTTATAATCATCTCGATCATTAACTATTATCTGATCATTAAACATTTCACAAAAGCGACTACCGATAAATCCAGTACCGCCAAATACATTAATTTTTTCCATATTATATTTCATTTAATAAATTTATCATTGATTGAGTTGATGGATGTCGTTTACCATGAAATCCAAATGTTTGTGTTAAATCAAATTCACATTCTGGTATTACCGATTCTAAAGAAAATTTCATTGCAACTCGTACCGGTGCAAATTTAAATCCATGTTCTTTTAAATATTCATTTTGTACAACACCTATAGTCCAATCATCATGTACAACATCTGCTATAATAGTTTTGCAAAAATCCATTAATTTTTTACTTCGGATACAAAATCCACCGTTGCCAACACGTCCTTCTGTTTGCTCAATTGGACCTGGCCATGGTGCACCGATATAATCATATTTTAAAAAATCATCTGACCAATGTTGTGGGTTAATAACAAAACCATCATCGTGAATCATCATAGCAAATTCTCCATCTACATACTCACCTAAATTGTTCATTACAAAATCACTATATTGTTCCCTTGTGTGAAATTCTGGAATTTGTATGAATTCAATATCGTCAGGCAAGTTACCAGGAATTCTATTAGATAATATTTTTTTGTTTTTAAATTTAATTTCTTTAGAACTATATTGCAATGCACGAACAGACATTTCTGGTGCGTGAGTGTTTATTGACAATAATGTTACATTTGATAGATCAATCATAATTCTCCAATAATTTAATTTTGTTTAATGCGTGTTCGTGTAATTTTCCATGGAAGCCGAATGTATTTTCTAAATCATATTCACATTCTGGTACAGCGTGTTCTAATGAAAACTTTGCTGCTACTTCTACTGGAGCGTAATTACATCCATGATATATAAAATAATCAAAATATGTATTTGTTACTAAAACATCATTATGAGCATTGGTATTTGGCAATGTTTGTTCAACATCCATAAATTTTTTGCTTTTCAATACAAATCCGCCATTTCCTACTCGATTTTTACTACACCAATCTAATGCAGGCCACGGAGCTCCAATATAATCATATTGTAAAAATTCTGGTAACCATTTGTCTGCGTTGATAACAAAACCATCTGCGTGTATTGATAACATGAATTCGTTATCGATATGTTTTGGTAATTCATTTAAATGAAACCAATTCATTGTTTGATGTGTTTGTTTTGGTATTTCTATGAATTCAATATTGTCTGTTATATTATTTGGTTTGTAGTGTGCAAATAATTTAAGCGATCCAAATTCAATATCTTTAGAACTATACAATAATGCACGAACTGAATTTTCTGGGTCAACACAATTAACTGAAATTAAATCTATATTACTTAAGTTAATCATACTAATTTTTCAAATAAATTTTTAATGTAATATTCTTCAATTTCTTGTTGTCCTTTTGTACATCCGTATGCTGGTTGAATGCCGTAACAATTTCTAACGAATGCTGGTGTTTGTCCTCGTTGCTGCGATAACATGTTTACTTGTCCCTCATCCCAATGATCAAAGAATAATTCTTGTGACTTAACATAAAATTCTGTTTTAGAAAAGAACAAATTATCACATAAATATGGAGTAGGATATGTTGTATCCAAATAATATTCTTGTTTCTCTAATAATGCTGATTTGTTATTTACAGCGTGTTTTGCTAAAAACATATTATAATCATATGAGAATCTAGCAGGATGTATTCCTTTTACAATAGTATAAAACCATGGCAATCCAATTCTATTATCAGTTGGATTAATTTTTGCTACTAGTTCCCAATATTCTTTACCGTTCCACGTTGTAGAATTTTTAATGTAATTATATAATGGTTCAAAATTACAACCAAAAATTCCAGCTTCGATATTATCTTTAAGGAATATGTCATGTGCTTGTTTTGTTTCTTCTTCGTTTAAGAAGTCTTCAATAAACATTTCTACCGAAGGCATACCATTTGATAACGATGGCGTTAACATTGATATTTTAGGATCATTTAGGATGTCAATATTTTCTAACATGTAATCCCATACGTGTCGACTAATAAAAACATCATCATCCCATTTGCAACAATATTCTGCTGTAGATTCGTGTGCTAATCGAACTTTATCTATATAGTCATCTTTGGGCATACTAGCTAAAACAACGCTAATGCCATTTTCTAATACAGATTGAGCTATGTCTTCCCATAATTCTTCTTGTTCATGATTATGATAAATAAAAAGTTCAATATCCTTTTTGTTTTCATCCTTCATCATAGAAAATTCATGAATTGCTGCTTTTGTCATTGGTAGCCGGCTTTCTTTGCCAGCACATGTAAATAAATTGATTTGTATCATAATTAAAGTAGTTTATATGGTATTTCTAAATTTAGTGCTCGTGCGAAATAATTTACATTGGAATTGGTGCAACATAATAACATATTAGTTTTAGCTAATAAGTATGCTTCGATGATTACATCTTCACCTACATAATATTTACTACATTGCATTGAGTTGTGATAATGTAATGGAGAATCTGAAATACTTCTAAATGTAACATCATATTCTATAACTTTATCGCCGAATGCTTGTTTTATACAATCAACTCTATATTGTTCATCTGATGCAATAAAGACATAATCATAATCATCAATATACGTTGCAATTTTATCAACATAATATTGCATATCTTGTTTATCTGGATGATCTGTGCCTCTACAATGGATTCCTAATATACGTTTGTTTTCAAATTTTGATTTATAAAAATCATCAATCTTTTGTTGTACATGGGGTAACAATTCAACATATTTTTGAATTATGTTGTGATATTCAATTCTGCGTTGTGCATAGACATCTGGTGTTAGATAGATATCTCGAAACTCACTCCATTTATCATGTAACAATCCAACTTCTGAACTTATCGTGGTTGGCATTGAATCTGTATGTGGTTGTTTAAAATAATAGTTCCAAACATTGTCGATACCTTGTTGACTATACATTTCTTCATCAAAATAACATGATTCCCTTCCAAACCAAATATAATATTCATCTTCAGGATAATGATACATTGCTCTAATAGTTTGCCATATAAATGCAAACATTCCGGAATTATGTTGTGTGGGGTGTAATAATCTATACATGTTTATTTAATATAATAAATTTTTCTTTAAATTCAAATTAAATCCTTAAGGAATTTATCAAACAATTGATCATTGTTATATGCATATTGTTTTGCTAATTCAAAATTCCTTTGAATTGCGTCTTTTCGAGACTCATAATCAGAATCAGTTAAAGTAGTAACAATATTGTATAATTCATCAATTGTATTAAATATAATGATACCATTCATATCAAAAAAGTCTGAAATGTTTGCACATCCATTGTATATTGGGATAGTTCCGGTTAAAAAACAATCTAATATCTTTTCGGTAAAATAGTTATCATGATTTCCGTTTTCGATAGCTACGGAAAATTTATAATCTCGTAATCCTTCAATTTTGCCTACAATATCACGGATTCCGCGGCCAAAGAAATCAACGTCAACTGATTTGTCGATCAATGTTTTAGCACAATCAACTCGGAATCGATGACCTTTAGTCATTACTTTGTTTGATGTAATAAATGATATTAATTTATGTTTATCGTAAATTTTATATAACAATTCATCTTGCAATAATGGATATTCTTGTGAATGAACATTTTTATTCAAAACTGCCTCATAACCTCCGTTACGGAACATTGCATTAGGTAATTGTAATAATTCCGGATCAAATGTTAAAATTCTATCAAATTTATTAGCATTTTGTTTTACCGCGTCATATACTTCATGTTGCTGCAATAAATGCGGAGCTTCGTGTATATCAGCAATAATTTTACCTCTGTTAATAGTTATCTCACCATTAATGAATTTAATAATATCCATATCTTGAATCAATGTTATATCAAACTCGCCATCGGATAATCCGTATACGTATGAAAATGTTTTAGGTATACTATTTCTTTCTCGGAAGTCGCCAATAACATTTACTTGTGGTAATGTCTCGCCACTTAATCCTTGTTTATAATGTTTTTTATTGCGTATCTCAATTTCATATTTACTATTATCAACACTTTCACGTTCGTGTGTTCGTATTTGATTAGATTTACTATGATTATATACACACGCATAAAAATCAATTAATCCAATCTTATCTGGAGTACACATTTCTAAACATGGATATTGCATTGCTAAATCAGCTGCGTGCCAATATAATTTATCATCCAAATTAGAAACAAAATCATTCATATTGATTGCTTTATATAAAAAAGATCGATATGTACGTAAATGACTTGCTCTCCAATGATCTTGTCGATATAATTTATGTTGATGTATAAAATCTGGAAATGGTGTTGATTGCGGATATGGTAATGTTGGTTCTTCATCAAACCCATTCCATGCAATAAAGCCACCATATGTCATCCAACAATCATGCTCATTATAATATTCATTAAATTTTTCTAAGACTGTTTCATCATATAACCAATCATCACCATCTAGATGAATCATGATACTATCATCATCAGCTAAAAATTCTTCCAATTCATGAGAATAATTATACATTGCACCTTTATTCTCAGATCTATTGATAAGTTTAAATTTAGGATTATCTCCTACTAGTTCAGTAACTCGTTCAAATGTCTTATCGGTAGATGCATCACAAAGATATAAAACTTCATAATTAGTATATGTTTGATTTAATATGCTGGCAATATTAAATTCAACCCATTCTTCATTATTGTATGAAGGTGTTACGATCCTAAATTTATTTTGTTTCATTATTTTTGATTTTTTTGCAATGTAAACGCCCAAATTAGATTTGGAGAATATGGATTATTTGTTGATGCATATTGCATTGTTGTTGCGTCAATTGATGTTTCAAACCAATCATTAAAATTTTCAGAAAAATAAAATGTATTTTCAATATTACATTTATTTCTAGCTGCCAATTGTTCAATTAATTGTATTCTATCACAATCATATCTTCGAAGAAATGGCATCTTATTACCAGGATTAATATCTCCGGACATTATTGGTTGTCCTGCAGGAACTGTAATAATTATTTTTGCATCTTCTGAATCATCTAATAATGTTATCATTTTTTCTATTGCACGTAAATCATGATTCCATCGAATAAAATCGTTGCCGGCGTATTCACCAGAAAATCCTGAAAATTCTGCAAAATTCATTCCGAAATGTTCTAATACATTAATACATATAATATATTTGTATTTTGTTTCTTCATCAGCTTCGATAAAATCTTGTTGTATAAATGAAACTCTGTTATCAGTACTGATAATATATTCTAATGTACTTTTAGCGCCCATTGACATAATATCAGTACATAAACATGAATCAAATGGTCTTTTTAAAACTGCTTGAAGAATTCCTTCTGTTGCAATACGCTCTCCAACAATTAAAATTTTATCAGAGTCAACTTGTTTTTCTAGTTCACGTTCTAGATATGGTATTTCGACTAATTTAGTACCTTTTATTTCAAATTTATTCATATATTTCCTTTTTTAATAGTTTCATTAAAGATATCATACATTTTTAATTTCCACAATTCCAAATCATAATATTTTGTATAATTTTCTTTTGCTACTTTACTACAATGCATAAAAAATTCAGATTCTGTGTTAAGTTTATAAGCTAATTGCCTAGCTGTATCAATATCTTCAACATCAACTGATAATTCAGGGTGACATAATTTTTGTGTATCTAATTTTTTATTTCCTATACACGGAATTCCAAAATAAGCACAATTTAAACTAAATGTTCCTGCTGCTACTGTTGGCATTAAATGTATTGCATATTTGAATGTGGACAATTGTTTCATCCATTCTACCCACATTAATCTAGGTAAATGATTTAATCCGTCGATATGTTCTTCATTTGTTCGTTTAGAATGAGAATCTTGAGTCCATTTTTCTCCATCAAATTCATTTGCAACGATAAAGCTCTGAAAGCCGCCATACCATCTAGAAAAATTACCCCCAATGATAACATTGTCTGTTTTATAATTTATGAAGTTTTGCAAATGGTGTTCAATCATTAATGTTGGCATAACTTCGACTGTCTTATTTGGAAATAAACCTTTATACCATAAAACATCACTTTCATTGTGTGCTAATAATAAATCAAAATCATTTAACTTATTATAATAATTAAATTGTACATTTAAGTCATATTCATTGAATAACCAAATCGGGCCTTCTTGCATATGACAAATAATTTTATTATTAGATTTTAATACATTGACTAAATCAGTTTCTAAAATAGATCCTAATACATCATGTTTTCTAGCTGATATTTCTACACCATGGGTATCTACCATAACATTACCTTGTGGGAACAATATAATGACAATGTCATATCCAATAATTGAATTATAATTTTGTATATTATAATGATTTGCATCTAATGCGTGAATCCACGCAAATTCAGTTCTCATATTAGTGTGATCTGCGGGAATCTTTCCTACAAATCCCATTTCCGTTAAAAATGCTACTTTCATTTATAAAACTCCATCCAATATGCAATCATTTCATCAAGCATAGTTTCAAATGTATAATCAGGCTCCCAATCGGTTGCTGTTTTTAATTTAGTGCAATCTCCTTTAAGATCATGTAACTCTTCTGGTCTAAAGAATTTAGCATCCGCAGTAATGTATTTATGCCATTCTAAATCTAAATGACTAAATACATACTCACAAAGATCTAGTACCGAATGTGATATACCTGTTGAACAAACAAAATCATCTGGTTTATCTAATTGTAGAATCATCCACATTGCACGTACATAATCTTTAGCGTGTCCCCAATCTCTTGTTGCATCTAAATTTCCCAAACGCAATTCATTAGATAAACCTAATTTAATTTTTACGGCTTCTTTTACTACTTTATTTGTTACGAAATTTGTTCCGCGTCTAGGCGATTCATGATTGAATAAGATGCCATTAGATACGAACATATTATATGAATTGCGATAGTTTCTACTTATGTTGTAAGCAAATACTTTGGCACAGCCATATGGCGATACCGGGTTCATTGCAGTTGTTTCTCGTTGGAAACCATCACTGTCAATGCAATTTCCAAACATCTCTGAACTACTTGCTTGATAAATCTTACAAGCAGGCTTTGCTAATTTTACTGCTTCTAAAAGATTCAATGCTCCTAACCCAGTTACGTTTGCTGTATACAATGGTTGATCAAAACTAATTCTTACATGAGACTGTGCTGCTAAATTATAAATTTCATCCGGTTGTATTTCTTGAATAACACGTATCAATGATGATAAATCTGACATATCAGCATAGTGCAATTTTAATTTAGTATATACTTTATCTAATCTCGCTGTTTGATTTTCTGATACTGAATTTCTTTTTAGAATGCCATGTACCTCATATCCTTTATCTAATAAAAATTCAGATAGATATGAACCATCTTGTCCATTAATACCCGTAATGAGTGCTACTTTATTTTCTTGCTCTATCATAATTTTCCTTGAACCAATATACTGTTTCTTTAATACCTTCTTCAATTGATGTAAATTCAAAATTTGGAAGATATGATTTTAATTTGCTATTATCTGATGGTTTTCTAAATTGTCCATCTGGTTTAGAATCGTCAAATATAACTTTTCCTTTGAATTCAAATTCCGTTACTAATAAATCTACCAAATCCATAATACTAATCTCATTTGAAGTACTAAATATGATTGGTTCTGATTCATCATAATTATCCAAAGCCCATTCTGCTAATTTTGCTACATCTTTTGAAAAAATAAATTCACGCAAAGGTTTACCAGACCCCCAAACTACAAAATCTTCATTTCGTTGTTGAGCTAAGTATAATTTATGCATTAGCATAGGAATTACATGTCCATGCTCTAATGAAAAGTTATCATTTGGTCCATATATGTTACATGGAATTACTGATGTGTATTTTACGCCATATTGTTCTCGATATGCTCTAATTTGAATGTCTGCCATTCTTTTTGCATAAGCATATGGATAATTTGAAAAATGTGGCTCACCTAAATGTATTTTTTTCTCTGTTAATGGATATTCAATATTATCAGGAAATACACAAGTAGATAAAAATGAAACTAAATTAGTAACTCCCAATTTTCTTGCAGATTCAATGACATTGGTATTAATCATGATATTATTGTGAAAATATTCACCTTTATAATTCATATTACCGCCCAATCCGCCAACTTTTGCTGCACAATGTATTACATGAGTTGGGTTATGTTCATTAAACATTGAATCACAAATCTCCGGATTGGTTAGATCATAATTTCGTCCAACTTTAACATCAGCTATAATTGCCGAACCAACTAACCCAGTGCCGCCTGTTACTAATCTTTTCATTTCAACTCACTAAAAAATTTATCAACGATTGTTTCAATATAGTCAATTTGTTCTTCGGTAATTACGGGACTACAACCTAAAAAGAATGTATCCGTTGTTACTTTTCTTGCTACTGGAAAATCTTTGATTACTTGTTCTGCATCCATAATTCCTTCATATGCTGGCTGTAACATGATGTTGCCTGCAAAATAAGGACGTGTTTGAATTTTATTTGATTCTAAAAATTGACAAAATTCAGCTCTACTAAATCCTGCACCGTCTTTTACTGTAAATGCGACTGCAAACCAGTCTGGGTCAGAACCTTCAGTTGCTTTTGGTAAAATAAAATATTCACTATATTTTTCAAACAATGAAGTAATCAATTTATGATTTTTTCTTCGTATTTGTCCAATTTCTTCTAATTTTTGCATTTGTATAAATGCCATGGCTGCTTGCATTTCAATTGGTTTAAGATTATAACCAATTTCTTCATAAACATACTTGTGGTCAAATACATCATCTGGTAATGCTGGTAACCAATTATTGAAACGTTGATTACACATACCACATTCTAGTTGGTTTTGTTTACCTACACAATAACAGCCTCGACCCCAGTCTCTTAAGCTTCTTAGGATGCGTTCTGTTTCCATATCATTACAAGCTACAAATCCGCCTTCGCCCATTGTAATATGGTGTGCTGGATAGAATGAACAAGTTGCCATTTTACCATATGAACCTAACATTTGTCCTTTATATGAAGAACCCAATGCATCACAACAATCTTCTAAGAAAATTAAATTGTATTTTTCAACTAATTCCATTAAACGATCCATATTTGGTGGGTTACCTAATACGTGAGCAAATGTAATTATTTTAATTTCAGGATCTTCTTTTAATTTTTGTTCTACTTGATCTAGATCCAAATTCAATGATTCTAATTCAATATCAACAAATACCGGAGTGAATCCTAATTGTAATATTGGATTGATTGTAGTTGGAAATCCTGCAATAGGAGTTAATACTTTAGTTCCTTTAGGTAAATTCATACCTCTTTTAGAGGTTAATGCTGCTAACATTAATAAATTAGCACTAGAGCCACTATTAGTTAAAATACCTAATTTTTTACCCAATCTTTTTGGAAATCTGGATTCAAAACGGATGCCTTCTTGATTTAAAACTAACCATCCTCCTAATAAAGTTTTAACTGCTGCGACATATTCTTTTTCATCAAAATAGTTACCTGCATATTGTACTAAATCTCTTCCAGCAATCCATTCTTTTTTAGAGTCTTTTTCTTTAATATACTCTTCTACTAATTTTAAAATTTCTTCCATAACTTAAATTGTATTGTAATAATTGTTTTGTTTTTCTTGTTTCTCTATTGTTTTTGGGTGATGCAAGCAATATTCTTCTTCGGAAGGAAGAGTGGACATTATTTTATATCCCTCTAGCACCTCATGTACTTTATTTTTCCATTTGATTTCTGGTTTATTTTGCCATATGCGCCATTGATAATCGGGAAAATTTACCCATCCAAATTGGTTTACATTCCATCCCCATTGTTGAATATGTTTATCTGTTAATCCATCTACTGTGTTAATTCGAGGTACTAATAGCACATCTACTGTTGGGTTACCTTCAATAATATCAGGTAAATATTCCATTAATGTTTTAGTAGGAAGTTCATCTGCATCTATCTGAAATACGTAATTGCCTGTACAGTAGCTAGTTAGTTTGTTTTTCCAATTTGCAAAATGTCTTTCAAATTTTCCTGCATACCAACTAAATTCTCCATTAACTGAATGGGATCTTAAATATGTTTCAATTTCTTTGTCTCCATTTGCTTCATCAAATAATACTACAATATCATCTTGAGCTCGTTTATGTTCAAGTAAAAAGTTTATCAATCGTTGGATCTCTAAAAACTCAGTACAAACGGTAATTGCATAACTTATTCTCATATTTTATAATATAAATTTTTTTGTTAAAATCAAACCTTTTTTAATTTAGGTAATTCTAATTTTTTAAGGGTCGGCAATTTTAATTGTACCAATTTTGGTAATAAGTCAATTACATTATTAACTTTAGCTAATACAGTTTCATATGTTTTAGCAATTGCCGTTTTAGTAAATGTTGAATTAACAAAATAACGTTGACGTTTTGCTAATTCGCACCATTTTTTATAATTTTGTTGTACATCTTTCATCATGGCCATGGCTTGCCCGTAATCAGGAGTAAACCATTTTGCTTCAGCAATTAAAAATTCATTTTGAGCAGATCCATGAATTGGTGTCAATTGCCCCGGTAAGGCACATATAAAATCTTTTTTCAAAAAGTCTGCTTGGCCGGAATAATGCGGCGCAATGATTGGCTTGCTGGTAGTTGAAAACTCTAATAATGGTCTTCCAAATCCTTCTGCTTTTGTAAAAGAAACCATTGCTTTAACTTTTGGATGATTATACAATGCATTCATTTCTTCATCTGTTAATTCTCCATGTACTAGGTATACATTTGGTAATTTTGCATTAGGAAACATATCACGGAATTGATTGATTCTATTTTCAATATCCATTCTGTCCATGATACTATATGTTGCACCACTAGTTTTTATGATTAAAGCAGGTGGATTTTTAGTATCTTTAAATGTATTAAAGAAACAATGCAGCATACCACTAATATTTTTGCGGTCTTCTCCAGCATTGCCTTGCAACCAATGTCCTACCGATAAAAATGCAAATGATTCTTCAATTGAATTTAAATCTGGTATAGAAGCTGTAATTGATTTGTTGTTGTATATGGTTTCATCAAAATATTCTGGGACTACTTCTATAGGCGTTGTAATTAATTTGTTCTTTTGTTTTGCTGTGTTTTCAAATACTGATTTAGTAAATTCAGACGGTACAATAATCAATTGCATTGCATTAAGATTATCGATCCATGCTTCCGGACAAATATCTCCTTCGGTACCGGCAGTAACTCCAATATTATATTTTCCAACCGGTTGAAATTCATTTGGCACTGATACTTGAATCCAAACTTCAGGTTGTTCAGTTAATGGCAATGCAATTATACGTAATTGTAAATCTACAGAAATTGGATATGTCATTGGAGTATGTCCCCATGGCAACGAAATTAATTTTACGTCCCATTCAGAACCTCGTTGTTCAATAATATTTGTTATAATTTCACGCGCGTGATGTCCATAACCTGATTGTGTCGCTACTGGCGACGCTATAACTACTTTTCTCATTGTGCTACTATTCCTGTTCGTTCATATTTAATTGTTTGTGTTTTAGTTACAGTGTATAACGGTCTAAATTCTCGATTCATTGCAAATAAATCGCGATACATTGCAATCATTTTGTTGCCCATTTGTTCTGCAGTCAACCCATTAGCTAACGCCCATGTTCTTCCTTCAACCCCACACGCTGCACGGTTTTCTTGAGAAAGTTCGTACCAATATGCAATTGCGTCTGCAACATCTTCATATTTTGCTCGGTCATCAAAAATATATGGTGTTTGCGGTGATCCTTGCAAACTTCTATTGCTAGGAAATACTGGTTTAACCCATATACCATGTTTCTTGTATCTTCCGGCATGGTTAGTTGCAAATTCGCCATCGAATCGAAGCCATTCTCCGTTTTCATCTTCAAATCCACATTGATCCTGCAATCCTCCGGTTACATTGTTAATAATCGGTGTACCTGATAACATTGCTTCAGTTGAACTAAGTCCCCATCCTTCATTAGACCCAATGTTTATTACTACATCTGCAACATTGTACATTGCATTAAGATCTGGTGTTGATAATTTTTGTTCTGAAAAAATTATTTTACAATTAGGAGCTATATCTTTCCAAACAGCCTTAAGATCCGTTCCATTTTCATCAACTGGTTGTGTATGCATTAATAATGCTACTCGACTACGTTTTTCTTCAGGTAATTGATCTACAAATGTTTTGAATGCTAAAATAACATCACCTGGTTGTTTTCTTCTAATGTTTCGATTATTCCACATTACAACAAAATCAAATTTGTTTGCGTCTTTAATTTGTTTGTGCATTGCAATATAACCAGCATCATCTGAATTTAATGGTTTAAACATGTTATGATTCAATCCGTGAGGTACATATCCGGTTAAAACAGAGTTCCATTTTTTTGTTGCTGGCAAATCGTTTGATTCATCATAATTAATCACCCCGAATCCGTTTTGTTTAAGAACTTCTCTATGTATATTATCTGATTGTTTGCTTATTCCCATAATCATATCGCAGCTTCCGTAAAAAGGAGCATTCCACATAGGATACGGTAAATCATCCCAAATAGAATAATATGTAATTGGAATATTGAATGTCGTTTTTATTTCATGTTCGATTGCATATAACCATGTCCAATAACGAGGATCTGTAAAGTGTAGGATTGCGTCTGGTTGTTCTCTATTGATGATTGCAAAAAGAATATTTCTATCGCCATAACCATTCCAAGGAATAAGTTTAACCGATGCATCTTCAACTCCTGTTTCTTTAGCAATTTCCGGGGACAAATCAAATGCTTGTCCTGCATCAGGATGATTAATTGCGGCTCCTAATTGAACCCAATCAAACTCTTTAACTGTATTAAAAATAATTTCTTTGCTAATTGTTCCGATACCGGATGGCAAACGAAAATCGTCGCCTAATAATAAAATTTTCTTTTTTGCTGTTTTGTTCGGATCGAACTTTTGTAATTTTGGTAATTCCATTTGTAACTATTCCTTTTTTTATTATAACTTTTATATAAATATATCAACCCAATATAACAACCGGTTTTTTTAGTTTATTTATGTTGTTGAATGCTGTTTTTAATACTGGGTCTAATGTATCTTCATTTGTTAGTATCAACATATGATCACATTGTTCTGCAATAAGTTTCATGCGATGATGCAACTGAGAAAAATGATATGGCTTTCCATAATATGAATCAGGCATTGCTGAATACATGTTGCGTCCTGAAAATGATGGATTGTATTCTTTGTATTGTATTCCAAACTCCAATGAATATTTTCTAACCATACTATTTGCTCCTTCTGTACCTCCAGCTCCAACAACTATTAAATCGTCTTTAAATCGTTTTTTTAGTTCCTGAAGTGTTTGTTGTACTTTGCGTTTGTTTTGCCAATCTGTATTTCCAATTATTGCAATTTGTGTCATTTTTTTTCATATAAAAATTTAACATACTTTGGCATAAACCCATAAATTGTACGTAACATATGTTCCAACAATGTTTTATTTTCTTTGTGATTTGGATCAGTTATGTTTGTGCATAATACATAATTCATGTTGCATGTATGTTTGCCTGGCCAGGTACTATGATTATTCATTTCAAATTGATAAACATAAACATGTTGGTGCTTGTACATATATTATTATAATGAATTTTATTCACGAATCCTAGCATCTTTAGGACAATTTTCATAATCTGTTTTGAATGCACAATACTTGCAATTTTTATCGCCTTTACCTGATATTGCCATATATTTTTTTTCGGCATTGCGATTTCCGTCCAAATCAAAACATGATTCAACAAATGCATCAATTTGTTTTTGTACTTTGCGTTGTGTCACTGTTCCTGATGCAGGTTTGAAGTTTTGCACTCGCTTTTGTGGAAACATTGATTCTTCAATCATTTTTCGTTTCACAATAAAGAATTCAACATCAATTTTTTCTATAGGCGTACCAAATTGTTGTGCAAAGTAATTTTTATATGCAATTAGCTGTGCTGCTTTTAGGTTGTCTGCTTTTTGATATTTGTTCCAACCTTGTCGGGATGTTTTTATATCATATATTTCAATGTTGCCGGTAGGAACGTGTCTAATAACAACATCAATAAACCCATACCAAAATACAGATGGATTTGCTTTTGATGCTGGCGTACATAGTTCCATTTCAATTGCTACTAGTTCATAATTTTTGCTAGAAAAATATTGTGACCGTCTTTTTGCAAACCAATCAAAAATGGCAACGCCATCTTCTAAATATTCTGCCATTTGCAAGGCAGTTGAAAAATGAACTCCTCCTGATTCTGCAACACATCGAGCATATTCTTCGCGAAGTTTATTTGTCAATACTTCTTGAAAATTTATGTTTTCTGCTTTCTTAACTGAATCTGTATACAATACCGTTAGAAAGTGTTGAAATGTTTCGTGAAATGCTGTTCCAAAACATGTGTCAATCGATGCCTGGAATGGAGCTAACCCATCAATGTATGCTAACTTCCAAGATAATGGGCATCGTTCATACATAGACCATTGAGAATATGATATCTTTCTAGGTACGGTTGCTGCATCGCGTATTGATAAACGATATATAGGAGCTAAATAATTTCCGGATTTCATATGGTTGGAATAATATCGTTAATGCATGTATCTAACAATTCTTGTTTTTTGTTAATTATATCATTATAAAAATCATCAGTAAAACAATCGTCCTCATCTTTATATTCAGAGCCTTCGAAAAATTCTTCATCCGGATTAAAATATTCAATATTGCGTGATTGTTGATTTGATGCACATGCACCCACAAAGCCAAATCCTTCATCTTCAAATGTTCCTTGTATTTTTGCACCTGGGTATTCAATACGAAGAAAATCAGATAATTTCCAAAATAGTTTATCCGGGAAGTCCCATGCAGTTGTCCATGAAATATGCATAGTAGTTTCAGACTGATCTACATCATCAAAATAAATCCATTTAGCACCTAAATTTTCAATGTAGTATGCATTGGTATCTTGTTTGTCTGGATATAAATTATCTAACATGATATTGCAACATGCTTCAATGCGTGCACCAAACGTTGTATTTTCAATAGTCGGAGTATGTCCAATCCATTCCGAAAATTTTGCTGTATCTTGCTGATTTATAAATTCAATGTCTAATTGAGTATAAACATGATTTGCCATAACTTTTTTATATAATATATAAAATTTTATTGCGTATTCAAACCTATAACGGCATTACATCTGTAGAAATAAAGGGGTCATCTAGATCTAGGTAATCTGGTGTTACCTTGATATATTTATGTTGTTGCTCTTGTAGATAAATGTCAATTAAGTCTTGAGTCTTTGTTAAATCTTCCGTAAAGGAACCTTTATGTCGACATCTTACAACACGTTTAATGATATCAAATTCATACGCGTTTAATGCCCACTCTTCAGCAAATTTATAAAGGCTATCCTTGCCTCTGTAATGTGATTGTGTATGTATGTTGCTCATTTGATTCCTTTTAATAATTTTTTCTTGTCGCCATCGCTATATCCATATAACGTTAATATACGTTCACATTCAACCGTATCCATTAATTCTACATAATCTGCAGCTTCATACAAACTAATTTGATAATGTTCTGCAATTTGTGCAACTAATGCTTTATCAAATTTATCTTCTGATTTGCCTTTTATGTATTTTGCATATGTTTTGTTAGTAGGCAATAAATCATAATACAGTCGATAAGTTTCTTGTGGACGTAATAATCCAATTGTATATGTTTGAAACTCATTAATAAGTTCCGTCAGCTCCATACGCATTGATAAGAATCGATTTGTCATGAATGGACTAAATGTTTTTTGATCCATATCAGTCCAAGCAGACCATTCTTTCTTTTTGTGAGTAACGCCATCAATAAAATCAAACAATGTTGCCGCTTTAATAGTATTAACTGATTTAGTAACTTTTTGTTTTGCCATTATAATTTATATCGTTTTCTGTATTGATATTCTAGTTCTTTGCCTATTCCTAATTCCAAAATAATTGAAGTCTCTGGAATTCCTATTATTCGTTTAGCCGATAAAATATCATCAATTGATTTGTTGCGAAACGTTTTTATTTTTGTTTTAGCATTAGCTCTATTAGATGTTTTAAATATAACAGTTACCATGCTTTTGTGATACGATATCGACATTATTTTAAATTTCTCCTAGTATGTTAACAAACATTGCCATTATATTAATTTCTTTATCAACCACGCTAGCATCTTTAAATTGTGATTCTGCAATAATCAAAATGCATGGGGCAATGTGGCCGTGAGCAAATTCATCTAAATTATCATACAAGAAAGTATACATTGGAGTAAAGTCTCTAACTTTGCTGTCGGCAATGCATTGCCTAATTTTAGTGAATGCAACTTTTTTGTCTTTAGCATCCTTAAGCATTTCAAGCACCTCTGTCATATAATTTGCTTGTATTGCACTTGCCTTATCCAATGTTAATCGATTTTCAATTACACAACTTTGAGCTGTATTAATTGCTCTACGAATATCTGGATATGATGCATTGATAATTGCTGCAATATCTTTGATGTCATATTGCACTTGTTTTTCTTCTAATACTGATACTAGTCGCTTTGCTACATCTGTTTTGTTGGGAGGCATAATAGCAAATGTCTGACAACGTGATTGAATTGGATCAATAATCTTTTCAACATAATTGCATGTTAAAATGAAACGTGTTGTTTTGCTATATGTTTCCATCAAGTTACGAAGAGCTGCTTGTGCATTAGGTGTCAAATAATCTGCTTCATCTAAAATAATAATTTTCCAACGTTTAAATCCTACTGTTGATGCATAACGTTTAATCTTATCTCTAACTGCATCAACTGAGTTTTCATCTGATGCATTGATATACATTAGATCAGCATCGACGCTATTTGCAATAATCTTTGCCAATGTAGTTTTACCGGTTCCTGCCGAGCCGTAAAATAATAGATGCGGCACATCACCATTGGCAATAAAAATTTTAACTTTTTCGATGATATGTTCATTACCAATATATCCTTCTAATGTGTTAGGACGAAATGCTTCCGTCCATAATGTGTTTTCTTGTTGTCCGTACATAATTTTATTTTTTAAATTCCAATACGATATTTTAAGTATAATGTTAACCAGCCTCCGGTTACTTCTATATAATTGTATTGTATTTTGTTTTGTATTATTTGTTGTGCTAAACGATGATTTCCATCAACAACGTAATTTTCATTGTTAATTCTTGCAATTATTGGTAATTTATTTTTAGTATACCATTGTTCTCTAATCCAAGTTGAATCAATATTTTTCATAAAATAGTTTTTATAAAAATCATTACCAATAATTGTCTTTAAATTTAATAAATCAACTTTTGTTTTTACTTGTACCGATTTGCCCATTAATGATACTAATATGTATATAGGTAACGCACGATATAATAAGTATGAAACTAATTTTCGTGTTCGCCAATCAGCACCACTATCACCTTTATCTAAATCATAATATAGTTTAAATATTTTAGTTTGCGTAGGTGTTAATTGATCATCTGTTATTAAACTTGGAATAATAACATGTTTAATCAAACACCATTTAAGTTTAGCTTTAAATTTTTTCAATATTATTTTCCTGTTGATCCAAATCCTCCAGTGCCACGTTTTGTTCCAGTTAATGAATTAGATTGGCTCCATTGTATTATTTCAATTTTATTTAATACAATTTGTGCAATTCTGTCTCCTGGCATAAACTCAACAACAGTTGAACTATGATTTATTAATATTACTCCTATTTCTCCACGGTAGTCAGCATCAATAGTACCGGGAGTATTCAATACAGTTATTCCTTGTTTCAATGCTAGGCCGCTTCTAGGTCTTACTTGTATTTCATATCCAATTGGAATTTCTACATATAGTCCCGTTTTTGCTAATACTCGTTCGCCTGGGTTTACTGTAAGTTTATCCACACAACGAACATCCATTCCTGCGCTACTAGGAGTTTCATAAGCCGGTAACGCATTGGGTGATTTATTTACTATATCTATCTGCATATTAATTTTGTAACATTACTAACCAATAACTAGATTCAAAATCAGTTCCAACAAAATCTATTCGCGATAATCCATCGGGAGATACATGCAATTGTCCTACGTCGCCTTTATTTGCAACTAATACTTCTTTTAATTTGTCTGCCGAAAAGCATACAGGTTCCATATCGTCAGCTGTCGTTGTTCCTACTTCAAAAGTAATGTTATCGGAATTAACTGTTGTATAATTGATAATAAATTTAACAATTCCTGCTTTTACTTGTATTGCAAAATTCTTTGCGTCTGGTAATGCATTTTTTGCTTTGATGAACTTGTTAATAAAGTCATCATTAACGGCAACTTGTACAACATATTCTGGTTCTGCATTAATGCTAGGAACTGCTGGAATAACCGTTGTATCTGCTAACATGAATGTTGCGCGGGTACTTCCTTCCGAAATACACATTGCATAATTCTTGCCGGCTGCATCTTTAACTTCAATTTCAATTTTTTCACCTAATGCACTTAACATCTTAGTTAATGCACCTGTATGATTAATACCTAACATACCTTTCATGAAAGGAGTTGTATTCCATTGAATCTTACCAACTACGGTTTGATCCATGTCGATTAATTCACAGCCGACACCTGTTTCGTTTTCTTTAAGGATAACTGCCTCGCAATTTCCTGCTAAATAATAACGATTAATAAATGATTGTAATTTGCTTTTTTCCATTGTTTTATTTGTTTTTAAAATGTAAAGTATTTATTGAAATTTTCGGCATCGGTGGTTGATATACTACTTCCACCAAACTTTTTATATGTTTTAATATATTTTTCATATGTTTGTAATGCTGCGTCAGGATCGGCAAACATTTCATGTAGTGACAAGATAACATCATACAAGTCTCTTGGTATTACTGTTTCTAGCAATTCTACATGGCTGTCTACTAGTTGATTGATTTCCTCTGCACATTGCACATATAAATGCACATTGTGAACAACCATTCTTGGCATAGCTTCTTGCGAATATCTATCTAATCCAGCATCTGTTTTTCCGCCTAACAAATCATATGTAAAGTCAGTGCATGCAGGACAATGTAATGCACATGGTACATGTTGTGATAGATCAATAGACACCTCTCCTATTTTTCCTTGACGAATATGAGCTTGTCTTCTATATTCAGCATTTTTAGGAAAATACAATTCCGAAAAGGTTTGTGTTTTATAATTTGCTGAATGAAGATATGTTCCAAATACTGGATATTGTCCTGGCGATGATGAATCCGTTGTTACATAGATTCTATTGCCATAATTTTTATTCATTAATTTTTGCAATGTTGCTAGAATAAAAAAGTCGGATATTTTGCTAATACCCAATAAGTGCAAATATTCTAGTCTAGGATTTTCAAATGTTTTTTCTTTGAGCATCAATGCAACTGCAAACATAAAGTCTACTAATTTTTGTGGGCCTCCAATCGCCCAACCTTGAAAATCAAAATGCTTAATTTTATGATACTACCAAGTATATTCATCATTGTTAGATCCTTGCAACATGTTAAGGTATTTGGTCTTACCACTTTGATGTTTTTCAAAATAAGCAAAATTGTCATAACTAATGTCAGCACATTCTGCAAATTTATTTCGATATTTTGTTTTAGGTGGAATATCTAAGTTTGCTGCTACATCACTATTAGCTTCTAACCAATGAAATATTTTTTCGCGCAATTCGTTGCTATATGGTAATGCTCCTGTTGCTATTTGGTATCCTCCTGAATCTCCAAATACTAGAACATCTTTTTCTAAGCCCATCGTGTCTCGGAAATCCATTTTCTTGTAATGGTGTCCTGCTGTGATTAGAAAATATGGATGTCTCCACTTATCTGGATATCTTGAGTCGAAGAACTTTACCGGATCTCCATTTTCAAATTTCATATCTTTCTTGAATGCCGAGACCATTGAGCCTGCAGACAACGACGGAAAATATATGAACCGCTTATCTTGTTCTTTCATTGTTTTTATATTCTTTTAGTAAATTAATTAATCTTGTTGCTGAAAAAAATCGTTCATGTAAATAATTTGTTAATTTAGCAATATCATTTGTTAAGTCTTGTTGTTCATATTTTAATATTGCAGCAGCAGCATCATTTACTGAATCTGCATATTTAAACATAGGATGGTACATTTCTGTATATGATAATCTATTAGGAACAATTGGACATGCTCCTGCACACGCTGATTCATACATTGAAATTCCCAATGTTTCTTGATCTGCAAATGATACTGCAAACTTTGATCTTTGAAGAAGTTCATGATATTCTGTTTTAGTCAAATTTAAATCCATTGCTACAATAAATTGATAATGTTGCAGATCCGGATGCTTTGCTAATTCTTGAAACAAATCTAATCGTTTTTCAGGTGCTATTCGGTGCGGGAAAACAATGATATTTTCTTTTTCATTAAATGGTCTAGGAGTAATCATATTATGGGTATATTCCATTGGCCACCCTGTTTGATCAAAGTTTGAATTTAAAAATACATCATATGTTTTACATATCATTTTAAAATGTGCTGCGGTTGCAATCCAATTATGATCTAGTGCTCCAATAAAGGCTTGTTCAGCGTGTCTAATCCATGGTTTATCTCCTACGAGTCGACCTAAAAAATCATTCGGGTCATATGAACCCGCGTGCCAAAGTCCGTGCATTACAACCGGAATATTTAGAAGTTCACTCATATATTTTACATTGATAATAGCTGGGTGCCATGCATCTGTAAAAATAATGTGGTCTCCTGCGGTAATCTTACCTAATGTAAATAATTCAGACAACTTGTGAAGCTGTGTTGCTTTGTACATGTTAGTACCACCAAAGTTCAAAAATGCACCAGGTGTTGTTGATTCTGGAATTGTATGATCTCCTTCTATAACTTGAACATCAAATCCATTATCACGCAATAATTGTGGAACATGTGTCTTCCACTCGCAAGTATACCGTGTCGGTATTGATTCTAGGTCTACTAAAAATATTTTCATAACTTTTACAATTATCGTTTAATAACACAACCATTTTCCCAATCTTCCCAAACCTCTACTTTATAAAGAGCGGGGACTGCTACTAACAACCATTCTCCAATCATTTCACACGACATTGAATCAAATTCTAATACATTTGTTTCTTCTCGACTAAATTCAATTCTAAGTAATTTTTGGATCTTTCTGTTTAACATGATAAATTCTTCATCACGATCTGTATGCGTTACTTTTGCATAACAACGAAATCCAAACATATGTCTATGTCTATCTGATAAGAATGCTACTTCTGGAAATATTTCTTTTGCATCGGGCCAGCAATGAAATCCTTCAATGCTAAATGTTACTACTACGCTGTATTTCATTTTAATGAATCTGCTATTAATTGTTTGTATTTAGTTGTTGACCATCCATGGTCTCTGTTTAGGTATTTTATAGGAATGTTTAATTCATAACCGGTATAAGTTTTTCCTACATAATCATCGCCCAAGAACCTAACATCAAAGTCTCCTTTAACTAGAGCTTCATATAGATCAGCTTCTGTTTGATATGGAAATACAAAATCAACTTGCCTAAGTGAATCAAGTATCTTTACTCGGTCGCTCCAATGTAATATTGGTTTAAGTTTTTCTGGTCGTTCAACAGATGGATCTTCATGTAGACATACTATTAATCTATCGCAGTGCTTTTTGCATTCATCAAACATGGCAATGTATCCTGGATGTATTACATCAAAGTTTCCTGCTATAACTCCTCTTATCATTGTTTATCTCTATCAAATTTATACATATCCGGGACTACATGTTGCATATTATGTACCGTTGTACAATACAAAGAATAATCTGCATATACAACCTTAATGCTGTCTGATTGTTTTAACAATGCGGCATCCGTACAATTTAACATTAACAAGATGTGTGCGCGAATTCGAATCATTGGAGGTATCTTTTCTAACATACCGGGAGTAACTTCAATTGTTATGAAACTAGTATCAGAAATCATTCTGAATATCGTATCCCATCGATCATCGTCAATCAATTGTGCAGTTGCGCCGGAACAAAAATAAACGTGTGGATTTTTTCCTGCTACAATTCTGTCTAGGGCTTTAATGTCTGCAATAAACAATGTTTCGATATCTGTGTAACGGCCTTCTATTTCTTTGCCGTACCAATGTGTTTTATAACCAATCATACTATATTATAATAAATGTATTTATATTATCCAACCTTTATAACAGTAAAAAAGTGCTAACATTGCTGCTAGCACTTTATATTATTTTAATTCAAATATAGTTTTTGCAATATCTAAAATTTTATTAACTACAACGTTGTCATCTGTACTAAACATTCCGGCTCCAATATCGATAATAGTTCTATCACCTTTAAAGAAATCAGTTCCGTTTTCATAGGCTGTGACATATAATTTTCCAGTTTCGACATTAACATAATTGCTAGTTGCATCCTTTGTCGGATCAATCATTAATGATAATGTAGGTTTTTTATTTTTTTTCAATCTATTAAACATTCCGGATGGTGGTATTGTTTGTGATATTTGGTATGATGTACTTCCAAAATCTTCATCTTCTTCAACATCGATATCATAAGTACTAATAGCACGTAATTTCGTAATTACAGTATTAGCAATCTTATTTAATCTTGCATTTTCTTGACTAACTTTATATGAATTATCATCTTCATTCAAATTCTTAGTACCAAATCTGCGCATATTTTCTGCAAGAATATTTTTTAATTTTAACATTGATTCCTTTATTTACATATAAATATAACACAAAAAAAAAAACAATTTGTTATCCAAAGTTAAAAAACTTCTTTGCATTGTTATTTTCTGGTAATGCACCCCAACTCATTGCTGCATAGAAATCATTGAACTTGTTGCTTAGGTCTGCTGTGAACATTTTATTGTGATCAATATATTGTTCTGCAAATGCAACTATTTCGGGCGGATCTAAATAACCACGTAATGCAATAGTTTCAAACCCGTACGGATTGCCTACTAAATAGCCCCACTTTACTTTTTCGCCGTCTGATATAGGTAATATATCCGTAGTTAATGTACTCAATAAATCATTAAAATTAATTGCGGCTTTTACGTGTGCTGTCGATCCTTTTATGTAACCTGTAAACGGTTTACGTTTTTTGATATATTTAGATAATTCTTTAACACTTGAATTCTTCATTACATTCAATACTTTGGAACTTTTAATGTTATTTTTAAAGTTATGTATCAATGTCGAGGTATCTTGCTTGTTTCTTCCTTTAAGGATATACCACAATGTTTCTTTCATTATCTTTTTGAAATCTTCCGGGAAACTGGATCTAACAACATCTAATCCTTTTACATCCAATTTATCCGCGGATTTGCCTTCTTTGAATATAACCCATTGGGCATATCTTTTCTTGGCAATCCATAAACCAGACTTTGCAATATATTCTTGTTTAATTTGGAATCGATGTGCGGTTGTATTATGGAATACTTTTGCATATTGGTCATACATTGCATTAACCGTTGTTTGTATTTCAGATGCAATTGCATTGGTTTGTTCAATCATGAATGTTTCATCGTTAGTGTCACATCCTGGAAATCTATGTTCAATTAATGGCAAACTGCTACAAAAGGTTGAATCCGTATCAGTGTAAAATGCAAATTCTGCTTTGTCTCCGCTATCATTAATAAAGTGGTCAACTCCCAATTCTTTTTTGTAATAGTTATTAATAACCTTAGCTGAAAATTTTATTACACTTTGACCTACTGCTGTAATTGCTCCGGCATTATCCAAATCATAGAAACGAAATGTTTTAAGTCCTAATACTCCATAAAATGAATTAAGCAATACTTTTTGTGTTAATTGCAATGCATCATAAAATTTATATTCTTCTGTACCAAATTTATATGTGTCACGCTTATCTTTAAAGATAACACGTTCATTAAACCATTTTTCTAGAATAGTTGGAAGAAACCCTCGTTGTTCATTGTTATATGTAGCTCCGTTGCTAGCAATACTATAATTGTGTTGTGCTAACCATGTTTTAACATTATCAACTTGTTGTGTTTTACCAGAAGCCAATGTTATTGTAGCCGGCAGTGAATCTGAGTTTAACATGCATTCTTGATTCCAATTTTCTACAACTCCTACTTTAGTTTCTGGAGATATATTTGCAGTCATAATGATGCTTGGATACAATGAAGTTAAATCTAAATCATATATCCATTTATACAGGCCAGGTACAGGTGCCATTACATATGCGCCGGCTAATGCATCTGCCATTGTTTCTTCTTCAATAAATCTAAATTGCTTGTTTGGTGCAACAAATCCATTGCGTTTTAAATCAACAATAGCAGCACCATCCAAATACTTAGATGCATAATATACATCTTCATATGGAACATGTCCTTTGTGACAAATTGATCTTGCTAAATTTAAAAGTTGAAGCTTTTCATCCATTTCATAAACAAGATCAACATCCGTCATATTATAATATGCAAATTTATGAATATCTTGGGTAAACAATGTATCCAAGTCTCCATCATATTCAACTTTGCCTCGATCCAATTCTTTTTTAGCAACCGTGTCTAATCGATAATTAGGTAGTTCAGTATATGTAAAGTTTTTATACAATTTAATGTAATCTAAACTAGAAACTCCAAGTATCTTCCATTTACCGGTTCTGCCTTGTTCTACTATGCCGGCAGGAGAAAATTTCTTGATTGCTTGTGCACCCAATACTTTTTTGCATCGGCCTAACAAATAAGGAACATCATATCCGTCTGTATTCCACCCGGTTATAACTGTTGGTTGTATTTGTGCAAATATGTTGATAAATCTAGTTAATAGATCTTTTTCATTGCGGAATATTTCTATTGCATATCCTTCGCCTTGTATTTCACGTTCTTTGATGCGACCTTGTTCGTCTAAGATTAATACTCTTCGATCTTTTCCTGCTTTATCATAATATGCAATCGAAGTAATTGCGGTGCGAACATCTTGTATTGTGCTGAAGCCATTTTCATCTTTTGCAGTTTCAATATCAAAAAAGAAATCTTTATGTCCTTTAGACGGCTCATCTGATTCATAATATAAATCAATCAATGTTCTAACTTCTTCATTTAAGTCAGATTCATATGATTTAGGATTATCTCGATGATTGCCAGGTACTTGATTCAATCGTGTTCCGTCAAGTGCTTGATATGTTCCATTTGGATTTGGTAAATATCCATATGCCTGAAAAGGAAATTTGCGATGTCCTAATTCATCATCCCAAACGTGCATGATGCCCGCTTTTTTATCATAACCGATTGCTTTATACATTAATTTAATTTATATATGTGTGGTAATTCTCGTTGTGTTCCATTATTGTCAAGCCCATAGCCCACAACCCATTCTTTGTCGATAGTAAATCCGCAAAAATCAGTCATATCGACACCATCTTTGCGTTTCAACAGGGTAACAACTCTAACTTCTTGTACTAATTTACTATTGCACATAAACAGTGCTTCTAATAGTGTGCTACCGGTATCGCAGATGTCATCAACAATATAGGCTCGGCGACCTTTTAATTCTAGTTCTAATTCTTTAAGGACTTGTATACCACCTGAATTATCTTGTCCGGCATAAGATTTTAATCGAATAAAATCAATTTCGCAATCAATTTTCATTGCTCTAATTAAATCTGAAAAGAAATGTATAGAACCATTTAATATGCAAATCATTATTGGTGGCAATGTGTTACCGCTTTGTATATGATCTCGTGAAATTTCTTTTGCTAACCGTTTTACTCGGTGTGCTATTTTTGCTTGACTGATAAGTTTTTCCATAATCTATAAATTCCGTAAACATTAATTGCTATAATAACTAAACTTAATACAAGATGACTAAAATTATCAATAAAAAAGTCATACGTAATCCATCCAGTATCTCCTATAATCCAGGTAATCATGGCTGTCTTAGTCCACCCTCTAGCATTTGATACATATCCAGCTAAAACTAAGGTTGTGCTAAGCCACCCTAAGATTTCAATCATGGTTTTGTATTTATCATGGCAATTTCATGTTCGCGAACCAAAATAAAATCGTTATTTTCTACTTGCACTTTCTTTTGTGCTCCTAAATTTCCGGAATAGATTTTTATGCGATCTCCAACTTTAACAGTCATTGGTATTTTTGTACCTGTTTGCGTAAATAACCCGTCTCCTGCGGCCATAACATCACATTCAATATAATCATCCAATGAGTTCATTATAATGATACCACTCTTTGTTTTGTCTTGTTTTTCTAGTTGTTTTAGGAGTACTTGATCTCCAATTGGTTTCCAATTCATAACTGATTCTTTTTTTTTATTTGTTATATAAATTTATTACTGATTGTTTAGATATATTTGATCCAACCAATCTTCCATTTTCTTGGCCATTTAAATCAATTAATATAGCACAAGGTATATTTTTAACATTGTATCGTTCTGCGGTTGATGAATTTGTATCTACATCGATAAATGTTATTGATATTTGATTAGAAGCTTCTAGAAGCTGTGGTTTAATCATTTTGCATGGTCCGCACCAATCTGCTGTAAAATAAAGTATCTTTTTCATTTTGTTATAATATATGTAATTTTTACGTTATTTCCAAATGTTGTTGTTACTGTGTAGTTCATTATACTCCTCGTTTAGTGTCAAATGCAATTATATGGTCTCTGCCGGTCATGTTATATCCCTTCTCAGCACACATATCGAATACGAGTGGATACATCTCTACAAGAGTTTCTCTAGTATCTCCTGCGGGCATGATATATGTTTTGTCTTTTGGGATATTAAGTAGAGTGCGAATGTTTTCAATTTCTTGTAGATTCTTGTCCGTTCCGTCCCATACTGGTTTAAAATGGTAATCTGTATGGAAGTGAATCATCTGGCTCATTGTAGCAAGCTTCATTCTAAACTTGTTATGTTGATCAATCATTCTTTGATCCACAATCGCTCCTTGAGGCGTAACAGCACCAAGTACGGGTACAGAATTACCAAACTTTGGACTGAGAGATATAAGGCCAATAGGATAGTCGGTAGGTACGAAATGGCTACCTTCAGTTTCAATAGTAATGAGTATATCTCTTTCATGTGCAAAGTGTGTTAGTTCGTTTACCAATGCTGGATGCATTGTGGGTGATCCACCCGTCAACATCATTTCTTTAATGTGTGGGTTCTCATCATAAATGTTAATAATGTCCTGGAACGTAAATGTTCCTTTTTCCGGATGAATACTTGTGTACCAGCTGTCGCACCACCCTCCTTCACCAAAAAAGCATCGGTGAGTACATCCGGTAGTTCTTACTGCGATTGTTGGACGTCCAAATCTTGAACCTTCACTCTGTATACAGCGGTATAGTTCTAGAATTGGTAGTGTCTTGTTGTAATCTTCTATTCTTTTGTTCATAGTTAAAATGGTAAATCGTCGTCTTGTGTATCTTTTGCTGTTAATTCAATTGTTGCATTTGGCAGTAGTTTAATTAGCTCTGCATAATTTTTTTCTAAGGTATCAATTCTTGCTTGTAATACATTTAATGCAGATCTTCGTACAAATGGCGTCATATCATGTTCTAGATTATTAGCAAAGTATTCATCTAAGAATGACATTGGGTATGCTTGTACTGAACTAAATTCTGGCCTTTGCATTTCTTTAGGCAGCAATTTAACTTGAGGCCTAATACCACGTTTTAATGCTTCGGCTGAAACTAGTTTTCCAACTCCGGTGTCTCTAGACCCTTTACCTAAATATTCATAAAGTGATACATACGTATCATTATTCACTGTAGCTTGCGCTGTTTCGTTCGTGTTCATAAACTTCTACTTTTATTGCTTTAACTCTATCCTCTGTTTCTTCTTTTAAGAATGCATTGATTATATAATATAAATGCTCTGCAAATTTTTCACATCCTGTTGCTGGTAGTATGCGTAATTGTATGATACCATCTTCATCCATTTGTTGAAATTTCTTCAAGTATGGATCATCAATAGCTACAACTGTGGTGTGGTCTAATAAAAATGAAAAATAGTCTTTAGGAGACATTCCAGCAATTTTAGTTTTGGATCTTTTCATACCGCCAAAGTCCCATACCCAATTACGATGATCTAATTCGCCTTCGAACCAAACTTTAAAAGATACGGCATAACCATGTAGGAATTTGCAATGCGTATCTTCTGCTCGCCATTGCCGGAAACAAGTTGAGTAACCATCAAATAATTTTGTTGAATTATACTTTGCCATGTTTCTTTGATTTTTTATTCTTTATAATATTAATTTTAACTTCTCCATTTATAATTTGATCTTGGACTTTAGATGCTTCTTTAAAGTTCTTACAATCAGTTACGTCCACATCAATTGTTAATCCTAACTCTTTAAGTTGTTGATGTGTTAGCTTATTTATTGGTTTAACATTATCAATATTAGGAACTGGTTCAGCTAAAAACATTTCTTTGGCTGATCTTGGAGCTCTAGAAGCTTGTATTCTAGAAATTGGTTCTTTCTTAAAGAAATATCCGGATATATCAACATATCTTAATAGTTCAATATTGCCTTCAACAGTTGTTGTTCCGTTTGTTGCTTTAAGCATTGCAATCTTGTATCCAAATTTATTGGATATCCACTTAATTAATTTTACGTGTAATCTTTTCATTAATAACCTTTTACAAATTGATAGAATTCTGATCTTGCATTTCCGTCATCCAAAAAGGCTCCGGATAATTTTGCGGTCTTCATTGAAGCACCTATATGTTTTACTCCCCTACAAGATACACAATTATGAGTTGCTTCAATCATTACAGCAACACCTTTGTTATCTTCTATAAGTTCATCAATTGCATGTTGTATTGCTACAGTTAATTGTTCTTGTATAGCTCCGCGTCTGCCAAAATGTTCTACTACTCGATTAATTTTACTTAATCCAACTACATTTCCATTTTCTGCTGGAATATATGCAACATGAACTTTGCCGCTAATAGTTTGGTGATGATGTGAACACATTGATGTTAATGGAATACCGCCTTCAAATACAATTCCGTCATACCCATCACTAGGAAATGAAGTAATGTCTGACATTGGTTCATATCTGCCTTTCCATAAATCGTTTACATATGCTTTTGCAACTCGATTAGGAGTATTAGATGAATTTGGATCTGATTCCCAAGATACTCCTAGTGCCGTTAAAAACAATCCATAATGATATGCTGCTGCATCAATTATTTGTTGTTTTTCTTGCTGAGTTAATTGAGCGTCAGGCCCTTCTAAAGTTTGCTTTACTGCTAATTGTAATGATATACCGTTCGCATATCCAGGGGCAACTGTTTCTAGATGTTTTCTTGTCATAACTTGTTCTTATATTAATATAATATATTTTATTGGAATTTCAAAGTTTTATGCAAACTTATTACATGTTTGGATCACCTGGAGTATCTATACCAGATGCATCATATTTTGTTGTATCGCCGATTATTTTTAATATTATCTGATCAACATCATTGCCATATTTTCGTTGTAGATATTGTATAATTTCCGTAGAATCAGCATCTTCTAATGCAAATCTAGCATTTAATACTGTATCGTACCGTTTAATGGCTTCAATATCATTAGAATCTTCTAAATCAGTTAATAACTCTTCTAGCCAATCCAAATACATCTCAATAAAATTTTGAGGTCCTATTTCCTCAATTTTATTGATATTTGATGCATCATATTTTGTTGTATTCAATTTAACCAAATTTACCTTAATATTCTGATTGCCTAAGGCCCAATTAGCAACGAGTCTATGATGTCCGTCATAAATTGCCATTTCTCCATCATTGAATTGAACAACATTAATAATTGGCATTTTGTTTATGTTTTCGATGATATGTTTTACTTTGTTACTTTGAATATTTGGTTGTGTTATATGAATATTTGATATATCTACGTTCTCGTTGGTTCCGTTTTCTTTATTTTTTTCAAAATTTTCAATTACTTCACTCCAACTATGTTTACTTAAAGTAAATATATCTTTTATACTTTTAGCATCATTAAATAATTTTCCAGCAGGTAGTTTATCGATCCGTTCAAATGCTAATTCTATTGATGAATTTATTTCTTTTAATAAACTTTTTAAACGTATCATATTAATAAATATCTTTCAAGGTAGTATTTCCCATTTCATGTTTAGGATCATATGGGCAATGTCGACAACCGTTACCGCAGCATGAACCTCGTCGTACATGATATGATTCAGTCATTACACGATATCCGTCTTCATTATAGTAAAAGTCCGTAGCCAGGAGCTTGTTTCCAAACTCCCTCACAAACGTTTGTTGTATCCAATCTTTTGATGCCGGTTGTATCATTATTTAATCTCTTTTGATTGTGTTGAATATTTCCATTTATATCCGCCACCTTGTTTATACTTTCCAATACAACATCCATATATACTGTCTCGGCCGATATTATTTTCATCTGATGCGTGTTTTATACTGAAATATGTTTTTATATAGTTGCCGGCAGTATCAAATTGATCAACATCTTTCCATTTACTTTTTCCAATTTTAGATTTATGGTCATTGGATAGAGGTACTCCCTTAAATCTTTTAGATAAAATATCTTTTACATGTTCTGGGCACGGGACACCTATATTGTGTGGTATTATTTTATCTGATTGATACAGCTCTTTCATTTTTTTTGAATGATCTGGCCTTTGTTTCCCTCGTTTATTTTCTACACTCTTAATATAATTTTCAGATGTTTTAATCCCGCGGGAGATTTTAGATTTATATTCATTTAATTGTTGGGCCGTATAATTTATTCTAGTATTTCCACCCAGTCCGCCGTTTGTCATATTATATCCAATTGCACGATCTGTCGAATTAAACTTATGTATCCATATCATTTCTTGTTCTGCCATATGATTTTCTGATTCGCAATACTCTAAAATTTCTTTTTGAAAATTTTCACGTCCATATTTTTTAATTGCATAGTGTAAACTTTTTCCGGAACCTAAGTACCTAGGATCATTATGTTTATCTTTTCCTATATAGATTTTTCTGTTAATCAAATTTGTTGTCTTATATATTATCATAATAGTATCCATTATAATGGTTTATATTAATAAATATACAAGACAACAAAAATTAATTAATTATGTTAATTCACACGATCCACCAGAACATGCTAGATTTTCACTTAATTCTGTGTTATCATCTAATTCAATTATATTTGATAAATTGATGTTTGATAAACTTTGAAATAATCGGTCATATTCTTCTTTTGTACAGTCTTCGAATGGAGCTTGTATATAAGTATGGTTTGAATATGGTAAAACTGATAATCCATTATAATGTTGACGTTCATTCCACATCCATTCTCCTGCTAATTCCCATTCATCATCTTTCAATGAAACTGTTGCCGATACATTGTGTGTATTGTTTCCTGATCTATGACCTGGCTTCACCCATTCTAAATGAACTTTTTTGATTCGATCCAATAATTGAAATGGTGACTCGAATCTCATAATTGCTCCTTCTGGTGCCTGTTGTGGTATAGAAATTACTGCCGTGTCGTGTGGACGGAAATATTCATCTTCAATTAGCTCGGGATGATTTTTTGCTAAATACGTGTAAATTGCTTCATTTTTTCCAACACGGATTCGACGAACATAATAATCATTGTGCCAAGCATGTATTCCTGAACTTGTGCCTAATGTTAATGATGTTGTTCCTGCCGGCTTTACTGTGGTTGTTCGAGCGGATCGATTAATACCAATAAGTGCAGCAACTCTTTCATTTTCCGTTTTAACCGTTTTTGCTGCAGCTTTCATGTCATATCCTAATACCGTTCCAGATCCAATGCCTGTCATTGATACTCCAATAAGTGCATCTTTTTCAGTTGTACGTTGCCAAATTGGACGTAGGTAATGAAAGTTGGTATATCCTGCTTGCAATGTTCCAATAAATGCTGCTGCTCTAACTCGATTTTCAAAATCTTCTTGAGAATCAATGTCAGATGCATTTACTTCACACAAGTTACAGAATTGAAATGGACGTAATGCAATTTCACAACATGGGTTAGTTCCCCAATCTTTATCATTTGTAAGATATATGCCAGGTTCTCCTGCTCCGGATAATTCAACACGCTTCCAAAGATCCATAAAGAATTCTTTTGTTAATTTGTGTCTCATTAATGTAGCTGAATTATTAGCACGACCTCTTTGTGGATTGATTTCCCACCAATTTCCTGATTTGCATGCAATCATTTCTTCATCATCTGCTGAAAATAATGCTATAAGTGCTGCTCTACGAATACCACCTGCTAATACTGCATCTGCAACATGGCATACCATATCATGAACTTCAATTGGAGATAATTTGTCGCCATCTTCTTTTCCATCTAAAATTCCTTGCAGTTTCATCAAACATTCTTTTAATGGTTGAGGTCCTGGAGCCTTTCCTCCTGAAGTAACAAGTCTTGCACCTTTGGCACGAATATCTGAAAAATCAAAATTGTAAGATGATCCGCCAACAAAATATGATTTAACAAGCATCTTAACTGCATCTGCCCAACCTTCAATTGAATCTGCAATCAAATAACGACGCATCTTTTTTGGATTTGGTTTATGTATTT
>Ga0114974_10000332_pt1 | contig 40201 bp, 60 predicted proteins | sample S_130206_EF_Meta_FD_87318 | JGI IMG/M metagenome (GOLD analysis project Ga0114974, IMG submission 87318) | Freshwater microbial communities from Lake Simoncouche, Canada to study carbon cycling - S_130206_EF_MetaG | ecosystem: Environmental > Aquatic > Freshwater > Lake | place: Lake... | reverse complement strand
CGTTGTGCCGTTACCGGTGTACAGCCAAGTGCTGAATACGTCTTCGATGTAGTTGGCTGCAACAGGCACGCCTCCACCAAAAGCGTCATAGCTTGCTGCACCCGATGTTGCTTGTAATGGCATGGCTTAGGCCTTGAACTGTGTGACAGAAGCCAGCACTGTGTATGTGGCACTGCCTGTCTTGATGATGAGGTAGCGGTAGCTGTCGATGCCGCTTGCGTTACCCGCTGTAGGCGCACCACCCAACCAGCGTGTAGTCACGCCAGAGGTTGTACCGTCCACTTGCACTGCGTTGTTGAAGAACGCTGTAGCGCCTTGAGTAACCAAGAAGGCAACCGTCACCGACTGACCTGTGGACAATGCGGTGTTCAGCGATGTGCCGCTAGAAGCCCTGAAGTTCACCGTCCAGTTCGCTGATGCGTTGGAGGTGTAGAACAGCACCGACTGTGTGGTGATGTCGTAGTTGATCGTGCCTGTAGCTGCTGTTGCGGTAATGGTTGTGACTTCAGCGGCATCGTTCAGAACAACAGATAGTTTGGCAGTTGTACCTGAGAAGGTCTGCGTACCCGTCCAAGTGTTGTCTGTTGTCAAGTCACCAACAGATGGCCCTGTTGGGCCTGTAGCGCCTTGTGGGCCTGTTGGACCGACAGCTCCTGTTGTGCCAGTGTTGCCAGTTGGACCAGTTGGACCTGCTACGGTAGACGCTGCACCCGTTGGACCTGTTGGGCCGAGATCACCTTGACTGCCTGTTGGTCCTGTTGGACCCTGAATTCCTTGTGGTCCAGTAGGCCCTGTAACACCCTGAATTCCCTGAGAGCCTGTTGGGCCAGTAGCACCTTGAATACCCTGTGGACCAGTAGGACCTGTAATGCCTTGAGGGCCTGTAGGACCAGTAGATCCTGTTGGGCCAATCTGTTGATACATCACCTGATGAGCAGTAACAATAATACTTGGAACTGCTGGTCGGGTCGGGCTTGTTCCGGCTGGCTCATGAGTAAACTCAAGATTGGTATTTGAAGTTCTCCAAACCAATTCCACATAGTCACTGGCAGACAAATCAAGCATGTAGTTCCATGCTGCAACAGTTTTTGCAGCAGAAGCACCACCAGACACAGTTACAACTGTATTGCTTTCAGGAATGTCTGTTCCATTTTTTCTAAACCAGATATCAACAGTATCAGTACCTGAGCCTGAAACCCTGTCTACTTGAGCAGAAAACTCAATGTTGTAAACACCAGCATTTGCAAAAGTAATTCTGCTGTTGGAAACAATGCTTACACCACTAGAGTCAGGGTCAGTGTTGTTCAGTGTTAAGGGATAAGCAACTGTTGTGCTGGCTGCTACTTGGTCTTGGGTTGAATAAAAAGAACCCCAATTTCCCAACACACCACCTGGGCCTGTAGGTCCTTGCATACCCGTAGGACCTGTTGCACCAGTAGGTCCTGCTACTGTAGATTGCGCTCCTGTAGGGCCTGTAGGACCTGTATTGCCTTGTGCGCCTGTAGGTCCTGTAGGACCAGCTACAGTCGATGCTGCACCTGTCGAACCTGTAGGGCCAGTAGCACCAGTTAAACCCGTACTTCCTGTTGGGCCAGTAGGACCAGCTACGGTAGACGGAGAGCCAGTGGGGCCAGTAGCACCAATAGATCCCGTAGGACCTGTTGGACCTGCAACTGTTGATGCGGAACCTGTTGGGCCTGATGGACCAGTGCTACCTGTAGGACCAGTTGGACCAACAACAGTAGATGGAGCGCCTGTAGGACCTGTGGGACCCGTTGGTCCAGTAGGACCTGTAACGCCAAACTTTACAGTCGTACCGTACAGGCTTGTTGTTTCAGTGCTGGGTTGTGCTTGATATGGCATGTGTTATCTCACTTGAAGCTGTAACGATACGTGCGTGGCTGGAATTCAGATGTCAAATGCTGATCACCACCACGCCATTTGCCCTTGTAGTTCTGGTCTTCAATCAGACCATATGAGTCGTCAAAACGAGAAAGCCATTTCTGGGCTTCTTCTGTGTTTTTGTTCTTGTCGTAGTAAGCCCACAATGTCCCGTAGAAGTATCCTTCAGGGAATGAGGCCAGAATTGCGTTGCTTTGGACAACAGGGTACTCAACGTCAGCAGTTGAGCTAAACAAGAACGGAAATACTCGCTGGTAATACGCCTTGATAATGACGTTCTCACCAGGATTGGGCGTAAACACATAGTTTGGTCCGACTTCAGAGAAAGAAGCACGAATAACCCGTGGTACACCAAATGGACGGATGTACAACTGGTCAATCATTCTGCGGCGAATGATCTCTCGGTCCCCAACTCGGTCATACACAATCCAAGGGCCAAGGTTTGTGCCTTCATACTCTTGGTTGCTTGGCTGACTCTCTTGGAAGAACAGAATCGGAAAGCACATGTCAGCAGGAATGGGGGCCATGCCTTTGGCATCTGTAATCAGATGGGCTGGTTCAACATCATCGTAGGGATTGCTACGCAAAGCTGGCAACTCAATCGTCCTCATCTTGAGTTCAGCCATTTGAATAGACTGTGTAATCTCAATAGTCGATTGTGTAGGAACTTTAATGATTGCTGTGGGAACTACTGCGTCATCCCAAATGCCTTCAGGGTCGTTAACTGTAATTGTTGTGCTGGTAACAGATACAGCCAATGCGTAAGGACCCATTACGCTGAAACCAATAAAGTCACCAACAGAAACTACAGACGTTGGGTTTGCAGAGCAGGTAATGACCTTGGTTGTGGTGTTGTAAGCCGTAGCGTTGATGCCAACACTTGAAGGTATAGCTCCCACCCAATTTGCAATTCGACTAACAAGCGTGTTAGCTGATTGAATGAAGAGAGCCATAGTTCATCCTTACTTAGTCGGTATTGCGGGATTATACGGAATAGGGATTTTTCCGCTAGGGTGACAAACGAAATCTGAGTAGTACTCATTGACGATTGCGTAGAACAGAATCTTGTCCTTCTTTTCTTGCTTGATCAATTCCCAAGGACGGTTGTTAAACCACCTAGAACTGATCTCATGGGCAAAGCATTTGGGTAGCTGCATCATGTGAGCAGTACCAGCAAAGAAAGGGTTGTCAGTACCGTGGATCTTGTAAAACTCACGTTGCTGCTTACAAAACTCTTTTACGTTCTCTACGTTTTTTTGTTCGTATTGAACATACCTGTTTCCATTAACAGCACCAACTTTATAGTCGATATTGTCTGTTTTAAATGTTTGTGACCAAGTACCAGACTTGACCTCATTAAAAAGTTTGTCGTTATGACGGAATACGCCATCTACTCCGGCTTCAAGAATACCCTTTGAATAATATTCTTCGTTAACTTTGATGTCATCGTCTTCAGTCATTGCTTTCTCCATGCTTTACCAAAGGAGCCCCTTTCGGAGCCCCTTCAGAAAAGCTTTAAAGCTTAAGCCAGGTAACGCTGGACTTGACCAGCAGGACGTGGAGCAGTCACAGCAGCACCAGTTGGGCTGATGTTAGCCAACACAGCAACACCTGCTGGGTTACGAACAATCAGTGTACCTTCCATGATGTACTGATCCAAAGAAGCGTCAGCAGAACTGAACACTTCGTTGTTTGGACCGAGTTCACGCAAGCTACCCCACTGGATAACGTCAGGGTTCAGGAACAGGGCAGAAGTGTTGTCTGCGCCTGTTTGGTCCATAACCCAAGAGTCATCGATTTGGTAGGTGTAGTTGAAGTCACCTTCGTAAGTACCAATCGTGTCGCCCTTGTCAGCAGGGTTAAAACGGTTGATCGAACGGCTGGTAGGCATCATGTCCGAGATGTGTGTACGCATGGAAGTGGGGACAACCATGTTCGTAATCTTGGCATTGAAACGCTGTTCAGCAGTGGTAACCAATTGCTTGTACAGGAAGGGGCTGAACTGTTGCAGGGTAACACCAGTGTTGAAGGTAAAGTAACCCAAGCCAGCGTTGCTCAACAAGCCGTTGAAAGGCTGGTTAGTAGCAGTGGCAGAAGTCACATCGTTACCATCGCTGGTAGCCAAGTTCAGGACGGAAGTGCCATCTGTCTCGTTGCCGGAACGTGTACCAGCGAAAGAGTACAAGGAGCCAAAACGGCGACCGTTGTTAGGCGATGCACCTTGAGTAGCAGCTTGGCCGCTGTACTTGATAGAAGCGCCATCGGCACGAACCATCTGAAGTTCAACGTCAAACATGATCTCAGTCAATTGCTTGACTTCTTGGTAGGCTTGTGGATCGCCACCAGCTTGTTCAACAGCACGGGCAGTACCTGTAGCACCAATCACAGTCGTAAAGATCTGTGTGTAGTTACCGCAGTTGGCACGGGTGTTGTTTTCAGCTTGGGAAGCTTGGACAGCAGCGCCTTCCAACTTGGCGTTTAGGGCGGGAGTACGGTAGTAATCCACAGGCCAGATGTGCAGAGTCGAATTGACTTTGCGCTTCTTGGACATAGCCATGTTGGTCAGGGGGGTACGGTCTTTAACATAGTTAGAGACTGTCATGTCGAGGTCTTTGACCACGATGTCGGTAGTATACGAGCCGTTGCCGTTACCAAGGTTTGCAGAGGTGATGGTAGCCATTTAAAACTCCTGTTTATCGCTTGCGTTTGTTTGCTGCAAGCATGGTTGCTAAAAGGTCACGAGCCGCATTCTTATCGCCGGACTTAGCTTGCTTTTGAAGTTTTTCCATCTCGTTATCTGGAGCAGTTTTGGCCTTTGCTACAGGACGACTAGCAGCAGCTAGAGATCCACCAGCATTTTTGACCTTTGGTCCTTCTCGGAACTTCATACCATCCCGAATCAGACCCAACAGATATTCATCACTGGATACCAAATCAATGTTTGGTACACCAGGAACAAACGAACTGTTTGCACCTTTCCAATCCTTCCCAAGCTTCTCACGAATCTCAGAAAAGATAGCCTTATTGCCCAACTCTTTATCAGTAAACGACTGCCTGGCTTTTTCCAAGCTCTCTTGGACCATTGCAGAACGATGCTGATAAAACTGTTCGACTTTAGGCCGATTCGCCTTAATGAACTCAGACTTTTCTTGGATCAATTGAGCGTTCTGTCGCATTGCTGCTTCAGCTTGGCTCTTTTGAGCAGGATCAGTCGTGCTTTGATAGATTTGCTGCCATTGCTGGTTATATTCTTGGATCGTAATCAGTTCATCAGCAGCAGTTTTCAACTGAGGGACGATTGTTAACTCCAAGCCTATCTGCAAACCATCAAGTTCACTCTTGCGCTTCGATTCATACTCTTCAAAATCTGCTTTTTCAGCTTTAAGCTTACGAGCATTTTCATGGATAGCACTACCTTGACCCAGAATAGAAGCTGCCCGTTCTGCTGTTAACTCTACAAAGCCGCCTTCTGCGTCCTTGTTAGGAATCTTCAACATCACAGTAGGATTCTCTTTCGCAAACTCAAGGAAATCGACTGCTTCGTTTACTCCATCGGAGGACTCGGCTTCAACTTCTGACTCTGCGGCATCCGACTCAATTGAACTGCCATCTTCAGGTTCGGTTCCTTCAACAGGAGCCGCCTCAGGGGAGGGTTTAGCCTCTTGTCCTGCTGGTGGAGGTGAACTGCCATCGGGTTGCGGACTGTTACGCTTGTTAGCGGCAATCATTGCAGCGATAGCATCGGCGGGATTCACGACACCAGTTTGCTCAGGGGCGGTCACTTGCGTGATTACGTCTGACATAGTTTACTCTCTTTGGTTAAGTGTTAGATTTCTGAGCCACTTTTCCAAGATATTCGATTTTCTCAATGAAACCGATGAAATCTCGTACTCCAGCAACATTAAATGCATTTTCGATGCGTTCTGGATCGGTTCGACAATCTTCCAACCGTTCCAGTAAGTTAAACCTGTAAAGGTTAAACAACAGTGCAAAATCCTCATTCTTGATGAGGCGGGAAGCGCACTCCCCGTTTTCTATGGCTAAAGTTTTTCGATGTACATCGGCTCCTTTACTTGAGTCTGCGGATTTTGTCCGTCTGTTGAAATATTCACGTATTTTATATACCAAGCTTTTCATTGCAATCCTTTAATCAACTTGTACTGAATGCAGCTTTCCTCGTTTAGCAGCCAAAGCCTCAAACATGTTGTCTGTATCAATGTCCTCAGCCTTTTTCTGAGTAAACGCAGTGTTTGCCATTGTGTCTTCAATCTTGGCTTTGTTCAAATCTGTTTCAGATTGAATCTTCTGCTGTTCTGCGCTTGGACCCTTCTCGGATTGAGCTTTAATAATCTTTGCAGCTTCTTCCAAGGTAGGCAAGTAGGCATCAACGTCTTTGACACCCAATACACGCAGAGTATCTTCAAAAGGCCTACGCAGTTTGCCAAACAACTCAGGAACGCTTGGGTCTAAACCCATCATGGCCTGGGTAAACTGCTGTTGAGCCTGACCAATCAACTGTTGACGGGTCAAACGGTTCTCATCAGACATAAAGCCCAAGGCCAAATCAATGTTAATCAGCTTGCGGTCAATGAATTCATAGTTTTCCATTGAGATGGCATCCATGAATGGAGCGCCCTTACCGCAAACACCTGCCAACTGCTGAATGTTGTAGTCGTCAGAGTACTGAATCAGTGTTTTCCAGACAATGTAGATCATGTCTCGCAGACCAATAGCGCAGTTCTTGACCATCTCGTCTTGGATAAGCTGGTTTGGACCCATAGCCAATTGCAGCTTAAAGCCAGAGTTGCCATCCTTCATTACTTCAGGGTTCAGCACATCGTTAGGGCTTGTCATGCCAATCATTGCCATCTTGTCAGCTTCAAAACGCTGCATAGACGACTGAACGTAGGCCAAGTTACCCTGCATAGGCGCAAACTCATAGATGTGCTTGGCAGGATCAAACTTACGGTCCAAGATGAACATGGCAGAGACACCACGTTGGATCTCTTCGGCATCCATAAACTCAGGGTTTACACCAATACGAGGTGTAGACGACTGCATGGCAAAAGCCATCTCAGCACGAGCAATGGAGGTAGCGTATTCCTGCATTGGCACAAGACGTTCTGCCAAAGAGTAGCCAAAGAAGTTACCAGTGATGGGTTTGGGGCACATTGCCGCCAAAGGAATGAAGTCCACCTCTTTGACGTACAGAACATACGAGCCTGAGAAGCAAACCTCAACGATTTCTTCCTCACCGTCACCGTCTACGTCTTTGCGAATCCATGCTGTTGTCAACATGATGACTCGGCTGTAGCGATCAGCGCCAGCAGAAGCAATTACGCCTTGACCTGGAACAGGAGTGGAATCACGAGCATGCAAAGCAAGATCGTTTTCCAATGCACCTGCTTGATAAGCACCAGCAGGACCGTAGGCAGCATGGTCAGCAAGCTTTTCAATGTCAACATAAGGGAATTGAGCTTTGCACTCATGGATTGTCATTGGGTCATAGAACCCAACAAAGTCTTGGTCCTGAATGCCGGGAATTGTGGGGTTGCAGACAAAATAATGCTGGGCAACATGCTTGATACGGACAGATGTTGAGAAACCTGTCATCTTGTACTTGGCACGGTACACCGTATTGGCTGCAATAGCCTCATTGACCTCTTCTTGGATTGTTCCTTGGTCGTCATCAGGATTCATCATCTCCTGCATGACACCTTCAAGGTCAACGTCAATCTTACGCATGTTCTGGCGTTTGACTGTCAGGCCCTTTTCAGCAGCCATAGTCTCAAACACACGCAATTGGTCCTTCGTCCCCTCAACCTCTTTGTATTGGGTAATGGGTTCACGCACTGGTGACACCATCACAATACCGTTCTTGTGAAGCAATGAGTCTTGTGCCCAATCACGGATGCAAGCGTAAGAATCATTCTTTGAGTTGATCATGTACTTGACCATCTCAGTAGCTTGGTTAGCTTGTGCGCTATCAGCCTCACTGAAACGCTCAAACTCAAAGTTAACCTTGCCGTTAGGCATCAGGCACTTTGTAATGATGGCCGTAGCGTAATCAACACCTGGAGTTACTACAGGGTGAATGTAGTCAATGCCACGGATTGGCTCGGTGGAGTTGCTTACAGCAATATTCAGGTAGTGGTAATCAGAAAGACGGTTAAAGGTGTTTTTTGCTTGCGTTAATCGCAAATAATCAACCATTTTCAAATAGACTTCATGAGCTACTTGAAAAACAATTCCTTTGTTGCCAGCAGGTGCTTCGATGTACTCAACGATTATGTTCTGTTTGTCTAGCATGATTAGATCCTTTGCACCTTGCCATCAATGGCGGTTGGTCTGCGGTATTGGAATGTGTTCGCTCGGCTAACCATAGATTCTCCGTGACCTTGAATCAACGCCAAAATGCCAATCCGAGCAGAGTCAATGTGGTCGTCAGGATCACTAAATCGTCCGGCTTCGTCAATGGCATAGTTCCTTGCTTCATCAAGAAAACCTACGCAAGACTCATTTATCTTAAATGTGCCACGTTCCATGCCTAGCCGCATTATATTGATTCCATAGGACTTATGGTTGGTTACCTTGCCTTGGTCATTCACGGGGTTCAATATAGCACCAGCAATACAGTTCAGGCCATAGTTGTCTTCAAACACTTCACGGACTGATTGTTCGGTCAATGTGTATCGACCTGCTTGTGTGGCATCATGGGGTAGGGCAATCGGAACACCCTTGGTTTCTCTGTCCATCAAATAATGGACGTATTCGTCTGGTGTCTCACCTTGAGCAACCTTAATCTGGCGGTGCAGGTAAATAACCTCTTCCACTGGATCTCGGAAAAAGAAGCTGATAACCGTTGGATCATTTTTGATACCCAAGTCAAAGGAAATCAATCGCTCAAGCTTCTCATTGTTCTTCAGGTCAAAATCAATACCCTTGTAGGTAGGCCAATCAAGCAATGGGAATACCACGCCTTGACCAACAAGCGGAATACCTTTCATCCGGCAATCACGCTCCCAAGGCATAAAGTCTCGGGACAGTTGATCACGTTCTTCTTGGCTAAAGAACTTTTCATCCCATTCGTTTTCAAAAGGGATGTCGTCCCAAGTTACTCGGACATGGGTGTAGCCATCTATCTTGTCCCAGAACTTACGAACAAGTCCTGACATACCCTTGAGTGGGGTAAATGAACACAGTACCTGCCCGTTCCGTTGTGCAGTACGGACAACAAGTTCCGAGAAGATTTCGTCTGGTGGTTGTTCGTCCAAGACAACAAGGTCAAGTTCAAAACCTTGCAGATGACGCACTTGCTGTGTGTAGTTGGAGAAGTAGAGTTTTGATTTGCCACCAGAGATATGCCAAACTTCAATAGACAGGACGTTAGCCCCGTCTGTTCGGTATGACTTCTCGTCAATACACTCAAGCGGGATAGAGCCTGTGCCTAATTTGTACGATTGCTTGATGTCATCGCATCCAAGCAGTTTGCTTTGCAGTGTCTTAGCTACCTGTTCCCAGGATTCACCAGAACACATGGCAATGATGGGTTTGTCCCATCTCTTGCCTTTCCAATTCTTTGGATACCTGCCCGTCAAGTGATAGGCAGTCTCGTAAGTAGAGGCGACTGTTTTGCCAGCACGGTTAGCTGCAATCATTCCTCTACGGGTGTGGGTTGCTCCTGTCTCAAAGAATGCAGACTGATACTTAAAAGGTCTGAACCACTTTAAGGTGTTGTACTGCATGTCCTTGGCGATGACATCCCTAGCATCCTTCATCTTTTTAAGTTGGTCAGCATCAAGGTGCTTAATAGCAGCCTTACCACCAGCCAACTTAATCAAATGCTTTAAAGCCCGATCTTTGTAAACCGGGAGGATGTAGTCACTGGCTTCACTTTTTGCCATACACGTCACGCATGGTCAGCAACAGGTCAGCAGCAGACGCAAGGTAGTAAACGTCCTGAGGGGCTAGTTCACGATCTCCTTGAAGATCCTTTTGTAGCCACTCAAGAGTTTTCCTAGCGCATGTCTCTGCTTGAGAAGACAGCTTTAGCCGAAAGGTTGTGCTGTGATCGTCCATCACGCCCACGGGTTAGTGACGTTCTTCTCAGCGATGTTCATTACGTTGCGGTCAATCAAAGTCCAGATGCCACCACCTTTTTCGCCAACACAGAACGCATACAAGCCACGACCCTTTTCAGTGAATGTGCCATCAGGTCGGCGCAACAAGATTTCTTCTGTACGAGGATCAATCCAAGAAAACTTCTCGGGCTGCTTCTGACCAAACTTGTTGATACGTTCGCCAACAGCAACTTGCTCAATAGGGCCAGTTACTTGGAACGTGATCACGCCATTGTCGTACTTGCGGAAGTTGATTTGCACCTTCCTGTCAGACTGAGGGTCTGTCGGGTGAGGCATGTTTGTTGCACCAAAGAAATGGACCTGCGAACCAGGGTCAGGCAGATCTGCTGGACGAGGAGGCAATTGCATTTTCTCGTCAACAGGGATCAACTCTTTGCGATCAATGTAGGGGTTGAGATCCGTCTGAAAATCAGCAGGGATCTTCTTGCCCTCAAGAGCGTTACGAGCAACCAGATACTGCTCTTCTTTTGGCTTGCCTACCAAGTCCAAAGAGATGCCCACTTTGTCATAAACAAACTGAGCAAGGTCTTTGGCGGTTGGGAGGTCTTCTTTCAGTGCTTCAATGTCATACGTTGCCATACATTACCTTATACGTTGGTTGGGAGTTTAGGGACAGTAAACTTCTTCGCTGCTGCCACGTTGATGTTATTCAGGTGGTTATCAGAAAGAGGGTTTTGGTTAAAGGCTTTGCCAACAGCAGTAGCCAGAGTCTGACTACGCTTATGGCCTTCTTCAAAGCTTTTGAGCTTGCCGTTGATGTTCTTGGTCAGACCGTTGGTCATCCGAGCGCCACCAGAGATTACTTTTCCGTAGGACATGATTTACCCCAAGTAGTTTTTGACAGATTTGTTCATGTAACCATCGTTCTTGATGGTTCCACAGTAATCAGCATGGGTGCTGACTTGAACCTTTTGATGGCGACCAGTAATGTCACCACCAGCCTTAGGAGCGCCTTGTTGACCAGTAGGCCCCGATACACCGTGTTTGGTGTTGGTCACATTGGTAGCACCACCTGATTTGGATGGAGGCTGCTTGGACATATTGCCCTTGCGGTTAGGAGCTTGGGCGTACAGGAAGTTGGTAGACATACTAACCTTTCATGAAAGTAATGGGATTATTACACTTTACGCAAATGCTGCAATATCTTTTGAATGTGGTCGATGAAGTGATCAACTGAATGGTCAAGCTTCATGTGGTTACAAGTTTTGCAGCAAGGCACACAGTTATCCACAGTGTATCCCTTTGAAGAATCAATTCTATCCACCCCATTGCCAACAAACGACCCATAGCAGTGGGTAGCATGGTGAACTCCAGAAGGTGCGCTGCCGCAATAAGCGCAATTTTGCACCACAATAGATCTGAACTGATCCTTTGTTAAATGGAATTCAAACGACCTTCGTTCTGCGCTTTTCTTGTACATCCCATACTTGGAATTAAAACTAGCTTCGCCACGCTCCTTTTTGTTTAAGCCTTCTTTTCTTAAACAGCCACAACCCTTCACACTGCCGTTAAGCATGTTGTTGCCGTACACAATTTTTTTTGTGCCGCAAGAACAAGTCACATGCCACATGGCTTGCGTTCTTCCGCTGTCATATTTTTTTATATGACTAAAGCCATCAACAGTTAGTCTGCCAAAAACTTGCCCCGTAAGGTCTTTGCTAGGTCTGCTTGTCATAAGTAGATTATGCAACAGACCTTTTTTATTGTCAATCTAATGTCAAACTTTACGTAGGGCCGTCAAGAAATCATCAAGGGCATCATCAGCAGACACCTCTTCCTCTTTGTTCACGTTATTCACATGCTCAATTGAAATAATGGGGGCACGAGATGATTCAAACGGAGCCAGCTTGTCAGCAATCCTGGCTTTATCCTTGATATCAATTTCTTCAGATTGCATGGCATCAATCAGTACCTCCATTGCTGTCTTCAAAGGAGGCAGACCCTTAGCCAGTCTCTCTTCGTTGAGCTTGTTGAACAAAGCACCGTATTCAGTAACCCGATTGACAATAGACTTCTGTCGACCGATAGGCTTCTTTTCCTCTTTAGGAAACTTCTCACCAGTAGCCAAACCCATAGCCCTTTTCTCAAGCCGCTTCATTTTCATGAAGTGCTTCTTCTTTTCCAGTTCTTCAGGAGAAGTAACCAAGCTACCTTCCGGCCTTATTTCACCAAAAAGCAAATCAGCGTCTTTAGGCTTTTTCATGTAAACCCTTTAAACCATTCTCAGTTCTGATCCAAGCATATGAACCGTTTACTGTAAATCCACGTTTCTTATGGATTTTCATAAACCCATCATGCTCACTACGGATACTTGTTGAACAAATAACAGGAATACCCCAAGTACTTGCCCACAAGATATGTTGGTCAATCATCTCATGGATTAATTTAACACGTTGTCTAGCAGGAAGAGATAAGTCCAAATGGTGGAACTTGGCATTTGAGATCTCCTCATTAGCATAGGTCGTATACCCACCACGGTCAAACCAGCAGTATCCCAGCAGCTTAGATTCAATCAGTTCATGGTCAAGGAATCCATCAACCACAATCTTCTTGTGTTCAGGCTTAGTCCGGCAAACAGCTAAGAACTCTCTACCCTTGTCAAACAGTTGGGTAGTAGCAGTGATGGTCACATTCTTACGGAACACATTCCTGTCTCTCGTAAGTATTCCATCAGCCTCCTTACCAAACACACTATCAGCCATCTCCACAATGTCATCAACATCATGCAGCGGATGAGCAAGTTGCCATTCACGTTCCATACATTGCCTTTCAATACGATGGCCGCATTCTATCAACCTGAAAAGTTTTGGACAAAAAATTTTATACAGGATTCCAAGTATTACTTTTCTGTTGGTCAAAGCTTTGTATAAACCCGAGAAATCTGGCACTTTTCCTCATTTACAGGGTTTTTCTTCCAGAGAAGTAATACAAGAGTTTAATTCTCAGTTCGGGATTGTGATAGGGGTAAAAAGTTTTTGTAGAAATTTTGGGAACGAGCTACCGGGCCCCCTCCTTTTCCACCCAATCCAGCCCTACCCCCTCTCATTTCCATGGGGATACAAACGCATTTAAACGCGATTCTAGGGGGGTCTAGACATTCCTAGGGGGGTAGTAGCTCCTATGCTCTGTTCTCGCTCTGTAGAGGCTATGCTTTTATCTGTGGGTAGGTGCCCGATGTCTTATGAGTTTTCTAGTGTTTACCAATGTCTAGTCAGGTCAGGCTATGGAAAGCCTAATGAGAGTGTCAGTGTCTCTCTAGCCCTTATGTAGTAAGGCATAGACCGAAACGGGGTTTCTTTTTTCTTTTCTTTTTTGCCTCCCTTTTGACCAAAATTCCACCTAGTCAAACACCCCTAAGTTGTCCACAAGTTATCCACAATGCACCTATAACTTGATTTAACTTGATTGACTTAGGGTATTCCCTATTAGGGTTTAAAGATACCAAACATAGGGTTTTCCCTAGTACACAATCGCATAAAATCACTCACAATAGACACATCACCAACCAACCTATAGAGGGTCATCATGAGATACACAACACCAGATATCAAGATCGAGTTTGAGCATCAGATAAGACGTGCTCATTTGTGGGTTGAGGCTTGTGCTTGGGCAGATGATGAAGGCATCTACAAAACCCAATTAAATGATGCAATGCTTGACGGGGTTAGCGTTCTTGAATTGCTCACAGATGATGATCTGACAGACATCACAGACGCTATTGAAGATGCTATTCATGCCGAAGCATCAGACCGCAAAGCAACCGAATTCATCCCCTCCCGTGACGCTCACAAACTTGGAGATTAATCATGAAAGAAACCATTACAGACATTGTTTTTGCCATTGTTCTTGGCTTGATCTTTGCTGGTTTTGCACTGGCTTACTTTGACATCCTCACTTACTAAACCGAAAGAAAACATCATGAAAATCTCAATCGATAACGCCTCAGAATTTCGCAATCAATTTATTGCATATAACCGGGACAACTTTAGCTGCCAAGGGTACGAGGTTCTTTTTGATTATTTTGAAGAAATCGACAGCGATATGGTGCTGGATGTAATCGCTATTTGCTGCGAGTACTGCGAAGAATCAGTGTCAGGAATTGCCAGGAATTACTCCATTGACCTCAATGATGCGAATCCTGAAGATGATGATTATGAAGATCAATGCAAAGAAATCGTTCGGGATTACTTGAACGATCACACCTCATTAGTTGGCGAAACCGCCGATGGTTTTGTTTACGCTGTTTTTTAAAGGGGTACATCATGCGGACAATAGAAACCACAATCTACACCTTTGACGAATTGTCAGACAAAGCCTGACGGATCAATCAAACGCTGGATTGTTTGCCCTTATGACGGTTTGCGCTATTACCGTTCAACACACTGAAAGAACATATGCACATAGAAAATCAAATTGGACAAGTAGGGGTCATCACCACAATTGACAATGTGACCCTCTGGACAGTCACTGGCGTACATGAATTGGGCTTAATCGTTCATTCATGTGATAACCCTAAACAGTGGCGAAGCGTTAAGCCTGACTTTTTTTGGGTACTTGTTGACAGTATCTAACTGACAATTTCAAAGAATCCCGGATTCGTTCCGGGTTTTTTTGGGTTTGTTAAGTTAGTGAGTGCTTACTATCATTTGTGGGCTGTTATCTGTGGGGGTGTAAGCGTCTGGATGCATTGGCAAACCGTCAAGAAGGCCATTTAAAGGCGTTTTGAGGCGTTATTCGGGGTGCATAGTACCTATGGCAAGGGCATGTGCATTGTGCGATTGTAGGCGATTCTATGCGATCTATGGGGGTAAACCCCTAGTCATCCCCCTCGGAACCCCCCTTGATGGCCCTCCGCTGACCTGTCACAGAGCCTTTCTGTAGAAATAAAAAGACCCCCCCCGGTCAATTTTTTTGGACCTCTGTTTTTGTTGACCAGGCTATTTGTCAATTTCCACAGGTTTTTTGCCAAAAAAAAGACCCCCAATCGGAGGTCTAAGTTCTCATCCCAAGGAAACTCACTTCAGGAAACGCAACTTGTACAGGGTACTGTTAATCAAATCAGCGATTTCGTCAACAATATTTTGGATCTCACTGTTGGCTGGCAGGTTGTTGCGCTCTTCAGTAACGTAGTCTTTTAGATGTTCAAGCTCTTCAAGGCCACTGGCTGCTGGGCCATAGTAGTCCACAGGGTAATCAATGATCTCGCCTTCTAAGCCCTGAATAGCCTCTGTAAGAGTGTCTACCAAGGGAATGATGGCTTCATAGAACTCACCCAAGGCAACATGCTCTGCATAGCTCTTTGTTTGGCGATGCAGGATCTGTGTGTTGGTCGATGAGTGCATCAACGTCAACAAGAATTCACCGTAGTTCATTGATCAACCTTTCAATGGTTTTATTTAAAGCATCGATTTCATCCATTTTACGGATAGACCATGCTCTTTTTTGTCCATGCCAACCAAGAAAACTACCTTGATGACAATCTTTACACAATGCTATGCAAGTGTACTGCAAACCCTGTTTTACATGGTGTGCATCACTTGGACCAGGTGCATCACATACAGAGCAGGGTAGCTCCTTGACCCTAGCCAGATGCAACCTCTCTTTGGCATTCAGCTTGTTGTTCATAAAAACAAAAGTGCTTGAGTTACAACTTTGCCGCCAGCATCGTATTTTTTGCTTTCGCCTTTTGGATATGGCTCGTGTTTATATTTTATTAATTGTTTTAATTGTTTATTTTTGCCTGTTACAAAAATATAACGATGCTTTCTGGCTCTATCTTCCAAATAAAAATCATCACCAAATTTGTTGCGCATGAAGTCCGCTCTTGATCCTTCGCAACCTCGACTCATGTCGGCAATAGTCTGCCCATGTAATTGCTCCATTCCTTTAATCTTCCAATCGGTACGCTTGGCGCTTAAACCTGTGTAAGTGAAATTGCAAGCCTGATAGACATATCCAACATGTTCTTGTTCTGTATCGGCATAGCTGACGACAATAGATGGTTTTGGCAACATTTGAAGGCTTCTGCCAACCAGCATGGAAGCTGCGTTTTTTATCTTTGTGTCCACACACAAGCGATTTAATTCCAGCACATATTTGGCATTTTCTGGACCTGCTATGCCGTCTCGCAAAGGTGCTGATGATGGCGTTCCATATGTGCAAACACCAACCAAATTACCGTCTTCAAACAATCCAAAAGCATAGCTAATTGAAGGTATGCGTTTGGCGTAATGCTTGTGCAACAGCCAAGGCTCTACCTCATAAGATTGAATTGGAATTACTTTCATCCCAAGTTCCGCATCTCAGAGCGTTTGGAGTATTCCTGTGTCTTCCACACTTCTATCCTTGCCTGTGCTGCTGTCAGCATCCACTTCAGGTGCGCTTCTTCTTCAATGGCTTGTTTATGGGCAGTGATGGATTCTTTGTACTCAGCACTTGCATAGGCATCTGCTTCTCGTTGACCAAGAGAGCTAGATTCACTCTTGTTCATCTGTTGTGACTTAACCACCTTCAGGTAATTCTCTGTGTACGCTACATCACCTTTTGCTTTTGCATATTTCTCTGCATGCTCTTGGATGTAACGAATGGCTTTCTCAGGGTTTATCTCAATCATGATTTGAAAATTCCTTGTGATATAAATTTCTTGCCTCATCGGACACAAGACAAGCAAGATCAAAGTCCGAATAAATTCCCAAGTACTTTCTTACTTTGTTTACTTGAACTTCAACAATCCACTTCTGTGACTTCTTATGAAATGAAACGCCTTTATGCCCAGATCTATTTGATTTGTGCTTTCTTGCATTCATCTTGTTCTGCCCCCTTGAACAAGCCCTCAAATTTTCAATTTTGTTGTTCAATGGGTTGTTGTCGATGTGATCAATAAAATCTGGCAAAAATTTGTGTTGCATCAAATAGATGACTCGATGAACCAAATAACTTTTACCGTCTATGCCCACCTTTGCATATCCATTGCTAGTGGCAGTTCCAGATGATCTGCTTGACACAACGCCAGATTTCAGTTTTTTGTATATCAACCCATCCCTGTATTCAAAGACGGAATTTACTTTTTCAAAAGTCAACATGTCGCACCTCGTTATTGGTGGAAGCGTTACAGAAGAGCACTGACAGGGCGGTAACGAATCGCCTTTTCCCCCGCTAAAGGTAGTCAGTGCCACAATTTTACCAGTTCCATTTTTTTCTTTCAATACATGTATTCAAGGGTGTACTTTTTTGATTGAGTCCACCATCCATTTCCAGTTACAGACATAAAAAATCTCTCCTCTATGCCATAAAACTCAAGCCAGACAATGTAATCACCAACTTTTGTTCTTTTCCAAGCAAACACTCTGCGATGTCTGACTTGACCAGTAAATGGAATTTCTACTTTTGCTTTCCATTTCATACATTGCTTTCAAATGTGTTCGTTGATTAAATTCTGTACTCCAGTATCTATATTCCCATTACCCATTTCTATGAGTAATTGCTTTTGGATACTGTTTAGAGTTAATGCGACAAGGTTGGTGTATTTGGGTTCTTCTGTCTTTTTCTTTAATCCAGCACCCTGACGTTTACCACCCCAAGTGCCTATTGGCCTACCAAGTCGCTTTTCTCTTAACTTGCGGTTGTGTTCTCTTTGCTTGAGTACCAACCACTCTGGCTTTTCGTAGTGGTATGGATCGTCCATCACGCCATCTCCACTATTGGTCGGCACTTCTTTAGACGGATCTCTTCAGCAACAATGTACAAAGCCCTTTCCATCTCTTTGACCGTACAGTCGTCTAGCTGGGCATCATGAACATCCATCACCAGCTTCAAAGCAGTCATCTCTGGTCCTGTAAAGGCAAAACTACCTTTCTCAACACCACGTTTAGCCATTGTGTAAATAGCATCCTGGGCTGCTCTGATCTCTGTTGCCCAATCAGCACCTAAATCATCTCTGATACGGACCATAGCTTCTGCCATGTTCAAAGCATTGATCAGCACATCCACATCATGTTTTGTTCCTTGTCCTCTAAGAATAGATTCCAAGGCTTCATGGTTCTTTAGCTTCAGTGCTATACCAGCAGTAGGTAGTGTTCCTACCTTTTTCATACCAGCAAGAATCCAATTCAGGTTGTCTGTCCGAACAGGACGGGGTTTGTATTTACTTTTTTTCCTCATGTTTTCTCCAATTGAAAAACAGATTTTGCCTGTCAATCAACTTGATTGGTACTAGGACAAACCCTATAGGAGATGTTCCTGCACCATCACTTCAACCATGCCTAAACTTCCATAAACTTTTGTTGCGTGTAGAGACACCACCTGACTGTCATCAGTAAACACAATCCCATTCATACCGTCAAAGATTGCTTTGCAGAAGTTATCAATGTCACTTCTTTTAGTTGGACGCTCTTCACCTGATAAACAGGCGTTAAATCGCTTTTTGCTGTATGACGCTGGGATGGGTAGGGTAATGTAGATACAGGCCACTACAGGGCCTTCTAAGGGCTTCTGTGACCCCATTGCTTGTTTGGCAGCATCAGAAACCTTGGTTTCGTAGTCAACAGTGGTCTTGGGACTGTAAGTTGAGACAAACTTGCCTCGTCTAGCAAACCTTGGACGACCCTTGGGTACTGGTGTTCCATCAACTTGAAAAATCACTTGGAACGTCATGTCCTGTCCTTGTATCGGTTGTATCTCCAGGCTGTTGCTTCTTTGTCTATACGTTTCCAGATCTGCTCTTTGTCGTACTGGCTCATCTCGTTCCACAAAGCAACTTCCATGTAGGTTCTGCCACAGCCCTTACACACCTCGTCATACAAGGTGGTACAGACTGCTATGCAAGGACTATCAGGCCTCATTCTTTGCTTTCAACGTAGCCCAAGCCGTTTCATTGCACTTAGCGCATTGGTAGTGGTACTGAGTGCGATGTGGTGATGGAGTCAGTATCCAGCGGTGTTTACATTGATTCATGTGTTCTTCTCCTTGAGTTTGGCTGGGAACAGAATGACTTGCGCTGGCTGCGGCGGTTTCGGTTTGAACTTGCGGTAATCGCAACAGTCACAAGGTTTGTACTCGTAGCCGCACTGGTCTTCAATGTCGCATGTGTTGCAGTTTCCGTTCATGTATTCTTCTCCTTGAGTTTGGATTCGATGGCTTCGTACACATCCACTCGCGTGGGTCCCATGCCGTACAACGCTTTCCGGGATGCGGCGTTATATGCCTCAGAAATCTCCTCATCCGTCAGCCCAACCCATTGCCGCTGTGCTGCGGGTGGGGTGGTGTACAAGATACGAGTTTCGTAAGGGCCTCCACCATCATCGTTGTCTGGATAACCGTCATACCAGTACGGTGAATGCTTTTGCCGCCACTGGTGAACAGGCTCCTGTACAGGCGCTGCGGGTGCTGGGTGCATGTAGAGTGGTGTTTTATGAACAAAGGTCTCCACCCAACTGAAAGCATCACCCGGTGCAAGCGGCAATTCGTGCTCACGCACCCACGCCACAGGCTCCTGCACAGTTGCTGAACGGGCTTGCTTGATGGCGGTGATGGAATCTCGGGTAAGGCGGACTGGTATATAGCCGTCCTGTTCGCAAATCTCCAGCGCCTCCAGCGCCAAGTCCAATGCTTCGTCTTTGTTCACAGTGGTGACTCCTCATGGTTGTCAGGATTGAACTTTGGGACTCGGTTACCCGTGTCTTTAGGGTTTGGGAATGGTGGGAAAGGCCATGTCATTTAAATTCCTTTTCAAAATCTTTTTTGTAATCTTTTTTCCATTGATCAAATTCTTTTGCAGAAATGTCAGGGCATTTTTTAGCTTTTTTCAAACACCATTGAGCAATTAAATCTGCAAGATTTTTAAGCCATGTCATTCAAGTGTTCCTTCTTTCATTTGGGTTAGGTAGGATCTGATCCTCTCCTTTGCACCCATGCCATACATTTTTTCTGCTCTTTCCAGCATTGCTCTGACAAACATGTTGTCTTGAGTTGTTTGCCAGGAGTGAAATATTACTCTTGCTTCACCTTGTTCGATTTGAACTCGGTCACCTTGATTTGATTGCTTTTTCTTGTACTCGTACATCAGTGTTTACCCTGATCGTGTGTGGGGCCAGTTAGGGAAGAACATTGGTTCATCACCTTGTCTTTCAACATAAGTCTGTGCATCAGGCAGAAACCACAGCTTCACAGTAGGTTCACCATTACCTGAACCCTCATAGTTACGCTGCTTCCTGCAAAGCAATAGCTGGTCAGAATCGTTGTACTTTGGTGAAGCTCTTCCAACATCCTTAACCTCGTCTTCCTTTTCCTTGTTACGCCAAACCATCCATACGTTGTCCACAAGGTCAACAATCGCACCAGATCCTTTGGTGTCGTACTTGTTGGGCATGGCATATTCGTTTGCTGGTTTACGCAAATGGTGAATCAAGTGGACATGGACGTTGTAGTCACGAGCAATGTTGATCAACTCGGAAACAAAGTTCTTTTGACCAGACATATCGTCTTCACCCATCACACATGTTGCCAAGTTGTCGATGAAGATGTGATGGATGCCAAGTTCCTTTGCACAGTACCTGCACATCCCAATGATCAGGTCCTGAGATACAGCACCCATTTGGTCATACAGCCACAGCTTGTCGTCAGACCAATAGCTGAACTGGTCAAACAGGTCGTCAATGGATTTAAAGCCTTCCTCAGTCTGGAACTCAGGAGCCATAGGGTTCATGCCTATCCACATCCTTGCCATACGCTGTAAGGTCGTTACAGGCTTCATCTCAAAAGACGCAATAGCTACTTTCTCACCTTGGCCCATCAAGGACAAAGCAATCTGAGAGGTCACCAAGGACTTACCAGAGCTGTTCTGTCCTGCCCATAGAGTCACCTCACCTTTGCGAAACTCAAAGTTGTCCTTCTGTCCAATCCAAGGCAGAACAATGGGGTTAACCGTCTTCTTCAGACGCAACTTGTTTTTCAGTGCTTCAGCATAGATAAAGGCACTCTTGACCTTAGCCTGGGCATCTGTCTCTTTCATGTAAAGAGAAAAATTTACTGTGTCGTTACTGATAATCATGATGTGTATATTTCTGACCAACCTGTCTGCTTCCAGTGTGGAGCATTCGGAATTAGTACACAACTAGTGATTACCCTTGCTTTTGATTGTTTAGCAATGGTTAATAGTGTTTTTGCTCTTGTTTCGGAAAAGCTGCTGATGTTAACAATGAGGTCAACACAAAACCGGAGGTCAATGGAGTGAAGTTCATCACCATCGACATTGATGCAGGGAATGTCACCAAAGAGATGCCAATCATGGGCGTTCAAAGACTTGTGGTCTTCAATGGAGATAGATTGAGGAGCTTTACCAGCCATCCTCATCTGGATAAGTGGTTGATGACCTTTCATGTCAATCACCACAAAAGCAGGGAATAGTTTCATCGTTGCCAAAGAAGTCTGTCTGGTCTTTGGCGTATTCCATCATTTGGGCATAGCCAGCACGGTCTTGTCTAAAGACTTGACCTGATGTCTTGTCACAAAATGTTTTGGCTTCTTGCTCCATCTTTGCCCACCAAATAGCCCGATCAGGCTTTTCTTGGATAAGGCTCATGGTTTGGCTAGTACCTTTCAAAAAACACAGGTCACAGTTACCGTGGTAGGTCACACCATTGATGTTTGGCAGCTCAAGGTCAAAAGGTTGGTTTTTCCAAAACTGCCCAACAATCTCCTTGGTCACACCAGCAGTTACCAGGGGCGTTCTGTCTCTCGGAATCTTTGCTGATCGGCGAGGTTCATCAGCACGGATTCCAACCCAACTCATGTACTCACCTTGAGAACGTGTCTCACACATACCCTTAGAAAACAGGTAGTTGGCAATTGTGCGAATTTTCATCTCAATGGTGCAAAACCGAGTAACAGGGTTTGGCAGATAGTTTTTCTTGCGAATGACAGCCTCAAACGGTTCACCATTCCTGCTGGCTGTCTCGTAAGTCACCTCTGTCCAACGGTCTTTGGTGTCTTCAGCGTTCTTGTACTCAAGCCAAACAATCGGAACATTCCAATGGGTTGAGCAGTCATGGACAAACTTCAAGGTTGCTTCGTCTTCTTTACCCGTATTGGCAAAACAGACAACAGCGTCTTCAGGCAGGCTCATCTGGTGAGCCTCTAGCACCTTATAGAGCATGTAAGCAGAGGTTCTGCCACCAGAAAAACTGATGCAGGTCGGTTCTAAGATTTGAAATGGATTGCTCATTACATTGCCTTTCAACGGAGTGCAATACGTTTTTGACGTTCAGCTTGTTCTTCAGGGGTTGGTAGTCTTTGGTCTGCTGGTCTACCAAGAGCAATGTTGGTTGCTCGTTCAGCAAGAGAGATTGGCTTGACAAAAGCAGCTTTGGAATTTCTAACCCAATTCCTCCATGTTGCAAGCCAATTGGTCTTAGCAGCACCAGCATCAGCACGAGAAATCCAGTAATCAACAAATGTTGCTGCAACTAAATTGACATTCAAATCTGGTCGGTTAACCGTTGCCCAATTTTTCCACTCATCTGGCACAAGAAAATCTTCAGATAATCTTGTTGCTCTCTTACTAGGTTTAATTACTGGTTTATCTTCCTGTTTTGTAGCCAGATTCTGACCCACCTGTCGGTCAAGATCTGACCCACCGTCAGCCAGATTCTGACCTACCCCTCCAAGAATATATTGATTTGGAAGACTCACACCTTCTCTAGAGATGTGAACAATCCTAAGAAAACCTGCCTCTTCAAGACCTTTTATGTGGTTTTTTAATGTTGACAAACCCATTCGACACTCTTCAGCTAAAAGTTTGTGCGATGGATTGCATTGGCCTGTATGACCATTTGTGTGGTTTGCAAGAAGCAACAGAACAAGTTGCTGACCAGAGTTGGCTGTTTTTTGCTTTACAGCCCAAGCCATGACTTCAAAGCTCATTGCCAATCTCCAATTTATTCAACAATTCTTCTGTTGAATCCAGCCTGGCAGATATCATTGCATCAGCCATCAGATATGAAGCACAAGCCAATACCTTGGCAAACTTCCCAGACACAGGATGTTTGGCATCTCGATGAACTCCCGTCATCCATGAAGCCATTGCCAAACCTGCAAAGTGATCCCTCAATTCTTTATCGTTCATTTGAACTCCAAATAAAAAACCCCTGAAAGCTGGTGGGTCGAGCACCAGACCTTCAGGGGTCAGCCTGTGAGGGCTTAGATGTAATCAGCGTCTCGACCACGCCACACCTAAGCCGTCTAGCTAAACTATATCACTTATTCACTTTTTTGGCAGTCTTAGCCGACTTCTTAAAGTCAGCAGCAGATGGAGCGCCTTTGCTTCCAGGCTTCCGCATTTTCTCCTTACTGCCTCCCTCAATTCGCTCACGTTTTGCATGAATTGCCGCATATAAACCTTTAGGCATTGTTAGTTCCAATCATCTGTCATCCAACGATCAAGACGCTGTTCAAACTCTCGGTCACGCTGTTGCTGCTCCTGAAAAGCATTGAACCGTGCCATCTCCGATAAGCCCATATGGTACTCACCGTTCTCATCTGGTGTCAAACCAGCCCTAGGAAACTCTGCTGATGAATTGAAGATCATTTTGCACCTGCCTTTGAGTAAATTTTCAGTTCCTTACGCTCTGTCTTCTTGGTCACAGCCAGAGCATTCATGTTTGACTTCTCTGTTTTTGTGAACAAGGACGAACCTTTTGCTTGCCAATTAAATGGACTTGGTTTGGTAGATTTCATGTAACTCCTTAAGTTTTCTACTGGATGCTATCTCAATGGCTGTTGCTAGTGCAGCAACAACACCAGCGTCTAGGTCATCTATGTCCAGCAATGGCTCTAGACGGTCTGCTGCTTGAACAATTAGCTCGTAGGCCAATGCGATTTCGTGTGTTTGGTGTCTCATAGCGTAAGCCTAACTCAAAAATACAATCCACCATACAGGGTAAACCCCTAGATAAAACAGATAAAAAACCTGATACATTCACATCTGCTTTAACAAAAAGGAGATTGAAATGAATGTTCAAGCATTGAAAAAGGTGCGAAAGTTGTTTTGCATCAATGGTGTTCCAACACACACACAGCGTCACAACTGCAAGCAATGGGTCAAGTCCATTCGCTTCCTGGGTGACAAATGGCTCCTCGCAACCCCGGTGACAAAGCCATGAGCAACGTCATCAAGACCACCTTTGCTGGCAAAAGCCCATTTCGTAACGTCAAGGAAGTAGACCTGTCTACCTTGCGTGTCACTACTGATCAACCAAAGAAACGTGTTGCTCGGTTCTACAAGTACGACTCAGTGTTTAAGGATCTAGACATAGGGAAATCCCTCTCTTGCCAACCAAAGGATTGCGATAAGGTTGCACAGGCACTGCGCTCTTACGTCATACGCAATAAAAAGCCTTGGCTTGTTAAGGGACAGATGTACTACACCAAGACCACAGCCCGTGTATTTGTATTGGAGATGAAATGAAAGACTTTCTGCAACAGGCCAAAGAAGACCTGCATGACGTGCAGTATTGCCCTTATTGCATGGAACCCCGTAACGACAAACGCTCTTGCTGTGGTGAGAACCACTTTTTAGAGTTCCAGGACTTTGATGATGAGACACAGAATCAAATCATCCAAGACGAATACGACTCAGCAAATTGGAAATGAAATGAACGTCTATCAAAAACTTAATGCTGCTCGGAAAGAGTTCCACAGCGTTCAACTCAAGAAATCCGGCCACAACAAGTTTGCTGGCTACAAGTATTTTGAGCTTGGTGATTTCATCATCCCGGCTTTGGAGATTTTTAATGAAATTGGTTTGACAAGCATCATCAGTTTTGGCAAAGAAACCGCATTTATGCGGATCATCAACAATGAAAAGACAGAAGAGATGATTCTTATTGAATCACCCATGTCTACAGCGGCTTTAAAGGGCTGTCATGAGGTCCAAAACCTTGGGGCAGTACAAACGTACCTCCGTAGGTATTTGTGGGTTGCAGCCCTCGAAATCGTTGAGCATGATGCATTGGACGCAACTACAGGAGCCAAGGGTACAGCGCCAGTTATCAGCCCTCGTAGCGGTATTGGTGATGACCTGCCAGCAGAAGTTAAGGAGTTTTTGCAAGAACTTGCAAGCTCAATTACCGGGTTAGTCGAGGTTGGTCAGGCAGTTGATGCTTTGGCCATGATTGATGAACAGCAATTGGAAGCAGATCAGAAGGTCTATCTGTCAAACCAGTTGAATTCCACTGTGCGATCTGCACTCAAAAAAGCGAAAGGTTAATATGGCTTACGACAACACCGACAAGGGTTCATTGTTTATCAATGACAAGAAAGAAACAGAAAAGCACCCTGACTACAACGGGTCTATCAATGTAGGGGGTAAGGAATACTGGCTCTCTGGATGGAAGAAGAAGTCAGAGAAAACAGGAAAAACTTTCTTGAGTCTGTCTGTCCGTGAAAAACAAGAGACCCCCCGTCAAAGTTCTGAGCCTACCCGTAAGGCAAAGCCAGAAATTGATGACGACATGCCCTTTTAACCTGGAGAACTGAAATGAAAAAACTGATCATTGCTTTGACACTCGCAGCTTCTGCAACAGCAGTATGGGCTTCTTGCACAACTCATACCTACATTCAGAGTAGCCGCATGATTACATGCACTACCTGCTGCTATGGTGCTGGAAACTGCACGACCACCTGCTTCTAATTTTTGAGGCCGAAAGCGGATGCTGGTTATTGGGGAAACGTGCCTGAGACCACAGAGAAACACCAGACGCAGCGAGTAGGCCTCCCTTACAAAGAAAATCATGTACCAAGTTGAAAAAAACATACCACTAACTGCAACCCGTGCCTACCCATTTGACCAGATGGCAGATGGTGATTCGTTTCTGATCCCTTGTACTGATGGCAAGAAGATTGGCTACATTCGGGCACAGATTAATGCTGTGAAAAAGAAGTATCCAAACAAGATAATCTCTACCCGCAAGGAAGAAGGTGGTCTGCGTGTTTGGTTGTTGGCAAAGGAGCAAGCATGAGCTACTCAATGGTTGAAATGGATGTAATCAGATGGGGTGAGGACCGTCAAATTGTCCAGAACAGCACTCCTTACGCTCAAGCTCTAAAGACTCTAGAAGAGGCGCAAGAGTTGCTTGATGCAATCCAAGCCAACGACAGAGAGGCAATGAAGGACGCATACGGCGATATCTGGGTTACCCTTGTCATGGGTAGCGCCTGTGCTGATTTGGACCTTGTAGAGTGTTTTAAGCATGCCTATGAGCAGATTAAAGATAGAACCGGAACTCTTGGCCCTGATGGTATTTTTTACAAGGACAAATGATGCTTTGCGATGAATGCCAAACAGTCAATCACTGCATGACACATGGGTGTATACCCAAGGTTAAGTTGTCACCCCTTGATAAACAAGTATCAGGTGATCACTACAAAGACAAGGCCATCCAGCCAATCATCTACATCCACGCAAACAACTTAGGTTTTTGTGAAGGAAACGTAGTGAAGTATGTGACTAGGTGGAGAGAAAAAGGTGGTGTTGCTGACCTGCGTAAAGCAATCCACTACATTGAATTGCTCATTCAGTTAGAAACAGAGCAATCTCAGTTTTGAAGGAATAAGGCAATCTCAGCCTCACGCCTTTTAACGAGTCCAGGCAGTACTCTGCCACCACCCTTAGTCCATGCCATGAAGGCCTCCGCAGCGCCTTCCCAATCGCCTCTATTAGCCCTCATGCGGATGGTAGAGCGTTGGAGGTTGCCCAAGCCTATGTTATAGGCAAGACAGACCAAAGCGTCAAAGCGGCCTTGATGCCCAACACAGCCGGGAACAAGTCGTAAAACACCACGTTCAAAACTTGCGAGGTCATTCTTGAATATCTCAACCAATTCTTCTTTTGACCAGACACGGTTGTCCTCAGGTTTAAGTTGGTAATCATCACGAATCATCCCGGTATAGGTTTCTGTTCGCACATTGGGCAAGCGTAGCTGATCGGCATACATTGCATGGCCCCACCCAACCGTCCAAATTTTTGCACTGCATTTGTATGGCTTGTTGCGGTAGCCTTCAAAATAGTGCATTAAATGAATGCCTTTTTCAGAAGTTTTCACTTCTTACCCCATGCGCGTGACCCAAACCAGTAGCCCATCAAACCGCCAAGCATGGCCATTTCATCGGCACTAAACAGAAGATCAGAATATTGAATAACATCATCTATGTTTCCAATTAGATGCGGATGATTCCACAGATAAACTGCCATAAAAGCATTGATTGCAACTAATTCCAGCACAAAGATATATGTGACTGTTGGGCGAACAGTCCCTACATAGTTGGCGACCCACTTGCTTGCCTTTTCCAGCACCTTTTCGTCATGCTTAAGAGCAGCTTCGGTCATCTGAGCATCAGTCTGCATGGCAACTTGCTCTGTACGGATCTCTTCCACACGCATCTGAGCAGCAAAGCCAGCAGCAGCCATTGCTAAATCACGTTCCTTTTGAACAGCAGCCAAAGCAAGTTCATGCTTCTGGTCAGCTTTGTTTTGAAAGTATTCAAGTAGCTTAGGTAGGCCAGAGATTAACAAGCCACCAAGGGTAGAGATGAGAGATAGCATTTATGCGCTCCTTGCGTCCATGACAATGTAGACCCCAAAGCCTACCAAGAGAAAAATCAGTATTACGCCACCAACAACGATAAGAATCTCAACAAGTTCTTCACGTTCCTTCTTGGCTCTCAATGCACGATCACGAGCCAATTGCATGTCAATCTTGTCTTGCTTGTTCATCTCAGCAACACGGGCCATGATGGAATTCCATACGTCCATGTTGTTGGGGAAAAACAGACCTTTGACCTGTTCCTCAAAGTCTCGCTGTGACTTAAGGTCAAGTTCAATTTGAATGGCCTTGCCCATGTTGGAACCACCACTACTTTTGGCTTGGTCTAGAGCCTTGGTAACCTCATGCTTTTGCTCAAAGTATTTGCCAAGCAATGGGCCAAGACTTCGCACATCATCCACTGTTCCTGAGACTTCCTTGATCATGGCAACTGTCTTTTGAACAGCAGCCATGCCAGCAAGAGCCAATGTAATTGGGTCCATTACTTCAACACCTCAATAAAAACTTTGGCACACCAAACGATCAGCCCAACAACAAGGGCCGCAGCAATAAAGCTAACGGCCCAGTCTTTCATTTAAATTGATCTTTAAATGTCTGCCAGTAGATCGTGGCAGCTACACATAACCCACTGATGTAGATGATGGGTTTGGCAAGCTTTCCTAATGTCTCAAGGACTAGAAAAGCACCAGACGCCGCCTGAAACGCTGCAACAACACCTTCAGTGTTCTTGTCAATACGGTCAACTTTCTGTTCGACAAGAATAAGGCGAGAGTAGATTTCAGCATGGGATACTTCTTTTTCCATGATTTATCTCATATAAGCAGATGGTGGAGCGATGCCACGACCAGCACCGACCTTGCGAGTATATTCTTCTTGCTGTCTACGCTTCTTGGCAATCTCTGATTGAGCATAGGGACTGCCCAACAACATGGCAGCATCTACGCTAGGAACTGCGCTAGAGCCCTCACCAGCGCCTGACATCATGAAGCCAGGGGGCAGGATAGCCTCAAGCAAGTTAGCCCCTGCCATGCCTCGTTGACCAGGCGTTTGAGCATTGGCAACATCAGCAAGAGCAAACAATGTTGCAGCTTTGCCGCCAATAGTTACGCCTTTACCAAAGTTTGTGTTCTTCGAAAATACGCCAAACTCAGAGGGTATCTTCTGAGCTTGTCTTGCATCACGACTAAGCAGCGTTTCGGGAATTTCACTTTGAAGCTGTTGAAAATACTGCTTCATCAAATCAGAAACCGCTTTGTTCTGATCTGCCGATTGACCAAATGGCTTGCCTTCGTTGAACAGGTCACGAGCATATGCCCTGTGTTCCAACCCAAGATTGTTGCCCAAAGAACGATCTACGTTGCCCACATCGTAACGAGCGACAAATCCTGGCGGAATGTCGGCCTCAGTTTTGAATTTTGTTCCTGTTTTTGGGTAGACAGGTGCAACAGGCTTTGTTTCGGCTTGAGGAACAGGCTGATTAGGAGTTTCCTGAATCAACTCTTTGACAGTATCGTTAACGATGGTTGTCACAGGAGAGCCAGGACCAGCAGTAGGTGTTGGTGCAGGAGCATCTACAGGTGCTGCTGTAATGGGTGTTGCAATAGGCTCAAGAGGGGCTACAGGGGCGGCTACAGGTGCTGCAGGGTCCAAGGTCTGAGCGCCAATACCAAGCTGCCTGTTAGCTTCAGCTAATTGCTGTGCTTGTTGCAGACGATCTGGTGCAACTGCCTGTGGTGCTGGTGCGGCCTCAACAGGAGGAGCAACAGGTGCATTACGCAAATATGCTGGAGAGTTGTAGGCGCTGTAATCAGGACCAGCAGCAGGTGCTGGAGCCATAGGAGCATCAGGAGTCGGTGCTTTGTTTTGCATCGACTTATACACACCGTAAGCTGTTCCTAAAGCCCCCAAAGCTCCTAGTGCTGGCAAACCATACTGAGCCAATGCATCGGGAATTTGTGGTGCGCCAAGATCTGTTTCAATCTGTTTTGCTTTGTCAGAAAGTGACTCTACGTCAATTTCCTTTCGTGCTGACTTGTCTTGTTTTTTGACAACACTACGGTCAGCAATGTTTGATTTCTTTTTTGGCTCCGATGTTGGAGCAGCACTGGTAGAAGTTGCAGTGAGGTCACTGTAATCAATATCATCTAGCATTTACTGGCTCCCAATCATCGTTAGACCATTTTCTTAACCGATTGTTTCTGTCAATGTACAAGGCTCCATCTTCACGTTCTGGCTTTTTACCTTGAGCGCGTTGAAGTTCGTAGTCGTATGTACGATTGATTGCTTTAAAGGTTTGCGAACTCAAGAACTTATCTTTTAACTGATCAATCGCTTCTGGATTGATGTTGTTAATGTTGCTATGCATCTGCCTTGCAAGGAAGCTGTTGTAAGCCACGTTCAAAGCATTGTTGCGTTGGAAGTCAATGCTGTGGGCAATAACGTCAGCACGGCTGTTTAGCAAAGGATTGATGCTTGGTGAAAGTGCTTTTGCACCAGGAGCCATGTCTTGTGGCTTCATGGTTGCTAGAGCATTGTTCAACAAATCTGTTGTTTGCACCAAAGATTGCAAAGCAGAGAATTGCTGTGGAGTCCTAATTGCGCCTTGAGTAATCCTACTGATTTCACTCAAAACATCTTTAGAGACTGTGTCAGAGGCACCAGATGTTCTGCCTGTTTCCAAACCAGTTGTGCCTGTAACACCAACTTGGTTCATGCCACCAGCAGTGCGAGAACCACTTACGCCAAAGCCCCTTGGGTTAACAGCACCAGGAATTGAACCGGGACCACCAAGGTCCAAACCAACACCAGCTTTGCCGCCAACAGTGCCTTGTACGTTTTGACCTCTTTGGACGTTTGCAGAACCGCTTTCGGTTTCTTGGGTAGCTCGGCCTGAAGTTGTTCCTGCCTGTGCAGATACAAAACCAAAAAGCTTTTGACGATCAAGTGCTGGCAAACCTGCAATTGTTTCCAAAACAGGCGCAAGTTCCCTGTCAGCAACCAAACGGCGCTGAGTCTCAAGAGCGTTACGCAAGGTAGAGCCAATTTTTGCAACTTCAGCAGACTTGGCATATTGCTCTGCAACTGGCAAAGCCAAACCAGTCATAAACATTTTCTGATTAGCAGTGGCTGCTTGGAACGAGCCTGTATCAAAAGCATTTCGATCTGAATTGCCAATCAACCCACCAGCTTTATCCAACTCTTGAATTCTGTTGGCATCAAGTTCTTTGCCGTTTTGATCAAACACTCGACCAGTAGGACCACGAGAGTTGTATTCACGCTGGAATCTACCAAGTGTTGGATGAATTGCATCCTCAACACGGGTAACACCACCGTTATATGCGTTGTAAGCTTCTTTTAAGTTGCCACCAATTAAAGCGCCAATCATTGGCAGTAATTGAGTCTGCGTGTTGATATGGCCTGTTGTGTCGTTGGTGATTTTTTGGTTCACCAAGTTGGCAGTTTTAATTCGGTCGTCACTTGTTGAGGCTGGAGATACAGCCCTAGCCATGACCGTAATGTTGCCCAAATCTTGGGCTGATGGTTTAACTGCTTCAGTCATGGTAAATTTTCCTCCCACTCAGAAATCATTCCATCCCCATCTTGGTCAACAGGCATGGGTTTGCTTCCAGGCAAGGCATTTGGTTGAGGTATAGAGGCAACAACAGGAGCAACAGGAGCAATTCCACCCTGATAAGTCTTGGCAGCATTCATAAAGTTTCCTTGCTTTAGTTGGTTGCCAACAGCAGAAAACCTATCGCCAACCTGACTCATAGTTGGTGCAACAGCCCCAACAGTAGATGCTGCTCCAGTGCCAGCAAAGTTAGGCATTCCTGGATTTACGTTCTTACTCCCAAGACCAGCATATTTTGCAAAATTTGCATAGTCTTGAGGATTTCCAAAATCAAGTCCATAGGTGTTCATTGATTACCCCCATTTTGGAGCAGAAACATTAAAGCCCTTGCCAGAACTTGTTGCACCTTGAGTGCCTTGGAAGGTTGGGGTTGTAGATTGTTGCGGTGTACCGTACACAATCGATGCATACTTGGAGTACAGGTCCATTGGCGCACCAGCACTTGTAATCTGCTGTTGACCAGCATTCATACCCAAAGTACCCAAGCTTTGACCGCTTTCCAATGCTGTTCTAGCAGCACCCATACGGTTAGCTTGGACCTGAGCCTGAGCGCCAGCAGCAGCAGTTGCTTGACGTTGAGCGTTCAAAGAGCTCAAGTTGCGATCAGCCAAGGCCATACGAGCAGAGCCTAGACCACCAGCAGCACCGTACATGGCGTTTTGACCAAGTTGTGACTCACGAGCAGATTCACGACCTGCTTGCAAGGCAGCATCAATTTGAGCTTGTTCGTAACGAGGGTCAAACAAAGCACCAAGAGTATTTTGGCCGCTTTTAACTAGCTCACCACCCGTTTGAATTGCACCTTCTGCAACACCACCAGCACGGCTATATACGCCTTTAGCAGCATCATTGACAAACGGTTGAGCGAGATTCATGCGCTCTTCAGCGCCACCAATAGTTTTTACATATTGGGGAAGTGCTGTTTCTGTCAGAAATCCAGTTTGTGCCCGTAAAAGCTCTTTTTGCTCTTCTGTGACAACTGGTGCGGATGAGGAACTACCTTTACCGAAACCCATGATTAAACTCCTTTACCAGTTGCGTTTTGAGCAAACTGATTGTTTGCAGGACTTCCCTTACCTGTGCTGGGCTTGGGTTGCTGTGGATTATAAGGCTGTACCGTATTTTCGTAAGCATTCGGCATACCCATCTCAGGCTGACCACCCTGACTAGGCATGGTGACCTTACCCCCTGCCAAACCTTTTAATCCGGCAAAAATGTCATTCATCTCATTTTGTTGACCAGATTGCTGAGGAACAGGACTAATCCCGGTTCCCTTGCCTGTTTGTGGTGACTGTGGAAACTGAATTTGTGGTGCAAAACTTCCCATGATTAACCTCTCGCCATATCAACGTAATGCCATAAATCTTCATTCCTATATGTCCCAACAGGTTTGTCAGGACACCAAGGTAATGGAGGGCCATTTAATTCTGCGTATTGCTCACCAGAAACAATGAATGTTTCAAACTGCTGTGGGACAACCCAATTACCGCTTGACTCTTTTTGACCAACAAGAAACCTGACGTGAATGCCAGGAGTTTCTTCAATCAAGTTGATGTCTTCAGTAACTGTTGATTCAGGGATGACAACTGTTCGCATGATTATGTCCAAACTGGTACGTAAAGTGTTGTTGAGTCAATCTGAATAGTCATCCACACGTTAGTAGACATGCCTCCAGGTTTGACTCCAGAAAATGTTGCGACAGATGAACCAGTAGAGGTTCCGCTGACAAACCTTAATTGGTTGCTTGTTGTGCCAACCAGTGTTCTTGCTAAACCAGCATATAAGTTTGTTACCAGTGTGCTGTTATTGGTCGTCATTGGACCAGCAACAGACAAAGCAGTTCCACCACCAGTGTTGGTTACTTCTGCTCCAAGTCCACCAGCAGTAGAGTTGGCAAAGAATCCACCAGAACCACTGCTGCCAGCACTTTGACCAACAACACCGTAGCTTCTTGATAGCGTATTTGCTATACCGATAACACCAGCATTGATACCGCTAGAAGAAGATGTTGCATAACCAAAATGACCTGTTCTGGCTTGACCGGGAGCATTGGTTGACGCATTTGCAGCAGAGGTGTAGTCCACGTTGTAAGTGGTTCCTGCAACAGTTACAGGAATTGTTGTGGGATTGTCACCATTAAATACCGCATCTCCGTTGGTGTTGATGTCACCACGGAAGATGCCGTTGTTAAAGAACACGTTGCCAGTTGTCCTTTGGATGTAGTAACCAGTTGTTCCGTATGTTCCAGGAATGCCAAACGTAGGAGGGTTAGAGCCGTTCCAGTTATCAGACCTGATGTCTTGGAAGATGCTTGCAGCAGTAGGCGTACCCCAAGATGTTTGACCAGCAGGAACACCATCAATGGTCCCAGAGCTAGAGTTGTACCGTCCAAAGCTGTACCACAGCACTTGACCAACAGACACTGTAGGAGCCGTTAAAGACCATCCAGCAGGTGCTACAGGGCCAATAGTATTGCCGGGAGTACTTGGAGCTACACCAGCTTGGCTTTGCACCAGATAAGCCGTTATGGCACTAATGCCAGTAGATCCAGTGGCTCCAGTAGCACCGTTGTACGAAAACGCATAAAGTGGGTAAAGAGTGTTTGCCCAATCAAGCGTAGATGTCACAGTGTTGGCATTGACCACCAAAGGAATGGTGATTGCCCACAGATAGCTACCAGGGGTGGTGTTTGTTATCGGTGCTGTTGTCCAACCAGCCGGAGCCATGTAAGAGCCAGTTGACCATGTGTACGTTGACGTTGTTGTTGGTCTAGCAGGTGGAGTCGATGTCGATGTCCAGATGTAGATCGATGGAGCAGCAGTGTTGTACGCAGTGGTTGTTGTAACAACATCCAAATCAATTGCAGGACCAGACTCTTGCAAGTAGGTTGAATCAGGAGCAGCAGTATCTACAACAAAGTTAATCTGACGACCACCATTTGTTTGGTAGAACAGAAACTTGGTTGTGCCAAAGCCAGCGCCAGCAACTTTATTCCAGATGTAATCAGCAGGGTTTGTTGATTCAGTGGTGTCGTTAGTGTTCCTCAAACCATAATATTGACGGTTTGTTGGACTGTTGCTGAAGTTAACAGAGCCATCAGCACTGTCGGCATACTTAACTGACAAGTACCTGTACAAGTAAGCAATGATGATCCCTGAGGGACCACTGATCTCTCCACTGTTTGGGTCAGCAGAAAGGTTTGCTCCAAAGTTTGCAAGCAGATAATTGATGGACTCAGCCATCTCAGATGGCAAGGAATCACTGTCTAGTAAGAATGGCATTAGAAAGCGTCCTCAACAATGGTTGCTTGCCAATTCAAAGCAGTCAAGTTCCATGTATTGGTTGCATCATTGGACTCAACTTTGACAGACACTGTACGCACAGCATTTTGCTGAGTGGTTACCCAAGGGCTGTTTGTGTCAATCTCAGTGATGCCTGTTTGACCGTATGTAGGCGTTTGAGCAGTGGAGTTAGCTCCACCAACAGCAATGTTGATAGCACCAGAACCAGAGATCTCAGGAAGCAGCCTGTGTGTGTAGATCTTGGAACTGTAAGGAATCGGTCCCTTGTCTGATTGCAAAACAATGTTGTTGCGCTCAAATGTTGCAGGAATCGGTGCTGAGTTGACAAACGAGTTACCAATGTTGGTCTGAATCAACTTCTGGTTGGCTACACCACCACGGGCATAGGTAACCAGGCGTGAAGCCTTCTTGAATGAACCAGAGATGAACCGAGGGCCCTCAGCACCCATACAAGCGTTAGCAATGTCTTTAGGAGCATTCCAGATCTGCAAGTCATAGCGGTATGACAGCATCTTGTTGCAGTAACCAGTAGAGGTCAGATCGGGATAGTAAATCTCAATCTGGTTCTTCTGGGTGTTGTTAACCATGAATAAACGCTCGGAATACAGCGTACTCAGGTTACTGTAGAAATAGTTTTTGACCTTTTGGTTGCCCAATGGTTGAAAGCTTGCACCATCAAACACCCAGATATCTCGTGAATCAACACCATAGACGTTGGTATCTGCGTTTGACCAGCAGTTGTTGTTGATTAACCCACGACCTTGGTTATACAGTCGAATACCAAATACTGGTGCTGTGGAGTTCTGGTAGTTAATTGGCGAAAAAACAACAGTATCCCAATATGAGCATACATAGAAGTTTCCACCAAAAACAAAGCCATCAATCAATGGGCCACGAACAGGAACTTCTTGCTCGTTAGCCACGTTAGACAGTGTTGGCTCCCATGTTCCCGGTGAACCATTTTGAGCAAAAGGTTGTGACCACCGTACCGTAGTAGGGTAGTTGTACTCAACCCCACCAATGATCTTGGTGATATTGCCAGCAACTAAGATGTTGCCAAGGTTAGGAGAGGAATAGCTTCTGACAAACCCAGCAGTGGTTTTAGTAACCCCAGGCTCATAGTTCCAATTGGCATCAGACTCAATGGTGATCTCATTGGCTGTGGATTGGAAATACATGGGGTTGTTCAGCGTGTCATTGATAAAGAACACGCCACCAACAACAGACATGGTGATATTCAGGTCAGCAGTGTATCCAGCAAGGAAAACACTTGGATTTGCACCAACACCAGGGGTAATGTTGCTAATACCACTAGAGGTAAGCATGTACCACTTGCCTTCACTAGAAGAGTTTCTAGTGGCAACAATGTAGACCCACTGAGTTTCCGAACGATACCCGCCTTCCATGAAGATAGGCTCGTTAGGAATGACGCTCAGGATTTCTTCTTCACCAAAGATCTTTTTAACGCCACGAACATCGGATTCAATATTACGCCCGTTGTTGTATTCATTTGGACCAAGAGCATTACTCGGAACGTCCGGAGTAAATGACATATTGGTAAATGGTGTTCTCAGACGTGTATAGTCGGCCATGTTATGTCACCGTGGTTGTCATTTGCTCTAGATTCCTGATTAATCTGCTATCAGTTGGGTTGAATTCTAAAGCTTTTCTGCATAAATCAACTGCTTCTGCCTTCAGGCCAAGGTTCCAAGCACCAAGGGAAGCTAGGTCAAAAGGCTTTTCAGTCCACACAGATGGGTCCATCGTATATACAGCCTGTTTGTCAACAATCTGTAAGGCTTGCTTTGCTGCTGAATAGCACTCTGTCCACAGGCTTCTGCGGTAACAGAACATAGCTAAGTCAACCCAAGGCTCACGGGTGTTTGGAGCTTCAGCACAAGCTAATCTGTACCACTTCTGCGCTGTCCATCCATTGCCTGTCTCTTCATGTGCTTTGCCAAGCAATCTCATGGCATAACAGCGTTCATTTTCCCAAGTAGCCCCAGGCATAGCCAAGTAGCGATTTAACGCCTCTATGGCCTCTTCCCATCGGTCGTAGAAGGTTAGTTCACGAGCATGATAGAAAGCATTGCGAGGGCAGTATGGATCTTCCTTAACTGCTAACTCAAGCAATGGCATGTATTGACCACGAGACTTTGTGTTGTCCGGCAGATGCGTAACCAACAGCTTGTCAGTGTGTGCGTATATCTCGTTGATGCGCCCGTCTGCTTTAGGCCATTCATGGACTGCGTGTTTCCACCAATAACCATGACGATGGTGAATTTTTTCGTAGTAGAAACTGATGCCACTACCCCAATCAAATTTGTAGCGCAAGCGTGTGGTCTGCTCTGTCCACACACGTTCAATTTCCTCGCGCCACCCCGGTTCTAAAACCTCATCAAGATCAAGAGAAACGCAAACATCAAAGTCGCCGGGGATAAGTGCCAAAGCGGTATCTCTAGCTTTGTCAAAGCGCCAAGGTTTGACGCAGATGTCGTAAACCCTTGCGCCGCATTCAAGCGCCAGCTTAACCGTGTCATCAGTAGAGCCTGTATCGGCAATAAGAATCAGGTCAGCATCTTTTGCCGAGTCGCAAAACCGCTGAACAAATGCTTCTTCATTTTTGCTGATAGCGTACACACAGATTTTTAATGTCATGTTTTGTTCCTTTTCCATTCGCCAAAGTATTGATCTTCAGCATCATGTCTTGCTTTTGCCGCTTCTTCAATTGTCTTAAACGCGCCAAGATATTTCGACTTGTGATCTACTTTAATGTGTGCGCGATATTTTTGATGATGGTTGCTCCAAGAAACTCCAGCAATTCCTGTTTTGTTGGCTTTTGACAACTTAAGATTTTTGCCGTTTTGCGAGTTTGTTGCCTCACGCAAGTTGCAAGCCCTGTTATCAGTTTTGATGCCATTAATGTGGTCAATTTGATCTTTAGGCCAAGCGCCATGATGCAATGCCCAAGCAAGCCTATGTGCTTGCCATCGTTTTGGGCCTATGCAGATTCCAAGATAACCGCTATGCAACAAAGTGCCAGCAGCTTTCTTTTTTATCTTGCCTTTACCTTTGGCAATCCAATAGATCAGACCCGTTTCAGGATCGTATCGCAACAGTGATTTCAAAGCATCTATATTCATGCTTTGAATTATGCCACATTACGGAGCCACGGGCCATTCTACAGTCCAAGGAAAACCTGTCTGTGTAGTAATGTCACGCAAGGCTTGACGGTATACAGCCCAAGCAGTTTTGTCAGCAGTGCTATCAGCAATCTGAGTCCAGTCGCACTCCTTGAGCTTGTCGTTACGGCTTTGACGCACAGACTTAGCCTGTTCAGCGTCTTTAGCGGCCTTGTAAGCAGCTTCCTGTTCAGCAGCAGTGGCTTCTTCTGTGTCAGTAAAGACAGGGCCAAGGATGTACTTGGTATACCACTTGCCATCGACCTGCTCCACACCGTCAGGCATGGAGAACTGATAGACCGTACCGCCTGTAGCTTGTGGGCCTTCAAAGACCACATCAGCGCCTAAGCTGTCGAGGATTTCCTCTGTTGTCTGATCCCATGTAGGGCCACCGTTGGCTTGCTGGTATGCACGGAATTCGCTCTCGTACATTACTGCGCCTGTTTCTCTGTGTCGAATTTGCATTTTGATTCCTTATGCGATTGCGAGGTAGATGTAATTGCCACCGTTGGCGTTAACCGATGCATCAGTGGTAACAATTTGGAAGCCGCCAGTGGTGGTGTACACCCAGTTATTGTTGGCTTCGGCGGCAGTTGAGTTCAGCGCCAAACGTGGGTCTGTACCAGCAACCATGCCTCTTGAACTATCCCAGACAAACCACGAACCAGTGCTGTTTGTGCGCTTTATAAGGACGAACCTTGCGCCACCAGTAAAACCACAGTCGATAGTTTGTGTAGCGCCAGTACCCGTGTAAGTCCCGCACTTTGACACACCGGGGCAATTGCCAAAAAGGTAGGCAACATAGTTAATGCCAGATTGATTGGCTGTCGCATTTGATGTGACATCAAGAACGGCATAGGCATCAAATGTTGTGCTTGTAAACTGTGGTTCAGCTGCGCCTTGAATGGATGCGCCAGTTGAATTTAATGACAAGCAGCTAATGGCTTGATTGGCAACTCCATTATTTGTGTGCCAAACACACCAATTTGCAGCTCCACTTCTTGTTTTTGCAATTATGAAACCCGGTGAACTTTGTAGGTTGTGCGTAATATTCTGCGGAGAACTGCCATTCCCCGTATAGCAAACCTCATCAAAGAAGCCGGGGGCGCGTCTGAAGTTCCAATAAGCCGTGGCACTTCCACTTGCAGCACCAGAGCCAGAAGGAACAAACCAGTTGTCAACATATCCCGTGTTGTTGTCCAACCCGATGCCAACACCAGTGCCGCTTGATTCTGCTGACGTTGTGTCTGTTCTTAGTTGGGCAAAACGTGTGGTTGAGCTTTCGCGCAAGCGATCCAAAGAGTATGTGTTGTGGGCAATGTTTCTTGACGCGCCAAGCATCAAGTCAACAGGAAACCCCGTTGTTACTGTTCCAGCACTGTTCTGAGCCACAGGCGCAAACACACTCGTCCCCGTTGTCGGCACTTTCATCGGGCCACGGCGTATGGCGATGTAGATGTAGGCGGTTGAGGATGGAAAAGCACCAGAGGTATTAGAAAATCCTGTTGCTGCGGGGGATACACCAAGTTCCGAAGACTCTTCATCAGCCGTGTTGGGGTAAAGTGAGTTACCTGCCGCATTTACAGGCATTCCGCGCATATTGTCCATAATGCGCCAAGAAGATACCCCGGAGCTTTTATAAAGCACCCACTGAGGCTCATATCCAAGGTTGACAGAGAAATTGCCTGATCCATCAGTAGTAAACGACCCACACGAAATCACATTGTCCGTACCCGTCAGGCCAAATCCTCCTGCGTTGTGGGCGAAGAGGTAGGCGACAAACGAGCTAGTGTCGTTATTGACAACCGATGCAGAACTTACCGTAAAGGTTGTTGATGTGACGTTTGAAATTTGCGAGCCAAGTGTAGACCCCGTACCTGCGGCTGAGGTAAGGTTTAACGCCAAACCAGTCCCTGCGGTTAGCGACCTGTGCCAAACCGCCCAGTTATACGTAGATGTTCCATACGTGGTGCTTTTTACAATAATGCAACCGGGTGTGGAGCCAAGATTGTGTGCAATCTGCCGACCATTAACACCATCCCCCGTCCACGTCACCACATCAAAGAACTTCGGCTGCTTTCTGAAGGTCCATGAGGCGTAGGTTCCACCGCTTTCGTTTGTTAGCTTGCTAGACGAATTGTCTCCAAGGGTGTATCCGCTGCTATTAAAAGAAGAAAGTTGTGTGGAGTCACTGACGTTTGCTCCGGTTGAGTTTGACCTCAAATAAACGGAAGCACCTCTAGCTGTATCTATAAGACAGTGGTTGAAGGCGACATTTCTGTACTTCGTCCAAACCAGCCCACCCTTACCTGCCAAATCAATCCCGTTGGTGATGGTCTGCGTTGTGCCGTTACCGGTGTACAGCCAAGTGCTGAATACGTCTTCGATGTAGTTGGCTGCAACAGGCACGCCTCCACCAAAAGCGTCATAGCTTGCTGCACCCGAT